>WNGL01014734.1_pt1 | contig 15860 bp, 10 predicted proteins | sample 5400591 | NCBI WGS metagenome assembly WNGL01 (sample SAMN13153377, study PRJNA577476) | soil metagenome | isolation source: 80 cm soil or saprolite under Garry oak tree replicate 1 | place: USA:California | collected 2016-06-15
GAAGCAGCCAGATTGTGGGTGAGAAATTGTGGCAACTGACGCGCAACCACCAGGTAATTTGTGTCACACACTTACCCCAGATTGCGGCATTTGCAGATACCCATTACAATGTCAATAAGCAGGTCTATGACGAACGCACGATTACACTTGTAAACGAGTTGCGTCCAGAACAACGTGTACGCGAACTCGCCTACATTCTAGGCGGAAACGCGACAGATTTCTCCATGAAAAGCGCAGAAGAGATGCTCGCCCGTTCATATCTATGGAAAGAGAATTTCCAAATGCGTCACCGTCCTTCCCCTGATAGATGATTTCTTGCACTTTCGGTAAGGCGACCCGGATGTCCCAGGTGGGCTCGGCACCTACATACACTTGTTTATGTACCAAGACGGCAGCCCCTAACATGTACAGGAAGTCCCGTTTTTTAGGTGTAGGTCAGTTCTTCCCGTTCGCACTTGATCTTTTTGCACCAGGTCAGGACTTTCTCGTATTCGGCATGTACTTTGTCCCGGTCAATGGAGTGCATCAGCAGATCCGCGTGCTGATTTTCCAGCTCTTCGACCATAGCATTGGCGGCGTCAAGCAGGTGACGGATACCCGCTCTGGTGCTGCCGCGTAAACTACTGTCTTGCAGGTCGCCCTCGTAGTTTTCTACACTGGCTTTCCAGTTAGCCAGCGCACTTTCCGTCGCCCGTAAGTCTTCATCGAGCGAACGATTCTCCATAGCTAAGCGTATAGATCTCTCGATAAGCGCGATGTGGTCGGCCAACTGCTCCATCACTTCCCACACGGCTGCATCAAGTTTTGCCGCCGGAACTGCGAAGCGCGTACATTTACCGAAACGATTCGGGCACTCGTGGAACGCACCAATGCCTGGCTGAAGTACTTCCGCAAATTGCGCTACCGCTGGGAACGGAAGAAGTGTATGTTCCAGGCGATGGTTGAGCTGGCATGTTTGCTGATCTGTTTGCGGAGGGTGGAAGTATGACGTGTTCGCAGTGAGATCTCTTTTGTTCGTATAGTAAACTAAATGTAGAACGAAATTGATGGAGAGAACATTTAGTAAATACTCCTAAAGAAGGAGGCTTACATCTATGAAAATGTATATCGAGCCTATTAGTAGAGAGGCTCTGGATAAGTACCTGGCGATTACAGATCTAACACAATCGCCGCAACCACACGCCATCAAGATGGTGTATGAAAAAATTGCCGAGTACATATGCTCAACCCATCCGCAAAGCGATGTACGGGTCTATTGTAAAGACCCAATCGTTACAGCTGAAGATAACTATGACAATTTGCTTATAGCAGCGGATAATGTCAGCCGCTCATCGACGTACACTCATTACGTAGATGAGACGCACATGCTCCGCACCCACACGAGTGCCCATTTGCCCGGCATCTTGCGGGAACTTGCAGGACAAGATGACTGGGAAGATGTGGTCATTCTGCTGCCTGGGTTAGCGTACCGCCGCGACGTATCAGACAAAAAACACGTCAGTGAAGTACACATGTTGGAGATGTGGCGGGTCGCGAAGAACGTCGCTCGTCAGCCTCTTGTAAAAGACGATTTACTCACTGTTGTTAAAGGCGTTGCAGTTACGGCCGCACCTGGTTGGCACCTTCGTATTGTTGACTCGCCTCACCCATATACGAAGGGCGGTATCGAAGTAAACGCCGTGAGAGGTGATCGTGACATCGAGATACTGGAATGTGGCCTCATTAAGGACGAGATTTTAGAACGTGCCGATCTTGATCCCAAGATACACTCAGGTTGGGCGCTTGGCATGGGCTTGGATCGTCTTGTCATGACGCTGAAAGGTATCCCAGACATACGCTACTTGCGCTCAACTCATCCGAGAATTGCTGGACAGATGACGAACCTTGAGCCGTACCATGAGGTGTCTAGGCAACCTGCGATTAAACGTGATCTATCGTATAGCGTGCCGCAAGGCTACGTGGAGGAAGATATCAGCGACGACATCCGCCAGGCGCTTGGCGATACGTTAGATACATTGGAAAGCGTGGAAGTTCTGAGCGAAACGCCATACACTGAACTGCCGGAGAACATCCGTGTGCGGCTCGGTTGTCAGCCATCACAAAAGAATGTGCTGGTGCGGATTACGTTGCGTCATCTTGAACGAAGTATGACGAACAAGGAGGCGAACCGAATCTACGAGACTATCTATGTGAAGGTCAATAAGGGGACGGGTGGATATGTGTAGGGAATAGGCAACGTCCATTTGCCCGCAAACAGGTGATTTCAAGTCAGGTCTTGCATCATCCCCCTCCTCATCAATCGGCAACCAGGCTTTGCCTTTGTTCTCACTGTTTGTTAGTAGAGTTGGTAAGGTTGAAGTTGCACTGTCGAACCAAAGGGATTCAGAAGTATGTTCCAAATACCCTCATTATTGGGACATAGCGCTCTACACAAACGCAGACGATCAGCGGCGTAACGTGCAGACTTTCAAGCAATTGAGCATGCAATTGTCAACTATTGTGACTGATAGTCACCTTTGATCTGTTGCCATACGTTCCCAAAGGGTTGCAGGATCAGCCACTCGTTTCCGTAGATATTAAAGTACGAGTTGGCTAATCAGCCTCGATTGCTGTGATGGGTTGGGTTGAAGCTTCTCAAGCAGCGCCTGCGATGTCCCGGGGTTACTGGTGACGTAACTGAACAGTTCGAGTAGAATCCGTGAATCTTAGGGAACATCGCGGGCCGCACGCCGTTAAAGCCCGACACTCAGCACATGGATCGCTTACGCGAAGCGGGGCGGCATCGTGTGATGCCGCCCCGCGCATCCAACTACTGAACCGGTCCGACCGGCGTGGCTGCTACTGCTTGCGACGTGCCGCTCGCATTCGTTGCCGTGACCCAGACGGTGAGGTAGTAATTCCTGTCCGCGTCGGTGGCGGTATAGGTATTACTGGTCGCGCCGCTGATCTGGTAGCACGAGCTAGCGCTGGACGACGTGCAGCGGCCCCACTGGTACCTATAGGTAAGCGGCTGGCTCGGGTCAGGCGTTGTCCACTGGCCGGTGTCAACTTGCAGCGTGCTGCCGACAGACGTCGTTCCGGAGATCGAGGGCGGCGTCGCATTGACCGGCGGACAGGCTTGGCCAGTCGCGCTATACCACTGCGCACAGCTCAGCGTAACCGAATAACTTAGTACCATGCCGGTGGTGGCGCCCGGCGTACCGACGACCACGCCGACGTAGCCGGAATGCACGCCTGGTTGATTCGTCGACAGGATGCCAAGCTTGAACTGCACGCCGTCTTCGGGCCCCCAGCAGTGCTGACCGGTCACGCCGATGAAATCCGGCGATACGAGGGCCCCGTTCTGGCATACCGACAGGCCGTCAAGATCGGTATAGGCATTAAAACCTTGGCCGTTGACCGGATCGGCTTTCCAGAGCACCATGGCGCCCGCATCAATCGAGTACTCCGGTTCCTTCAATAGCTTGCTCGCATCCCAGTTTTGCGACGGCGGATAGGACACATCGCCGCTGAAACCGCCGGAAACCGATACGGCAACGGATTCGTTGCCGGCCGGGTCGACAACCAGGCATAAGCCGACTGAGCTGCCGGGAACACCAAGGCTGACGTTCACGTTCACGCATTGACCAACGCCTATGTTCTTCAGTGCCGCAACCGCGTACATGATCGCCTTATTGCCGAGGCTGTACAGGCCGCCCGACTGCGTTAGTGAGCTGGCAATCTGATTCAGCGTGCTGTTGGTTTGCAGATTCTGAATCCATGATGGCTGCCGGAGCCCATCAGTTTCACCATTACCGAGGCCGACATTCGGTAACGTGACATTGGGCCCGGCGACCACCCAGGTGCCCGGCATGTAGCCAGTGAGCTTGATAGTCCCTTCGTTGTCAAACGTCCCGGCGTTAATAACGAATCCGTGAGTAAAGCTGCCGTCCGGGTTGTAGACGATGAAGTTGCCGCCCTGCTGGTTCGTCACCGTACAAGTGGTGCAGGTAAAGTAGCCGTTGGTATGGAAATCGATGGTCCCGGCATTGTTAAGCACTAGGTTGCTGGCAAGTGTTGGCGTCGTTACTAAGGTCACGGTCGTGCCGCTGTCGATTGCGGTCGGCGTGCTGTCCGGTTTGATGCCGAGCGTCGTGTAGGCGTCGAGGGTCACGTTCGTCACGTTCAGGTCAGCCGCGACGATGGCGTTCGCTGTATTGCTGCCGAACGGATAGTTGTTGTAGTAGTGGCCGACCGCGCTGAGTGTACCGGCGCCAGTGACATTGCCAGTAACCGTGCCTTCTGGCCCGTTGAAGTTGTACTGGTAATTTGGGTCGTAGCCAACATGCAGTGTCGCCCCTGCTGATATAACTGTTGTGCCGCCAAGCGTGCCATTGACAACCCACGTATTGTCCCCAATCGCGGCTGCATTGGTTGCCGTAATCGTGCCGGTGAGCACGATCTGGCCGATACCGTTACCGACGCTACCTCCAGAAACGGAGCTGTTAGTGCTGCTCCAGACCAATACGCCGACCTGCGGCTGAATGGATCCGGTGGTTACCAGTTGTGTGGCTGTGATCGTATCTGTTGACGTGCCTGAATGTCCAACGGTGCCACTGTTGGTGAGCGTGCCAGTGCAGAGGCTGACCGCAGCTTGGCCGGTATCCGTGAAGGTCAGCGTGCCGGCATTGGTCAGCGAGGGCGTATCCGGCACATTGCACGGCGAATAGATGCCGCCGTTTAGGTTGTACGGGTTAGCGGCGTGGTAGCCCAGCGTGACATTGATAGTGCCATTATTGACGAGCGCGACCGAACCAGTGAGCGTTACGTCGCCGGCCACGGTAACGTTTGTACCGCTGCCGATCTGCGGGCCGCTTCCGTCAGGCTTGTCCGCGAAGGTGGTGTAGTCGCCGAGCGTGACAGTGTTAACATTCAGGTCGGCGGCGATGGTGGCCGTGGACCGTGTGCCCTGGCCGTAAATCGAGGTGTAGTAAAAGCCGGCCGCGCTGAGCGTGCCCGCGCCGCTCACGGTGCCGCTGATCGTCCCGGCATTGGCGCCGGAGTACGGATATTTCGCGTCGTAGCCGACGTGCAGCGTGGCTCCGGCGGGTACCACCGTGCTGCCGCCGAGCGTCCCGATCACCCAGACGTTGTCGCCGACCACGGCCGACACCGTCGCGGTTGTTGTGCCGGCGAGCACGACCTGGCCGGTGCTGCCGGAGACCTGGCCGCCGTTGAGCTGTCCGTTCGGGCTGCTCCAGACCAGCACGCCGGCTTGCGATGTCACGGTGCCGGTGCTTATGAGCTGCGCCGCGCTGAGGCTGTCGGTGGCCGGGGCCGTATGGCCGATGAAGCCGCTGTTGGTTATGATACCCGTGCAGAGGCTGACCGCGGCGTTGCCGTATGGGTCAGTAAAGTTCAGGATGCCGCCATTCGTCCAGCTCGGCGTGTCCGGGACGTTGCAGGGGGAGTATATGCCGCCGGAGAGGTTGTACGGGTTCGCGGCGTGGTAGCCCAGTGTCACGTTCACGGTGCCGTTGTTCACCACCGCGACCGATCCGGTCATAGTCACGTCTCCGGCCGTGTTCAGCACTGTGCCGCCGCCGATCTGCAGGCTTGTGCCGTCCGTCTTCGCAGCGAACGTCGTATAGTCCCCCATCGTGACTGATGCAACGTTCAGGTCGGCGGCTACGGTCGCGGTGGATTGCGTGCCCGGGCCGTAGATCGAGGCGTAGTAGAAGCCGGCCACACTCAGCGACCCGGCGCCGTTGACGCTACCGGCAATAATACCCGCGGAATTGTTCACGTTGGTCTGGTACTGCGCGTCGTAGCCGACATGCAGCGTGGCACCGGCCGGCACCGTGGTCGTGCCAGTCAGCGTGCCGACCACCCAGACGTTGTCGCCGACGGTGGCCGACGAACTGACGGTCGACGTGCCGTTGATCACGATCTGCCCGGGCGTGCCGGCAAATTGGCCGCCGGTGATCTGTCCGTTCGGGCTGCTCCAGACCAGCACGCCAGCCTGCGAGGTTACCGTACCGGCATTCGTCAGCTGATACGCCGAAATTGTGTCTGTACCGGATGCGGTATGCCCGAGCGTGCCGCTGTTGGTGTTCGTTATCGAGCCGGTGCACAGGCTGATGCTGGCGCTGCCGTAAGGATCAGTGAAGGTTATTGAGCCGTTATTTGTCAGTGCGGGCGTGTCCGGGACGTTGCACGGCGAGGAGAGACCGCCGGAGAGGTTGGATGGGTTGGCCGAGTGGTAGCCCTGGGAGACGGTGATCGCGCCGCTGTTGACGACGGCAACCGAGCCGGTGAGCGTGACGGCGCCGGCGACATTCACCGCAGTGCCACTACCGATCACAGTGGGAGTCCCGTCTGGCTTGGTCGCGAACGCTGTGTAGTCGCCGAGCGTCATCGCCGGAACATTGATATCGGCGGCGATGGTCGCGATGGACGTGGTGCCGGGACCGTAGATCGAGGAGTAGTAGTGCCCGGCCACACTCAGTGAACCGGCGCCGTTGACACTGCCGGTGATGCTGGAGGCGTATCCCACTTGGTAGTTGGCGTCGAACCCGACGTGCAGCGTTGCACCCGCCGGCACGACAGTCGATCCCGTGAGCGTACCAACCACCCAGACGTTGTCAGCGACGATGACTGACGACGTGGTGCTCACCGTGCCGCTGAGCACGACCTGGCCTGCGCCGCCACCGATGGTGCCGCCGGTGAGCGAGCCTGCATTCGTGCTCAGCACGAGCACGCCGATCGGCGACAGAATGTTACCGGCGTCGCTGATCTCCGCAGAACTGATGTAGTCTGTGCCGGCCCCGGTGTGAATTATGATGCCGCCGACGGCGTTCGTGAACGATCCGGAGCAGAGACTCATCGCCGTCGAACCAGGATCCGCAAAAGCGAGCGTACCCGTGTTCGTCCACGACGCCGTGTTGCCAGTGCCGCATGACTGCGACACGCCGATCGGATAGGTACCGTTCACGATCTGCACGGTGCCGGCGTTGGTCACGGCGAGCGAACCGAAAAGCGTGATCTGCCCGTTGATCGTGATTGTGGAACCGCTACCAATCATCATGCTCGGACCGACGAAGATTCCACCCGTCCAGGTTGCGTCGGCTTCGAAGTCCGCACCATTCGTCGTAGTGAGACCGCTGGCAATGGTCAGCGGCTTGTATGAGATCAACTGCTTCACCGTCGTTGACGGCACGGAAATGCTGGTGGCACCGAACGTCCCTGCAGGCAGGCAAGCAACATCGGTCGAGAACGGCTGGTGACTGGCCGACCAGTTGTTGGCGGTGGTCCACGACGTGGTACCCGCCGCGCCGGTCCAGACATCCGTTGCGCCCGCGACCGGACACGCCGTGATGGCGGTGGTCACCGGTGACGACGTTGCTGCCGCGCCCGTGCCATTAGTGTTGGTCGCGGCGACGCTGAAGGTGTATGTGCTGCTGCTGATAAGCCCCGTGACGGTGACCGGGCTCGTCGTGGTCGTGACCGGCGCGAGTGCGGTGGTGCCTTGGTACGGCGTCACCATGTAGCTGATGATCGGGCTGCCACCCTCAGATGCTGGTGTCTGCCACGAGACGGTCACGCGATCCGATCCACTGGCGGTGGCGCTGACGTTGAGCGGCGCACTCGGCAGGTTGCTTGGAGTCGCCGAAGTGCTCGACAATGGGCCTGTTCCGGCGCTGGTCGCGGCGACGGTGAACGTGTACGCCGTGCCGTTCGTCAGACCCGTGATGGTGGTACTCCGGGTTGAGGCGTCAACCGTGGTTTTCGATTGCTGTGCCGTGCCGATGAAGGTTGTGACCACGTATCCGGTGATCGGCGAGCCGCCGGTGGACGAGGGTGCTTGCCAGGACACTGTAGCCTGCGCGTTGCCTGCGACTGCGCTGACGTTCTGCGGCGCGCTCGGGACGGTCACCGGTGTTACGGCCCGCGACGTCGCCGTCGGCCCCGTACCGACGACGGTGGTCGCCGCCACCGCGAACGTGTACGTAGTGCCGTTGGTGAGCCCGGAGATCGTCGTCGAGAGCGTCGTGCCGCTTACATTGGTTGCGGGTTGTGCGGTGGCCCCGATGTATGGCGTCACGGTGTACCCGGTGATGGCGCTGCCGCCATCCGACGACGGCGTCTGCCAGGAGACTGTCGCCTGCGCGTTCCCCGCGGTCGCGGTGACGTTCTGCGGCGCGCTCGCATACGTCCACGTGGTGGTGCTGTTCGATGCCGCTGATGCAGCGCCGGTGCCGAGCGCATTTGTCGCGGTGACCGTGAACGTGTAGGTGGTGGCGACTTGCAAGCCGGTGACGGTCACGCTGGTGGACGTCGAGGTTGCGATGACGCCACCCGGCGATGCGGTGACGGTGTACGATGTGATCGGCGAACCGCCACTCAACAGCGCCGACCAGCTCACGGTCGCCTGGCGGTTCTGCGCAGTCGCTGTGACGGATTGCGGAGCACCTGGCATAGTCTGCCACACCCAGGTGCCGCTGACCGCAGTGCTCCCGCTCTTGCCGTCGACGAGCACGAGGCTGCCGTCACCACCCGTCGCGAATCCAAAGGAATCGCGTGCCGACGGAGCTTGCGCGGACGTGAGCTTCGTCCAGGTGGTCGCGCCGAACGTCCAGGTGTCGTTGTTCTCGGCACTGCCGAGGCCGCCGAAGAGGACGATCTGATTCGTGATGGGATCAAACGCCGCGCCGGCGCCACTACGCGCTGACGGCGACGTCGTCATGGTGAGCTGGGTCCACGTGGTGCCGTTCCAGCGCCACGTGTCGGCGAGTGCGCCTTTGGATCCAGTGCCACCGAAGAGGACGTCCTGACGGTGGGCAGGGTCGTCCGCCAAAGAGGACGACGATGTTGCGAACGGAATCCCACACTGCAGACGCGTTCTGTCGTGCTGCCGGCGAGCTGCTCGGCGAGAGCTTCGCCCACGTCGTGCCGTTCCACACCCAAGTGTCGTTCAGCAGCCCGGACGATCCGGAGCCACCGAAGAGGACGTCCTGACGGTGGGCAGGGTCGTAGACCAGGGTCGCGCCAGAGCGGGCGGTCGGAGATGTGGAGGGGTTGAGCTTCGTCCATGCGGTGCTGTTCCAGCGCCAGGTGTCGTTGACGAGACCGGATGAAGCCTTGCCGCCGAAGAGCAGGACCTGCGATGGCGAGACCGTGCCGTCCTGGGCGACGGCGGCGCCAGAACGGACGGGACTGACGTCGGAGGTGGTCGACGCCCAGCCGTAGGGCGTCGCTGACCGCACGACTGACAGGGTGAGGGCGCTGACGGCGGCGATGACGATCGCGAGGAGGGCTAGAGTGACGACGTGGCGGACTGAATCGCGATTCTTCAAGGCTCTTCCCCCTTCTGCCCCGTTAGCGAACCTCTGCACCGTCCGAGATAAACTGAATATCTGCATAGGTCGCATCTAAATCTTGCCGTTGGTGTTCGTAGCCCAAATAGCCGTGATGCTCGTATTGTATGCAACAAGGTTGCCGTTGGTCTGCATCACGAGGTAGTTGAGGCTCTGGCCCATAGTATTTGTTGACCAGAGCGCTGTTGCCCTTGACGCTTTCGCATCACGGTACATCACACAACTTTCTTTGGTCTGTAGGTACATTAAAGATTGATAAGCGCTCAGGTGGCCGTTACTTTGGGCTAAAGTTAGGCATGCTAAATGTGGTAAAAGATGTCTAACTCCGATCTCTTATCTTTGGAATGTGGCTCATTTTTAGGAGAGCCATTAACTGAAACGGATCATCTCACATTTTGTAACTTTAATAACATGATTGTGAAAAAGTTGTAATTTTTTCTACGAAAATCCATCATATAGACTAATTTATTCATTTGTAAATGATTACGATGTTGATTTAAATGAAAAATCAACAAATAGTAGATATCTAAAATCGGCCGTTTTGGGAACAAATAGGAACTCGCTTAAATCCCACTTGCGAAATCGGCGTGATCTGGGGCTCCCGCCTTGAACAACGATCATAATCAGAACCAGTGACCCTAAGTATCCTTGGCTGATAGGTGGATACTCCATCCATAGTTCAGGGGCTTTTCATTGCTCCTCAATAGAATAGGTTACGTAAAATGAGCCATGCCTATAACTGTTTATGACCGTAAGTTACTCTGGGCTCGCGCAGGGGGTACGTGCCCTCTATGAGAGCTGCGATAAGGACGTATTGCTTTGGTATGCTACAATGGCTTCAGATCGTGTCTCTTTCCTCATGTCAAGGCGAACCCGAAAACAACTAGAATCGGGTAATTACAAAGTTTCATGAGGCGCTCGACAAACGTCCCGAGGGTGTTTAATGCGCATTAGGTATAATGATAAAGAACTTGCCGATCAGCTTCAGCTAGACTTGGCTGAGGGGGAGTCCTGGCACATAGAGTTCAAAGACTATGACTATAGTTGTCTGGATGAGAAGATAGCAGATTCATGGAAAGATGACCTTTCTCATGAACTAGCAGCTTTTGCCTCCATTGGCGGCAAAATTTATATAGGTATTAGTGATGACAGGATAGTCAAGGGTATTGGTGGCCCGCACCAAGCATGGCAAGAGAAACTGTTTGAACGGGCTATGGGGAGAATTAAGCCAAAGGTCTATTGGAAGTCTTATCATTTCGTTGACTCCACTACTGGCCTAAGCCTGATCCGACTTGATGTACTTGAGGGTGAGCCAATTTACTATGTCCAGGGCAAACCGTATATTCGTGAAGGCACAACGTCACGACCCGCAGAGCCTGAGGAAGTAAAGGCTCGCTTTAAGGAATATTTTGCAAATCGCGAGCCAATCCTAGAAACAGAACTCGAACCCCTCAAGAATGACAATCGTGAGCAGATCGAAGTTGTATCATGGATTACTAATGTGCTTATGAGTATTCTGAGCAGTTTGAACTTATACGAGCAAAAGGAGGTTGATCCTCAGCTTGAAAGGCTAAAAATAGAATTGGAAAGTAGCCGCGACTCTATCGAGAGCAACCTCAATAAAGTCAAAAGGACACTAGGCGAGAATTCTAACTATTACCAAGAATTGGAATCCATATCCAGTGAGATTCTGTCTGCCACAAAGGTAAGGTTTTTCATAGATGGTGGCAAGAGCTGGTCAGAGTGGCTCAGTCACCTCAACAAAATCCATGACACTTCCAGCGAATTGCTCTCTACCATTAGGTCGAGCGTCTCAATTACCATAGAGGGTCTTAATGAGCAAGAGGAAGATGCCAAAGATGCAACAATTCGCTGGCTCAATTCAATTGATGATTTTAGCTTAAACAAGTTCATCTACGAAGCAAACCACTATGTGCATATGCTTTTACACTTATACTTTCTGCTCTGGCTAAGTAATGAGGAACAAAAAGCAAACCAATATAAAGAAATCGCGGACGAGATCGAAAAGCTAAGCTGGGCGAGAGATAACGTTGGCTACTGGGCAATTCAGGAAGCAATCCCCGAACTTCAGCAAAAACTGAACATATCTTAAATTGGCACTAAGCCTATTGAAAGGCGCTACAAGGCGTTTGGATTGTTAAAACGGAGGAATCATTCTCAGGCTCATAAATATACGTGCTAGAGGTTGCGCTCAGACGAGGGGTAGTTGCTTGCCGTCTTTTAATGCCTGTTTGATAAGGTAAGTAATTTCCTGGGCGCGTTCTCGTGCTGCCAGGGCTTCGCGTGGGTGCCAGCGTGACCGCGCGGCGTGTCTGGCAAGCGCGCTGCGCTCAGCAGCGTTAAACTGCTCCATGCGTTTATGCCGCCACGACTACCTAGCTCGGCGGCATATATGTTCTTTTGAGGTTCTGCTTGCATATAGCTCCTTCCGTTAGGTTGCTATACCTCTAGTGTATACGTACCGCTTAGCACGGTCAAGCCCTCCCAACCCCCTTAGCAGCGGGCGCGTTGCTAGGCGGGTTGGCAGGCGGGTGGCGTGCTAGGCGCTTGGCATATACGCCATTGCTAGGTAATTGTCGGCGTGGCTAAACACAAAAGGGCTAGCATCGTGTCGAGTTTGGCTGTCGTTTCCTGTTCCGAGCTTACCAGATCACTCCAAGACAAGCCCTTGCAGCTGGCACGAAGTTATGAGTGTGTGCCTGTCATCCCCCACATGAAGGTTACAGCCGCTTTAGTTCAGCACGGAGAACCCACCCCAGCCGTTCGTAGGGTTGAAGGTGTCTTTGTACGTCTTGCCGTCGGTACCGGTGGCAAATACATCAAGCTCGGAGGTGCCGTACTGTAGTGCATATGGGTCGCTAGCCAAGGTGCCGCCAAGGCTAGACCAAGCGCTCCAGAACTGGCCGCCGTAACTCCAGTAGCGGGTGTATATCTGGTTGTTCGTGCCTCTGGCGTATACCTCCATATCGCTGCCGTACGTCGTGGCATAGGGGTTACCAGTGAAACCGCCGCCCATGTCAGTCCAGCTGCTCCAGCCCGCGCCATTCCAGGTGCGTTTGTAAATGTGGCCGGACGAGGTGTTGACAAAGATATTGTACTCGCCCTCGGCAGCGTAACTCAGTACGCTGGGGTTGCCGACAACCGTAGTGCCGCTGGGTGCGCCGAGTGAGCCAAAGCCGCCCCAGCTACTGCCATTCCAGGTATTCTTGTAGATATTGTTATCTCCACCACGGTAAAAGACATCCATTTCCGAGCCGTACTGTATCGCTGCCGGACTGCTCGCCATGAAATTACCCATGCTGGTCCAGCCGCTGCCCCAGCCGATTGACGAGTTCCAGGTGGCTTTGTACGGCACGTTGTTAGTATCGAGAGCGAAGACATCCATCTCCGAGCCGTAGTGAATAACTGCCGGATTGCCTTTCATCTGATGGCTGCCAAGGCTGCTGCTCCATCCTGACCAGCCGTTGCCGCCATTGTACTCGGTATATATCTGGTTGTCCGGGCCGCGTTCAAAGATATTCAGAGCGCCGGCGTTGATGATGACGGCAGGATTGCTCACGAAGCTGCCGCCAATGCTGGAGAAGCCGCTCCACCGTGAACCGTTCCAGTATTGTTGGTATACCTGTCTATCACCGCCGACGGTGAAGACATTGAGAGCGCCGTTAAAAGAGATGCTGGCGGGAGTGATTGCCTTTGTGCCCGTACTGCCTGATCGATGATGGATGATAGCCTGAACCTTGTAGGTTTTCCAGTAGTTCATGTGATAATGAGCATTGCCATTGCTGAGTGACCCAGAGTCGATGTAGGCAGAGCTGTCTAATTGGGCGTTCTGGTTTTTTATATGTATAGTACCGTTGCTGTCTATGTTGTTTATAATTCCCGCATGCCCGAAACCTCCATCGTCCAGAGTTATAACATCACCAGGATTAACATATGAAACCGAGCCATTGTTCTGCTTGGTAAGACCGCTAGGAACACTATTAATGAGCGTATTCCCATCCCCGTACCAAGTAGCCTTTGTCCATCCCTTAGTTAGGTAAAGCCGGTTTACCATCTCCACACACTGCCATTCCTCACCAGCATAGACATTACCCTTCGGGCAATGAGAATCACCAGGCGCACCGGACACGGCAACGCAGCTCGGGGTTGTTCCCCCTGCGTCTTTGCTTGGATCGGAGCCGTTGTTGCAGATGTTGACGCCAGTTCCATTGAGCCAAAGTGTGCCATTAAGTAGGATTCCTAATGGATCGCACTTTGTATCGGCGTGGGCTGTGCCTAGGTGAGTAACCACCGGGCTGAATAGCACGATGGTTAACCCTGCTAGCAGCAATAAAGCCGTGGTAGAGGTTGTAACCCATTTCCAAGTAGATCTGAGATGTCCGAACATAGCTAGTCCCCCCTGAATAAAGCTAGTCAGTGATTTAAGGTGCTGCAATTAATGTAGGAAAACATATGCGAGCATAGCCTCACTACACCTTTCGTTGTTGCTGTCTCATCCGTAGGTACCTGAAGGCCGGAGCCTCTGTGGTTTTACTCCGCGTCCACAGCCAAGTTTGCGTACTCGTCTGAGCCGATACCGTTGATCTAGTGATATTACCCGTATTTTTAGAGCTTTTTTAAAGCATTGAAGTGATTTTAAGCTACAATCTTCTCTGCGTGATACAACGTTTGTAAAGCTAAACATTAACATTATGTTTCCAACTGGTTTTGCAGACTTATGGATAATACCATTGTTAAACTCTTATTGGTTTAAGTTTGTTGCAGCAACTATGCCTTTCGCGGCAGTGGCGAATGCTGAGTCAATCGGTTGGAGAGTGCTTTCTGAGACACAGGGGTTATCTTTTGCTCAGCTTTGGTAGGCATAGTAATTGCCGCCTTATAGTTGCTCCATTTGGATATTCCTGTGTCAGCAAGCTGAATACTTGCTGTGTCAAATCAATTTGTGCCGCGAGTTCCCATTCCGCCATCCTGCTGATAAACAGCAAAGGCTCTTATCAGCACCTTAGCGCAAGGTGGAGACAGCCGTTATGTCGAACTACCTTGTACGTGGTGCTGTACAGAGCCATAATCCCCTTTTAGCAAGTTGGCTGTAAGCCCTCCTCAGCCCGGGCTTTGGCGATATACTCATCAATCGCTTCCCGGACCATGGCTCATACTCCCTGCCCCGCCGCGCCACCTGCTGTTTGAGCGGCGTTGGTTCACGCTTGCCAACGATCTGCCGATAGCCTTACTGGAGGGATAAGCTATGGATGAGCCCGTTCCCACCTACGGCCTGTTGGTTATAAACCACGCGTATAACGAGGGCAAGCTGACATTCAAACAGTGGCTGGAACTGTCCCGTGAGTGGGCGCTGAAGGTCATCGATCAGTATGACGGGGAAGCCGCCGCCAAGCCGTCTCCCCGTATTACACCCCCGTCTCGACAGCCTGTGATAGAATAGGATTGATATAGCATCCCGTCCGGTTGATGCCGAAAAGAAAGTGTGACTTGGGGGATGTATTTGTGGGAAAGAGAACTGGACAAACCAAAGGATGAGCCAATGAATAAAAAATTAATGAGTACCCTACTCCTCTTTGCCGTATTTGGGGGTTTCCTATGGTGGGGCATTTCGATGCTTTCAGACCCACACAAGGATGGTGAACAAATTGTCTATGCTATTCTCATCCTTGGCTGTTCAATGTACGCGCTCGTCTCACTCTTACTGTTGCCACGAAAGAAACAAAACTAGCTGCCAGACGAAGCAATAGGGGGAGTAGTATGCTCGATGAGCAACCAACTTCGAGTTCGATTATACGCATGGCCACTCCCGAAGACATTGCGCAGATTGAAGAACTGGATAGTCTCAGTACCTCACCCACCCGCAATATTCATCGTGAAATGGAAAAATACTTCGGCTCGGTTGACCCTACGACACACGAGAGGACATTGATATTTCTATGCGAAGTTGACGGAGTCGTTGCGGCTAAAGCCGAATTGATGTTGCCACCTCTGAGCAACCATGGAGAGGGCTGGCAGGGCGCTTCTGGATATGTTAAACGCGTGATCGTACATCCAGAATTTCGCCAACGCGGACTGGCCCGCGGTCTCATGCTACACATAATGGAGTATGCCCAAAAAGAACTCCTATTATCAGCTCTTGACCTGCACGTGTGGGAAATGAATCTACCCGCTATTCGCCTCTATGAAAACCTTGGTTTCGAACTTCAGCATAGGGAGCTCTATTTCCGCCTGCCTCTTTGATTCATGCCCGACAGAAGACACCCATTTTACACCAAATTCTCCCAAATTGTACTTTTGTGACGGAGCCACAAATACAATCGTTGTAAGTCACAGACCGAGCAAGCAACGTACTTGCACATGGGGTAATTGTGCTTCGCGCGGTACTACGAGTGGGGTTTATTTGTATTCCCTTTTCAGGTGGACAAAAGGTAGGAGAAATGCGAGAAGATTCGGGACAGGTGATCGTGCGGGAAGTTTCCGAGG
>WNGL01004978.1_pt1 | contig 15858 bp, 11 predicted proteins | sample 5400591 | NCBI WGS metagenome assembly WNGL01 (sample SAMN13153377, study PRJNA577476) | soil metagenome | isolation source: 80 cm soil or saprolite under Garry oak tree replicate 1 | place: USA:California | collected 2016-06-15
TCGCGCTCCCCGGCGGAATGGGGACGCTCGAGGAGCTCGCCGAGATCCTGACCTGGGCGCAGCTCGGGCTGCACGCGCGCCCGGTCGGGCTCCTCGACGTCGCCGGGTACTACGCGCCCCTCGTGTCATTCCTCGATCGCGCGGTGCAGGAAGGGTTCGTGCGCCCGGAGCACCGGAGGCTGCTCACGGTCGCGGGAGATCCGACGGCGCTCCTCGACCGCTTCGACGCCTGGCAGCCCCTCTCGGTCGAGCGCTGGATCGACGGCCGCACGTCGTGACTCGGGCGTGGCGCCCCGGCGACACCGGGAGCCGGGAAGGCACGGTGGCCCCGGGAGAGGCGCCGGAGGATCGGCCGTCAGGTCTGCGCCGACGCGCCCGGGAACACACGGGAAAAACCGATCGGGATCCCGCGGCGGGGCGCTCGGCACGATCCTGGCTATCAGGAGGCTCGGGACCACAACGGAGGAACCCCCCATGCTCGCCCTGCTCGCCGCCGTCATGCTGGCCGCCACACCCCAGGCCGACACCGTCTACACGAACGACGGCGGCCGCGTCATCGGCACCGTCATCGAGGAGTCGCCGGACACCATCTCGGTCCAGCTCCAGGACGGCTCGTACCGCCGCATCCCGGCGCGCGAGGTCCGTCGGATCGAGTACAAGGACGGCACCGTCTCGCAGCGGTCCGCGCAGCCGCCCGCCGCCGCCGCGCCCCAGTACGCGCCGCCGCCACCGCAGCAGCCGCCGCCGCCACCGCAGCAGCCGCCGCCGCCCGGGTACCCGCCGCCCCCCGCGTACGGGCCGCCCGCCTCCGGGCCGCCGCGCTACTACGGACCGCCGCCGTACGCGCAGCGCCCGCCGCCCCCGGAGCACATGGGGCCCGCGGCCGGCTGGCTCGCCTTCGGGATCGGCGGCCTGTTCCACGGAGGGGACGCCGAGGTCGGCGTGCCCATGTCCCAGGTCTTCGGCCCGATGATGAACTTCTCTCTCGAGGGCGGGCTCCGGCTCGATCCGCACCTCGGCGTCGGGCTCTACGTCGAGGGCGCGGCCGGCAACCCCGGCTCGGACGTCCGCTCCTTCTGCGACGCGAACGGCATCTACTGCAACGCGGGCTCGTTCCGGTACGGGATCCTCGCGCGATACACGGTGAACCCGTTCGCGCACGCGACGCCGTGGATCTCCGTCGGCACCGGCGGCGTGTCGGACGAGGTGACGACGTCGGACTACTACGGCGGCTCGTCCACCGTCGCACGCTACACCGGCTGGGAGATGCTGCGGCTCCGCGTCGGCTACGACATCCGCTCGAACCCCGTCCTCGGGTTCGGCCTGTACGGCGGCGTCGGGTTCACGCGCTACGGCGACTACGAGAACTCCGCCGGGTCGCAGGGGATCCCCGAGAGCACGGTGCACACGACCGCCGAGGTCGGCCTCCGCATCACGCTCTTCCCGTAGCGGTCCAGGACGCAGCGCCTTCGCCGCGGACCCGCACGTCCGGTGGTGTGGGAGGGGAACGGCGGGGTTGATCCCGCCGTCCCCTATCCCGATCGGGTCGTCCTGGCCTAGCCGCTCCCGTAGGGCCTCGGGCCTGGCCCCCGGTCCGGCGCCTTCCCCGGCCCGCCACGGCGGCGTTCGGTCCGGGCGACGAGATCTGCACGACCGCGAGAGGCCGGCGCCGCGAAGTGACCGGCCTTGCGCCTATCCGAGCCGCGCGCTCCGGAGCCGGAGCGCGTTCGCGATCACGGTCACCGAGCTGAAGCTCATCGCGGCGCTGGCGATGATCGGGGAGAGGAGTACGCCGGCGATCGGATAGAGCGCGCCGGCCGCGAGCGGGATACCCGCCGCGTTGTACGCGAAGGCCCAGAACAGGTTCTGGCGGATGTTCCGCATCGTCGCGCGCGAGAGGCGGCGCGCGCGGACGAGCCCCCCGAGATCGCCGCGCACGAGGGTGAGCCCGGCGGACTCGATCGCGACGTCGGTCCCGGTGCCCATCGCGACCCCCACGTCCGCGGCGGCGAGCGCGGGCGCGTCGTTGATCCCGTCGCCCGCGAACGCGACGGTGCGCCCCCCGACCTTCCAGCGGGCCACCGCCTCCGCCTTCTGTCCGGGCAGCACCTCCGCCTCGACGTCCTCGATCCCGAGCTTCGCCGCGACCGCGCGCGCGGTGGTCCACCCGTCGCCCGTGACCATGACGATCCGGAGCCCCTCGGCGCGCAGCGCCCGGACCGCCTCGACCGCCCCCGGCTTCACCGGGTCGAGCGCCTCGACGAGGCCGGCGGGGCGGCCGTCGAGCGCGACGAGCATCACCGTCCCGCCCTCGGCCTGGAGCCTCTCCATCGAGGCGCGGAGCGGCGCGGCGTCCACCCCGAGCTCGGCGAGGAGCGCCGCGTTCCCGAGGGCGACCTCGCGCCCGGCGACCTGCCCGGCGACGCCCTTGCCCGGGATGGTGCGGAAGCTTCGAGGCTCCTCGAGCGCGAGCCCGCGCCGCTCCGCCTCCGCGACGATGGCGGCCGCGAGCGGGTGCTCCGACCCCCGCTCCAGGCTCGCCGCGAGGCGGAGGAGCTCGCCCTCGCCCCCGGCGCCCGCCGCCGGGAGCGCCTCGACGCGCGCCACCGCCGGCTTGCCGCGGGTGAGGGTCCCGGTCTTGTCGACGAGGAGGACGGAGACCTTCTCGAACCGCTCGAGCGCCTCCGCGCTCTTCACGAGCACGCCCGCGGTCGCGCCGCGCCCGGTCCCGACCATGATGGCCATCGGCGTCGCGAGGCCGAGCGCGCACGGGCAGGCGATGATGAGCACCGCGACGGCCGCGACGAGCCCGTGCGCGAGGCGCGGCTCGGGGCCGAACGCCGCCCAGGCGGCGAAGGCCGCGACGGCGGAGAGCACCACCGCCGGGACGAACCAGCCGGAGACCACGTCGGCGAGCCGCTGGATCGGCGCGCGGCTGCGCTGGGCGTCCATCACCATCCTCACGATCTGCGAGAGGAGCGTGTCCTTCCCGACCCGGTCCGCGCGCATCACGAACGACCCGGTCGCGTTCAGGGTCGCGCCGGTCACCCGGTCGCCCTCGCGCTTCTCCACCGGCACGGGCTCGCCGGAGATCATCGACTCGTCCACCGCGGACGCCCCGGACTCGACGACGCCGTCGACCGGGATCTTCTCGCCGGGACGCACCCGGAGCCGGTCGCCGGGCTTCACCTCGGCGACGTCCACGTCGCGCTCGGCGCCGCCGTCCTCGATCCGACGCGCCGTGCGGGGGGCGAGCCGGAGGAGCGAGCGGATCGCGCCCGAGACGCGGCTCCGTGCGCGCAGCTCCAGCACCTGACCGAGCAGGACGAGCTCCACGATGACCGCGGCGGCCTCGAAGTAGACGGGGGGCGCGCCGTGCTCGAGGAACGCGGGGGGAAAGAGGCCGGCGGGGAGCACCGTCGCCGCGGCGCTGAAGCCGAAGGCGGCTGCGGTCCCGAGCCCGACGAGCGTGAACATGTTGAGCTTCCAGGTCCGGAGCGAGCGCCACGCGCGCTCGAAGAAGGGGAAGCCGCCCCACAGGACGACGGGCGCGGAGAGCGCGAGCTGCAGGAGCGCGAAGGCGCGGAACCCCAGCCGGTGGCGCAGCGGATCCCCCGCGAGCATGTCGCCCATCGCGAGGGCGAGGACGAGCACGGCGGGCGCGAGCCCGAGCCAGAACCGCCGGGACATCGCGGCGAGCTCGGGGTTCGGCGGCTCCTCCGCGGACGGCATCCCGCCGACGACGAGCGGCTCGAGCGCCATCCCGCAGATCGGGCACGGGACCGGCCCCTTCTCCCGGACCTCCGGATCCATCGGGCAGACCCAGACGACCTCGGCGCCGGGGGGCGCGGCGGGAGGCGCCTCCTTCGGCATGCCGCCGGGCTCGAGGAAGGGGCGGGGATCGGCCGCGAACTTCGCGAGGCACTTCGGGTTGCAGAAGAAGAAGCGCTGCCCGCCGTGCTCGAGCTGGCCACCCTTCGGCGCCTTCGGGTTCACCTCCATCCCGCAGACCGGGTCGATGGCGATGAACCTCGTCGGATCGGCTGCGAACCGGCCGCGGCAGGCCTCCGAGCAGAAGAGGTAGGCGTACCGGCCGCGCTGCACCGTCCCGCCCGGCGGGCGCTCGGGATCCACGTCCATGCCGCACACCGGATCGCGGGTGGGCGGGGGCGGGGCGGTGGGGGCCGAGGCGGGCGATCCGGGGCGGGGGTCCATGCGTTCCTCCAGAGTTACCGCGGAATGGCGCCGCGCGCCTCTGGGAGCCGCCGGAGCGCCCCCGAGGTTCGGGCGCGGCGAGCCTCCCTCGACCTCGGCAGCACGCGGGCCGCTCGTTGCGGTATCTTCCCGGTGTGGCCCGCCCCGCTCGCCCCATTTCCGCCGACGCGAATCGCGCGCTGTACGTCGCCGACGTGCTGAAGGCGGTCGCTCATCCCCTGCGCCTCCGGATCGTCGCGTCGCTCTGCGACAAGGAGGAGGTCGTCGGCGCGCTCGCCGAGAAGCTCGGCGCGAGCCAGGCGATCGTCTCGCAGCAGCTCCGCATCCTCCGCAGCCACGGCCTCGTCGCGGCGCGCCGCCAGGGCGGCTTCGCGCGCTACCGGCTCGTGGAGCAGAACCTCCGCGGCCTCGTCCACTGCATGGAGAAGTGCGGCCGTTGACCGCACCGCCCCGGCGGGCGGACGACTTCACTCACCGCTGATCGGGGGAACTCACCCACCCGCTGGGTGAAGTGACGCACCCAGCTCCACCCCGGGCGGCGCGAACCTCGCGCGCCGCGGGACCTCCCGGCGCAACCACTGCGTGACCTCCGCCGCGCGCACGCGGAACCCCGCGTCGCGCCGTACCCGGCGCGGGCGCTCGCCGCGTCGCGCGGCGTCGGCCCGGCGCGTGCATGTCAGGCATCTCGATATAGCGATATTGCTATGACCAGGATCACCGAGAGCGACGACGACCGGGCGGAGCGGCTGAGCGAGATCCTCAAGGCCGTGGCGCACCCGCTGCGACTCCGGATCGTCGCGGTGCTGTGCGGCGTCGGGGAGGCCCACGTGAACGCCCTCGCCGAGCGGCTCGAGACGGCGCAGCCCATCGTCTCGCAGCAGCTCCGGATCCTGAGGGCGCGGGGGCTCGTCGCCGCCACGCGCGAGAACGGCTTCGCCCGGTACCGGCTCGCCGAGCCGGCGCTCCGGGAGCTGGTCGGCTGCATGGAGCGGTGCCACCGCTGAGGCGGGGAGGGAACGGATGGAGATCACCCGACGCAAGTTCATCCAGATCGGCGCGGCCGCCGGCGGGGTCGCCGCCGCGTCCGGCGTCACCACGCGCTGGTGGGGCCTCGACCGCGACCCGGTGCCCGATCCCCGGACCGACGGAGACCGCGTCGTCGCGACGTACTGCGAGCTCTGCTTCTGGGGCTGCGGCGTCCTCGCGCACGTGAAGGACGGGCGCGTCACGAAGCTCACCGGCAACCCCGAGCACCCGCTCTCGCGCGGCATGCTCTGCCCGCGGGGCGCCGGGGCGACCGGCCAGCTCTACGACCCCGATCGGCTCCGCCGCCCGCTCCTCCGGCGCGCGAAGCGCGGCGAGGACGTGTTCGAGGAGGTCTCGTGGGACGCCGCGCTGAGCGAGACCGCGCGGAAGCTCGAGGAGGTCTCGCGCCGGCACGGGCCGGAAGCGCTCGCCCTCTTCACCCACGGCTCGGGCGGCGTCTGGTTCAAGCACTTCATGAAGGCGTGGGGCTCGCCCAACATCGGCGCGCCCTCCTACGCGCAGTGCCGCGGACCGCGCGAGGCGGCCTTCACCGTCACCTACGGCACGCCGCTCGGCTCGCCCGAGCCGATCGACATCGCGAACGCCCGCGCGATCACGCTCATCGGCTCGCACCTCGGCGAGAACATGCACAACACCCAGGTCCAGGAGCTCGCCGAGGCGATCGGCAAGGGCGCGGGCCTGGTCGTCGTCGATCCGCGGTTCTCGGTCGCCGCCGGCAAGGCGAAGTACTGGCTCCCCATCAAGCCCGGGACCGACATCGCGCTCCTCCTCGCCTGGATGCACGTCCTCGTGCAGGAGAAGCTCTACGACGCCGAGTACGTCGCGAAGTACACCGAGGGGTTCGCGGAGCTCGAGGCGCACGTCGCCGACAAGACGCCGGAGTGGGCGTTCGCGATCACCGGGATCGACCCGGGCCTCATCCGCGCCTCGGCGCGCTTCATCGGCAGCGCCCGGCCCGCCTCGCTCATCCACCCCGGCCGTCACACGGTCTGGTACGGCGACGACACGCAGCGGGAGCGCGCGATGGCGATCCTCGCCGCGCTGCTCGGCAGCTGGGGCCGGCGCGGCGGTTATCTCGCCACCTCGAAGTTCCCGCTCCCCGGGTACCCGCTCCCGGCGGACCTCCCCCACCACGGGAGCCCCTCGGCCGCGGACAAGCCGAAGGCGGGCGGCTACCCGCTCGCGACGGAGGTGCTCGCGAGCGGCCTGTGCGACGCGACCAAGCCGGGCCACGCGCTCTACGACCTGAAGGCCTGGCTCGTCTACGGGTGCAACCTCATGCAGGCGATGCCCGGCCGCAAGGAGCTCGTCGAGAAGATGCAGAACCTCGACTTCCTCGCGGTGGTGGACGTCCTCCCGGCCGAGATCGCGGGCTGGGCGGACGTCGTCTTCCCCGAGGCGACCTACCTCGAGCGAGACGACGACGTCTCCGCGCCGGCGTACAAGCGGCCCTTCGTGGCGGTCCGGCAGGCGGTGGTCGAGCCCGCGCACGACACGAAGCCCGGCTGGTGGATCGCGAAGGAGCTCGCGACGAAGGTCGGCCTCGGCGCGTGGTTCCCCTGGAAGGACGCGCGGGAGTACGTCCAGAAGCGCCTCGCGCTGAAGGGGCTCTCGTACGAGGAGCTCGCGAAGAAGGGCGTGCTGCTCGGCGCGCCGGTCCCGACCTGCGAGGAGGAGGGCGGGGCGGTCGGCGCGTCCACCCCGAGCGGGAAGATCCAGATCTACGCAAAGGACCTGAAGGCCCTGGGCTTCGACCCGCTGCCGGAGTACCGGCCGCAGGACGAGGGGCCGGCAGGCCACTTCCGGCTCCTCTCCGGCCGCGCGCCGCTCCACACCTTCGGGCGGACCGTGAACAACCGGCTCCTCGCAGAGCCGTTCCCCGAGAACGAGGTGTGGCTCAACGTGGACGCCGCGAAGAGCCTCGCGGGCTTCGAGGTGACGCCGCTCGCGAACGGAGAGCGGGTCGTGCTCGTGAACCAGGACGGCGTCCGCTCGACGCCCGTCCGCGTGAAGCTCACCCAGCGCATCCGCGGGGACTGCGTCTACCTCGTCCACGGCTGGGGGCAGACCGCGAAGCGGCAGCGCTACGCCTACGGGCGCGGCGCGTCCGACGCGCAGCTCACGACCCGCTACAAGGTGGACCCGATCATGGGCGGAACCGGGATGAACGTGAACTTCGTGCGCATCGAGCGCGCGGAAGGGGCCGCCTAGATGCTCGCCAGCAAGCGCTACGGGATGGCGGTGGACACCCGGCGGTGCGTCGGCTGCAACGCCTGCGTCATCGCGTGCAAGACGGAGAACGCGCTCCCCGAGGGCGGCTTCCGCGACTGGATCGTGCAGGAGGTCTGGGGCACGTTCCCGAACCTCTCGATGCAGATCCGCTCGGAGCGCTGCAACCAGTGCTCCGACGCGCCCTGCGTCGGCGCCTGCCCCACGGGCGCCTCCCACGTCGGCGAGGGCGGCGTCGTCCTCGTGACCGCCTCCAAGTGCACGGGCTGCAAGGCGTGCGTCGCCTCCTGCCCCTACGGCGCACGCTGGGTTCACCCCGGCGGCTTCGTCGACAAGTGCACCTTCTGCCTGCACCGCGTGCAGCGCGGCGTCACGACCGCCTGCGCGGAGGTCTGCCCGACCCGCTCGCTCACCTTCGGCGACCTCTCCGATCCGGAGAGCCCCGTCGCGCGGCTCCTCGCCTCGCGCCGTCACGAGGTGGTGAAGCCGGAATCGGGCACGAAGCCGAACGTCTTCTTCCTCGTGTAGGAGGGCCGGATGAGAGATCCCGATCGCTACTGGAACCCGTACCTCGCCGGCGTCGCGATGGGGCTCGTCCTCCTCGCCGCCTACCTGTTCGTGGGGAAGGGGCTCGGCGCGTCCGGCCCCGCCCTGCGGTTCGCCGCCGTCGGGCTGGAGGCGGTCGCGCCGTCGCACGTGGGCGCCGTCCCGCCGCTCGCGCACCTCGCGGAGGAGCCGACCCCGCTCGCGAACTACTTCGTCTTCCTCGGACTCGGGACGCTCCTCGGCGGGCTCGTCGCCGCGTACACCGCGGGCCGGATGCGGGCCGGCGTGACGAAGGGCCCGACCGCGTCGCTCGGGCTGCGCCTCGGGCTCGCGGTCGGCGGCGGCGTGCTCCTCGGGGTGGGCGCCCGCCTCGCTCGCGGCTGCGCCTCGGGCCAGGCCCTCACCGGCGGCGCGCTGCTGTCGGCCGGGAGCTGGGCGTTCATGTTCTCGATCTTCGCGGGCGGCTACGCCACCGCGTGGCTCGTGAGGAGGGAGTGGCGATGACGTTCTTCCCGTTCCAGCTGCCCGCGGCGAACCCGCAGGTCGCGATGGTCGCGGCGGTGCTCGTCGGGTTCGGCTTCGGCTTCGTGCTCGAGCGCGCCGGATTCGGCAACGCGCGCAAGCTCCTCGGGCAGTTCTACGGCACCGACATGGTGATGCTGAAGGTGATGTTCACCGCCATCGTCACGGCGATCCTCGGCACGGTCGTCCTCGCCGGGGTCGGGCTCCTCGACCTGCGCGCCCTCGCGGACGGGGTCTCGAGCGAGACGTTCCTGTGGCCGATGATCGCGGGCGGCCTCCTCATCGGCGTCGGGATCGTGGCGTCCGGCTATTGCCCCGGGACGTCCCTCGTCGGCATCGCGTCGGGCAAGCTCGACGCCCTGCTCGCCTACGCGGGCGTCGTCCTCGGCCAGCTCCTCTGGGCGGAGCTCGAGTTCCGCGGCCCGATCGCGCGCTTTCACCGGAGCGGCGCGTTCGGCCACGTCTACCTGTACGACCTCCTGCGGGTCCCGGCCCCCGCGCTCGCCGCCGGGGTGGTCCTCATGGCGATCGGCGCGTTCCTGTTCGGCGAGAAGGTCGAGCGGATGGTGACGAAGGCTCCCGCCGGCCCAGGCCCGACGGCGCGCAACCGGGTGTTCGCGGGCGTCATCGCCTTCGGCGCGGTGGGCCTCGCGACCCTCCTCCTGCCGGTCGCGACCGCGGCCCGGGCCGTGCCGGCCGGGCGGATCGCGCCGGAGGAGCTCGCGCGCCGGGTCCTCTCGGAGCCCTGGAAGGTCCGCGTGCTCGACGTCCGGCCGATGGACGCCTGCACGAAGGAGCGGGTCCCGGGCGCAGAGTGCACCCCGCCCGCCATGCTGAAGGACCTCTCCCTCGCCGACGTCTCGCCCGCCCGCGACCTCGTCGTGGTGGGGGAGGGCGACCTCGCGCAGGCGCCGGCGGAGATCCGCGCCTATCGCGGGCGCGTGCTCGTGCTGGACCGCGGCTACGAGGGCTGGCGCGCCTGGGCGCTCACGCCCCCCGCGCTCCCTGGCGAGGGCGCCGCTCCGTCGGCCCTCGAGACCTACCGGCTGCGCGCCGGGATCCAGTCCGCGCTCACCGGCGTGAAGGCCGCGCCACCGCCTCCGACGCCCGCGGCGGGGGGCGCGCCCGTCCAGCGCAAGGCGGGCGGCGGCGGCTGCAGCGGGTAACGGGAGATCCACATGCACGAGCTCGACGTCGCGCGGTACAGCACCCTCATCGATCCCCAGCTCCACGTGTGGGGCTGGGAGATCCCGGTCTACCTCTTCCTCGGCGGCATGGCCGCCGGGACCCTCTTCCTCTCCGGGCTCCTCAGCATGGGCGAGGGCCCGCGGTCGCGGGCGGTGCGCGCGCTGCCGTTCCTCGCGCCGCTCCTGCTCGCGGTGGGGATGGGGGCGCTCTTCCTCGACCTCTCCCACAAGCTCCACGTCTACCGCTTCTACCTGGCGTTCCGGTGGACGAGCCCGATGTCCTGGGGCGCGTGGATCCTGCTCGTGGTGTTCCCGATCGCGATCCTGTACGGGCTCGCGACGCTCTCGGACGAGGACGTCGCGGCGGTGAGCGCGCGGCTCCCGCCCCTGCTCGCGCGCGTCCTCGCCGACCGCCGGGGCTGGGCGCGCCGCAACGTGAGGCGACTCCGGATGGCCGCGATGATCGCGGCGGTCGGGCTCGGCGGCTACACCGGCGTCCTCCTCTCCGCGCTCGGCGCCCGGGCGCTGTGGGGGTCGGCGCTGCTCGGGCCGCTCTTCCTCGTGTCGGGGATCTCGAGCGGCGCGGCGCTCACCATGCTTCTCCCCGGCGTGCTCCCCGAGGAGCGCGCGCTCCTCGGGCGCGCCGACGTCCACGCGATGTGGCTCGAGCTCGCGCTCCTCCTCTTCGTCCTGGTGGGGCTCGCCACCGGCGATGCGGCGAGCCGCGCCGCCGCGGACCTCGTGCTCGGTGGCCCGTACACCGCGCCGTTCTGGGCGCTGGTCGTGATCGCGGGAGTGGTGGTGCCCGCGGCCATGGAGATCCTGGAGCGGCGACTCCACCTCGCCGTGACGGCGGTCGCGCCCGCGCTCGTGCTCGCGGGCGGGTTCGCGCTGCGCTGGATCCTGGTCGCAGCGGGGTAACGGTAAACGCGGGGGCGGGGCGCGTCCCGCCGGCCGGTCCGTCCGGCGGGGCGCGGTTCCGTCGCGCGTGGTAGAACGCGCGCGTGGCGGACGAGATCCTCATCGTCGCCGGCGAGGCGAGCGCGGACCTGCACGCATCCCGCGCGCTCGAGGAGCTGAAGCGGCTCCGGCCCGACGTGCACGCGTTCGGCGTCGGCGGCCCGCGCCTGCGCGCCGCCGGGCTCGAGGCGCTCGCGCCCGCCGAGGACATCTCGGTGATGGGAATCGCCGAGGTGCTGCCGCGCCTCCCGCGGATCCTCGGGATCCTCTCCGCGCTCGGGCGCGCCGCGGCGGAGCGCAGGCCCCGCGCCGCGCTGCTCGTCGATCTCCCCGACTTCAACCTACGGCTCGCGGCGAAGCTCAAGAAGCTCGGGATCCCGGTCGTCTACTACGTCTCGCCCACGATCTGGGCCTGGCGGGCGGGACGCGCGAAGAAGATCGCGAAGGTCGTGGACCGGATGCTCTGCATCCTCCCGTTCGAGGAGCGCTTCTACGAGGGCACCGGGGTCTCGGCGCGCTTCGTCGGCCATCCGCTCGCGGAGCGCCCGCCACCCGGAACGGTCGATCGCTACCGGGCCGAGCTCGGGCTCCCCGCCTCCCGCACCACCGTGGCGCTCATGCCCGGGAGCCGCCCCTCCGAGGTGCGCCGGATCTTCCCCGCGATGCTGGACGCCGCGGAGCGGATCCGCGCGGCGCATCCCGACGTGCAGTTCGTCGTGCCCGTCGCGCCGACCCTCGACCGCTCGCAGCTCGAGCCGTACCTCGCGGCGCACCGCACGGTGGACGTGAGGCTCGTGGACGGGAAGACCGAGGAGGTCGTGGGCGCGAGCGACGCAGCGCTCGTGAAGAGCGGGACCTCGACGCTCGAGGCCGCGCTCATGCTCCGGCCGATGGTCGTCGTCTACAAGCTCTCCTGGCTCTCGTACCTCGTGGGGCGCCTCCTCGTGAAGATCGCCCACTTCGCCCTGGTGAACATCCTGGCGGGGAGGGGGCTCGTCCCGGAGCTGTTGCAGGGCGACGCGAGCCCCGAGCGCATGGCCGCGGAGGTGGAGCGGCTGCTCGGGGACCGCGCCGCGCGCGAGGCGCAGCTCCAGGGCCTGCGCGAGGTGCGCGACTCGCTGGGCGGGCCGGGGGCGGCGGAGAGGGTGGCCGAGGAGGTCTCGCGCGCGATGGGCGGATGACCGGCCTCTCGATCGTCGAGCGCGCGGCCGGCCTCCTGCTCGTCGCCATCGCCGTCGAGCTCATCGTGGACGGGGGCGCGCGAGGCGCCGTTCCGCCTCTGACCCCCTCAAAGAACCCGTGGCGCGGGGGCTTGGATCCGGTGCATCCTCAGGACGATCCGAACTCCTCCTGGAGACCCACGATCCCATGGCCACCCCCCGCGTCATCCGGACCTTCTCGATGCTCGGCGCCGACGGCGCCGGCAAGACCGCGCTCGTCGAGGCCCTCCTGCGCGTCGCCGACGCGAAGCACGCCTCGCCCGAGGGCTCGACCTCCCGCCTCGACGCCGAGCCCGAGGAGAAGAAGCGGAACTTCACGCTGACCCTCCACCCGGAGAGCTTCGAGGAGAGCGGCCGCTCGTTCCACGTCCTCGACTGCCCCGGCTTCGCGGCGTTCCTCACCGAGGTGGAGTGGGCCCTGCAGGTCACCGACGGTGCGTTCCTCGCGGTCTCCGCGGTGGACGGCGCCCACAACCGGACCGAGCGGACCTTCGACGTGCTCGCCGACTCCGGCCGGCCGGCCGTGTGCGTGGTGAGCCGGGTGGACGAGGAGCTGGGCGACTTCGAGAAGGCGATCACCGACGTCGAGACGTCGCTCAAGGTGAAGCCCATCCCGGTCCACCTGCCCATCGCGAAGGGCGGGAAGTGCTCCGGGCTCGTGGACCTCGTCTCGATGAAGGCCCACCTCTACGACGGCAAGACCTTCGCGAAGTTCACCGAGGGCGAAATCCCGGCGGACCTCCAGGCCGACGCGAACCGCTACCGGACCGCGCTCGTCGAGGCAGCGGCGGAGTCCGACGACGAGCTGCTCGGGAGGTACCTCGAGGGCGGCGCGCTCGGGCCCGCGGAGATCGTGCGGGGCCTCGCCGCGGGCGCGGCGGCCCAGCGGTTCCTGCCGGTCGCGGTCGCCTGCGCGAAGGGCGGCATCGGCGTCCGCGAGATGCTCGATCTCGCCGTCCAGATCTTCCCCGGCCCGGAGAAGCGCGAGGTGAAGGGGAAGGACCTCGGCGGCCGCGAGACCCTGCGGAACGCGGCCCCCGACGCGCCCTTCGCCGCGCAGGTGTTCAAGACCACCATCGACCACTTCGCGGGGCGCATCGACTACGTCCGCGTCTTCTCCGGCACCCTCAAGCCGGACACCAGCATCATGAACCCGCGCACCCGCACGGAGGAGCGGATCACCCACTTCTACCGGACGGACGGCGCGCAGACGGCCGAGGTTCCGGAGGCGGGCCCGGGCGACTTCGTGGTGCTCCTGAAGCTCAAGGACGCGCACACCGGTGACACCCTCTGCGATCGGGACGCGCCGGTGACGCTCCCGCCGTTCGCGTCGCACACGCGCCCGGTCTCCTACGCGGTCCACGCGAAGTCCGGGCCGGGCGCCGCCGACGACAAGGCCGCGGCGGCGCTGCACAAGCTCATCGAGGAGGACCCGTCGCTCGAGCTCGGGCGCTCGGCGGACACGGGCGAGATGCTCCTCCAGGGCATGGGCCAGGCGCACATCGAGGTCACGGTCGAGCGCGTGAAGCGCAAGCACGGCGTGGAGATCGCCCTGTCTCCGCCGTCCCCGGCCTACCTCGAGACGATCACCGCTGCCTCCAAGGCGCAGGGCAAGTTCAAGCGGCAGACCGGCGGGCACGGCCAGTACGGCGACTGCCACGTCGAGCTCGTCCCGAAGCCGCGCGGCGAGGGGTTCGAGTTCGAGGACGCGATCGTGGGCGGCTCCATCCCGCGTCAGTTCATCCCGTCCGTCGAGAAGGGCATCCGCGGCGCGCTCGGCGCCGGGCCGCTCGCCGGCTACCCCGTCGTCGACTTCCTGGCGAAGCTGGTGTTCGGCAGCTACCACGACGTCGACAGCTCCGACATGGCGTTCCAGGTGGCGGGCTCGATGGCGTTCAAGAAGGCGGTGCTCGAGGCGCGCCCGATTCTCCTCGAGCCGGTGATGAAGCTCGAGATCCGCGTGCCGGAGGCGTATGTCGGCGCGGTGATGGGCGACCTCAACAGCCGCCGCGCCAAGGTCCAGGGCATGGAGCCGCTCGCCCGCGGCGTCCTCGTGCGCGCGCTCTGCCCCCACGCGGAGGCGATGACCTACGACGCCGACCTGCGCTCGCTCACCCAGGGGGTCGGCTACTTCACGATGGCGCCGTCGCACTACGACCCCGTCCCGCCACCCATCGCGCAGAAGATCATCGAGAGACGCCGCGCGGACGGGAAGGTCAAGGGGATCGAGGAGTAGCGGCTTCGGCCAGGGGCCGATCTGGCATAGGATGGCCGCGCGTTGCACACCTACTTCCGACTCTTCCGCTTCGCGGCCCCCTACAAGCTCCGGATCGCCCTCGCGATCCTGTGCATGGGGCTGCTCTCCCTGTCGACCGCCGCCTACGCGAACCTCCTCGGGCCGATGCTCGAGTTCCTGTTCACGGGCAGCGTGAAGTCGCTCGGCATCCTCCGCTCCTTCGCCCCGTCCGGCTTCGACATGGACGCCTGGCTCGCCACCGTCGACCGCAAGCGGGCGCTCGGGATGCTCCCCTGGGTGGTCATCGGCGTCTCGGGCGTGAAGGGGATCGCCTCCTTCGGCCAGCAGTACCTCATGGGCATGGTCGGCCAGCGGATGATCGCCGACCTGCGCCGCGCCACCTTCGACAGGCTGGTGCGGCTCTCGCCCGCCTACTACGCGCAGCGGGCGAGCGGAGACATCCAGTCCCGGGTCTCCGGCGACGTCTGGGCGGTGGACTCGGCCATCACCGGGGCCATCCCGTCCTACGTCCGCGACGGCCTCACCGTCGTCGTGATGCTCGTGAACTGCTTCGTCCTCGACTGGCGCATGTCGATCATCGTGTTCGGCGTCATCCCGGTGACGCTCCTCCCGGTGATCCGGCTCACGAAGAAGCTGAAGCGGGTCACCACGCAGGCCGCCGAGACCGCCGGCACGCTCTCCACCCGCGTGCAGGAGGTCCTCCACGGGATGCGGGTCGTGCAGGCCTACGGGATGGAGGCGCACGAGTCCGCCCGCTTCGGCGAGGTCGCCCGCGCGTACGTCCGCGCGATGCGCCGCGGGTACCTCGTCCGCTCCTTCACCTCGCCGCTCATGGAGGTCATGGCGGCGGCCGGGATCTCCGCCGCGATCTGGTGGGTCGGCGGGCAGATCCTCGCCGGGCAGATCGAGCCCGCGAAGTTCTTCTCCTTCATCGCCGCGGTGATGCTGCTCTACCAGCCGGTGAAGCAGCTCGGGCGCATGGGGCAGACCGCCATCGCGGGCGCCAGCGCAGCGGAGCGCATCTTCGAGATCCTCGACGCCGAGAGCCCGGTGCGCGACGACGGGAAGCTCGCCCTCGCCCCGCTGCGGCGCTCGATCGCCTTCGAGAGGGTCACCTTCTCCTACGACGGCGTCCGGACGGTCCTCGACGGCTTCGACCTCGAGATCCGGAAGGGCGAGATGATCGCGCTCGTCGGTCAGACCGGCGGAGGGAAGACCACCGTCGCGAACCTCCTGCCGCGCTTCTTCGACCCGACCGGCGGCCGGATCCTCGTCGATGGCGTGGACATCCGGGAGGCGACGCTCGCGAGCCTCCGCGCCCAGATCGCGATCGTCACGCAGGAGACGGTGATCTTCCACTCGACCGTCCGCGCCAACATCGCGTACGGCCGCCCGGACGCTTCGACCGCGGACGTCGAGCGCGCAGCGCGGCTCGCGGAGGCGCACGAGTTCATCGCCAGGATGCCCGAGGGCTACGACTCGCCCGTCGGCGAGCGCGGCGGGCAGATCTCCGGGGGGCAGCGCCAGCGGCTCGCGATCGCCCGCGCATTCCTGAAGGACGCACCCATCCTCATCCTCGACGAGGCGACGAGCGCGCTCGACGCCGAGACCGAGCGCGAGGTTCAGCGCTCGCTCGACAAGCTCGTCGCCTTCGAGCGCGAGGCCCGCCGCACGG
>WNGL01007153.1_pt1 | contig 15854 bp, 17 predicted proteins | sample 5400591 | NCBI WGS metagenome assembly WNGL01 (sample SAMN13153377, study PRJNA577476) | soil metagenome | isolation source: 80 cm soil or saprolite under Garry oak tree replicate 1 | place: USA:California | collected 2016-06-15
TTGCAGGATTTTTTCCCGATGCAGCGTCTCCATCTCGAGCGCGGAGGAGTGGATCGCATCGACCTCGTAGCGCCTGGCCGCCGCTTCGGCCAGGGTCCGTTGCAGCACTTTCTCGGACCCGGCGCGCCAGACCTTGACCATGACGCCGTATTTCTTTTCGAACGCGGCGGTCAGGGGCGGCAGGTCTTTTTCGGCAAAGCTCGTGTAGAGCGCGAACGAGCCTTCCTTTTGCGCCGCCGCGATCAGCCTCCGGGCCCGGTCGGGGCCGGCATGGCGTAAGAGCGACGTATCCTGCGCGAAGGCGGGCAAGGCCGCTGCCATCGCCGCCAGGAACGGGACCAGACTTGAGATTGGCACTGTACTAATCTAACATCGTGACATTCCGCGCGCCGATCGATTCCGGGGCGCGCTCTCGACAAGGAGAGATCAAATGTCCATTCAGGCCACCGATCAGGACGACCGCACCCGGGAGCACGACATCACGCGCGCCGGGGTCAAGGCCACGGCGAAGAAGCCGTCCTTCTTCAAGATGCGCGCCCAGATGCTCGACAAGGGGCGCACCAACACCGCGCTCGCCAGGACCGAGAACATGTGGGCGACGCTCAAGGTCTACGCCTCCGGCGGCGAGAACGGGCTGCACACGCATCCCAACGAGGACCACACCTTCATCGTGCTGCAGGGGAGCGCGCGCTACTACGACGCGGACGGAGGCCATACCGATGTCGGCAAGCACGAGGGGATCATGCTGCCCGCCGGTGCGTATTACTGGTTCGAGGCCACCAGCAAGGAGCCGCTGGTGCTGGTGCGGATCGGTTGCCGGGTGGGGTCTCAGGACGCTTCCGGCCGGTTGAACATTCGGGGCGAGACTATGCCCGGCGATTCGAAGGAGAACAAGCGCGTGCCGGTGGTGTATCGGGACGGCGAGTTTTTCGAGTAGCCGATCAAGCAGGGTGCGACGTGGCGATGGATACTCGGAATCGGGGGATCGACGGGATCATCATCTCGGCGGATTCCCACGTGATGGAGCCGGTCGATCTCTGGAAGAACGGCGTGCCGGAAAAATATCGCGAGGCGGCGCCGCTTTTTCCTCCTCATAAACTGGGCGAAGGATTCCAGCGGCGCGAGGGCGGGCAGGATCCGAACGCGAGGATCAAGGAGATGGAAGTCGACGGCCTCTCCGCCGAGGTGCTCTATCCGACGCTCCTCTTGGGTCTGTATGCTCTCGAGGATGCCGGGCTGCAGGAAGCCTGCTTCCGCCTTTACAACGATTGGCTGATCGAATATTGCAGCGTCGACCGTGGCCGGCTGATCGGCATCCCGGCCATTTCCGTCTATGACGTCGACAACGCGGTCAAAGAGCTGGAGCGCTGCCGCAAGGCGGGGCTCAGAGGCGCGCTGGTCTGGCAGGCGCCGCACCCGGATCTGCCTTTTCATTCCAGGCACTACGACAAATTCTGGGCGGCGGCCCAGGACCTGGATGCGCCCGTCAGCATGCACATCCTGACCGGCCACAGCTACCACAGCAAGGATAGAAAAGGCATCGAGCGCTACCGCGGCAGCGTCAACCTCAAGCTCGCCGACGTCGCCAACGCGCTCTTCGATTTCATTTTCTACGGCGTGCTGGAGCGCTACCCGAAGCTCAAGCTCGTGTCCGTGGAAAACGAATCCGGCTGGCTCCCCTTCGTGGTCCAGCAGTGGGATTATTACTTTCGCCGCTTCCGCGGCGAAAACCCGCCGCCGTTCACCAAAGACCCGAGCGAGCACGTCCGCGATCAGGTCTTTTCCTGCTTCTTCAACGATTCGGTCTGCGGCCGCAATCTCGAGTGGTGGGGCCAGGACAACCTCATGTGGTCGAACGATTTTCCCCACGCCAATTCGACCTGGCCGAACTCGATCAAGGTCATCCGGCGCGATCTCGGCCACCTGCCTCTGCAGACGCAAACGAAAGTGCTGGCCGCGAATGCATGCAGGCTGTACGGCCTCGACATGGCGGCGCTCCCGGCGGGTATTTCCAGGGCGGCGCAGGCAGCGCAAGCGGCGGCTTGATCCATCGGCTGATTTTCGCGTTTCTGCTGGCCGTTGCGGCCCCCTTCGCCTCGGCGCAATCGTTCGCCGAGCTGGCATCGGACGGGAGCCCTTCCCGCCATCAGCGGCTGGTCGAGACGGCGCGAAAAGAAGGCTCTTTGACCGTCTACACCTCGAATGCCGCGCCGACCATCGAGGCGTTGAGCGCCGATTTCGAAAAGCGCTACGGCGTCCGCGTCGACGCGTGGCGGGCATCCTCGGCCAAGGTGTTGCAGCGCGCGGCAGCGGAAAAAAGAGCGAACCGCTGGGATTTCGACGCCGTCAGCGTTTCTTCGCCTGAGCTCGAAGCGCTGGTTCGGGAAAACCTTCTGCAGGAAATCAATTCCGCCTGGCACAAGGAAATGGCGGAAGGCACCCTGCCCGCCCATCGCGGCTGGGCGCCGCAATTCATCAACGTTTTCGTGCAGGCGTACAACACCCGTGCGGTCAAAAAGCAGGATCTGCCGAAACGCTGGGCCGATCTGCTCGAGCCCAGATGGCGGGGCATGCTGGGCGTGGAGGCGAAAAGCGGCGAATGGTATTGCAGCCTGCTCAGGAACCTGGGCGAGGAAAAAGGCACGGAGCTCTTCCGTGAGATCGCGGCGCGCAACGGCTTGTCGGTGCGCAGCGGCAACTCGGTTCTCGCCAACATGGTGGTATCGGGCGAGGTGCCGCTGGCGCTCGCCGTTTACAGCCACATGATCGATCAGGCGAGGCAGCAGGGCGCGCCCGTCGACTGGTTCGCGATCGATCCGACGATAGCGCGCGCTAACGGCATAGGCGTGTCGCGCAAGCCGCCTCATCCGAATGCCGCGCTTCTATTCTATGAATACGCCATCGGCGACGCGCAGCCGCTGATGTTGACGATGAATTACCTGTCGCCGCTGAGGAAGCTCGCCTCGCCGCTGCGGAGCGCGAAAATTCTGTTCGTCGATCCGGCGGCGGACAGCGCGGAGGTCGAACGCTGCGACAACGCCTACGACGCGCTGATCAGGATTAAAAAGCAATCTTCCTAGTCGATGCCCGCGGCCAGCCGTTACCATACGGAAATGCTGCGCAACACCGCCGATTCCTGGGGCGCCCCGGCCAAGCTCTTTCACTGGTTGATGGCGGCGCTGATCCTCGCGCAGATCGCGCTCGGCGTGATGGCGGCGAGCTGGCGGGTGTCGCCGGCGAAGCTCGAGCTTTTTTTCTGGCACAAGTCGACCGGCATGCTGATCCTCGCGCTCGTCGCGCTGCGCCTCCTGTGGCGGCTTGCCAATCCCACTCCTGCGCTGCCCTCCGGCATGGCCGCCTGGGAGCGCGCCGCCGCGCGCCTGAGCCAGCTGCTGCTCTATGCGCTGATGATCGCCCTGCCCGTGACCGGCTGGATCGTCAACTCAGCCTCCAACGTTCCGTTCCGGATTTTCTGGCTGATCCCGCTGCCCGCGATCGTGGCGCCGGACGAGCCCAGCGCCGACCTCGCCGCGGGGGTGCACGGGGGGCTCGCCGCGCTGCTTGCGCTCGTGCTGGTCGCGCACATCGGCGCGGCGCTGCGGCATCACTTCGTCAAACGCAATACCGTGCTCGAGCGAATGCTCCCCGGCACCTGGAGCACGCCGTGAAGAGAATCGTCCCGGTGCTCGGGCTCTGCGGCCTCCTGGCCTTCGCGCCGCGTCCCGTTCAAGGCGCGGACTGGAAAATGGATCCGGCCGGCAGCAAGCTCGAGTTCATCGCCACCTTCGAGAAGACCGCGGCTCCGGGAGAGTTCAAGGAGTTCGACGCGCGCCTGCGCTTCGACCCGGACAAGCCCGCCGGGAGCCGTCTCGACGTCACGGTCAAGGTCACGAGCGCCGACATGAACGTCGCGGACGTGAACAAGGAAATCCGCGGCAAGGACTGGTTCGACTACGCGGCCTTTCCGCGGGCCGAGTTCCACTCGACCGAACTGCGCCGCATCGAAGGCAATCGCTACGTGGCGCGCGGCACGCTGCTCTTGAAAGGCGTGAAGCAGCCGGTCGAGGTGCCGTTCAGCTGGACGGCCTTCGCCGACGGCGCCGTCATGGAAGGCGAGCTGACGGTGAAGCGCGGCGCATTCGGCATCGGCACGGGCGAGTGGGAGGCGACCAATGTCATCGGCGCCGACGTGAAGGTGAAATTCAGGGTGAAGCTGCACAAGGCCGGCTGAGATGCGCTCAAGGGCTCTTCGCGTCGCGGCAGCGCTCCTATCGACGATGCTCGCGGGCTGCGCGCCGCTCCTGCGCGGGCCGGCGCAGGCGCCCGCTGCTCCGCCGGCGGATTTTCCGGAAGCCTACTACCGGGATGCCGCAGCGCAGGGGAAGCCCGTGTTCCGGGTCGATTCCCGCGAGTCGCTCGTCGTGATCGAGGTGCGACGCTCGGGCTCGCTCGCGCGCCTGGGGCACGACCACGTCGTCGCCAGCCATGAGGTCGGCGGCTACGTCGCGCCGGACGATGGCCGCGCCGAGCTGTATGTCGCGCTCGCACGCCTGACGGTGGACGAAGCGGAGCTGCGCGCCGAGGCGGGTTTCGACACGCAGCCCGCCGGGTCCGACATCGAAGGAACGCGCGCCAACATGCTGGACAAGGTCCTGGATGCGGAGAGGTTTCCCTTCGCGCTCATCCGGGTGAACGGTGCGGACGCCACACAAGGCGACGTCACCCTGAGCGTCGCGATCACGCTGCGCGGGAGTACCCGCACGCTGCAAGTGCCGGCGAGAATCGAGGCCGATGCGGAGAAAATGAGCGTCGCCGGGGAGTTCGCGTTCGACCAGACCGATTTCGGCATCACGCCCTACTCGCTCTTGGGCGGCGCCATCGCGGTGAAGAACCGCGTCGAGCTGCGTTTCCGCATCCGTGCGCGCCGCCTGTCCGGGGCGGGGTAGCGGGGAGGAGAAGATGTCGGGCGGCACCTGGATCGACCATTTTCCCGGCAATTTCATGTGGTCGAACGCGACTCTCGTCTGCAAGGGCATGGCGCCCTATGGCGCGGTCGCGATCGGGGAGATCGACAGGATCTGCGAGCGGCTGGCCGCGCGCGGCATGGGCGACCCCGACGCGTGGTGGCAGGAATGGTGTTCGATGGCGGAGAAGAACGAGAAGCTCGCCGACGACGCCGCGGTCGACGGCCGCGACTTCACCGCGGGGGACCACTACCTGCGCGCGGGCAACTACTACTACACCGGCGAGCGCTTCGTCCCGCCGGGGGAAAGGAAGCTCGGGATCTACAGGAAGGCGCTGCGCTGCTACCGGGAGGGCTTGAAGCGCAGGCACCGGAACATCGAGTTCGTCGAAGTGCCGTACGAAGGCGAGACGCTGCCGGCGTACTTCATGAAGTCTCAGGGTACGACGGGACGAGCGACCACGGTCGTGCTCTTCGACGGCATGGACAACTGCAAGGAGATGAGCGTGCTCTTCGCGGGCCTGGAATTCGCGCGGCGCGGATTTCATACGCTCGCGATCGACGGGCCGGGGCAGGGCGAGGCGCTGCGGCTGCGCAGGATCTACGCGCGCCGCGATTACGAAGTGCCGGGCGCCGCGGCCTACGAGTTCGTGGCGAAGCGCGCCGACGTCGATCCGAAAAAAGTCGTGATCATGGGCTACAGTTTCGGCGGCTATTATGCGGCGCGCGTCGCCGCTTTCGAGCGCCGCTATGCCGCCTGCGTGTGCCTGGGCGCGCTGCACTGGGACCTGCACGCGTGGCAATCGAGGATCAAGGAGCAGCTGAAGGCCGATCCCCTGAAGAGCGCGCAGTCGAATTTCCAGTTCCAGTGGATCCTCGGTCTGAACGACCCGGACGCAGCGCTCGAGCGCGCGAAGGAGTTCTCGCTCGCCGGTGTCGCGGGGAAAATCACCTGCCCTGTGCTGATCACGCACGGAGCGAACGACCGCGTCGTGCCGGTGGAGGCGGCGCACAAGCTCTACGCGGCGCTCACGACGAAGAAGAAGACGCTCAAGATCTTCACCGCTGAGGAGGGTGGCGCCGAGCACTGCCAGGTGGACAACCGGCCGCTCGCGATCGACTGTATTGCCGATTGGATCACGGCGAGCCTCTGATCTCGCCATATGTACCAATTATTGGTACAATGTGGCATGCATCGCACGGCCCACCCGCTTCGCGAGCTGATCGGCCCGGCGCGCGGGCGCCTCATCGAGGCGCTCCGCTCCGGACCCGAATCGGGCGTGCATCTGCGCGAGCTCTCCCGCGGAGCGGGACTGTCCCTGTCGTCGCTGCAAAGGGAGCTCGAGCGCCTGCTCGCTTCGGGTCTCCTCTCCCGCAGGATGCGGGCCAACCGGGTCGTTTTCGACTTGAAGCGCGACGAGCCGTTGGTGAAGCTGTTGCTGGCGACGGCAGTCGCGCTCGAGTTGCGCGAAGCCCGGTTGACGAGGATGCCGTCGGATCGCGGTGCGGAAAAAGCGTTTGTCGATCTGTGCGCGCATTTCCCGCCGGACGCGGAGCTGTGGAGACGGCTCGGCGATGCGGAATTTCTCGCCGGCGTCGCAGTCCTCCTCGCCGGTCATTCCGGCTTCGACCGGGCGGCATATCTCGCGCTGGCTGAATCGCTTTCACCGGGCGCGAGCACGCCGGACCGGCACGAGGCGTGGCATCGGGCGCATCGGCCGAACCTGCCGAGGCTCTTTTCGATGATCGATCGCGAGCGGCGAACACATGCGCGAGCTCAGAATCAGTAAGCGGGCCGACCCTGCTTATGTGGAAGCGTTCAGGACGCTCATCCAACGACTGCTGCGCTCGACCGGTTCAAAAAAGCCGATCGCGATGTACCTTGCAGGCGGCGCGGCAATGCATCTCTACACCGGCGCCCGGATGACCGACGACGTCGACGCGGTGTTCAACCGGAAGCTTCTCGTGCCCGCGGACCTCGCGGTGATCTACCGAGACGTCGAAGGCAAGGCGAGGTCGGTCTTCTTCGACGTGAACTACAACGAAACCTACGCTTTGCTCCACGAGGACGCGCACCAGGATGCGGTGCGTCTGCCACTGAAAGGAATCCGCGGCGCGCGGATATTCGTACTGCAGCCCGTGGATCTCGCCGTGTCGAAGCTTGCGAGATTCGCGGACATCGACCGGGAGGACATATTGGAGCTCGCGAGAAACCGGCTGATCACCGCAAGAAGCTTGCGCGAGCGGGCCGAAGCAGCGCTCCCCTACTATGTCGGCAACCCGATCCCGGTGCGAACGTCGATCGATATCGCATGCCGCGACATCGAGTCGCTCGAGAGAGCCAGCAAGAGAAAGCGGAACCGCGAGCGGCGGTAATCGACCCTATTACGGAGGGAGACACCATGATTCGCAGGCTTTCTTGTTTCGCGTTGCTGCTGATCGCGATGGAAGCGCTCGGGCAAACTTACCCCGCCAAGCCGATCCGGCTCGTGGTGCCTTTCCCCGCGGGAGAATCGGTGGACGCGACGGCGCGCCTCGTCGGCCAGTCCTGGTCGGCGGCCCTCGGTCAACAGATTCTGGTGGACAACCGCGGCGGCGCGGGCGGGACGATCGGCAGCGAAGCGGTGGCGAAGGCAGCCCCGGACGGCTACACGCTCCTCTGGGGCAACGTCGGGCCGCTCGCCATCGGCCCCGGTCTCTACAAGAAGCTCGGCTACGACGTCGCCAAGGATTTCGAGCCAGTGTCGCTGGTCGCGACTTTGCCTTTCGTGCTTTTCGCGAGCCCGGTGCTGCCGGCGAACTCGGTGACCGAGCTCGTGGCCTATGCCAAGGCGCATCCAGGCGAGATCAACTTCGGTTCGACCGGCGTGGGCTCCGGCCTGCATCTCATCGCCGAGCTCTTCAAGAGCGTCGCCGGAATCCAGATCGTGCACGTGCCCTACAAGGGCGTCGCGCAGGCGCTGCCCGAGATGATGTCGGGCAAGGTGCAGATCGCATTCAATACGATTCCGGCTTTCCTGCCGCACGTGAAAGCGGGGCGCCTGAAGGCGCTCGTGATCACCGCCCCGGCGCGCTCGCCGCTCCTGCCCGAGGTGCCGGCGACGCCGGAAGTGGGCTTAGCCGCGCTGCAGGGCGGATCCTGGCACGCGGTGGTCGCCCCCGCCGGCACTCCGCGCGAGATCCTCGCGAAGCTCAACCAGACGCTCGTCGCGACGCTCGCGGCAGCGGATCTGCGCGCGCAGCTCGCGAACCAAGGCGCGCAGCCCGTGGGCGGCTCGCCCGAGGAGCTGCGCAAATTCATGCAGGTCGAAGCCGAGAAATGGGGCCGCGTGATCCAGTCATCCGGCGCGCGCGCAGATTGAGAGTCGGGAAAGTTTTCGAAAAGAAAAAAGCGCGTGCAGACGGATCGTCTGCACGCGCCCTGCAAGGATGGCGCGTGATACAGTAATGCGGCGCGCAAATCGACGCGCGGGGGAAATGGGAGACAACAAACATGAAGAGGCACACTCGTGAAGGCGGACTGCGCACGCCGGTCGCCCCGGCAATCCTCGTCCTCGCAATGGCGGCAATGAGCGCTGCTGTGGCGCAGCAAAAGACCACGGTCGTGCTCGGCACGGCCACGCCTGGCGGCGGCTTCCAGATCTACGGCGCGGCGTATTCGGCCGTGCTCAACGAAATGGACAAGACGCTCACGGTCGAGCAGCGCGGCACCAAGGGCAGCACCGAGAACGTCCCGCTGCTCGCCGAGGGCAAGATCGACATCGGGCTGGCGACCGGGGAGGTCACCTACGAGGCGCTCGCCGGAATCGGCCGCCCGCCCGCGAACCTGAAGATCATCAACGCGATGTACCCGAACTCGGGCATGTTCATGGTGCGCGGGGACAGCCCGTACCGCACCATCGCCGACCTGAAGGGCAAGCCCATCGCCTGGGGCGCGAGCGGCTCGGGCTTCGTGGTGCTCGCGCGCTACGTGTTCGACGGACTGGGGCTGGACATCGACAAGGACTTCTCGCCGATCTATCTGGCGAGCGCGGGCGACGGCCCGAAAATGGTCCTCGACGGCCGCGCCGCGGCGCAGTGGGGTGGAGGCGTCGGCTGGCCGGGGTTCGTCGCGATTTCGAACGGGCCGGCGGGCGCGCGCTTCATCACCCCCGATGCAGAGGGGATGAAGCGCATTCTCGCGAAATATCCCTTCATCAAGCCGATCACGCTGCCCGCGGGCAGCTACAAGGGCCAGAACGCGCCGGTCGCGGCGCTCGGCTCCTGGTCGCTCGTCCTCGCGCGGCCGGGGCTTCCCGACGAGGCCGCGTACAAGCTCGCGCGCGCCCTGCACAGGGGCGAAGCCGCGCTCGGCGCGAAGCTCGAGCAGGCGAAGGAATCCACGCTCGCCAACACGCTCGCCGCCGCGCCGCGGCAGGACCTGATCCATCCGGGCGTGCTGAAGTACATGCGCGAAGCGGGGATTCTCAAACGGAAAGAATAGGGGAGACCATGAATCCGATCGCGAGATTCTTCGTTGCCGTAATTTTCTGCGCGGCCAACGCTGCCAACGCGCAGGAATACCCGTCCAAGCCGATCCGCGTCATCGTCCCGCTCACTCCAGGCTCGGGCGCCGACATCGCCGGGCGCATCGTCGCGAAGCACCTGGGCGACGCGCTCAAGCAGCCGGTGCTGGTGGAGAACCGCCCCGGAGCGGGCGGCATCATCGGCACGCAGGCGATGCTGAACGCCGACGCCGACGGCTACACGCTGATGGTGCAGTCGGCCTCACATGCGGCGAACCCCGCGATCTACAAGACCCTGCCCTACGATCCGCTGAAGGACATCGTCGACGTCGCGCTCATCGGCAACACGCCCTATGTGATGATCGCGGCGAAAGGCGGCGCCTATCCGACGCTGAAATCGCTGATCGACGCCGCCCGCGCGAAGCCCGGCGAGATTCCCTTCGCATCCGCGGGCGTAGGGACCTCCACCCACATGGCGGCGGAATACGTCGCGCAGGTTGCCGGCATAAAAATGCTGCACATCCCCTACAAGGGCTCGCCCGAGGCGATCCAGGACACGATCGCGGGACGCACTTCGTTCTACATGGCGCCGCTCGACGCCTCCATCGGGCACCTGAAGGAAGGCAAGATCACGCCGTTCGGGGTCTCCACCGCGCAGCGTTCCCCGGTCGTGCCGGACATTCCCACGCTGGCCGAGCAGGGCTTGGCGAACTACAACCTGTCGCTGTGGTTCGGCTTGTGGGGGCGGGCCGGAACGCCGCCCGCCACCGTCCAGAAGCTGAACGCGCAGGTGAACGCGGTCCTGCAAGGAAAGGAAGTGCGCGAGCAGTTCGGCAGGATCGGCATCACGTCCGTTCCGATGAAGCCCGACGAGTTCGGCAAGTTCGTGCGCGAGCAGATGGTCGTTTTCCGGAATATCGCAAAGCAGGCGAATATCCAGCCGCAGTGAGCGGACGGACGCCTTAGAAGCGCGCCAGGGCCTTGAGGGTGACGAAATCGAAGTCGGTGCCGTTCGGCGCCTTTGCGTGACTCTTCTGGAAATCCAGACTCAGACTGAGCGTCGGCGTGACGAACATCCGTGCCCCTGCGAGATAAAACTCTCCCTCGTTAATGCGGTCGTCGCCGCGATCGGACAAGACTCCAAGCTTGAGGCCCAGCATCTTCGTCGGGTAATAAGTCGCCTGAACGAAGACGGTCCGGTTCTTTTCGGACGCGGAGCCCTGCCGCTCGTGGGTGTCCAGGGACAGGCCGGCGAGGAGCGCGAGGTGATCCCCGCCGGAAAGTCGAGCAAGGTGCTGGCCGGAAATACTGACGGAGTCCAAGGTATCCCTGGAATCGGCAAGGGGTGCGCCACCGGAGGTGGATTTGTTTCGCCCCGTGTTCCTCGACCAGCCCAGGCTGAGCGCCGTGGTCTTGTCGACGTATGCGCCGACCGCCAGCTGGTAGAACTTTCCATCAGACTCGCTTTCGAGAGAACCGCTTCGGAGTTTCCCGGAATAGAGGGAGTCATAGCCGGCGCTGGCGATGAAGGGTGTCTCGGGCCGCGCGAACAGGACCGTCGCACCGTACATCCAGCCGTTGCTCAGGCTGTCGGCGTTGGGGACACTGAACGACGACCGGCTGTAGTTCGCCGTGACGCTGCCGATTCGCTCGACGAACGGCGCCTGCTCGAGCGGGTAGTCCTTGGGCTGGGTCGGAAGCTTGTCGAAGAAATAGCTTGCTTCCGCGCCGGCGGTGTTTTGCCGCAGAAAGTCGGATTTGAAGCGAGAGTAGGACAGCCCTGCCTCGGCTTGGAACGTGTCGGCTTGGAACGTGTCTTCGGCGAGCGCAAGACTAGGACTTCCCACTAAAGCTGCGACGAGCGACGACGCGACAACTCCTCTTGTTGCGATCATCTCCGTCCTCCCTTTCCTCTAATGTGCGGGAATTTCCGGTCATGATATCAGGCCCGGGCCGAGCGGCGCGGAGAAGTCACGGCTTCCTCGACGATGAACGTGCCGCATGATATCCGGAACCCCGCGTACGCCGCCGCCTCGCCCCGGATAGAATCCCGTTTTCCCGCCGTCCGAAGGAGGCACCGTGAGTCCGCTCGTTCGACGTCTCTGCACCGCCGCTTTCCTCGCGACCGCCCTGCCGGGTCCCGCCGGCGCGCAGCCGGTGGAACCGGTGCTCTCGCTCGCGAAGAAAGAAATGCCCGCGTTCCTCGACACGCTGAAGGAGCTGGTCTCGATCGAGACCGGGAGCCGCGACCTCGAAGGCCTGGATCGCGCCGCCAAGCTGATCTCCGCGCGCCTCTCCGCGCTGGGTGGCAAGGTCGAGCTCGTGGATGCCAGCGAGGGGGCGTACCGCATGGAGGACACGCCGGCGAAGATCGGCAAAGCCGTGCACGCGCGCTTCGCGGGCAAGGGGACGAAGAAGATCCTGCTGCTTGCGCACATGGACACGGTGTACCTGCGCGGCATGCTCGCCAAGCAGCCTTTCCGCGTCGAGGGCGACCGCGCCTACGGCCTCGGCATCGCCGACGACAAGCAGGGCGTCGCCCTCATCCTCCATACGCTCGCGATGCTGAAGGCGATGGACTTCCGCGGTTTCGGCGCGATCACGGCGCTCATCAACGCTGACGAGGAGATGAGCTCGCCCGGCTCGCGCAAGCTGATCACGCAGCTCGGTGCCGAGCACGACGCGGTGTTTTCCTGCGAGTCCTCGCGCGCCGACAGCGACAAGCTCGCGCTCGCCACGTCGGGCATCGCCTCGGTGATCCTCAAGGTGAAAGGGCGCGCATCGCACGCCGGCTCCACGCCCGAGCAGGGCCGCAACGCGCTCTACGAGGCGGCGCACCAGATCCTGCAGACGCGCGACCTCTCCAATCCGGACACCGGCCTCAAGATGAATTGGACTCTGATAAACGCCGGCACCAACCGCAACGTGATCCCCGCCGATGCCGTCGCCACCGCGGACGTGCGCGTGCTGCGCGTCTCGGACTACGACGGCATCGAGCGGGCGGTCCGCGAGCGCATCGGCAACAAGCTCATCCCCGACACGCGGGTCGAAATGATCTTCGAGCGCCGCCGCCCACCGCTCGAGGTGACGCCCGCCTCGCGCGCGCTCGGCGAGCACGCCGGGCGCATCTACGCTGAGCTCGGCAGGAAGCTCGCCGTCGATACGGTGGCCGAAGGCGGCGGCACCGACGCCGCGTTTGCGTCGCTGAACACGAAAGCACCCGTCCTCGAGCGCTTCGGTCTGCAGGGCTTCGGCTCGCATTCGAACGACGCCGAGTACGTCGCCGTCGATTCGATCGAGCCGCGCCTTTACCTCCTCGCTCGCCTGATCATGGACGTGTCGCTGGGCAAGGACCGGCAGTGATGCGGAGCAATTCTCCGCGCTGATCGGCACAAGGGTCGCGAAATGGATGCGGGTCGTGAAGAGTTCCGGGCTCCACGCGGGGTGAGCTCTCTCGCTTCGGTCGACGGGGTGAAGCTCCACTGCGAGGAGCGCGGCGGAGGGCCGGCGGTCCTGTTCGTGCACGAGTACGGGGGCTCCTGCCGCAGCTTCGACATGCAGGTCGAGGCTTTTCGCGCCCGGTATCGCTGCGTGGTCTTCAACGCGCGCGGTTATCCGCCCTCGGAGGTGCCGGCGTCGGTCGCTGGACGGCCTGGGCATAGAGCGCGCGCATCTCGTCGGCGTGTCGATGGGGGCGGCCTCGGCTCTGCAGTTCGCGCTCAAGGAGCCGGGACGCGTGCTCTCGGCGACGCTCGTGGGCATCGGCAGCGGTTCGGACGATCCGCCGCTTTTTCGCCAGACCGCGGAGGCGAACGCGAAGCAGATCGAATCGCGCGGGATGCGGGCGTTCGCCGAGCAGATGGGCCGGAACCCCAACCGCATCCGGCTGATGGAGAAAAACCCGGCGGAGTTCCGTCGCTCGCTCGAGGAGCTTTCCAGGATGTCGCCGGTCGGCCACGCCAATACGATGCGCGGAGTGCAGGCAGCCCGGCCGCCGCTCTACGCGCACGAGAAGCGCCTGGCGTCGCTGGGCGTGCGCACGCTCGTGGTGGTCGGAGACGAGGACGCGGGCTGCCGCAAGCCGAGCGAGTTTCTCGGCCGCGTGCTGCCGCATGCGCGCCTGGTCGTCGTTCCAAAGACCGGCCACGCGGTGAACCAGGAGGAACCGGCCGAATTCAACCGCTTGTGCCTCGCGTTCATCGACGCAGCGACGGTCGCGGGGGCGTAGCGTGGGCAGCGTCGCCAACGAGATCTCGAGGAAGCGTGGTGCGGAAACGAATGATGGGATAATCTGACTGCCATCGTCTTGGACCTTCACTCTAAGGAGACTTATGCGTTTGCGTCTTTTTGTGTTTGTCCTGCTCGCGGCGGCGAGTTTTTCGGCCGCGGCGGGTTCCGTGGACGTCAATCTCTCGAACGACACGATCGAGGGCAAGTTCTACGCGAATGCAGGCGCCGCGGACTGGACCTTCGGCGGTCTGTACAACCGCGACACCAGGGACCGCGCGCTGAACGTGGGCCTGCTCGCGACGGGCGATTCCGCCTTCGGCAATTCGCGGATCGAAGGCGGGCTGGGCGGCAAGGTCTACTCCGTGACCGTCGGCAACGGGGATCTCGTCGCGCTTGCGCTCGGCGGCCAGTTGCGCTGGTTCCCCGGCAACGGCTCGTTCGCTCTCGGAACCTATGCCTTCTACGCACCCCACGTCGTGACCCTGCTGGACGGCCAGCGGTTTTTCGACGTCGGCGTGCGCGCGGAGGTCGAGGTGATCAGGAACAGCTTCGTGTACGTCGGCTACCGCCAGATGCAGGCCGAGCTCGACAACAACGTCAAGCTGAACGTGGACAAAGGCGGTTTCATCGGCCTGCAGATCAAGTTCTAGTCCCGCGTGGCCGGCGATGCCGTCGGCGGCGCGGCTCCTCGTCCCGTTCGGAGCCGCGCTCCCGGCGGTCCGGGCAAAGCTATCTCTTGTCCATCGCCCTGATCGTATCTTCCAGGTTGCGGCGCATGCGGTTGAAGGACCGCGCCAGCACCGCCAACTCGTCCTTGCCCGACTCGGGCAGTTCCTGGACGGCCTTGTCGGCGCTGCTCGTCCGGCCGAGGCTCAGCCGGTCGGACGCGGCGGAGACTCTCCTCACCGGCCGCACGATGAGCACATAGAGCATCAGGTTCAGGATGACGAACAGCGCGGCGAAAACACCGCCGAGCGAAGCCATGAACGTGTAGAAGGCGCGATTCGCGTTCTGGACCGGAAGGGACATCGGCACCGAGACCAGCTGGGCGCCGATGACTTCGTTCAGCTGCCAGCCGAAGCCGTTGTCTCGCCCGTAGCGCGTGACCATTGCCGCGGGCGCCATCTCGGGCGTGGTGTGGCAGGAGAGACAGGCTTCATCCTTGATCTGGAACGGCCGGGCGAGGTACAGCGAAAGACCCGAATCCGAGACGCGGGTTCCCGAGATCTCGGGGCGGGTTTCCTTGCGGAACTGGTTGACGACGTCCGCTTCCCACCCCACGGCGCGGTCGCGCGGGTTGGTCGGATTGAGCGCCGCTTCCTTGTACGCGTAGTCGGGATACTTCTTGCGCAGCTGGTTCATCATCTCCGTGGCGGCGAACGCGGGTACCGCCTGCGGCAGGAACTCGTCCTCCTTCTGCACCAGCTTGTCGCGCACCTGGCTCACCGTGTACTGGCGCATCGACAAGGCCGCCTCCATCATCACGCCCGCGTTGCGCAGGACTTCCTCGCGCGCATTCTTGTGCAGCAGGTTGTAGGAAAGATAACCGGAGACAGCGAACCCCAGCGCGAACACGAACAGCAGCGCCAAATTGAACTTCAGCCGAAGACCCATGGTTTTCCCCTGTGGTTGACGTCGGGCGATGCCGCGATTTTCCGCGGGTGCGCCATTATAAGTCGCCCTCTTTCGACGGCGCGTCCGGTCGCAATAATGACGTGAATTAGTGCCACGCGCCGGAACGCCGGGCTGAAGCCGCCCGAACCGGGTCTCGCATGGGGACGCGCTTGGCGTAGAATTCACCGCGAACCGGGCGCGATTTTTTTCGCTGGCCGCCGGAAACCTCGACCATGAAGAAGTTATCCATCCTTCTCTTCGCTTTGCTTGCCCTGCCGTGCGCGAGCGTGCACGCTCAGAGCTACCCGATCCGGCCGGTGCGCATGGTGGTCGGCTTTCCGCCCGGCGGCGGCACCGACGTGGTCGCGCGCATCATCGCTCCCGGCCTCTCGGAGAATCTCGGCCAGCCGGTGGTGATCGAAAACCGGCCCGGCGCGACCGGCACCGTGGCCGCGGCCATGGTCGCAAAATCCCCCGCCGACGGCTACACCCTCATGATGGGGCACGTTTCGGTGAACGCCATCGCTCCCAGCCTCTTTCCG
>WNGL01004982.1_pt1 | contig 15851 bp, 13 predicted proteins | sample 5400591 | NCBI WGS metagenome assembly WNGL01 (sample SAMN13153377, study PRJNA577476) | soil metagenome | isolation source: 80 cm soil or saprolite under Garry oak tree replicate 1 | place: USA:California | collected 2016-06-15
TTTGTGCTTACCGCCAAAAGGCTGCACTACCATGCGGTTCATCACCCCGTCCAGATTGACAACGGTTCCTCCGATAAGAGTCACCTGACGCCGCGGTAACGGCGGCAAGTCCAGTAGAGGGTCGTAGTTCTCCCGATGCGCCGCCGGCGTTGCGTTGGAAGCAGAAGTTGACGGTTGCGGCGGAGAGCCGGACTGATTCTGCGCCTGGCTCGTTGCAACCAGGCTTAGGAAAAGGACCGTGAGCCCTAGGATTTTCAACGCGGTTCGCATAGTTTTGACCGCAAATTGGATGCGTACACGGTCTCCGGGGTAGCCAGAGCTGATGGTCCAGAGAAGCAAACGCAGCTGCTGGAACGGCATCTAAGACATTCGAATCTCAGGACTTCAAGGAATGCATCGCACGCTCATATTGCCGGTGGTCGCGCTGATTGCCGCTAGCTGGCTGGCCCAACCGCTTTTGGGCCAGGATCTCAGGATCACTATCCCCAAGCGCACTGATGCCACGCCGGTGCAGAAACTGAACCGCGACGGAGTAAAGGAGATACAGAAGCATCATCTGGAGAAAGCGCAGCGCCTGTTCTATAAGGCATATTTGATTGATCCCGACGATCCGTTCACCCTCAACAACCTTGGATATATTTCGGAACTGCAAGGGAAGATTGAACGAGCACAGCGTTATTACGAACTCGCGGCTAAAGAGAACAACTCAGAAACGGTGATCGCCGAGGCTAGTTCGCGGAAGTTTCAAGGACGTAAACTGAGCGAGGTGACGAATTCCTACGGCAGTCTTGAGCTCAGGATCAATCGCGGTAACATCCTGGCCATGGGACTTCTCGAGCAGGGCCGCAACCAGGAAGCCGAAGACGTGTTACGGGATGCACTGAAGCTGGACCCAAGAAATCCTTTCACCCTGAACAATCTCGGTTTTACCATGGAAGGCCAGGGCGATCTGGAATCCGCCCTTCGCTACTACAATGACGCTTCGCTCACGCATTCCACGGAACCCATCGTGGTGGCTCTTGATCCTCGCTGGCGCGGCAAGGCCATCAGCGACGTGGCGTTCAGCAACGAGCAGGCTGTCCGTGCGCGCCTCGCTTCGGAACAGGGGGCTCAGGACCATGCGGCCCGACTGAATGTTGAGGGGGTGTCCGCCCTCAACCACAACCAATCCGATAAAGCGCTCAGTTACTTTGAGCAAGCCTACAGGCTTGATCCGCGAAATTCGTTTTCATTGAACAACATGGGGTATCTCTCAGAGGCCAGAGGCGACCAGGAAACGGCCAACGAGTTCTACGACCTGGCGCAGCGCGGCGAACAAGCCGGTGCACCAGTCAGTGCTGCCAGTCATCATGAAATGGTAGGAGAGGCAGTGGGTCGAGTCGCCGGCAGCAACGCTCAGGCAACCGAGGCAAACTTGCAGGCTGAGGCGGAAATCAAGCGTAGCCGGCACACGCCGATTGTTCTGCGGCGCCGCGACAACAGCCCTGTGACTCCCAGTCCAGAAAGTTCTGCTCCAGAGCACCCCAAGCCTGCGGTTCCTCGACCTCCAGTGGATAATGTCCCAGTTGAGAACACGGTCCCCCGTCCACCTCACTGAGTTTCGTTGGGAATGTAAACAGGGGTGTCGGCTGGTTCAGTCGGTGCCAGTCTCGCGTGCTTCGTCGTCCTTCGGCGCAGAATCGACCAGATACATGACCTCGGCTGATTCCCCATTGCTTGGACCGGAACTCTTCGTCGGCGCCGAGTGGCGAAGCATTTTGCGCGCTCTGCGCCGCACCAGCATGTCGCGCAGAGGGAGCCAGTGTGGCAGCTTGCGCATCGACGAGAGCGACCGCATGTCGTCGAGTTCCCGGCGCAGCTCGAAAGTCCGCAAGTACTGTCGAATGATTTCCGGCATGCTCATGCGCAGCGCAGCAGAAACATTTTGTAATGCCATCTCGATCTGCCGGTCGCGGTGTTGCAAGAAGTGCACCAAGTGGCGGGCAAGTTCTGAGACGTTTCCGGCCGGGTACAGGTCTATGGCCAGCCCTTCTTCTTCTGCCAGCCGGCGGAAATCAGGGATGTCCGAGGCGATCAGCGGAACACCATAAGTGCATGCCAGATGCGCGATTCCGCTCGAACCTGCCGAAGATGTATAAGGCAGCACCGCAACCGTCGAGCACTGGAAGAGCTGTGGGATATCTTCTTCCGCGATGTATCCTGCGAAAGTAATTTCTGGACGCTCGCCGCATTTCTCACGGACCGACCGCAAATACCCGGGAGTCTTCGGGTGGTCGGTTCCGGCGATGACGAGCCTCGCCTCGGGAACTTCTTGCAGAACCGCATCGAAGGCCTCGAGCATGAGTTCGAGCCGTTTGTAAGTGCCCCACTTCCCGAATGCAAGGATTCGATGCTCTGGGTTACCGCGCTTGGTGAAATCGGGATATTCGGGCCGCGCTGAAAAAATGCCGTGTCTTCGCACATAGACTGCTCCGCGCCCGTACTTCTCCAGCAGCACGCTGCGATAGGCGGGCAACATGACGGAGACAGAATTCGCGAAGAGAACAATTTGCGTCGCAATGAATCCTCCAGCGCGATATACCAAGGGAAAGCGCACGCCGGCATCCTTGAGGTCCACGGTTTCCATTAATTGGTGGAGAGTGACGTGCGTGTACGATCCGGTCAGCCGGGCGAGGCAGGGAATTGCGATCCCCAGGAAGGCCGCCGCGGCCCTGCCGCCGAAGCTCGCGAACCCCAGATTAAACCACACTACATCTGGACGCTCGCGCCAGATGGCACGCAGCACTCGCCAAGGGTTGCGCAGACTGTTGAATTTCCAGCAACGGATTACTCGAAAGCCTTCCAGTTCAGGTTGCTCGGGCGTATGGTCATCGCCCAAGATGGTCAGTGAAACGCCGGGCAATCGTCTCAGTTCTCCGGCCAGGTGGAATCCATATTCATTCAATGCGTCCCGGCTCGGGGGAAATGCGGTGACCAGACAGATATTCATTGCTGGTCCGGGCCAAAGAGCGAATAGCGAGATAGCTTTCCAAGCAAGCTGAAATATTGAAGCCCGACTTTGAAGTCTGCTTTGCTCTTGCCGTAGTGACGCGTGGCAAAGTGGAAGGGAACTTCCGCGGGATGGCGGATCCGCCCCTTCACCAGAATTTCCAGCAGGATCTTGAAACCCTCGGGCTGCAACTTCAAACCTTCAATGCACTCACGGTGCACGATGAAGAATCCGGAAAGTGGATCTTTGATGTGAAAATCCCGCCTTTGCAGGGGTGCAGTGACTAGAATGCCGCAACGCGAAATCAAGAGCCGAAGCTTGCTCCATTCGCCGACACTATTGCCATTGCCTGAGGCATAGCGGCTTGCAATTGCGATGTCATTTCCGTTCATGACCGGTTCCAGCAATTGCGGCAGCACTTCCGGGGGATGCTGCAAGTCGGCGTCTATCACTCCGAGGAGATCGGCATCCGTCTGTGCCCAGCCGTGGATCACCGCTCCCGCCAGACCCCGCTTTCCTTTTCGGACGAACACTCGGACCTGCGGATGACGTTTGCTGTACTCCTTCGCTACGTCTGCGGTCCCATCGCTACTATCGTCATCAACCACGATGAGTTCGTAATCGAGAGGGACGTGGGTCATGGCTCCGCGAACACGGTTGAGAAGCGGGGCAATATTTCCCGCTTCATTCAAAGTCGGAATCACTAGTGCTAACTTCTGGGTTTGACGGTCACTCATACTGGGATCCCTGAACTGGCGCGCGAAGTCTTGGATGTTCGTGAGCAGAAGGGCGTTGGTCGGTCGGCAGAATCAAAACTGCTGTAGCTGAGATGATGCAAACACAGTAGGGCAGCTCAGTTTGAGACCGTCGGTGACAGCGCGGATCAAGACATCTACGCCACCACGGCGGAGTCTATTCGCGCCTCCTGCGAGACATTTGCAAAAGCCTTAGTGAAACGATCCACAATTGCAAGGTGTACGTCTTCAATGTCGGATGCCGCTATCAACTGGAGTTCCGCAATCTTGCGCAGTTCGAGATATGAGTTGCGATACTTCTGCATGAAGTCAAGAGGGTATTCCGGTTTGCGCGCTCGCGCCATTTCCGGGACGGCATCAAGCAAATAGCAAAGGTCCGGTTTCGGTGCGAGGCCCAGCAGCGCCCGCGCATAGGCGCGCACCAACCATTGATCCATGGGCAAAGCCGCCAATTGATCGTAGATGTAACGATCAAAAATGATTACGCCTTCACCTCTGGTTCGCGCCTGGCGAACCACGCGCCGCAAATTCCACACGTCGAGGAGATGAAGGATGGACCGGCCAAGTTGCAGGGCCCAGGATTGAGCGTTCTTGTCGTGACGATGAGCTGGATGCTCGGGCGACCCGACGGCGCCGTCACTCTGCAAGACCGTGCGGCTGAAAGCGGTGCGTGGGCCGCGGAGCAAAACAACATCGTCCCAAAAAGTCAGTTGTTGAAAGGGAATTCCCGCCCGCGTCAAATACGTGTGCAGCATTTCAATTTGTGTGGTCTTGCCCGCGCCGTCAATTCCAGAGAAGGTTATCAACACTGATTTCAAAGAGTCTCCCGTCGTAACCCCACTTCAAATATAAAGTCTGTGCAATTCAATGTCCGGGGCTGTTGGGCACGTGACTCGGACTGGCAGCAGAAAGGGCTGCCACGGTGCCTAAAGCGGCGCCGGCCCCCGCGATGAATCCAAACTTGATGAGCCACGAGCGTATCTGTCTTTGTTTTGGCGGAGCAATAGCTACGCCTGCTGGCTTTGACGCTGCGCTTCCACTCACTTGGACCGCAGGAGCCGCCGCCGTGCCGCTTGGCTGGGGCTGGGTCTGCGGGGCAATAGCTGTAGCAGGGGGAGGGCTGCTCTCCTGTTTTGTCGTCGTTGTTCCCGGGCTATCGGGCAGCTCAATTGGCGGCAGCGTTGAATTTTGTGTGGCCGGTGCAGATTGCTGGGGTGACGCAGGCTGTGGCGACGCCGGCTGTTGTGCGGCGAGCGGTTCAACTACCCCGCTGATCACCAGGATCAACGCACCGCCAGTGAAGCGTGCCAGTGTTGTGTTCATGACGCCTCCATATGCGCCGCCGTCAAGCTGCCACCGGTTGCGGCTGAACCACTCCACCGGACGTGGCTTCTTCGGTTGTCGCCTCCGTAACCGCAAATGCCGGAGTCTCTGTCGGAAGTGACGGGAACTTATGAAACAACCGATCCATCCGAGTAAGTTCGAGAAGGGTAGCGGCTTCAGGGGAAACACCAGCCACTTGAATCGCGCCGTCCCGCTTGGCTACTTCGTCCATGCAATTCAACAATCCTTCGAGCCCGGCCAAATCGATGTTCTTGACTCGCGAGAGATCCACAATCACGCAGGGGTTATCTATCGAAATATTGCTCTTGAGATCGCGCCCTAGTTTTCGTGCTTCTTTTCCGCCGAAACTTTCGGGCAGCTTGATCATGATTGCGGTGTCCATTAATACCTTCCTTGGGCTGTGCCGAGTTCGTCGATTGCAGGCATTAAAAAAGAAGTCCAGGTACTCATATCTGCTTCTTTACAGATGCGAATTGTTAACAGAAGGTTTACGGAACATGAACTTCTTACTCCCTGAACATTATGCTAAGGCCCCGCCATCCGCCATGACTGGCGCGGGTTTCGCGGGGCCGATCAGGCGCCGGTCGCTGATTCTGACTTCAACATTCCGATCCAAATGAAACAGCCGGTTATCATTAACAATGGAACGGCGAACATCTAAACCGACGCCCAAGTAGGCGCCCTGAAGAATGCAAGACAGCTCCACCGTGGTTCCGCAATCCACTTCGCAATTTCGTTCGATCGTAGATGCGCCGGTAATTGTGCAGCATGCGGCTATGCGCGTCCCCGCGCCGATGAAAGCAGGGCCGCTAATCACCGCTGAACTGTCCACCTGTACTCCCAGTTCTTGCCAAATGCCCGGTCCAACTTCTGTGCCCAGCGGCCGCAGACCGCATTGCCCGTTGAGTCCATCTTCGATGAGCTTGCGGAACTCCTGGGGCCGATTCAGGCGGTTAACATATCCTTGATAAAAAAAACGTTCTTGCTCCGGAATAAGCGAGCTCAATGTCCTGCGATAGGCCTCACCTGTATCACGCAGAAGAGTCGCATCCACTAACGCCATGTCGAGAGAACCGTCAGGGGCATAGACTTGAGTTAGCCGGGCTTGGCGCTCCAGGTGAAACTGCAGGAGGTCGTTGTACTCGAGGTCGCTATAGGAGCTGACGCGCTGCAACAGCAGCAGGCCGGCCCCTTGCTGCACGTATTTCGCGACAGCGTCTTCCCAAGCCGTGATGAACGCTGTGGTTTTCGCGGAACGCGCTGGCAGCAGCTGTCCCGAAGGCATTCCCTCGGAAATAACCGTGGGTACTGCCGTCACAAAATCCCGCAACTTGCCGACGGCACGGGTCAGCAGATTCTGACCCAGGACATCAAGAAGCACCCGCGAGGAACCGCCAAGAAAGCGCCCGGTATCCTTGCGTTTGTATTTGCGGGGAGGGTCAGCAAACTGTCCTCCCGCATGCTGCTCCCCCGCGATAGTGAGAATGGCTCCGATCTGCACCGTTTATCTCCGCTCCTGTGCTCGGGGGCGCACCCGCAAGCAGATTCGTGTTTGTTCGTCTCTGTCCAACCCGCGCGTCAGGCGCTAGTTGCTGTAAATTGTGGGACCGCTGGAAAAACTGCCAGCCGCGAGTGCATTGCCGCTGGCACCTGGCGGCGAGCCCACGCGGCTCCGTTTTTCTTAGAATGCGAACGTGCTGGCCGTGTGGCCACTCCTGTTTCGCTATCACGCGCCTTACCCAGCAGTTCCCGGATGCGAAGTTTGGCCTTGTGCAACTGCGACTTCGAATTCCCCACGGAGCAATCGAGCAACTCCGCGATTTCCTGGTGCTCGTATCCTTCGACTTCGTGTAATAAGAAGATGGTGCGATAGCCATCCGGCAGGTCTTTGATGGCGCGTGCAAGAGCGATCCGGTCCACGCATCCCGTGAGGCGATCGTCGCGGCTGCCGTATTCCCGGCGCACGACTTTCGCATCCTGGTTATAAGGTTCGTCGAGAGAAATTTGTCGTAGGGCTTTCTTTCGGAAATGCATCAACACGGTGTTCACCGCGATGCGGTACAACCAGGTTGACAAGGCTGAGTCTCCGCGGAAAGTAGCAAGCTTGCGGAACACTTGCAGGAATGCATCCTGAGTAAGATCCTCGGCTTCCGCGGTGTTGTTGGTCATGCGTAAGCAAACTGAATAAATTCTGGCCTTGTGCGAGTGGAATAATGAAGCGAACGCGTCGGCATCACCTTGTTGTGCGCGCTTCACCAGATCAAGATCGGAGTCGAACCGTACTACGATGGTGTGGGTGTCGGTGGTCATTAGGCCTCTCCTTTCAAAACAGCCTTCTGTTGCGGCTTTCGAATCAACTGATCTCGTCGCAATCACAGTCCGAGAGTAGAGTTCCTAACGTGAATGGTCTATCCGGTGAGGTCTGTATCCACTGGGAGACTTTGCTGTACCGCATTGATCTGCAAAGACCTGCACCTGAGTGAGTTGTCACGGAATTGCAAACGGCAGTTTTTTCCCAAGACGAGAAGTTTTTTCCTGACAGGGTATCGCACGCGATGAGGTTCTACGTTATTCCTGGCTTTGGGCTTCGCCAGTCGCCCCATGAAAACTCAAAAAACGCCCAGGGAAGGATTTTCCTGCCTTCCGCTACCGGCTTCTCTGGCTACAGAAAATCCGCAGGCAAACTACAGACTCGGCAGGATTGTTCAACATTCCACGTGGGCTTATGCTCACCAGCAAGCATATGAAAGTTGCCCTCAACTTCCCCACCTATCGAGCAGGGGCCGGAAGGCTTTAGGCTGCCGGCACCTGCTTCTCGCCTCTAAATAGACCTGAGAAGAACGAAGGTTGAGCCTCGTCCTGAGCTGAAAATCCCCGAAACGACGCACAGCTTGCCCCGCATCAAACAGCGAAACAATCCAACTCTGGGAGATCACACAATGGCAATCACAACTCTGCAGGATCTCTACGTCGAACACCTGCGGGACTTGTATGACGCGGAAAACCAGCTCATCAAGGCCTTACCGAAAATAGCTGAAGCGTCCCTTTCCGACGAGTTGCGCCAGGGTTTCGACGAACACCTGGAACAAACCAAAGAACACGCTCAACGTTTGGAAACCATATTTGAAAAACTTGGTGAGAAAGCGAAAGGCAAGAAGTGTAAGGGGATGGAAGGTCTGCTTAAAGAAGGAAGTGAAGTACTGAACGAAGATATGGACGAGAGCGTAAAAGATGCCGCGATTATCGCGGCGGCGCAGCGCGTCGAGCACTATGAAATTTCTGGCTACGGGACGGCCCGCACCTTCGCGAATTTGCTGGGAGATCGCGAAGCCGCCACCTTGCTGGAACAAACCCTAGATGAAGAGAAGCAAACTGATCGCAAACTGACTGAGCTGGCGGAGGGAATCAATGTCGAGGCCGATCGCGAACCATCAGACGTAGAAGAAGAGACTATTAAGCCAAGAAGCGTTGCTCGCAAAAAACCTGCTGCGTAACCAGCAATCCAGAAAGAGCTGAACCGGCAGAGCCGCGCAATTCGACAGGCGGCTCTGCCTTTTGTTGAACGAACCAACCGGGCGCTATTCGATTCCAGCCTGAACAACGTGCACAATATTGTTGCGAACGGCGTACAGAACCAAGTCGCTGACAGAATGCAGCTGAAGCTTGCGCATGATGTTAGAACGGTGAGTCTCGGCGGTTTTCACGCTCAATCCCAGCGCCACGGCAACTTCCTTCGTGCTCTTTCCTTCTGCCAGTAGTTGCACAATTTCCCGCTCACGCGGAGTCAGGCGATTTCGTCCGGGAGTAATGACGGCGCCGGGCGTACCGCCCTTCAAGTAGCCTTCCAGGACCATAGCCGCGACTTTGGACGTGAAGTAAGTCTTGTCCCGGCGCAGAGCTTCCACCGCCGCCACCAGGTCACGTGTGGCGTCGGACTTCAACAAGAAGCCACGCGCACCTGCGTTAAGCACCTCGCGGACTACCTGGTCTGAATCATGCAAAGTAAGGATCAGCACTCGCGCCTGCGGATTGATTTTAAGGATTTGGCGCGTTGCTTCAAGTCCATTCAGGCTGGGCATTCCTATGTCGAGAATGACGACATCGGGTTTAAGTTGCTGCGCCTTTTCAACTGCCTCGCGGCCATCGGCCGCTTCACCACACACTTGCCAGTCGGGCTGTGCCTGCAGCAGGGAAACCAATCCTTTGCGGACGACCTCATGATCGTCAGCCACAAGGATCCGAAAAATTCCCATATCAAACCTCCCCACGAAAAGAGTTAACCTCGACCGCCAAGGCAAACGTAGCACTCGACAAAACGGCGAACCTGCTCACTTTGCACCACCGTTGCCAAAGCGAAGTCCTTGTACGCCAAGCAACCAGCGACGCAAGCTTCAGATCGGCAATGTAATTCTTACTTGTTAGCACGTCACAGTTTCGTCTCTAATCGTAGTCCGTGGTTGCGCGCATAGCAATGACTCAACATTCCTTCGCCGTCGGTGCATCGATTGCAACCGGCAGGTCTGGGGCATTTGGATTTCGCTCATCCAGGGAGATCAGCCTAAGGCCGCGTGCAGGTTCAAGAACTAGAGTCATCTTTGAAGCGCAACGCCCGCAAAGCCAGAAGTGCAGGGTTTCACGCTGAGGCTTCTCGTCAAATGGAGCGGTTTTCTCGTCGCTCGCCGCGAGCGAAATGGAAATGACCTCAAACTGAAAGAGTCGGCCCTCGGCAAATGAGTGGAGCGGACGTTTGCAGCCTTCGTTCGTGCAGCGCGCAAGCATACGTTCACAATCAGCCGAGAACATACCGCAAACGACCTATTTCTCCAATACAGTGTCCACTGTATTTTTGCTGTGAATGTGCCGCTTGGCCGAGCACTTAACTGTCGGCGAGGAGTGAGGGGCAAACGAAGCGGTTCCTCGCGGTCTTGGCTAGTCTTAGTCGCGAGTCTTAGCGAACTCTGCGGTCCATGGCTTGCGAGAGTGGATAATCGGATGCAGGCACTTTTGAATCTTAATCGCGCAAAACCGCGTCTGTTATAATGAGCTTGTACATACTAAGGAGACATTCATGGCGACTACGACCATACCTGAAGTGAAACCTCAGGAAACGACGCCCCAGGAAACGACCAAGAAAGCGCCTATTTCACTGACTCCGACGGCGGTTGCTAAGGTCAAGGAAATCATGGGCCAGCAGAATCCGGTGCCCGCCGGATTGCGCGTGGGAGTGGTCGGCGGAGGCTGCTCCGGCTTCTCGTATTCCATGTCTTTTGAGAACGCCTCGGGGTTAATGGACAAAGTTTTCGATATGGGCGGTCTCAAGGTCTATGTGGACGCGACCTCAGTTATGTATCTGAACGGCTGCATCGTTGACTATATCGAGACACTCGAAGGCGCCGGCTTCAAGTTTGAGAATCCCAACGTAAAGAGTACCTGCGGCTGCGGCTCGTCTTTTAGCGTATAAATTGCAGTTTTTGTTCCAGGCATTGTCTCCGAAAAACGTCAAAGGCCCTCACTCGAGGGCCTTTTGCTTTTATCTTTCCGGAAGCACCCGATCGATGGACACCTTACCGACTACAACTTTGGTGGTATGCAATTCTTGCAGTCCACCCGCAACGAAATCCTGAAACACCGCTTGACATGCGGGTTTCCGGCCACGATAATTTCCGCACGTCTGCGCCACGCGAGCTTCGTTGCTCTCGTTTCTGCGCACCCAGGGGCTTTCACTGAGTCTGAAATCCATTACTGATTTTGAGGGGCTAACTGCGCACCAGAATCAAGTGGCGTAGTGACTCGCAACCAGAGTGCACGATTGCGTGGTCCAGCATCGTGCGTGTGTGGCAGGTAGATAGAAATGGAGAATATTTTATGAGGCAGTGCAGCGCATTGCGCGCCGTTAAATCCTTCCCAGGTGTTTTCGCGGTGCTTTTCGTCACCGTGTTTGCGGTTCCCCAAATGTTTGCCCAGTGTTCAAAATCGAGCCCAGCCAATTGTGCCTACGTGACCGACGGAGCTGGGGGCGATATTTTTGCGGTTGATCGTACTACTCTGGCAGCCACTAAGCTCACGAGCGTTAACGGTGCGACCCTCAACGACATTCGAGTGGCGAGCGATAACTTCATCTACGTCACCACACAAAACAGCGTCTTGAGAGTGAACGAAAACGGTAGCGGCAAGGCAGTCCACGTCTTTGACGCCACCGCGGCAATCCCAGGACCATTCGGCGGCATTCGCTTCAGTCCGGCTGGTGACGCCTACGTCAATACTCCGAAGGGCGTGTCTCGGCTGCTGATAAATGGCGCAACCAGCTTCCCGGTATCCACGATTCCAGTCACGGACAAAGTATGCGGCGCGTCGGCCGGCCTTGCAGTTTGGCCTACAGGCGATCTGTTGATTGCGTGTGATAACCAGGTCTTGCGCTGTCCTGCCGGTTTAGATGGTGTTGCAGCGGGTTGCACTGGCGCGAATCCTCCGCAGGTGCAGATTTCCGACGCGGGGGGCACAATCACCGGCTTGGCGGTCGACGCCGCTGCTGGCATTATCGTTGCAAGCTCGAACAGCACTATCAACAGCGTTACACGTTATTGCAGTCCCCTAAATCCTCCCGTGTGCGCGGTAGCCTCAACCACGCTGGCAACATTCGCAAATGATGTCCCGGCATACATAGACACTGCTCCCTTTCCCCAGGGCTTCCCAGCGTCCCAATCTGGCGGCACGCCACCCTGTAACAGTGGCGCGGTCACGGTGTTCGTGAGCACTGGCGATGCCTCCTCTCAGCACGGAAAAGTTTGGGCAATCAATACGGTTTCGCCCAGCAGTACCCCACCTTCTACTAAATGTGACCCGCTTGCGACACCTTCGGTCTCTGCCCCGGCCTTGATCAGCAGCTCTCGTCCCGCGGTAGGTTTGGGTGTAGCACAGACCTCGCGTACCCTGGCGAAGACGCTGAATTCTTCCAACGGATTCTCTGACGTTTATATCCAGGGCCCATATAGCATTCAAATCACGAACGACCACATAACAGATCCCTCATGCACGCTGGCGCTTACAGCCCAACGCGAACCGGCAGCCGCTCTCGATGTGATTCTCTCCCAGGCGAAGGATGCCTTCGGCAATAAGGTGCCGTCTCGCGCAATACCCTTCAATGGCGAGGAGAGTTGGAGAACAACATTCCATGGAGGCCTTCCAGCCTCGAATTGCCATACCACTCCTCCCAATACTAATCCGGACACTCACATCGGAATCACAGGGTCACTGAATTCCACGAATCCCCCAGCCAGCCCGTGGATCGCCTTGATTGACGATGCCACCGGCAAAGCTACGCTTGATCCGCTGCCCAGCGTGTACCCGCAGTTCCCACTCACAGGAGTTCCGGGCGACCCGATTAAAATTCAGAACGCTGGCCTGTTTACAACCAATGCGAGAATCGTCCTGGTTGACCGGGGATTTCCGGCGACGATCAATGGTGGGCAGGGCTACCAATTTAATGGTTTTCAGTCGCCTGCAGTTGAGCCCACATCATTCCCCGATAACGTTGGCGGGAACGTTATCAACTCAGGCAAGAGCTTCGTGCTGAAGTTTGCATTGAGCACCAGCCAGGGTCCGATCAGTGACGCGCAGGGCACGGCGGTAAAAACCGGGGTATCTGCAGCGCGCCTAACTTGCACGGACGTCGTTGGCGAGCCTAGTTGTACACCTTTCCAGCAGATGGTCCCGCCCCAAGCGCCAGGAAATTCGGCCACGCCTCCGTCGTTCAACTTCGCTTCAGGAAGTTTCCATTTCAACTTGGATACCAACGCGCCCGATGGAACCGAGTGGTGCAGCGGCGTGTACGAAGCCACGGTAAACTCCGACAGCTTCGGTATCCATACGATCTACTTCACGGTGAAGGGTGGCCCAGTGGCTCCCAAACCTTGTTTCTGATTTGAAATTAGTTCGAAGCTAGACGTTTTCGGGCATCGGCGAGCAATGCGCCGGTGCCTTTTTCTTCTAGGCTGACGAAGTTGCGATAGGAATCTTTAGCCGCGGGGCTCTTCAATGCCTCTTGAGCGCGTCCCATGTAGTAGTACACCTGAGGTAAGAAACGGTAGGTCGGCACATCATCGAGGAATATTGCAGCCGCCTCGCCACGTCGCTTCAAGCAATTCTCGAACTCTGAATCCGCTTCGGTATTGAGTCCGGCCTGCAGGTAGGCCCTTCCCAGATCGAATCGCCCAAACCAGCTATCGGCGATATTCTGCGCGGCCTCAAACAGGGCGATCGCCTGCTTTGCGTCTCCCTGGCTAAGGCGGGCCTCCCCCTCCAACAATTTGCCATAGAGCTGCGGTTCGGGCTCGAGGCGCGCTTGCAACTGCGAAGCTAAGACCAGAGCTTTGGCCGGCTGTCCGGCCTCAACGTAGATGCGCCCAGCATAAAACAGAGCCGACTCTTTCTTGTCCGTGCTCACTGCGCGGTCGGCTGCGGCCAGCGCTTTTGGCTTGTTGCCGGCAAGCAGATTCGCAGAAGCCAAAGCTGTAAGTTTGTTGGCCGCAGCGGCCTGGTCTTTACCAGCCAGGTCGGCGGCGATACCTTTTTCCAGCAAGGGAATAGCGCTGTTCGCGTCGCCTTGATAGAGCGCGATATCAGCCAGCCCCGTAGCGGCGATGGAGGCGCCAAATGCGTCCAGTTTTTCCATGGTGTGAAACGTATCAATGGCTGGCTCGACCTGCCCCAGTCCGAGCTGTCCGGTGGCAATCACCCAGTACATGTCCACATCTTTCACGCCTGAATCAAGGATTGTCTGGGCTTCCTTGATACCGCCCTGAAAATCTCCGCCGTAAATCGAATAGATCGCCAGATTCATTTGCGACAGTTGATTGTGCGATACCTTGACCGTTCCCTGACTTTCCTCGAGCGCCCTGGGCGCATCGTGCATCAGCATGTATGCCGCGGCCAGGTTGCCGTGCCCGGCATCGTCAAACGGGAACTGCTTCACCAGAGCCGCGTATTCTTCAATGGCTTTGCGTGGTTCGTGTTTAAGGAGGTAGTAGCCGCCGCGCGTTCTATATTTTTCCCGCTCGGTCATGCGATCGATGCGTGCCATTGCCAGCTCGTAATACTTTTCCGCATCCTCTGTGTGGCCGATGTTGGCGTTGACCGCTGCCAGTCCGGCGTAGGCGCGTCCCATGTTCGGGTCGAGCTGAATCGCCTGGTTGTAGTGATTGATGGAGTCTTGCCACTTGCCCGCGACCTGCAACCCCTGGGCAACGGCGTACTCGTGGGCAGCTTCAATCGAGCCGGAAGAAAACGTTTCGGCTTTGGCGAGTTGCAGTGACTCCGGAGTGGTATCGCCCAGAGCCGTGCGGATACGAGCGGCCAGTTTTCCGACAGAACGCAGTACTTCTTCCTTGTTGTCGGCTTCCGATTCGGTTTCCGTGATCGTCTTGCCGGTGACCGCGTCCACCGCCTTGGCTGTAATCTTGAAACCGTTTCCCGACTTCGAGACAGAGCCAGTAACAATTGCGGCGAGGCCTTCGCGCACCGCTACCAGTCGCGCCAGAGATTCGTCAAGGTTTGTCGCGCCGGGACGCAGTTGCGCGCCGACGGTGTGCGCTTGACCTCTGCTAAACGAATTGATGAACGACGCCGATTCGAGCGCCAGATTGAATGTCGGCTCCAGAGTTCCGTCAAACACTGCGTCGGAGGTCTGATTCGCGAAATCGCCGACCAGGAGTGTCAGCTGCGCGTGTTGATTTGAACTGCTGGTACTGCGAAATCTGGTGTAGATGAATGCTGCGGCGGCCAGCAATACCACGGCGCCGGCGACCCCGATCCACCTCCACGGAACGGTTTGCGCCCAAGGCTTGACGGCAGGGAATTCAATCGAGGCAGCCGCGCCCTTGCCCTGCCATGATTCCAGGTCCCGCAGAACATCGGCCACCTTTTGATAACGATGGTCGAGGTTTGGCTCCAGGCACTTGGCGACGATGTTGCTCAACGGCACCGGAATCCTGGAATCATGGTGCGAGGCGGGGACGGCGCGTTCCTGTGTGCGCTTGAGCAAGCTGGCCAGCGCGCTGTCGGCTTTGTAAGGCATCCGGCCAGTCAGCAACTCATAGAAGATGAGGCCGACCGCAAACAGGTCCGAGCGCTGGTCCAGTTGCTTGCCCAGGCCTTGTTCCGGAGACATGTATTCAAACGTCCCGATAACTGCGCCTGTCTGAGTCATGCCATCATCGCTGTCGAGGGAACGCGCCAGGCCGAAATCCATCACGACCACGCGACCGTGATCGTCGCTCATGATGTTCTGCGGCTTCAGATCGCGGTGAATCACGCCCACGGCATGGGCGGCTTCAAGGGCGCGACAAACTTGCTCCATCACCGCTACTGCTTGTTCCGGAGGAAGGACCTTCCGCTCGGCAATCAGCGTGCGCAGGTCTTGGCCGGCGATGTACTCCATGGTGATGAACTTCACGCCATCGGCTTCGCCAATGTCGTAGATGCGCACCACATTCTTGTGCGTAACCTGGTGAGAGAGGATAAGCTCTTGCTTAAAACGATCAATTATGGCGGCGTTGCCGGCCAGGTCGGGGCGGATCACTTTCACCGCGACTATGCGATTGACTTCGCGATCCCGCGCCTTGTAAACCGCGCCCATCCCGCCCTGTCCGAGTACTTGCTGGATTTCATAACGCTGCCCGAGCACTGCGCCAGGGAGCAATAGAAACTGACTGCTACTGCCGAAGGCCAACGATTTCCGAGGACTCGACGGCAAAGCTCCGGGATGC
>WNGL01004986.1_pt1 | contig 15848 bp, 16 predicted proteins | sample 5400591 | NCBI WGS metagenome assembly WNGL01 (sample SAMN13153377, study PRJNA577476) | soil metagenome | isolation source: 80 cm soil or saprolite under Garry oak tree replicate 1 | place: USA:California | collected 2016-06-15
CACGTACCCGGAGAACACCTTGCGAAAGTACGCTGTCGCCGCGCTCGCCTGCCTCCCCGCCCTAGCCTTCGCCTCGACGCCCGGTCAGGTGGATTCGGGAGACACCGCCCTCCTGCTCGTCAGCGCGGGGCTCGTCCTGCTCATGACGCCGGGGCTCGCGTTCTTCTACGGCGGCCTCGTCCGGGGCAAGAACGTGGTCCACACCATGATCCTCTCGCTCATCTGCATGGCGCTGGTAGGCGTGCTGTGGGCGCTCGTCTCGTACAGCCTCGCCTTCTCGACGGGGCCCGGCCCACTCGACCTGTTCGTGGGCGGCCTCTCCTTCGTCGGGCTGCGCGGCGTGGGCGGCGGGGTGGCGAAGGACCTCGCGCCGACGGTGCCGCACGCCGCCTTCATGCTCTTCCAGGCCATGTTCGCGGTCATCACGCCCGCGCTCATCTCGGGCGCCATCGTGGAGCGCGTCCGCATCAAGGCCTTCGTCCTCTTCGTCGCCATCTGGAGCGTGGTGGTGTACGCGCCGGTGGCGCACTGGGTCTGGGCGCCGGGGGGCTGGCTGCGCAACCTGGGGGCGCTCGACTTTGCGGGCGGCACGGTCGTCCACATCAACGCGGCCGCGGCCGCGCTCGTCTTCGCGGTGGTGCTCGGGCGCCGTCGCGGGCTCAAGGTCCCGACGGTGATGCCGCACAACGTCCCGTTCGCCATCTTGGGCGCGGGCCTGCTCTGGTTCGGCTGGCTCGGCTTCAACGGCGGCAGCGCGCTCGCCGCGAACGGGCTCGCCGCCTACGCCTTCTCCAACACCTTCTTCGCGCCCGCCGCCGCCGCGCTGGCCTGGGGCCTGGCGGAGCTCTTCTTCTTCCACGGCAAGATGTCGGGCGTGGGCCTCGCCTCGGGCGCCGTGGCCGGCCTGGTGGCGGTGACCCCCGCCGCCGGCTTCATCACGCCGCTGGCCTCCATCGGCCTGGGCGGCGCGGCGGGCCTCGCCTCGCTCCTGGCGGTCCGCCTCCGCCCGCGCCTCGGCCTCGATGACTCGCTCGACGTCTTCGCCGTCCATGGCGTCGCCGCCACGCTGGGCGCCCTCCTCACCGGCCTGCTCGCCACCAAGGCCGTGAACCCGGACGGCGCTGACGGCAGCCTGCACCTGCTCGGCGTGCAGGCGGTGGGCGTCCTCGCCACCTACCTCTGGTCGGGCGCCCTGACCTACGGGATCCTGCGGCTGGTGGCGCTCGTCACGCCGCTGCGCTCGGAGGAGCAGGACGAGTGGTCCGGCCTCGACATCGCCGAGTCCGGCGAGCGTGCCTACATCACGGCCGACGAGTCGTCCTTCGGACAGAGCCCGCACGGCGCGTCCGAACTGCGCCACGCGGCTGCCAAGTAGCGCGCCCGCGCTCTCGGACCCTCCGCGGCCCGCCTCGGCTCTCCGGGGCGGGCCGCTGCTTCTCCACGGTGCCTGCCTCCGTTGCATGCGCCTGCCCTCGCGGCGGGCAGTGCGTCGAGCGGTTGCTCGTGCAGCCTCGCACGACGTGGCTGAAGGGCCACGGTTTCAGGGCCCGGATGGAGGATGAGGCCGTCCGGCACGCTCGCTGCACATCCGGCCCGCGTCACCAGCACTTCCACTCAATCAGGAGAGCACTCGATGAAGAAGGTCCTCCGCGCCCTCGCGGTGTGCGCGCTCATGGGAGCATCGACAGGAGCGTACGCGACGTCCTCCACCACGTTCTGGACGCCCGCCACCACCTACGTCCAGCCGTACCTCGTGCCGCACGTCACGTACGACACGTACGAGTCGGAGCGGTCGGGCTTCCAGAACGACTACGGGCTCACCATCGGATTCCTGCCCTTCGAGAAGCTCCAGGGCGAGCTCGGCATCGACTCCTTCATGCCGGGCCTCGCGCGGACGAACCTGTTCCTGAACGGCAAGCTCGGCATCCCGGAGGGCGCGCTCGGCGACTGGGCGCCCGGCCTGTCCGCGGGCATCTACGGCGTCGGCTTCAAGACCGACGTGAGCGACTTCAACATTCTCCACGCCGAGCTCGGCAAGACGTTCCCCGTCGTCGGAAACCTGGTCGTGGGTGGTTACTACGGCCTGAACGACAAGCTCATGGTGAGCTCGACGGGCGAGAAGCAGCAGGCCGGGTTCATGGCCGCCTGGACGAGCACGGACATCGTGCTGAACCTCACCGGCCTCAACAAGATCAACTTCATTGCCGACGTGCAGACGGGGAAGAACGCCTTCGGGGCGGTCGGCGGCGGCATCGGCATCTACTTCACGCCGTCGATCGACATCCTGACCGGCCCGGTGTTCTTCTTCGACAAGAACGCCACCACGCAGCTCGGCGGGCCCGGGATCCTGCCGGGAGCGAACCGCCCCGACTGGCTCTGGACGGTCCAGCTCGACGTCGACTTCGACCTGCGGCCGGCCAAGGCTGCGGCGCCGCCCGCTGCGACCGCCGAGCCCACCAAGTCGTAGCCTCAGGCGAGCTGGGCGAGCACCGTCTCGAACACGAACAGCTCCAGCCGTTCCGCGTCCGCCTCGTCCAGCCCCTTCAGCTGGAACGAGGCGCGCGCGCTTCCGGCCAGCGGCTTGGCCTCGACCACGCGAGCCTCGGCGCGGAGCGGCTCGCCGCCCGGGAGGCGCAGCGAGACCTTCAGCTCCTCGCCCACCTTGGGCGGACGCGGCAAGAGCGCCCCGAAGCCGCCCGGGGAGATGTCCACCGTCATGGCCCGGACGTTCCCGTCGACGAACTCGAGATCGGCCTGCAGCGCGCGCGACACCCGCAGCGCTCGCCGCGGCGCCTGGCCGGGCGGCACGGCGATGCGCTGCGCGACGAGCAATGCCCGCGCGAGCTCGTCGCGGCCTGCCCGGTAGGCGGTCAGCTGGGCGCCGGAAAGCGCGCCCTTCTTCGCCTTCTCGTGCAGCGCCCGGAACTCCTTCAGCCACTCGCCGAGTCCCACGGTGCGCCTCCCCTCACAGCGCCTTCTTGAGCTCCGGCGCCGGCTTGAATCCAATGGTCTTGGTGGGCGCGATCTCGATGGCGGCCCCGGTCTGCGGGTTGCGCCCGACACGGCCGGCGCGCCGCTTCACGACGAAGGTGCCGAACCCGGGCATCGAGAAGCGCTTGTCCTTGCGGATGGCGCGCGCGAGATGATCGAAGACCGCATCCACCAGCTCGGAGACCTGCCGCTTCGACAAGTCCGGGCGCGTGGCCTGGACTTTCTCGATGAGGTCCGCCTTGGTCATGTGGAGCCTTCCCCCCTGCACAGCAAGCGCCGAACGCGAGCGCGGGAAACTAGTCCTGGCGTGACGGAAACGTCAAGGCGCTCCATGCCGCGAGCGCAACCCTTCGTCCTCGCGCAGGCCGTCACGCGCGCCCCGCTCAGGCGACGGCTGGGAGCGCCTTGATCCCGAGCAGCTGGCGTGCTTCGGCTGGCGTGGCCAGGACCCTGCCCGCCGCGCGAGCGAGCGCGACGGCGCGCTCGACCAGCTCCGCCGAGCTCTTCGCCAGCACGCCCTTCGCGAGATACAGGTTGTCCTCCAGGCCCACCCGCACGTGGCCACCCAGTCGGAGCGCCAGCGCCGCCAGCTCGAGCTGCGAGCGGCCGACCCCCGCCGCGGTCCAGTGCATGGGTTCCGGCAACCCCTCCACCAGGAAGCGCAGGTTCCGCTCGCTCGCGCTCATCCCGCCCGGCACCCCCAGCACGAACTGCACGTGATAGGGGACCGCCAGGTGCCCCTTCCCGCGCAGCCACGCCAGCGTGTCGAGCATCCCCGCGTCGTACACCTCGCACTCCGGCACGAGACCCTGCTCGCGCAGCCGCGCCGCGATCCGGACGATGTCCGGGCGGCTGTTCATGAAGACGTCGTCACCGAAGTTCATGGTGCCGAGGTTGAGCGTCCCCATCTCGGCGCCGTCGACGAGCGAGCCCAGCCGCTCATCGACGCTCATGCCGACCGCGCCGCCGGTGGAGCACTGCACGACGGCGTCGCACCCCGCCGCACGGAGCCGCTCGATGATCTCGCGGAAATGCACCGGCTCCTGGGACGGCCGGCCGTCGGGCCAGCGCGCGTGCAGGTGCACCGCAGCGGCGCCGGCGCGCCAGGCGTCGACGGCCGCCTGCGCGATCTCCGCCGGCGTATACGGGACGTATGGGCTCTGCGCCCGGGTGACCTCCGCGCCCACCACGGCGGCGGTGACGATGACGAGATCGCTCATGGCTCCTCGGTCACCTCCGCTGCTTCTCCTTCGGCACCACGCACGTCCCGCTCGCCCGGCACACCACCACCGGCTCGGCCAGCACCTCCGCGGCGCTGCCGGACACGTCCGGGCGCGGCGCGATCACCTTGCGCGCCTCGAAGCGCATCGCGCGAGAGGTGGCGCCGACGCGGGTGATCTCGCCGGTCACCTCCAGGAAGTCCCCGGCGTGGACCGGGGCCAGGAACTCCACCGCGTCGTAGGCGCGGAAGAGGCCCTCGTCGCCGTCGTGGCGGACGAGCAGCTCGGTGGCGGCGTCCCCGAAGAGCGCCAGCACGCGCGCCCCGTCGACCAGGTTTCCGCCATAGTGGGCATCTGCCTGCGACAGGCGCAGCCGCAAGGTGACCCGGGGCAGCTCGCGCGCCTCGACCTTCGTCATGGGCTCTTCCCCATCCGGCGCAGCACCTCGCCCGCGAGGTAATTCGCCACCTCGGAGGGCTTCGTCCCCGGGCCGAACCCGGCATCGTAGCCCAGCTCGAGCGCCGTCTTGTGGTCGATGCGCGGCCCGCCCAGGATGGTGATGACCTGCCCGCGCACCCCCTGCCGCTCGAGCTCGTCGAGCAGCTCGCGCGCGTTCTCCTTGTGCACGTCGCGCTGGGTGACCACCTGCGAGACCAGCACCGCGTCGGCGCGCTTTTCCCGGGCGAGCCGGGCCAGGGTGGCGTTCTCCACCTGCGCGCCCAGGTTCTTCGCGTCGAACATCGGGTAGCGCTCGAGCCCGTAGTCCCCCGCGCAGCCCTTCATGTTCATGATCGCGTCGATGCCGACCGCGTGCGCGTCCGAGCCGGTGCACGCGCCCAGCACCACGATGCGCCGCCCCACCTCGCGCGCGATGAGCTCGTTCAGCTCGTCGAACCCGCGCTTGCGCGTCGCCACCTCCGGCACCTCGAGCGCGGCCCAGTCGACCGCGGCCGCCGTCCGGCCGTACAGGACGAAGAAGCTGTAGCCGTCCGCGGCGCGCTCCATCGCCGCCACCTGCACCTGGCTGAGCCCGAGCGTGCGCGCCAGCTCCGTGGCGGCCGCGCGCGCGCGCTCGCCAGGCGGGACCGGCAAGACGAACGACAGCTGGACCACGCCGTCGTCGCGGCGGTCGCCATAGGGGCGGACCAGGCGCGGCGCCTCGCTCACAAGCCTGCCCTGAGCGTGGGCCCGGCCTTCCCGGGCCGGAGTCGAAGGGCGCTCGGCCTCGCCGCCAGGACCGCCGACGAGGGGATGAGCCGCGAGGCGCGCAGCGCCTCCTCGCCGACCGGAGAGCGCCCGGTGAAGAAGATGCGGTACTGCTCTCCGCCGTCGCAGGTCGCCCAGGCCCAGCCGTGCCAGCCCTCCTGATCGGCCTCCTGCACGAGCGCCTTCTTGCCGGCGAGCGTGGTCGGGTGGCGGCGCGCCCCGGTGAGCCGAGCGCTGCCCTTCACGAGCGCCTGCTCCGCCTGCGCCAGGCACTCGCCGTCGTCCTTGAACGTGCGGTCGGAGAGCTGCGCGTCGATGCGCGCGTCGTTCTGCGGGCTGACGAGCAGCACGTGCCGGTCGTCCCCGCGCGCCTCCCAGCCGGCCGGCGCCTCGAAGGTGAGCCGCCCCACGGTGTAGAGCAGCATCCCCTCGTCGCCGGCCGGGCGCGACTGCGGCCCGCGCTCCTGCGCGCGCTGGTGCATGAGGGTGCACGCCGAGAGCAACAACGCCAGGGTGATCCCGGCCTTCTCGCCGATCCTCTCCGCGGCCAGGGAGAGGAGGAGTCTGGCCAGGGGGAGCGGGCGTTCACGGCGCGTCATGCCGCCTCCAGGATCTCGAGGAACGGGTTGAAGTAGTCGGCGCTCCGCTCCACCACGCCCGAGAGCCCCTTGCCGCCGCCCTCGGTGCGCGCGACGTCGCCGAAGCGCGCCTGGCCGATGGCCTGCATGAGGCCCACCTCGGCCACCTCCTCCAGCAGCGCGAGCGCCTTCCCCAGGGTCTCGTCGGCCCGCCGGGCGACGAGGCCGCCGGGACGGAGCTGGAGCTCGGCGCCCATGCTGCGCCAGGCGCGGTACACGTAATCCGCGCTCTTGAGCGCGACGAAGCGGTCCATCAGGAGTGGGTTGTGCATCGCCTCGGTCATCATGCCGAGGAGCTGGATCCCCTGCCCGGTCACCTGGGCCACCACGTCGGCCATGACGTCGTAGGCGTGGCTGAAGAAGATGTCGCCCTGCTTGTGCTTGGTGGGCGGCATGTACTTGATGGGCGCCTCGGGGAAGAGCGTCCGCACGAGCAGCGCCTGGGCCAGCTCCCGGGAGACGGTGTCCTCGCGGGCGGGGTCGATCTCGAACGAGTGCCCGAGCCCGATGAGCCGGTCGGGGAGCCCCGCGCGGTGGGCGAAGCTCTCGTTGACGAACTGCGAGGCGATGACGGTGTGCGCGGCCTCGTCGGCGTCGGCGGTGGTGATGTAGTTGTCCTCGCCGGTGTTGATGACGATGCCCGCGAAGGCGCAGATGCGGCGCGAGAAGTGCTGGTCGCACAGCGTGCGCTTCATGTTGATGTCGCGGAAGAGGATGCCGTACATGGCGTCGTTGAGGAGCATGTCGAGCCGCTCCCAGGCCGCCGCGAAGGCGATCTCGCTCATGCACAGGCCGGACGAGTAGTTGGTGAGGTGCAGGTAGCGGCCGAGCCGCCGCGACTCCGCGTCGAGGGCCTCCCGCATGATCCGGAAGTTCTCCTGGGTGGCGTACGTCCCGCCGTAGCCCTCGGTGGTGGCGCCGTCCGGCACGTAATCGAGGAGGGACTGGGCGGTGGAGCGGATGACCGCGATGACGTCGGCGCCGGCCTGCGCCGCCGCGAGCGCCTGCTCCACGTCGTCGTGGATGTTGCCGGTGGCGACGATGACGTACTTGTGCGGGCGCGGCCCGGCGCCCACCTGGCGCTTCAGCGCCTCACGCTCGTCGGTGCGCCGGCGCAGCTCGGCGGCGGCGGCGCGGGCCTCGCGGCGCAGGTCGGCCCGGAGCTCCTCGTCCTCCGCGGGCGAGAGCGGCGCCGGCGCCCGCGGCAGGGCGGCGAAGCGCTCCACGATCCGGGCGGGGTCGTGGACGCCAGCCCGCAGCACGTAGCCGAGCCAGTACGCCGCGCCGCGTCCGGCGAGCCCCCGGCCGTGCAGCTCGTCCACCATGAGATTCACCCATGGCACGCCGCGCGGCCCGGCCCCGTGGAAGCCCAGGAGGCGCAGCACGCTCCGCTCGATCGAGACCGTGGTGTGGCGTCGCACGAGCTCGAGCACCTGCGCGGTGACCTGGTCGGCGAGCGCGCGGCAGCGAGCCACCTTGGCCTCGTCGAGAGGCAGGTCAGGGACCATCCGGCCGTCTGCGAGCCGCATGGCCGCTTGATTAGGCCCCTCGCGGCCCCCCCGCAAGGTGTTAGCTGGGGGCAGACAGGATCCGCTGGCCGGACTCAACCTCGGAGGATCCGCCCGCCACCCAGCACCTCGTCTCCGGCATAGAACACCGCCGCCTGGCCCGGCGCGACGCCGCGCACGGGGACCTCGAGCTCCACCTCCGCGCAGCCCGCCCCGGGCCGCACCATCCCCGGCGCGCCCTCGTGCCGGTGGCGAACCCGAACCCGCGCCGCGATCGGCGCCGCCGGCGGCAGGCCCGCCACCCAGCGCACCTCTCCCACCGCGAACTGGCGCCGCGACGCCTCGGCCGCGCTGCCCACCACCACCCGCCCCGCCTCGGCCTCCAGCCGCACCACGTAGCGCGCCCCCCCACCGCCGAGCCCGAGGCCGCGCCGCTGACCCACCGTGAACCGGTGCACGCCCTCGTGGCGCGCCAGCACCTCGCCCCCCGTCGTCACCACCTCCCCCGGCTGCGCCCGGCCCGGAGCCCGCAGCTCGACGAAGTCGCCCGCGTCACCCTGCGTGACGAAGCAGATCTCCTGCGACTCCGGCTTCTCCGCCACCGGCAGCCCGCGCCGGGCTGCCAGCCGCCGCACCTCGGACTTCTCGAGATCGCCGACCGGGAAGAGCACGTCGGCGAGCTCGTCCTGGCCGAGGCCGTACAGGAAGTAGCTCTGATCCTTCCCATGCGGCGAGGCGCACAGCGCGAGCCGCTCGCCGCGCCGCTCGACGCGGGCGTAGTGGCCGGTGGCGAGCTTCGCGCCGAGCGCCCGGGCCCGCCGCAGGAGCCAGGAGAACTTGACCTCGCTGTTGCAGGCCACGCAGGGATTCGGCGTCCGGCCGCACAGGTAATCGTCGACGAAGCGGTCGATCACGGCGCGCCCGAAGTGCTCCTCCAGGTTCGCCACGTAGAAGGGGATGCCCAGCGCGCGCGCCCCCGCCCGCGCGTCCTCGAGATCGTCCGGGGCGCAGCAGGAGCGGCCTCGCGCCGGATCGGCGTAGTCGAAGACGCGCATCGAGACGCCGAGCACCTCGTGCCCGGCCTCCTGCAGGAGCGCCGCCGCGACCGAGGAGTCGACGCCGCCCGACATGGCGACGAGGACACGCATGGGCTGGCGATATTACCCGGACGCGCGCGCCGGCGCAGGCGTTGGCGACGGCCGCTCCACCTCGGGAGGCGGCCGGAGCGGCAGCTCGAGGACGAACTTGGAGCCGTTGAAGTCGCGCCAGCCGGAGGCGGGCTGGGTGTGCGGCGGGCTCTCCACGGTGAGGCTTCCGCCGTGCGCGGCGGCGATGCGGCCCGCGACCGGGAGGCCCAGTCCGGAGCCGGGCCGCCGGCGCTCCTCCGGCCGCGCGGACCGCTGAAAAGGCTCCAACAGCTCCGCCGCCTCCGCCGCCGAGATCCCGGGCCCCTGGTCGTAGATGCTGAAGCGAACGTGCTCGGCGTCGCGGCTCACCTCGAGCAGCACCTCGCCCCCATGCGGCGAGAACTTGACCGCGTTCTGGAGGACGCTCGTGATGGCCTGCCGGAGCTTGCGGGCGTCGCCCACCATCTCGCCGCCGCCGGCCGTCCGCACCTCCAGGTGCAGCCGCAGGTCCTGCGCCGCGGCCCGGAGATCCTCCGCCGCCGCCTCCGCCAAGGCGTCGGGGTCGAGGGGCCCCGCACGGATCGCGGAGGGGCCCGCTTGCAGGCTCGCAAGGTCCGACAGGTTCTCCACGATCCGGCTGAGCCGGGCGACCGCGCTCGTCATGGCCTGGACTGCCTTGCGTTGCTGCTCGGTGAGCGGGCCCATCCGCTCGCCGCGCAGCAGCGTCAGGTACCCGGAGATGGGCGTGAGGGGGGTCGAGAGATCGTGCACGAGATCCCGCATGAATGCGGAGCGGCGCGCGTCAGCGCTCGCCGCCTCGCTCGCTACCCCTTCGCCATCGAGCTCATCCGCCATGGCACGACCCTCGACACATTCTAATGCGCCGCCACGTCCGGGTCTCGGTCTTACCGAGCGCCCCGCCCACGCCACCAGCGCTGCAGCTCTGACGAGAGCGCTTCGCGCGTATTCAGGGACGGCTCATCCAGGACGCGCTCGAAGAGGTGACGGAGCGCCTCGCCCACCTCGGCCCCCGGCCCGAGACCGAGGAGCGCCATCACGGCGCGCCCGTCGAGCGCCAGCTCGGAGACCGAGAGCGGAGGCCGCGCGCGTTCGGCCTCGGCCAGGCGCGCCTCGAACCGGTCCAGGCTCGAGAGCTCGGCCTCGGCGCGCGCGGGCGGGCAGAGCGATCGCGCGTCGGCGCGCCAGAGCGCGAGGATCGCGGCGGCTCGTCCGGGGCCGGCGGCGGCGAGCCACCTGCGAACCTCGGCCGGCGCCTCCGGCGCGGCAAGTCGGCTTGGCGAGAGCAGGCAACCGTGCCGGGCGACGAGCTCCGACGCGAGCGTGACGACGTGGCCCGGGAGGCGCAATCCGACCAGGATCCCGCGCACGTCCTCGGCGGCGGAGGCGCCCGTGCCGCCCGCCGCGAGCGGATGCAAGAGGGCCGCCAGGCGTGAGGGGAGCTCGGGCGGGCTCTGCACCGTCGCCTCGAAGGCATGCCGGCGCAGCTCGGGAGGGAGCTCCGCCAGGGCGGGCAGCATCAGCTCGAGGAGCCCGGTCTCCGCGAGGAGCTCGAGCGCGGCCCTCGCGTGCGGGGCGAGGAGCAGCTTCGACAGCTCGGCGGTGACGCGCTCCACCGCCACCTTCGCGGTGATCGGCAGCGACGGCGCGATGGCGTCCCCGGTCGGCGGGTCGAGCGCGAAGCCGAGCTGCGCCACGAAGCGGACCGCCCGCAGCGGGCGCAGCCCATCCTCCCCGAAGCGCGCCGCCGGATCGCCGACCGCCCGCAAGAGCCGCGCGGCCAGATCGGCCAGGCCGCCGAAGGGGTCGCGCAGCTCGCCGGCGAGCGGGTCCCAGGCGAGCGCGTTCACGGTGAAGTCGCGGCGCGCCAGATCCTCGTCGACGTCGCCCAGGAACGTCACCGCCGAGGGGCGGCGGCCGTCGAGGTAGGCGCCCTCGCCGCGGAAGGTGGTCACCTCGATCGGCACGCCGCCGGCGACGACGGTGACGGTCCCGTGCTCGGCGCCGGTGGGAATGACCTTGCGGAAGAGCGCGCTCACCTGGTCCGGCCGCGCCGGCGTGGCGATGTCGACGTCGGCGGCGACGTCCCGGCGGCGACCCAGGAGCACGTCGCGCACGGCTCCGCCCACCACCCACGAGCGGTGCCCCGCGCGGGCGAGCGTGCGGAGCACCTCCAGCACCGGCTCGGGGAAGCGCGCCTCGCGCAGCGCCGGCGGCGGGAGGAGCCCTCCGGTCTCTGCTGGCATGCTGGGAAGATGACACAGATGGCGCCGCGCGGCAGCACCGACCCCGCGTGTGGCGAGCGCCGCGGCCTCGCAGCCGCGGCGACCACCCCCTCACCCCAGCCCTCTCCCCCGCCGGGGGAGAGGGGGGGCCTTGGCGCTCACATGCCGGGGAACGGGAACGGCACGCCGTCCGAGTACGAGGCAGGCCAGCTGGTGAAGTCCTTCGTGGCATCCGCGAGGAGCGGCACGTCGCCGAAGATGGGGTCGCACGGGCTGGCCGTCGGATCGAGCGTCGCGCTGGAGAAGCCGGTCAGCGTCGTCCCGGCGGCGTCCTCTGCCTTCATGAGCCAGAAGCCCTCGCTCTGCTCCAGGCCGTCGCCGCCGGCCCGGTGACAGGTCACCGCCACCACGCGATCGACGCCGGCCGCGGGGAGCTGGCCGTGCTGCATGAGCGCGTCGGAGCGGCCGTGCACCGAGCCGTCGGCGGCGCGGTACCAGCGCGCGACGAGCTGGGCGTCGGCGGCGACGAGCGACGGGTTCGACGGGCAGGCGAAGACCATCTGGTCCTGGATCTTCAGGCTGCCGCCCTTCCCCGGCTCGCGATCGTACACGTAGGCGCCGCTGCGCGGGGCGGAGAGCGCCGCCAGCACCGAGGCCGAGTCGAACATCGTAGGATCGAGGTCCCAGGCGATGCCGCTCGCCGTCACGGTGAGCTGGCGAGAGGCGGCGGTGAGGTCGAACGCCACGTCGAGCGTGCCCTCCTTCACCTTCTCCGCGGGATACGCGGCGAACAGGTTCGCGAAGTCGATGTGGAGCGTGCCCTTCCCCTGGTGCGGGCCGGTGGCGGCGCTGCGATCGATCTGACCGGTCAGCACCACCGGCAGCGGGGTCGTGCCCGCCGGGCCGGCGTCGAGCTCCCAGGAATAGACGTCGGGCGAGACGAGGGTGATGGTGAACTTCCGGTCCACGCCGTTCACCACCCGCTCCCAGACGCGGGTGGAGTCGGTGGTGGTGAGCGGCTTCGACGCGATCACCTCCTCGACGTGATGGAGCGCCTTGAAGAGGTGGCGATTCACGCGCTCGACCACCTCGCGCTGGCGCACGAAGAGGTGCGGGTGGCACGCCTCGCCGGTCGGTCCGGCCACCATCGCCGCCGCCTCGGTGCCGGTGGACGAGGTGAGCGCCGAGCCCTTCGTGTCGGTCGTCTCCTGGTCGAGCGCGAGGGCGGTGTAGCTCGGGGTGGCCGCCTGCAGGGCATCACTGCTCGCGCCGCCGCAGGCGGAGCCGAGGAGCAGCGAGGTGGTGAGGAGTGCGTTTCGGACGTGCATGGGAATCTCCGTGGTCATTGCTGCGTCGTCCCCCATGAACACGGCCTCGCCCGCCCGGTTGCGGTGGTGAGCAGCGGGGCACCCCTCACCCGTCCGGCTCCTCGAACAGCTCCAGGTGCTCGAGCAGCTCCTGGCGCTCGACCTCGTCCAGATGGCGGATCAGATCCTCGTCGGTCGGATCGAGGGCTGGCCCCGCCGCGTCGGCGCCCCCTGCGTCACGCGCCTCGGCGGGAATGCCTGCGTCTGCACGTCCGGCACCAGGCCTGGAGCCTGATCCTCCGTCTGCGCCGACATCCGCGCCGGCGAGCAGCATCGCGACGACCGCAGCGGCGATCACGGCCACACCAGATCGACTCCGAGCACGACCTTCGTCACGGTAGCCCGGCCGGGAAAGAAGTCGCCCGGAAAGAGGGCGTCGGCCTCCGCCAGCAGGACGAGCCAGCGCACCGGCGACCAGGTGACCCCCAGGTCGACCTCGGGCCCGTAGTCCCTCCCCCCAAACGGACCCGACTCCGGCGCCATCAGCCAGGCCGCGCGCAGGTCGAAGGCGAGCGCGCGCACCGGCTCGAACGTCGCGCCGAGGCCGGGCGCCATGACGCCCCGGCCATTCACGCCTGGTGCAGTTGCCTGGCGCGCCGCGAAGGTCTCGGCCACCCCGCCCTGGAAGAAGATGTTGGTGGTGGTCACGTAGGGTGCCACGCCGAGGAAGCCGCCGTACTGGGCGGGGAGGCCGAGCCGCCGCCGCTCGTCGGGCGGCAGGTCGCCGGAGAGATAGAGGAAGAAGGCCGACAGCTCCAGCGTCCGCGCCGGGTCGCCGCGCAGGCGGAGCCAGGCGAGCTGGCCGCGCACGTCGCTCTGCACCTGCGCCGCCCCGCTGCCCAGGGTCAGCCGGCCTCGCTCGACCGCGCCGGTCCAGTCGAGGCGCACCGGCCCGAGGACCCGCAAGCTGCCGCTCGTTCCTAGCCAGACCAGGGTCCCGTCGCTGTGCCGATCCGAGCCGAGCGCGGCCGCGACCGCGCGGGCCAGCGCCTTGTACGCGGGCGTCCCGACCACGGCGCGGCCGAGGTCGACGGCGCTCGACTCGGCCAGTGAAGCCTGGAAGAGCGGCGCCAGGCTGTCGGAGCGGTCGCGGAAGGCGGCCAGGAAGAGGCCTGCGTGCTCGAAGAGCGAGGGTAGCCAGTCGGCGCGCAAAGCCAGCATGGGCGAGGTGAGGCCGGTCGCCCGGGGAAAGTCGCGCGTCGGGTAGAAGGCCGCGGCGCCCACGTCGAACGACGGGCCGAGCGCGCCCAGGTCGAGGCTCGCCTCCACGCCCGTGCCGTAGTCGTCGTAGATGAAGCCATCGCCGACGGTGAAGCGCTTGCGTCCGACGCGGACGAGCGCGAAGTCGTTCTGCCCCATCGCCGCGCCCACCCAGGCCTCGCGTAGGAGGAGCGTCGAGCGCGCTTCGTCGGCGAGGGCGCGGCCGTTGGAGGTGAGCACCGCCGGCTGCAGGCGGGTGTCCTCCAGCGTCACCGAGGGCGGGCGGCCGAGGCGCCCGGGCAGGGTCACGTTGCACAGCCCGCTCGCCTCGACGGCGAGGCCCGTCGGCGTGAGGGTCGAGCCACAGACGGCGGACGTCTCCTGGAATCGCCGCGTGCGCAGCTCGCCGGTGTCCGCGGTCACCGCCCAGCGCAGCCAACCGAGGCGCCCCTCGAGACCGGCCGAGGCGAGCATGGAGGCGTAGGCGTCGGAGCCCTGCGGCCGGAGGTAGGGTGCGAGGTCGAGGGTCCGGGCCGAGCGATCGTACAGCAGGGCCGAACTGGGCGTGTTTTCGCGGTCGGTGAAGCGGCCGTGCACCACCAGACTTGCGCGCACGTCGTCGTCGGCCCGCGCTGGCGCCGACGGCGCGGCGGTGGCCGCGAGCGCGGTGAGGGCGGCCGCGGCGAGCGTCGTGAGCGTCACGTCGGAGGAAGTTAGCAAGTGAGCCAGGCGCCGGCGCGAGGTGCGCCCGCCTCTCAGCGCCGGCGCTCCCGGCGCTCGCGCCAGCGTTCGCGGGCGGTGTCCCGCTCGGCGGGCGACATCTCGCGCCAGCGGCGCAGGTTGTCGAGGTAGCGTTCGCGCTCGCGCGGCCCGGCCTGGAGGAGCTCGCGGAAGGCAGCCCGGAGCTGCGCCCGGCGCTCCGGCGGCAGCTCGCGCCAGCGCGCGAAACGCCGCAGGACCTCCTGCCGTTCGGCAGGGGAGAGCTGCTGGAAGGCCTTCCAGTTCTGCTCGACCTGCGCCCGCCGCTCCGGCGGGAGGGCGCGCAGCTGCTCGAGCCGCTCGCGCAGGCGGGCCCGGTCCTCCTCCGGGAGCGCCTTCCAGCGCTGGTACCGCTCGCGCAGCTCCTGCTTCTGCTCGGGCGAGAGCCGCTCGAAGCGCTCGCGCGCGTCGCTGGGGGCAGCCGGCGCGGCGGCCGGCGGCGCGCCAGGCTCGGAGGCACGGGCGCAGGGCGCGAGCGTCGCGGCGGCGACGGCGAGCGCGGCCAGGCAGGCGCGGAGCGTCATGGCCGGCCCTCCCCCAGCTCGTCGAGGTGCGCCACCACCTGCACGTCGTCGGCCCGCTCCACCACCCCGACGCTCGCCACCGCCTCGTAGCTCTCCAGGAGATCGAGGTGCTCCGCCATGGACCGCTCGTCGGCGCGGTGGCGCGCACCGGCGTAGACGAGGACGCTGGCCGCCAGCGCCGCGCCAGCGAGCCCGGGCGCGAGGTGGCGCCAGGCGAGGAGGTCGAGCAGGCGCGGGCGCCGCGGGAGTGCACGCTGGGCGGCCAGCCTCGCCTGGAAGCGGGCCTCGAAGGTGGGGCTCGGCGCCGGCGCCTCCGGCAGCCGGCCGAGGAGCGCCACCGCCTTCTCCAGCCGCTCGCGCTCGGCGCGGCAGGCTGCGCAGGCGCCGAGGTGCGCCTCGACCCGCGCCCGCTCGTCGGGCGCGAGGGCGCCGTCGAGGAAGGCGGTGAGCTCGTCGGCGAGGTGCTTCACGGCGTCACCTCCCGCTCGGCCAGGTATGGGGCCAGCGCCGCCGCGGCGGACACCGTCGCGCGGTGGACGAGCGACTTCACCGCGGAGACGCTCGTCTGGAGCACCTCGGCCACCTCCTCGTACGGGAGCCCCTCCAGGCGCGCCAGCACGAAGGCGGCGCGCTGCTTCTCGGGCAACCTGGCCAGGAGCGCCTGCACCTCACGTGAGAGCGCGGCGCCGAGCGCGGACTCCTCCGGCGACGCACCCCCACCGGCGAGTGCGTCGGGATCGAGCGGCGCGCCGTCCGCGTCCGCGTCCGGGTCCGCCGCCCGGCGGGAGGCGTACTCGCCCCGCCGCAGCTCGTTCAGGCAGTGGTTCGAGGCGATCCGGTAGAGGAAGGTCTTGAAACGAGCGGTCGGCTGATACCGGGCCGAAGAGGCGTAAAGCTTCAGGAAGACCTCCTGCGCCAGCTCCTCGGCGCGCGCGCCGTCCCGTACGAAGTGATGGCAAAACGCGACCATGGGGCGCCCGTACCTCTCGAACAGGACCCGGAACGCCGACGCGTCGCCACCCTGGAACGCGAGCATCAACGCCGCGTCGGGATCCGAGGCCATCG
>WNGL01015134.1_pt1 | contig 15846 bp, 11 predicted proteins | sample 5400591 | NCBI WGS metagenome assembly WNGL01 (sample SAMN13153377, study PRJNA577476) | soil metagenome | isolation source: 80 cm soil or saprolite under Garry oak tree replicate 1 | place: USA:California | collected 2016-06-15
GTGGTGGTTCAGCAAACCAATGAATCGAAATCGCAAAGAGGAAGCGAGTTCAAAAGGGAAAGCACCATGCAGAACATCGAGCACCGCGAACCGGAGATTTCGCTCTTTCAGATTCCGTCTGATTATACGATTCTTCAGCGAGACGCCAGCGCGGACCGCAGGCCATTACGTCGATCGATTCCCGCGCCGTCTGACACCAAACCTCAGTAACACCGGCCCCAGGTCGTAGTGCAGTTCAATCTCGCACCAAATTCCCGAAAATGGCCCGGAAGGAATTCCCTCAGCATTAGTCACCCTCCTAGCGTCTTGTCCGTTCTTGGTCCCTGAAAATCCTCGACCGTCCTGCGTTACGGCTTGCGCGGTTCCGGCGCAGGCAAACCGGGCAAGTCCTGCCGAATCTCAGGCTTTGGCGGCGCGTCCATCTGCGCCGCCGCCTCTACCCCCGGAGCAGCCGCAGCCATCGTCGGCGCCGGCGAATTATCCGCCACTCGTGTCAGGTAAAACATGAATGGCGTAATCTGGAACGGCGTGTTCTCCGCTCCCGCCACCGTGCCAACGGGCTTCGACTTCAGCATGCGCAACTGATCGTTCCACGGGTCAACTTTGACGCGCCCGCCCAGCGGCAGCGCCGCGATCACGTTCTTATCAACCTTTTCCTCGGGCGCATCCGCCGCCTTGTCGCCGCTCGCATCTTTGTCCTTGTCGACACCCGGCTGCCCCGCGAACACCGCCGATGCCACCACCCAGTTCGCCGAAACGCGGTCGCCCAGGTGCGGGCTGATCAGGTTTGGAATCTCTTTCGCCCGGTTTCGCACCGCCTGCAAAAACACTTGTGTGCTTGAAGCCTTGTCCTTATAAGGCGAATTCTTCAGCAGCTCGATTCCTTTTTGCCGCGCCGCTTCTTCCTCTTCCGGCGTGCGCGCAAAATCAAAATGTTTGAACGTGTCCTTGTCGTCGAACCGTACGCGGCTGAAGAACGCAAACTGCGAGTCAATGCGGTGTCCCAGCACCACGTGTCCCAGCTCATGCGCCAGAATTGCCCCTAGGCTGGCTTCATCCGGCAGCACGTCAATCAACCCGCGGCTCAGCACGATGGTATGCCCCACGGTGAACGACTCGAGCGTCGAAGTCATCAGCACGCGGCAGCGCACATCCGGCTGGATGTCCAGATTGTTCGTCACCTCGAGGTTGTTCACCACCGTCTCAAGCACTTTGTCCACTTCACCGTACGGCGCCAGCAGACCAATGCGCTCCAGCCGGTCCGTCACGTTGTCTTCCGCCTGGTGGTCCCACGACCGCTCCGCTTGCAATGGCGAATAATCATTCGCAGCTTCCGCGTCCCGCACTCCCGCAGACGATTCCACCAGCACTTTGCTCAGTTCCTGCTCCTGCCGCGCGTGGCCTAGGTCGTAGCCCCACAGCCGCGTCTGCGCCCGGAACGCTTTGTATCCGATGTTGATTGTCCTTTTGTCGTGGATGTTACCCTGTTCGCTGTAAATAAATGATGGCAGCCACAAGTTCTTCCCCACGTTGGTGCGCCAGCTGTCGAAATTGAAGTAGTTGCTCACCAGCGACGACCCGCCATACGCGCCGTTGATGCGCACGATGTGGAGGTCCTGATCCTCCACCCAGATGCGCCCCACGAAGCGCCCTTTGTCTTTCTTGCTTACCGGATCCACGTCAAACACCAGGCAGCGCACTTCGCCCAAAAACTCGCGCCGCACATATTCAATTCGGTAGTGCAAGCGGTCGAAGCTGGTCATGTCCAGGAAAATCATCTGCAGGAAGCCGCGCGGCAGAAACTCCGAACTGAAAAACTCCGACCAGCTTCCCAGCACCTTGTGCTTCAACCCGGCTTCTTTGTCCAGCGGCATCAGGTCCACGCCGCGTGACAGCTCGGCGCGCCCCAGGAAGTATTTGTCGCCGTCCGGAGCCGCCCCAGTCATCTTGTCCGGCCGAATGTATTGGATGTACGTCTCCACCAACGGCGAGTATTGCCGGACCAGGCCGACTTCGGCTTGCTCCTGCGCGATAATCCGGTCGAGCACCGCTTCCGGAGTCAGCGGCTGCTGTGGCCGAATCGTTCCCTGCGCTTGTGAGGTGGCTTCCGCCGCAGTGGCTGGCGAACTTGGTTGAGCCGTTGGAATTGGTTGCGATTGCTGAACCGTTGCCGCAGGCGGCGCTTCCTGCGCGCCTGCTCCGGCTGGCGATTGTGTGCTGGCCGTTACCGGCCACGCCAGCAGCGCCAGCATCAGCAAGGCGAGGAAAGTCAGAGCCGGCAAAGTAAATACGGCCAGATCCGGCCGAGCGCGAAACGTTGGGGCAAGCAGAAAATCGGGGCTGCGCATCACGCCTCCCAAACTCAAACCTTCGACATAGGGCTGTAATTCGCAGCCTAACTCCCCAATTCGTCCCTGCCATCTGTCCTGAAGTGCAGTTTCCGTTCGGCTGTCCCTGCGGAGGGTTCGCTAGCCTTCTCCCTCGCCAGGTGCAACACGCGTGCCGAAAGCGGTTTTCTCCAGCTTTCCAAGCCCCTTTTTATCGCCTAGTAAAAGAACTCACCAGTTCTTATGCCGACCGCCTCGAGGCCATTTCTTCTCAACAGCTTCCAACAAACAAATCTAGTAAGCCCTTTGTTTTGATTTTCATACGAAACGGGGTTTTAGTTCGCCCAAGCTCCAAAGGGACTTGCAGCAGGCGTTCCGCAATTGTCGCCACGGAACCAGTCGCGGACGTCTTCTGGTTGTCGGACTTCGGTCTGGCAAACGGGCCAGTTTGGCATCGTTTGGTCGCCATCTTGGCATGGCGGGCCGGGTTGCGGTTTTCGCGAATGGCGGTGGACGACCGAGATTTCGCCAGTGCCGACTCCTGCTGCGAGCGATCTGTTTTGTTTCCCACTTCGGAGAACGGAGTACCAGGGCGTACTAAGGTGTTTACTGGATTGCCTTCCCGGGAAAAGTTCACTAAGCTGGGTAACTGTCGGGGGTTACCAAGAGAAAACCTATAAGACGCTGCGGATTCCGCCGCCCTGCTTCCGCGTGTATAACAAATCAGCCCAGAAATGCATCTCGCTCAGCGTTCACCAGCCCTGTAGTGCAGAACAACACTCAAGCTGCTTCGCACAAAGGCGTACGCGTATGGGCTCGGATGGCCGCCTCAGCGGCAGAGAAGAAAGAAGACTACCGATCATGATGCAAGTGAATCTTGCGCCTTCGCGACGCGCGAGTGGGGAGCGGAGCGAAAGAACGTTTACCGACAATATCAGCCCGCACGGAATCCGCGTGCAGTCCACCAGTGCGTGGCGCATGGGCGAGCAAGCAGAGGTTACACCGGCGAAAGGGGAAGTAGCCATGCTGGGCGAGGTGGTCTACTGCCAGAGAATCGGCAATGATCGGTTTTTCCTGGGGCTCAAGTTCCGGGACAAGGACATCCCATGGTCCATTTTGAAGAGATTTAATGGGTTGGCGCTGATGGATATTTTGTGCGCGATGCGATGGTGAAGCGTGGCCGCGCGCCGAGGCGCATTGCTGGCCGTCAAGGCTGGCAGGGGCCTAGATCTTTGGTGAGTTTTTCGATTTGAAATGAAAATCTGCCAGTTGAGTCTTTGATCTTCTTGCCTTTGAGAGAAATCCTTTCGCCGGCCTTCAGCGCTTCTACGTTCCCGGCCAAAGTAGGTCCGTGTGGCCACAACCACCGAGGGTTAAGCTTGCAGGAACTTCCAACAGATCAGAATGCACGCGAGGCAAGCGCGGTCTGTCAGGCGCGGTCGGCCACCTCGCGGCTTGGGCAAAGGCGTCGGGAGAACGGTTCGATCAAACCTCACAAAGTATCAGGAACAAGCACGGCACCCATGCGAAGATCTCCTCGAAGCAATTAGGAACAATAGAATGTCGGAGAAGCCACCGCGCTAACAAGGGAGTTTTGTTACAGGCTCTAAGGCTGAGCGGAGGCGCGGGAGCGGATAGCCTGGTCAGCGAGTAGAGCTTGCTCGCGGACACGGTCGGGGATATCGCGCGATTCGCGTTCGTAAGGGCGAATCGCGGGAAGATCTTCGGCGCGGCCGATGAGATAAAGCGCGCGCAGCGCCTCCCAGACTTGCTCGTCGCCCGGATCAATGGTGGCGATTTCGGCGCCGGCTGCTACCGTTGCTCCAGTTGATGTGGAAATCAAGTGGATGCGGCCGCTGATGGGCGACCGAATTTCTATTGCCGCCAATGCGCCGGACGGCGTTGCAGGCTGAAGTTTTGCGACAATGCCGCCCTGGTGGATCGCTGTGCCAACGCGAGCTGTGTCTGTGACGCGCCCAGCGCCGGGCGCGAGGACGTGAACGGGCTGCAGCAGCGCAACGATTTGCGGGCGGCCAGACGCGTCGCGAGAGCCCGACGCGTCGCGGAACAGCGCCAACGATAGCGCCGCGTTGCCACGCACCATCGTTGACGAATCCTGCAACATCTTCAATAGTGCCTCGTGGAAGCCCGGGCCCGCCGTGTCTTGACCCATCACCCACGCGTCTGTGTTGCGCACTTCTTCGACGGGATGCGTGGCCAGACGGACCAGTTCGGGATACCACTGCGCAGCACGCAAGTCGTGGTGCATAATGCGCTCGCCTATTTGCACCAGCGCGTGCTGGATGTGGCGCGGGCGCTTGTCGTCGCGAAGGTATTCGGTGATTTGTTGGTCGGGAAGCTGGCGGCCGAACCAGGTGTTCCACCAAAAGAGGAACGGAAGCAGCACGATGAGCCACGCGGTGAGATAAAAAAGCAGGCGCGTGCGCGTGGACATGCCATGTCCGGACTTCTCCGCCGTTGCCCTTGGCGTCACAGCGGAGTTTTCAGTCACAGATGCTTCCCTGTCACCATTTGGGGAAGAGGTTGGAGGGCTATTCATGTTATTTCGAGAGGCTTGTTAGCGGCACCCCAAAAGGAGATCCCTCGCACTGCCTGCCACGGCAGGCAGGCTCGGGATGACAGGTCGTGCCTTTCCACCGGCAGGCTCAACTTTCGTCGGAGGAGGCACCGGGTTTGGCCGGCCCGGAGGGCTTGTTTTTGCCGCGCAACTCCCAGAAAGCATTTAGAAAAAAAACGGCGGAGAGGCTGAGCATGATGAGGATCTCGAATAGGCCGTCGACGGTGGTCATTGTACCGCTGACAACGATCCACGCGATTCCCGCCAGCGGAATCAAGCCGAGCACAATAGAGATCAAGAGCATCACGGCAACCAAGCGTCCTCCTCAAGAAATGCAGTTGTCAGTGGTCGGCCTTCCGTTCTCCACAAGACAAATGAAATCGCATCGCGCTGCCACCACTCACAGCTAAGATTCTTCGGGCCCCGACCCGGCCGGGGCCCTCAGAATGACAACTTGAGTTACATTCGGCGTCACGGCTTGAAGGTTACGTCGACGGTCTTGGCATCTTTTGCCGCGAGCGTCACCTTCACGTCCTGCTCGGGATATCTTTCGTGGACGAAGGCCAGCGTGTAATCGCCCGGCGGCAGTCCCTTGATTTCGAATTTGCCGTCCGCGCCGGACACTGCGTAGAACGGATTCTTCACCACATTGATGTACATCTTCATCCAGGGATGCTGGTTGCACTTCACGGGGAGAAGGATTTCCTCGCGCGCGAAATTCTTGTCGAGCGGCGCGGATGACGGCGGCTGGGACTCATTCCACTCGCGATTGTCCTTCGGCGTGGGATGAATGTTGTGCGTGGTGGGATCGCTGTTGACGATCTTGACGTCCTGACCGGCCATGACTCCAAGCATGTGCGGATGATATTTGCAGCCGCTCTGATCGAGCGTGACGGCTTCCTTCGGGATGTCGAAAGTGCGTCCGCCGAGCCCGTCCTTCACGTAAACGAACACGTTCGCGAGGTGGCCGCCGGTGGCGACAACGGCTTCCGCGGTGTTCGTGCCTTTGCAGGCGGGATCCTGGCTCATGTCGATTTTTGCTGCCGCAGGCGCTGTGCCCTCAAACTTGACGGTGCCGCTGACGCTGGCGACCGTTGCGGGATCGATCGGCGTGGCGGCTGGAGCCGCAGCGGGAGTGGCCGCGGGCTGCTCCGCCGTTTCTTCTTTCTTGCCGCAGCCCGCGAGGAGGACGAGTCCGCACATCGCAGGCAGGCTGAGAATTTTCATCCAGGTTTTCGTTTTCATTTTTTCTCTCTCTCTCCTGAGAATTGAAATCTCACAGAAATTTATTTCTCGGCTCCGCGACCGCCGTGACCACTTAAGCTCGCGCCAGACGACTTAGAGCGATTCGCAGCGCTCGAGCGGCCCATGGATGCAGAGACGCGCCGCTGCTCTTCCGGCGTGAGCTGCAAAATGTAGTCCACGAGAAGCCTCGTGTGGTCCTTATCATAGCCCTGGAACGAAGGCGGAGTCGGGCCGGAAAAGACCCAGTGATTGTTTTGCCGCTTGAACAATCCTGACGGCATCGAAGTGCCCGGGCTAATCGCTTGCGGATCGAGCATCCACTGCTCCATCCAGTCGGGCTTCAAGCGGCCGCGGGCCTGGAGGAAGTTCGGAGCGGTGGCGATGCGGTCGTGCGCGGGATCGCCAGTGGCATGGCACTTGAGGCAAGGCGCAGCCGTGCTGCTGAAGAGGCTGCGCGCCATTTCGGTTTCTTTGGCAGTAAGAACCGGAACTTCTTCGGGAATATACGGGAACGGCTGCCGCGAGAGCGCCTGGAAGAACCGCACCAGTTTGCCCAGTTCGTTTTCTGAGAACGAGAACGTCGGCATGCGCACCTGCAGGTACGAGCGAATGCCGTTGCGATTCGTGTCCTTGTCGCTGAGTGAAGGATTCTTAAGGAAGCGCAGCATCCATTCGGGATCGACGCGCGCGCCTTCCGTGAGCAATTTCGGCGGCAACTGTTCCTGCGCGTCCTGATAGCGAGCCATGCCCATGAGAATGGTTTTCTGTCCGGGGATCAGCTGATGGCAGCCCATGCAGTTGTATTTCTTGACCACCCACCAGCCCTCTTGAATGTCTTTGCGATAGTCGAGCGGACGATATTGGTAGCTGGGCGGAAGCGGATTTTCCTGGCTGCCGAGAAGGAACGTGGTGAGCGCGCGAACCTGTTCGTTGGTGAGATGCAGATTCGGCATGCGCAACTGTTCGGCAGGCGGCTTGATTTTGCCCTGATCCCAGATGTTGGGCTCGGCAAGTTTGTGCTCGAAGAAGCCCTTGTGGTCGTACCATGGTTCCTTCGCGGGGCCTTCGGGCAAACGCGCGAGATCTTCTGCATCGGTGATAGGTTCCTTACCCCCGCGCTCCGCGACTTCAGTGAGCAACGCGAAGTCGAGGCGCTCGACGGGCTTGCTGCCTTCAGTAGTCAGTTCCGTGCCGATGCGGCCTTCGTCTTCGAGGCCGGAAATTTCATGGCAGCCGAAGCAACCGAAGAACTTTACCCACTTCTTGCCCTCTTCCTTGAGCTTCGGGTCGTCCATGAAAGACGCGTCTGAGTATTCGGAGGGATTCTTTTTCCTGAGCGTGATGAGATAGCTGGCCACGTCTTCGGCGTCAGATCCAGAGAGACGGAGGCTCGGCATCACGGTCATGTTCTGGACTTGGAGCTCGTGGCCGTCGTTGGGGCATTTGCTGTGATCCAAATCGAAGACGAAAGGCAGGCCTTTCTTCTTGTAATCCTCGGGGCCGATGTCTTTTTTCTCGTAAGGGCAGTAGGGGCGCGTGCGTTCGCGCGCGTTGTGGACCCAGCGAACCAGGTAATCGTAATTCGCTTTTTCACCGACGCGCGTGAGATTTGCCGCAAAAGTGCCGCCTTGCATCTGATCGCCTTCGCCGATGGAGTGGCACGCGAGGCACCCACGCATCTCGAACAATTCTTTGCCGTGAGCTGCGTTTCCTGGCTTGTGCTTCGGGAGGGAATCGGTGAGGCCCGACTGCCAGATGTAAGCGGAAATCGCTTTGATCTGATCATCGTTCAACCTGAAATTCGGCATCTTGGTGGTGGGACGGAAGTCGGTGGGCTTTGTCAGCCAGACGGGAATCCAATTCTTGTTGAGCTTCAGGCGAATGTCCTTGAGGTTAGGCCCAACCTTTTTCATGTCCTGGAACAGGCTCTTGGTAGTGCGGTCGAGCTGCATGATGCGCAGGTCAACTTTGCTGTTCTCCACTTTCAACGCGACGGCGCGCTCGTTCAAGTGATTCGCTTCTTCGTTTGATTGGGCCTTGTCGGCCTGGGCCATGAAGTCGCCGGCTTGCTTCAGATTGTCTTTCTTGCGCTGATCGAGCAGCTTGATTTCCTGCCCGATAGAGAGAAGGTCCTCGGGTTCCTTGTCGTAGCCTTCGTAGCGATGGCAGCCGACGCAACCGCGCTGGCGGAAAAGGTCCTTGCCTTCGCTGACCACCCAGCCGACGTCGTTCGAAACCAGGACCATGTCGGCGGAGTGGCAAATCTGGCAGCCCGCTTCGTAGTTTTGTGAAGTGAAAATCGGCCAGAGCCAATGTTCGTAATTGCCGTGAGCTTTTTCGACGCTGGTGGTGGCGCGCCCATTTCCCTGGTGGCAAGGGGAGCAGCCGAATTTCTCGGGATCGTGCACTTTGAGCAAGTCCGGCTCGGGATGGCTGGTGAAAGCGCGCGCGTACTCGTCGGGCTTTTTGCCTTTCAACGACATCGCAGCAGCAGTGAGCTTCACCGGCTCGCGAATGCCGAGATGACAGGATTCGCAGCGGTCGAGAATCCATCAACTCTTTTTTCTGAGTTACGGGTTTGAGGAGTTCGCCAAGCTCGGCGCTCAATTGCGTGCGCTCGTTTTTGAGTTCGTTGTAGGTCTCTTCCAAATCGTTGAAGGTCTTGAAGGTTCGCGGTTTGCCGTCGGGCATTTCCACGGTGCTGGACTTGGCCTTGTATTCGTCGAGATCCTGCTGCTTGCTCTTCTTTGAAGAGGCGCTGTTTGTTGTTTCGATGTCGTAGGTGGAAGCATTCACATACGCGCGTCGGTCGGTGAAGACGTTTTGCACGGCCAGGATATCCGCGCCCAGGTCGCGCAACTTCTCGTTGATTTCCTTGATGCGCGGCGCGGCAGCCTGGCTGGCCGCCTCGTAGTCCTGTTTGAGCTTGTGATAATCCGCACTTTTCTCGATTTCGTCCTCTGATTCCTTAGACTGCGTGCGTGCGCTCTTTAGGAAAGAGGAATAGCGGCTTTTCCATTCGTGCTGGAAAGCTTTCCAGGGTCGTTGGCCGAAGTCTTCATCCCAAAGCGCCCAAAAAAGCGAGCCCATGAGGATGACCATGCAAATGACGTAGTGCGGCGCAAGGGATTTGGTAACGATCGGATCGTTTTCGGGGATGGGCTTCTCGGGCACCAGTTCCTCCTAAAACTTGCGGCGGAGCCGCGACGAATATCAAAAACCACCCTACGCCTAAGCAGGGGACCCGCTGAACGCGTCCCTAGACGTTAAACCACGGCGTAATCCAAACGTATTTGATGTGAAAGAGCAGGCGGATGAGCATTTTGATCGGCAGAGCCACCATGATGAGTAAAAACGTCATCATGATGGAGTACTGCAGCAGGCTCATGCGCTTGTAATCTTTGGGATTCGTGCGGCGGAACATGCTGTTCACCAGCAATCCCCCGACGGCGAAATATCCGCCCACGACAACTGCCCCGAAGATGCTCTTCCACAAATTCGACGTGATGCCGAAAAGGTCGGGCAAGTCGCGGTTCACCTCGTAAATGAGGCGGTTGTGGTCCCAGGTCTGCCCGGGCCAGAACCACTGCCAGCCCGGCCCGCGAATGAAGGTGCCGATGAAAATCATGGACACCCACAGAATGACGAAGCCAAAAAGAAAAGTGCTGATGGCAAACTTGCGCTGCTTCCAGGTGTAGTAGCCGCCGCCGAGCGGGTTGGTATCAATGTAAGGAATCACCATCAAGCCAATGATGATGAGCGTAGGCATCACCACGCCGGCAATCCACGGATCGAAGTAGACGAGCATTTCCTGCAGACCGAGGAAGTACCACGGCGCCTTCGCCGGGTTCATGGTCAGGTTAGGGTTGGCGGGCTCTTCGAGCGGCGCGTTCAACGTGATGGACCAGACCATCAGGATGATGGTGACGATGATGGCGGCGAGAAATTCGACGCGCAGAAGAAACGGCCAAACGTGGACTTCCTTCTGCCAGCCGGGCTTGAACGGCCAAGTCTTGCGGTGGTGCGTTTTCGCCAGGGCGGGATTGGCCGCCAGCTCGTCGATGAGTTTGTCGTTGGCGTGCGCCTGCTTCCAGGCCAAATAAATGTAGAAGGCCAGAAGCGGGATCATGGCGATGATCGGAACGTTGTCCGCGGCGGAGAGGATCTGCCAGAGTTGGTTCCAATCCATGGCTATTTCTTCGCCTCCTTGACCTCGGAGTCGAGGACCACTGGAGCTGGCCCGGAGATGCCGCCATCTTTTCGGACGCGCCAGAAGTGCAGAATCATGAACACCGAAGCGATGATGGGAATCCCGATGCAGTGCCAGATGTAAGAACGAAGGAGCGCGTTGGCGTCCACGATCGAGCCGCCGAGGAGGCCGAAGCGCACATCATTATAGGGTGTCATGTGTAAGAGGGGTCCGAAGGGGCCTTCGTGACCTAACAGTGGAGTGGCGCGCGCCATGTTGGTGCCCACGGTGACGGCCCAGAAGCCGAGCTGATCGTCCGGCAGAAGGTAGCCGGTGAAGGAGAGCAACAAGGTCAGGACGAGGAGAATCACGCCCACGGTCCAGTTGAATTCGCGCGGCTTTTTGTACGAACCGGTGAGAAAGACCCGGAACATGTGCAGCTCGACCGCGATGACCATCAAGTGCGCAGCCCAGCGATGCATGTTGCGCAGCAGTTTGCCGTAGGGCACGTCGTGTTCGAGATAGAGGACGTCGCGGAAGGCCTGCACTTTGCTCGGATGGTAATAAAACATGAGCAGGACGCCCGTCAGCGTGAGCACAAAGAACAAATAAAACGTAATGCCGCCCATGCCCCAGGTATAGCTGTAGCGCACCGCGTCGCGATTGATCTTTGCGGGATGTAAATGCAGAAAAACGTTGGAGAGAACTCCGAGGGCGCGATTGCGCGGCGTGTCGTCGTGCTTGTGCCGAAAGATGGAGGTGTAAACCTGGGTCTTGGTCGGCTTGCTGAGGATCTCGACCTGCTCTTTAGCTTTGGCAGGCAGATCGGTCTTCAGGGCATCAAGGTCTTCCTTGAATTGACCCAGAAGGCCGGGTTTGCCGTTGCCGGCGTTTTCTTTCTTCTCTTCAGGCATCTCTGCGCCCCCGCTGGTTACCGCTCAATAAGTCTTCCGATCTCGGCTACTCGGAGCAAACTTCGTAACTAAAATCCACATGCCTACACCGGCAGAAACGATCCCGGGTCACTGAAATGGCTGGGCTGCCCCTTGGGCCACTGATAGAGCCGCGAAGTGTCCACGATAATTTGGCCATCGGGGGCCAGTTGCACGTTCGCGCGGTCCATCGGGCGTGGCGCGGGGCCTTCGAAGTTGACGCCCTCGCTGTCATAGCCGCTGCCGTGGCAAGGGCACTTGAATTTGTTTTCGCTGGCCTTCCAGTCCGGAGTGCAGCCGAGGTGCGTGCAGCGCGCGTAAATAACAAAGATGCGGTCCGGAGTGCGGTCCACCCAGATGCGGTATTTCTGCTGAAACTTGGTATCTACGCCAAGTGCGTAGTCGGAGGGATAGCCGATTTTAAAAATGGTGGGAGGCTCGAAAAGCGTGCGCGGGAGGAAAAAGCGGAGGAAGGCGATGAACCACGCGCCAAGAAACGCGGTGACCGCGCACCACACCAGGCGGCGGCGTCCTGCGTTGGCCTCGCTAGGCTCCGGCCCCACAGTCGCGAGGCCGGCCGCGGCCGCTGCCTTGGATGTGCCGACGGCAGGAGTGCCGACGTATTTCGTCGCGTCCGCCCCGCCGGCAGCAGAGGGCTTCCCCGCCTCCGGTTTAGGTTTGACCGTTTCCGATTCCGGACCCGCCATGCAGAACCTCCTCGACTCTCTCTGCTACTCGAAATTCTTGTTGCTACGCGGTGGCCGCTTACGCCGCCGCGGTCTTTTTCCTTAAGTCTTGAGCCCGTGGCTCCCGCTAAGCCAACAGAAAGGGCGAAACATGAAGCGCGTGAGCAGCTTCTGCTGTCCCCAATGCCGTGAAAAGTTTTTCGAATGAATAAGAAAAGGAGTAAAGAAATCACACTCGAAGGGCAAATCAGCTCCCAGCGCCGGTTGCCCATCGAATTGAAAAGACGTTTTTTGAAGACATCGCGAGGCCCCAACCATTTTCACCGGCCCCCCAGCGAACGCCCGGATATTACTCAAATCAAAAAATTTCGTCAATGCGAGTTTGCAATACGATATTTTGTCGCCGCGCCTTTTGAGTCATGCGCTCATTATTCCACTCCCGGACCCATCATTCATCCACCAGATACTTTTTCCTGCATGCAAGAACTTGCTTGCTTCGAGAAAAACCTGTGATATATTCGCCCCGGTTTGAATTTCCCCACTTGTTGATTGCGGAAAATTTCGGGGTGCTCCGTGGGGATGGCGCAAAATAAACTGGGGGAGGTTCACGCTCAATGGGCCTCGCACTGCTGGTGGTCATCTGGCTGATCACGCTGGTCGGCTCGTACTTCATCATCGCAAAAACGTGGTGGCTGCCCGTCGGCGCTTCTGCGGCCGCTGCGGGCATCGATCACCATTTCACCATCACCTACATTCTCATGGGCGCCGTATTCATTGCGGCGCAGCTTGCCCTGGGATGGTTTGCGTGGAAGTATCGCGACCGCGGCGCAGGCTCACAGGCCGCGGAGTATTCGCACGGCAACACCACGCTTGAGGTCGTATGGACCGTTCTCACCGTCATTCTCTTTGTCGGGATGAACCTGGCGAGCGAACCCATCTGGTCTTCCGAGCGCCTTCAAGGGGCGCATCCCGGCGCCGTGCAGGTGGAAGTTACGGCAATGCAATTCGCGTGGTATTTCCGCTACGCGGGTCCCGACGGAAAATTTGGCGCGACGAAACCCGAACTGGAAGACGCATCGCTGGGCGGCGCGGGAGCTCTGGGTTTAGATCCCGCCGATCCAGCCTCGAAAGATGATGTCATCAGTGGCGTCATGGTCGTGCCCGTGAATCGCGAGATTGAGGTCATCCTTCGGTCGCACGACGTAATTCATAGTTTTTTTGTGCCGGCCATGCGTTTCAAACAGGACACTGTGCCGGGCCTCGCCATTCACATGCACTTCACGCCGATTCAAACCGGAGATTTCGAGCTTGCCTGCGCGGAGCTTTGCGGGCTGGGGCACTACAAGATGCACGGAATTGTTAAGGTCGTCAGCGATCAGGAGTTCAGCCAATGGCTGGCGGCACAGGAGGCGGAGAAGCAATAACTATGGTTAGCCACGACGCGCACGCAGCCCCGCAAGGTTTCATTCGAAAATGGGTTTTCAGCCTCGACCACAAGGTAATCGGCATCCAGTATTTCTTTCTCGCCCTGGTGGCGGTGTTCACCGGAATGTTCCTGTCGCTGCTGATGCGCATCCACCTGGTGTGGCCCAACGCGCACCTGCCGATTTTCGGCGACATTAAGCCGGAAACCTATCTCAGCTTGTTGACCATGCACGGCACCATCATGGTGTTCTTCGTGCTCACCACCGCGCCGCAGGGTGGATTCGGAAATTATTTCCTGCCGATCCAAATCGGCGCGCCGGACATGGCGTTTCCCGTGCTCAACATGCTTTCGTTCTGGACGACGTTCCTCGGGTTCGTCGTGTTGGTTGCCGCTTTCTTCGTGACCGGGGGTGCGCCGCTGCACGGCTGGACCGGCTATGCGCCGTTGAGCGCGCTGCAATCAGCAGGGCCAGGCGAGGGCTTGGGCGCAGACTTGTGGATCATCAGCATCGCCATTTTCTGCATCGGCGCGCTGATGGGTGCATTGAACTTCATCACCACAACGCTGGATATGCGCGCGAAGGGCATGACGCTGATGCGCATGCCGCTAACATGCTGGGCGTGGTTCATCACCGCGATCTTGGGATTGCTCGCGTTCGGAGTGCTGCTTTCGGCGGGCATTCTTTTGTTGATGGACCGCAATCTCGGCACCAGCTTTTTCGTTCCGCTGGGAACCGTGAATGGCGTGCTCACGGGGCACAAGGGCGGCTCGCCGCTGTTGTGGCAGCACCTGTTCTGGTTCTTCGGGCATCCCGAGGTGTACATCGCCATTCTGCCGGCAATGGGACTGTGCTCGCAGTTGCTTTCCGTTTTTTCTCGCAAGCCCATCTTCGGTTACAAAGCGATGGTGTACGCCATCATGGCCATCGGTTTTCTCGGCTTCATGGTATGGGGCCACCACATGTTCATGAGCGGCATGAGCCCTTACAGCGCGTTTGCATTTTCGATCATGACCATGGGTATCGGAGTGCCTTCCGCCATCAAGACTTTTAACTGGCTGGGGACCCTCTGGCGAGGACGAATCCGATTTAGTTCGCCAATGCTGTTCGCCATCGGCTTTGTTTCCTTGTTCGTCGTCGGCGGAATCAGCGGCCCGTTCCTGGCGCAGCCGGTGCTCGACATTTACTTGCACGAAACCTTCTTTGTCATTGCTCACTTTCACTTGATCATGGGCGTGGCGTCCATCTTCGGAATTTTTGCCGCAACCTATTATTGGTTCCCGAAAATGTTCGGGCGCATGATGAATGAGACGCTGGCAAAGACGCACTTCTTTCTCACCTTTATTGGTGCGTACTGCATCTTCATGCCCATGCATTTTTCGGGCATGGGAGCTTTGCTGCGCCGTTACTCGCAATACACTGAAGTGGCTTGGATGCACAAGATGGAGGGGCTGAACCATTTCATTACTTACGCTGCGTTTGTGACCATCGCCAGCCAGTTCATTTTCCTATTCAACCTTTTCTGGAGCATGTTCAAAGGCGAGAAGGCCGTCGACAATCCGTGGGAAGCCACGACTCTCGAATGGACCACCGCCACTCCGCCGCCGCACGACAATTTCGGCGGCATCACGCCGGTGGTTTACAACGGACCGGTTATGGCCAGCTTCAGCACAACGGCAACTTTGGACGAACCCCAGGTTTCGCGCGGCAACGAGGGGGGCTCGCCGCCGTTCTTTGGTGGCGGTGATGATGGCCGCTCTGGGCCGGGAGTGCCGGATTACAGGACGCGTTTGCGGCGGGCGCGGCTGGGTTTGCTCGTTGCATTGACGCCGGTGCTGATGCTGTTCGTTTCGTTCACCAGTGCGTACGTGGTGCGTCAAGGATTGCCGACTTTGGATCCGCGGACGAATCAACTCGTGCGCGACTGGATTCCTGTAAAGCTGCCCGCGCTGCTGCTCGTGAACACGCTGGTGTTGCTGATAAGCAGCGGGGGGATGGAGTTGGCGCGGCGGCAAACGAAATTGGCAGTTGTGGCCGCTACGGCGAAATCTTCGCAAACAGTTCCGGCCAATGCGGAGGGAAAAACTCCGTGGCTGGCCATGACCATCGCGCTCGGACTTTTGTTTTTGTTCGGGCAATGGATGGCGTGGAAGCAACTTGCCGCGAGCGGTTTTTACGTGGCAACGACGCCAAGCAGTTCGTTTGTGTATTTGCTGACGGGCGCGCACGCAGTTCACTTGATGGGGGGCGTCCTGGCGCTGCTGGTGGCGGGAATTTTTGCGTTGCTGCATCGATCGGTGGCGACGCGCAGCATCGTTGTGGACGTCGCCGGGTGGTATTGGCATTTCATGGCCGCGCTGTGGGTTTACATTTTGCTTTTGCTCGAGTTTGCACGATAGCTGGTTGACGAGGAGGCCTGGGGCATGGCTGATCGCGTGGTGACGCACGACATCCCGTCGGTCTAC
>WNGL01016759.1_pt1 | contig 15843 bp, 14 predicted proteins | sample 5400591 | NCBI WGS metagenome assembly WNGL01 (sample SAMN13153377, study PRJNA577476) | soil metagenome | isolation source: 80 cm soil or saprolite under Garry oak tree replicate 1 | place: USA:California | collected 2016-06-15
ACGGAATGCATGCTGTGCCACCAGCCTGTGCCGCCCGGCAGCTTAAAACTATGTGGAAACTGTAGCGCGCTGAGTGCCGTGGAAACGCACAATGCTGGCACACTTTGCCCGCCATCCTTGTGGGGAACATCTCGACGCAGCATCATTAAAGCGCTTGCCGGACTATTCGTTGCTGGCAGCGCTATAAGCTGGCTGGAAGCATGCGCCAGCCCCGCTAATGCGCCAGCTCGGTCCGCCCCGCAACCAACCTCAACTCCTTTCCTCGGAGGTACTCCTCCCAGGATAGGAACCACGCTGCTGACTTACTACGGCCAGCCAGATTTTAAGGTGGATCCTATAGCCTGGTCGCCCGATGGATGGCGTATCGCTTGCGGCTATATCGCGGGCTCTTCAAGTGTATTGCAGGTATGGAGCGCCGTTACCGGTGAAACGCTGCTTTCCTGCCGGCATGGTGAAAACGTGTTTGGCGTCGCCTGGTCGCCTGATAGTAAAAGAGTTGCCTCCGGCGGTGGTGACAACCTTGTACGCATATGGGATGCCAGCAGGGATGAAAGCACCATAGGCACGATCCTGCTCACATACAAAGGGCATAGCGATTCGGTGGTTGGCATAGCCTGGTCCCCCGGCGGAAAGCGCGTCGCTTCGGGAAGCACCGATACAACCGTCCAGTTGTGGGATGCCATCACAGGACGCACTCAGCTCATCTATAGAGGGCATACCGGCTCTGTGATTGCCGTGTCCTGGTCGCCTGATGGGAAGCGCCTCGTCTCGGCCAGCGCCGATGCAACCGTCCAGCTCTGGGACGCTATCACAGGGCGGACCCAGCTTATTTATAAGGGGCACTCGGAAGTGGTCTTTGGTGTAGCCTGGTCGCCCGACGGCAGGCGTATCGCCTCGGCCAGCCGCGACAAAACAGTCCAGGTCTGGGACGCCACTACCGGGGCGACTGTGCTCACCTACAGGGGGCATACCTCCCCCGTGACCGATGTCGCCTGGTCGCCCGATGGCAGGCGCATCGCTTCGAGCGGCGGCGATGCCACCGTCCAGGTATGGGATGCCACCAGCGGTCGACCTCGGTTCACCTACAGGCGCCATACCGACGTGGTGTTCGATCTTGCCTGGTCGCCTGATGGAACACGTATCGCATCGGCGAGCGCCGATACGACTGCGCGGGTGTGGCAAGCAGTATAGCGCTGGTCCTGCAATCTACTCAGCTCCGCCATGCTGCCATAGTAAATAACCGATGTCTTTGTGACCATTATCCATCGCCACACGCAGCGGCGTCTTACCATTGAAGTCCTTCGGGTTGACTTGCGCGCCATGTTCCAACAGCCACTCCGCCATTGCCGTCTGGCCAAAACCGGCAGCTCCATGCAAAGCCGTTTCCTTGCCTTCCCCGGCATTGATGTCAGCGCCATGTGCCAGCAGCAGTTCGGCTATCTCCTTATAACTGTGCAGCGTGGGGTAGTATATCACGGGAATGTCGTGCGCTCCCAGGGCATGGGCCTGCCCAGGGTCGGCCTGCAACATGGCTGCTACCTGATCGGTCATACCCAGCATCGCTGCCGTGCAGATATCCAGCGCTGCTCCTCGGGAGAGTAGATACTCCGCGATCTCGCGCTGCCCCGTCTGCGCCGCAGCGCCCAGTGGCGTTTCTCCCCAGGTGGCCTGCGCATGAACCAGTGCCGGGTACTGCTCCAGCAGTTCTTTCACCCTGGCAAAATTGCCATGCGACACCCCCACAAATTCATCAATGACCTCCTGCGCCGGCTCCTGTGCCATTGCCATATATACCTCCTTTATCGCATCCAGTAAATGAACGTGCGTTCGCTCTTTCCTACAAGCATAAATGTTGCCTCCGGTCTTGTCAATTGTCGCGGCCTATTCACTTTCATCAAAAGGCGGTATTGCGGTGGAGTCCAGATGCAAGCCTGTTCCCTTCTAGGGGACGTGGTGACTGACCGATGGTAATTCACTATTCTGCACTGTTATAATATATTTAAGATCATTAGAGACCGGAGGCGACTGTATGGCTCGCCAGAATCATCGGCGCAGCACGCCCGGGGAAGACCTGCGCATGCTCCTGCATGCCATCCCCTGGCGACTTCTGATAATAATACCCATCTTAATCATTGCTGCTATCCCTGCTTTCACCATCGGTGTGCGCCTGGGAGGACGCGTCTTGCCAGGGGTCACGAACATCTTCTATATCCTTGGTGGCCCAGCAGCTGGACCTCCTCCTACCCCTTTGCCCCCCTTTCCCAGGATTCTGCCTCAACCAGGCTCATTGCTCTATACCGTCCAGGCAGGCGACTCCTGCGATGAAGTCCTCGCCTTCCACATGCGCATGTCCGATGCCGGCCAGATCTTCAGCGACGCCAATCCAAAGACTGTACAGGCGCTCGATGCTGCCATAGGTCAGAATTGCCACAAGTTGCAGCCCGGTATGGTGTTGACCCTCTCGCCGCAGTACCCTCTCCTGGCCTTTGGCGGTGTTGTACTCAAAATAGCAGCGACCTCCCCGCAGCAGGTCTTGCCCACGCCGCTGGTCCACGTTGCTCCAACACAGCAGATTGGTGTTGATTGCTCCAGTGGCTGCCAGCTCACTGTGCGCATCGCGCCTGGTATCCGGGTATACCTGTCTGTGCAGACAACCATACCCGTGCGTATTGGTTCCTGGGTTTGGGCGCAGGCGATGTATGGCCGCAAAGCCATCCACGGCTTCGATAACTATCCCTATGTAGACCCTACTGCAACGCTCAACGGCATGTCCTTGCACGCCTGCGACCTGCAGGTAGACAACACACACGATAGCAACTCGCTTTCATGCGATCAGCTGCTTCCAAACACCATCGATGATGACGGCGGCTCGTGGCTCTTTGGCGTCACAGGCCCGGGAGCGCTCAATCACTGGCGCTATCCACTTCACCTCCCTCCCGGCACACCGGTCCTCCTCTGGCTCTCCCTCAACAATAACGGCAGCCTTGTCTTCCACAAAGGCAACCCCGCGTACCGTTACGACGACAACTCGCACCTGTATGTGAAGATATGAACTACGCTTGAGTATAACCCCTTTTCGTGATATATTTGCTTCGATGCATTATCATGCACAAGAAAAATTCGCCACCGTTACTACCGTGAAGCACAGAGCAATGGGCACTTGCTCCAACTAGGGCACCTGGAGAATTACATGGCAGGACTGGAGGGCAAAACCCTTGACCACTATACACTCGAGCGATTGATCGGTAGAGGCGGCATGGCCGATGTCTACGAAGGCTACGACCCATTTTTTCATCGCAAAGTGGCCGTCAAAGTCTTCAAGCGCGAGGACGAAGAACTGCTTCAGCGCTTCATCCGCGAAGCAAACCTCATGGCCTCGCTCAGCAACGGGCATCTCGTGCCCATCTACGGCTCGGGTCAAACCAGTCTCGAGGGCTTCACCCAGTACTACATCGTCATGCCTTTCATGGATGGCGGCACCCTGCGTGCGCGTATTCGCCGCTCTCCCCTCCCCTTTCCCGAGGTGTGCCGGTGCCTGAGCCAGATTGGTGAAGCCCTCGATTACATCCACAGCCAGGGCATCATCCATCGCGACATCAAATCCTCCAACGTCCTGCTCGACGCCGCTGGGCAGTGTTACCTGGCGGACTTCGGCATCGCCCGCCTGACCACCGATATGACGCGCCTCACCAGCACCGGTGACGTGCTGGGCACGGTCGATTACGTCGCCCCGGAGCTGTTTGAAGCAGATCGCAAAGCCGATGCCCTCAGCGACCTGTATTCCCTCGGCGTCTTACTCTTCGAAATGGTCACCGGGCGCCTTCCCTTCTACGCGGAAAACCAGATCGCCGTCGTAACTATGCATGTCAACAAACGCCCCCCGTCGCCGCGCGTTTTGAACTCGAACGTCACCCCGCAAGTCGAGCGTGTGATGCTCAAGGCTCTGGAGAAGAAGCCCGAACAGCGCTACCAGAGTGCCACCGAACTGGCCGGAGCCTTCTGCCGCGCCATCAGCGCCGCTAACAAGAATGGCATCTCTGAACGGAAAGCCGAGTCCCTTACTCCATTTATCGGCGCCAACCGTGCTGAACCGCCGCTAATCTTGCGTGCTCCACCCATGCCTGCCCTACAAGAAGCACCGCCTGTCTCTCCTGTCCCTAATTGGGTGAACAGGCCTTTAGAGAGCAGTCCCCTGGCCAGGGTCCAACGGCGACCGAAACCCGCTAATCCGGCACGGCGGCGTGCTGTAGTAGTCTCTATATTAGCCGTGCTCTGCCTATGTATAGTAGCTATTCCCGTTTTCATCCTGTACGCCAATAGCAGAAACAACCCGGGAGTGACGCCTACTGCTCAGGCAACAAACAGCGGCACCCAGGTTGCAGGCACGACCCCGAATCCAACGCCCAACCTGACGGCTACTGCCCAGGCGGTCGCCACTGTTACAGCCGTGGCCCAGCACAACGCCACCGCCACAGCTATTGCCCGCGCCACCGCCACTGCCCATGCCCAGGCCAGCGCTACAGCGGGAGTGATCCAGACGGCCACCTCTGGCACACCCGCCTACGAAGACCCGTTGACCGATCCGAACAACCCGAATACTCAGGCCGCGCAGTGGGACCAGGATTCTCATTGTTTCTTTGCCCAGGATGGCTACAATGTCACCGAGGGCGTCAATCTCGTCAACCTGCACGGGTGCCGCGAGTCCGCAAACCAGTACTCGGACGCTGCCATTTCTGTAGATGTGCGCATTCACAGTGGGCACTCCGGCGGCCTTTTCTTCCGCGTCAGTCTGGATGCCCTGGGCAACTACAATGGCGGCTACCTGTTTGAGATAGACAGTGAAGGCAACTACAAAATCTCGGCCTTCAACAACAGTCCGCAGCCATTGCAGGATTGGACCTTTACTTCTGCTCTTAAGAAAGGCTTTTCCGTGAAGAACACCCTGCAAGTGATAGCGCGCGGCAGCAAGTTACTCTTCTACGCCAACGGCATATTCTTGATAGCTATCAGCGACTTGACCTACTCGTCGGGCCTGATCGCCTTTCTTGCTACCACCAATGGCACGGATGCCGATATCATCTACACTAATCTGAAGGTCTACCCATCAGCATAACCTGGCAAGCTTCCCATGGGAGTACGGGGAGTCCTCACTTGCCTCCAGCCTTCTGCTCGCGCGGGGGCACTAATTTGTGCTCAACGGCAAAGGCGGCTGCCTCGCTGCGGCGCGCGAGGCCCAGCTTCTCCAGGATGTGGCTGACGTGATTGCGGGCCGTCTTCTCCGTCACGTACAATGCCTCCGCTATCTGCTTGTTCGTATAGCCACGCGCTACCAGTGCCAGTACCTCACGTTCTCGCTCGGTCAATTCACTGCCGGGAGCCTGCACCTGCAAGCGCTCCATCACCTGCTTCGTCACGTTAGGGTCGAGCAGCGATTGGCCGGCCGCCACCAGGCGCATAGCCCGCAGCAGTTCGGCGCGGCTCACATTCTTCAACAGGTAGCCGCTATCTGCAAAGGACGTCAGCATCAGGATACGTACATTGGGGTAGTGGCTCTTTATCTCGCGGCAGGCCTCGATACCGTTCATCTTATCCATGCGTACGTCCATCAAGATCAATTCCGGCGCCAGCACGGGCACCTTTGCCAGCGCCTCTACCCCGTTACTGGCCTCGCCAACCACTGCCAGGTCCGCTTCTAGTTCAAACGCGGCGCGCATCCCCAGCCGTACAACCTCGTGATCGTCAACAATCATAACCCGTGTCTTTGACATCCTTGCCTCCCTTCAATTATGCCAAAATGTACGGGCGGGGCTTGCCCCCGCCCTGGAGGAGTGTCCTTGACATCCTTGCCTTCCTTCATTTAAGCCGGGATGCACGCCATTACGCTGACACCCCCGCCTGCTGCCTCCTTGACTTCCAGCGTTCCCCCCAGCTCTTCGGCCCGCTCGCGCATACTGCTCAATCCATGGCCGGAATAGATGCGCCGTTGTTTCCCATTGCTGGCGAGGTCATAGCCGTGAGGCAGCTTCTCCAACCCCTTGCCATTATCACAAACCTCGACCTCTACGCTTCCCAGTTTATAGCGTAGATGGACCTGGACCACCGTGGCGCCGGCGTGTTTATACGCGTTGGTCAGCGCCTCCTGCGTGATGCGGAAGACAGCTGTTCCCACCTGTGCCGTTTTGTGAGCCTTGTGGGGGTCTTCACCTGGCTTTTCCTCGCTGCCTTCCACCGCCAGCTGCACGGGGAGTCCGCTGATCGCCTCGAACTCGTGTACCTGGTTGGTCAGCATCTGGGTCAGCGTCGCCGTGCCACTGATGAGCGGCTTCAGCGTGAACATGTAGTTACGTGTTTCCCATAGGGCCTGTTTCGAGATCGTGACCAGCTTCTCCAGGCGCTGCGTGAGCGGCGAGATCAGCTCCGCATCCTCCTCGGAGGCTTCTTCAATGCGATGAGCCAGGGCTACACATGTCTCGGTATTCAGGCTCAACATATAAATGAGCTGCGCGATGCCGTCGTGTATCTCCCGCGCGATACGCCCGCGCTCGGCTGCCGTTGCCAGTTCAGCCGTCTGTTCCGTCAGGCGCATATTCTCCAGTGCAACTACCAGTTGTGCTCCCGCGATAGTCAGAAACTCCTCTTGCCTCTTGTCAAAAGGCATTTGCCGTATGCTCTCCGCCCCCAGTATCATGTACACCTGCCCATCTTTGAAAAACGGCAGGTACAGGCGGGCGATCCGGTAATCATTCCCATCTGCCCCTATATTCAGCGTTTCAAACGTGCTCAGTTTTTCACCTGTTTGCACCACCTGCTCGAGCAGCTTCTCGCTCCTGTCCGGCGCTGCCGCCTCGACTACCCCTACCTCCACCCGGCTGGCAATTTCCGTCCGGCTCTGCTTATCGCCGTTCGCCCCGTCAACTCCAGTGGCAAGCAGCGCTACTACCAGGCGCCCGAAATGTCCACCCTTGCGAATCTGTTCCGCGCTGCGTTGCAGCAGGGTATGCCGGTTGCTGGCGCCCTGTACCAGCGTCTCGCCCACGCTCATCAGCGCTCGCCGCCTGCGTGCATTGTCTTGCTCTCGCCTCTTGCTGCGCGTATAGCTGCCCAGCAGGATACCCATATAGGCAGCCAGGATGGCCACGACGGGGGCATCCATCAGGGAGCTGATCAAATCCCGCGCAACGAGCGTGTAGTGCGTGTGCAGGAAAAATGGGGGGAAAAAAGCCCCAAGCACCATGAACAGGTCATAGCCAAGCGCTGCCGCTAATCCTCCCCGGTTGCGATACGTGAATGCAGCCACCAGCACCGTTGAGAGTCCGTAGCGGTAGAATGGACTGCCCACACCGAAGGGGGGAGTCCAGAAAGGAGCACTGTAGTACACGACCAGACCGCAGATGAGCACATCCAGTCCCAGCACGAAAATGTCCCAATAGGGGTTCTGTGTCCGTGCCAGCGGGGTCACAATATCCGCCTCTTCATCCGAGGCTAGCGGCCGGGGACGGCGGCGATTCCACATCATGCCTCGTGGCCGTTGCAGCGAACGAGATTTGTGCCGTTTTTGCAGGGGCAACCTATCCAACCATGGTAACCGGGGTAGGAACATCTGAAAGACCGGCGTGTAAAGCGTCGCCAGTAATGTCTGCACCAGCGTAATCCCAAGAAGCAGCCGCTCAACAATTAACTTGAGGGGTACTGCGTGCAGCGAGACCAGCTCAGGAGAACTCGTCCAGATCCAGGCAAGCGCGTAGAGCCAGAAACTCCAACGCCACACAATGAAGAAATAAGTGGGTGTGTTGCGCAGCCGGCGCAGTGTCGTCTGCGGTATGGTCCTGAATGTTTTCCTTGCCTGGCTCATAACTTCCTTGCAGCAGCTTTCGACAAATCTTCTTCGTAGTGTACTCTATAGTAATTGCTCAACCATGGGTCATTTGACCCATTTCGCGTAGCATAGTCTGCTTAAAACACAGAACCTATAAGAAAGAGTATGTACACTTTTGCTGAGCCTGTCAATGTACTCATCTAAACAAAAAATGAAAAAAAGGCCACAAAAGTGCCTGGCAACATTGCAAGTAGCTCATCTTATCCACCTTTTCAACCACTGGCGGATGATGTTGTGGATGTGGTATGGTATGTATAAGCATTGGATTACCCCCTCTGCAAGTCTGGGAAAGAATAGTAATCTGTACATTCTTTCACGAACGTAATCTTATTGAGAAAGAGGAAACAATTTATTGTTGTCCTGGTACAGAAAGGGACGGTTCCAGCCATGAAAAAGGCCGAACGGAAACGCACATCGTTGCGGGCTAATTTGGGCGATCTCAACCGACCTTTGCGCGTTCGACCTGTACGTGTGATGGGGCGCGAGTGGTGGGCAATTGATCCCGAAGACATCTGGCCTGGTATGGTCATGGACCTGCGCCGGCTGGGCTTCGATTCTATGGCATGGGAGAGCGAGGTACTGGTGCGCGAAAACTCGCCAGTCTACGAGTCGCGTATGGATGGTCCTGTTATGCCGGAGGGGCTGAAGCCTTTTCCGCTTATCCATCCGACCATCCAGATCTACAAGGAGTCGTATTCGCTCAATTATGGAGATATTTCTCCAGACGAATACAACGACGACGAGGATGTAGGCGAGGAGGACGAGTTTGAACCCGATGACCTTGACGGCGAGTAGCTGAGCAAGGTCTTTTTTATAGAGAAATAACAGGCACACCCCTGCCCCCTTTTCGAGGTCGATATTTGAAAAGGGATCATGGGGTGTGTGTCTATTACCAGCTTTTCCAACCATTACCAGTTTCCCTCATAAACGAGCCTGTGGAGGTTTACATGCCCTGGACACTTTCCCGTATCAGATACGCCACTCTCAACGACGCCAGGTCTATCAGCACCATCTACCAGCAGTCAACACAGAGCGCCTATCAAGATTTCATGTCCGAAGCCCCAATCTATTCGCGGCTGCTCGACCGTCTGGAGACTTTCTGGGTACAGAAACTGGCCATCCCACCAAAAAAAGAGCAACGCCTTCTTGTAGCCGAATACGAGGGTCAGGTGCTCGGCTTCGTGGAGATTGGTGCGGCTACCTATCCTGAAGAGGTAGCATCAGAGAGCACGGGGGAGCTCCATTATCTTTTCGTCGCCCCAGATTTCATGGGATGCGGGATTGGGTCTCGCCTCCTGGAACGTGCCACTGAACTTTTACGCGAGGATGGTTATCGTCAAGCCATTCTCTGGGTGTTTAGCAGAAATCTCCAAGCCCGTCGCTTCTATGAACGACAAGGATGGAGCACGAATGGAGTTGAGCGTCCTGACCCAGCCCTGTCCTTTCTGGCAACTCCCCCTCTCGAAGTCTGTTACACTCTGACCCTACCCTGATCCAATCAGTAACGAGAGGAACAGGGGGAGCGTAACGCTCCTCTTTTTTTGTGATGATGTGTAAATTATTGTGCGAAGTCAACTATTAAAGATCAGAGAAGTAAGGGAAACCATTGTTATTATTGCATCATAGACGGCCAGGATACAGCAACAATCCTTTATGCCTACGGTTATTTAGGCTAGAATATAATCTTTTATCATCTCGCGCCGCAAAAATAATCAGCCTGTTGAAAAAGGGTTACAATAAGGTTTCGATGCATCAAGCTACATATCCCTTGAGGAACAATCTCCTCAAAGATTACTAGACATCCATGGTTCGTTAGGGTGCCGTAACGATCTTTGGACGCTGATGTGGTAATGTGTAGATAGATGAACGTTTCCGTTTTTTTATGAGAAACATGAAGCAACCGAGGACAATGCCATGTATAATTACGCGCAAAATCCTCGGCTGGCACAGTGTCCAAATGATCGAACCAGGTGGACATGTCATGAATTTTCGACAGGCACAGACAACGACTGCTCAGGGTACTTCCCTTCGGAGTGCGACAGGCATGCGCTTGAGTGGATACTGGCTCGTGCTTGCACGCGTCGTATGGATAGCTGTGGTAGTACTCATCCTGGCATTGTTTGTCGCAAGCATTCCGGCATTCACTGCTCTTCTCCAGAATGCTTGTACGACTGCTGCTTGTTATGCGCTCATTCCCCCTTATAGCATGAAGCAATATCAAGCGGCTGGACTTTCCGTTAACTTCGTTCTGATATACTCCTATGCACTTACCGTCTTTGCTTTGTTGGCCTTTCTCGCAATTGGTGCGGTAATCTTCTGGCTCAAGTCTCACGACTTCATGGCGTTCTATACCTCTTTCGCTCTTGTGACCTTTGCAATGACTTTCAATAGTGGCTCATTGCTAGGGCTCGTGCCGGCATGGTGGCTCCCGATCCAAATCATCAGTTTTTTCGGCAGTGTAGCCTTTGGCACCTTCCTTTACTTGTTTCCCAATGGGAGGTTTGTACCGCGTTGGATGCGCTGGTTGGTGGGTGGGTGGGTTATCTATTCGGGTGTTGTTTATTTCTTTCCCGATTCGTGGTTAAACACCTTCTGGTTTACAGATCTCTTATTTGCTGGCTTGTTGGTGAGCCTGCTGGTGGCACAGGTTTACCGCTACCGGCAGGTTTCCAGCCAGGTAGAACGCCAGCAAACAAAATGGGTCGTCTTCGGTATGTCAATCTGCGTGATTGGTCTCGTGCTGGTGAACTTACTCTATTTTAGTAATCCGCTCTCACTCTTCCATTCAGGTCCGCTTTCGGATTTGATTGTTGGCACGGTTCTCCAAGTATTCGTCCTCCTCATTCCCCTCTCGATTGCTTTCGCTATCTTGCGCTCCCGGCTGTGGGATATCGATATCATCATCAATCGTACGCTGGTCTATGGCACGCTCACGCTGCTCCTGACGGCGGTCTACGTGGGCCTGGTCATTGGGCTGCAAGCGCTGCTGCGTGGCATCATCAGCCAGGACAACAGCGTGGCCATCGTCCTCTCCACCCTCGTCGCCTTTTTCATCGCTCAACCCCTGCGCAAGCGTATCCAAGCGTTCATCGACCGCCGTTTCTATCGTAGCAAGTATGACACTGCCAAGACGCTGGCAGCTTTCAGTGCAACACTGCGCCATGAAGTGGACTTGGATGACTTGAACCGGCAATTGGTCGCCGTGGTGCAAGAGACCATGCAGCCAACGCATGTCTGGTTGTGGGTGCGTCCACCTGCACACGACGGAACACAGCGGGCACCCTGGAGAGCCACTCCTCCGGTTTCCTCTGAGGGAAGCTGAAGGGGTGCAAGGGTTCCTGGCTGCTCTCTCTTGCCGTCTCTGAACAAGAAAGGTGACTGCTATGATGGGCCAGAAAGAGCGCTGCTTTACTCCACTCGTCAAGGTATCCTTGGAAGAGTTGGTGCCTCAAGATCACTTCTATCGTCATCTGGAGCGAACGCTCGATCTCTCGTTTGTGCGTGAATTCGTGCAGGAGACGTATGCTGGTGGTGGTCGCCCTTCCATTGATCCCGTGGTCTTTTTCAAACTGCAACTGGTCATGTTTTTTGAAGGGATACGCTCCGAGCGGCAACTCATGCGGCATGCGGCGGATCGGCTGAGCGTGAGATGGTATGTGGGGTACGATTTGAATGAGCCTTTACCGGATCACTCAAGTCTGACGCGCATTCGCTCGCGCTACGGCATCGACGTTTTCCGGCGTTTCTTCGAGGTCATTGTCGAGCAGTGTCAACAAGCGGGATTGGTCTGGGGAAAAGAACTCTACGTTGATGCCACCAAGGTCAAGGCCAATGCTTCGCTGGACTCACTCAAGCCGCGCTTCGCAGTTGAGGCACATGTGGCAACCCTCTTCGAGAGCGAAACCAACGATGTGCATGAAGGGAACGAGCAGCAGATACTCCAAGCACAAACATCGAGCCAACCAATTGAGCAGGAGGAGGTGTCTGTTCCGATGCAACTCCCCACCTCGCTCTCTCAAGAGGAGCGCGAGGAACTTACCCAGAGGAACGCAGGGCGCCACGACTGGATTGAGGAGTTGGGGGCGCAAGATCGCAGTGTCACGGGTCGCTGTTATCAGCGCATCGCTGACTTACAGGTGAGTACCACCGACCCAGATGCCACCATTATGCTGCACAAGGATGGATCGCATTTGGGCTATCAGACCCACTATGTCGTCGATGGCGGCAAATCGCGTATCATCTTGACCGTCTTGGTCACGCCTGCTGAAGTGATGGAAAATCAACCGATGCTTGATCTGATCTGGCACACCCGCTTCCGTTGGAAACTGTGGCCTCGGCAGATGACCGGAGACAGCAAGTACGGCACTGAAGAGAACATTGTCGCCCTTGAAAACCAACACATCCGCGCCTATGTTGCGCTTCCTGATAATGACCACCGCACCGAGTTTTTTAGCGCTGATCGCTTTCGCTATGAAGCGGAGCGTGATGTCTATATCTGTCCGGCTGGCAAAGAACTCCACCTTGCTCCCTGGCATTCCACCGAGCGATCACGGCGCTATCGGGCCTATGCTAGGGACTGCAATCACTGTCCACTCAAAGCCAAATGTACCACTAGCAAGCAGGGACGTAGCCTTTGCCGTAGTGTTGCTGAGGAGACCCTGGATCGGGTCAGAGCCTATCATGCGACCGAAGCCTACAAGAAAGCGTATCGCAAACGCAGTGTCTGGGTAGAGCCCTTGTTTGCTGAAGCCAAAGACTGGCATGGCATGCGTCGCTTTCGTTTGCGGCTGCTCTGGAGAGTCAACATCGAGGCTTTCCAGATCGCTGCTGGACAAAATCTCAAGCGTCTGCTCAAAAAACGAGGCTGGGGGCGTCGTCCGTTCCCAGTGGAGGCCATGTGTGCCTTCTTTTTTAGCTGCTGCTTGGGAGGAAACTCGTATTTCTTGATGGGATACGTCTGTATCGTTGTTGTTTCCCTTAGATTACCTCATAAGCAAGCGATGGTCCATTCCCCTCTACTGATGAGCTTCTTAAAAGAGTTTTTCAACACCCTGTAATCTTGTGCGACATGATAACGCTCAATCGCTTTCTATTGATGAGGTTATCCCCTCACTGCTTGCGCTTCGCTATTGTTGTTGAGGATTATCTGTAACAGGAACGCCTTGTTCAACAGTTGGGGTGGTCTCACGATTTTTGCTCGTTACGACACCCTTATTCTTATCTTTCAGTATGAACGTCCCTCCTTTGACAAACCAAGCGAAACCAAACGCTTCGAGCGCGAGCACTTCAAGCCAGAGGAGCGGATGGTGTGGTTGGAGCCACGAGGTGCCTGGCAGGAAGTGGAGCACAACAATCAGCACAAGACAGAGGCCAATAAAGCTACCGAGCTTTCATAAGAATATACTTCCACTAAAAACGCCGTGATTGAAGTATCCCTGCTTCGTATAGTAGCCCTTTATAAGGGCAGCGTCAAGTTCACCGGCTGACTGGCCGTACGCTTGGAACGCCCAGTCTGACCGGCAAACTATGGGTACGGGCAGCCCGGGAAATTGGCTGCATCGAGCTGGCCGGCCTGGATTGGTGCGATGTGGCCGCCGTAGTAGAGCTGCCATTGCACGTTTCCGAACGGCGTCGTGTCATTGAAGGAGAACGTCATCGACACGTCTGTTAGAAGTCGCCAACACTCAGGGGTTTCCATACAGGACTCTGTCAGAAGATACGCAGCACCGTTACAGGTGTAAATTTTGGAATTAAATGGGCGGATTCTGAAGAATTTTGACAATTATCTGGGCGCGTTCGCAGGAAGCCAAGAATGGCCAGCAGAGGGGAAAGAGCTATCTTATGGCAATGCGCCAAAACTTTTCTATATCCTATTACTCGTTTTGCCGCCCATTTAATTATCTAGATTCCGCCCATGGAATAAAATGATTTACAATATTACAAGATATTTGAACATCCTTGCTATAATCTGCTATAATGAAAAACAACATAGGGATTTGGACAATACAAGCAAGGAGCGCAATCAATGCGGGACGATACTCAGAGCAAACCCCAACCCGAGCCGATTGTCACTGGAGATAGCACCGTCTTGCAGCCAGGCCTCTTTACTGGCGCGCCTACCGTCATCGCAGAGCCGCCGGACCCCACTACGACACCTTTTCCGCCATTGGTACGTACCAACCCGCTCACCGATCAATCCAGCCTGGCTGCTTGCGCGCTGCCTTACCAGCAAGAACTAAAACTGCGCGGCAAATCGGACTACACGATCACCTGTTTCCTCTCCGACCTGAAGATGTTTAGCGACTTCATTGGCCGCGATACCCCCGTCGGCCGCATTAACAAAGAGCAGGTCACTGACTGGCTGATGAAGCTGAAGTTTGGCACAAAAGGTCAGGTTCCAGCACCCAAAACCATGGCGCGTCGTGTCACCTTCCTCAGGAATTTCTTTTCCTGGCTTGGACGCGATGGCGTCATTCGTGAAGATCCATCCGCGAGCCTGACGCTGGAGCGGCCTTTGCCACCCTTGCCCGAATTGCTCTTCGATGATGAAGTGCAGCGGCTGCAAGAGGCTGCAGCTCAAGATGCTCGCTGTCACTGCCTCGTTTACCTCGTGCTGCATGCAGGGCTGAAAAAAGAGGAGGTCAAGGGGTTGAAGCTCGATCAAATCGACCTCTCCGATCCCCAGGCGCCCATGGTCGCCATACGTTTCCCCGCCTCGACCGGAAAGCAACATCGCGAACGCAGCCTCGCGCTCCCCGCCAGCTTTGCAACCATTCTCAAGCAATACCAGGCGCAGTATCACCCTACCGGTGAGCTCTTTGCCTGTACCGACCGCAATCTGAACTACATCCTGGCGCGGGCCGTGAAGCTTGCCGGCATCAAGAAGCGCGTCACCTTGCAGCTACTGCGCGATACCTTTGCAGTGCAACAACTGCGTGCCAGTGTCCCTTTTGAAACATTGCGCGAAAAGCTCGGCCTCTCCGACGAAGCCTGGATGGAATCACGAGAAAAATACCGCCGCCTAGCCTTCCCGAAGTGATCACCTGAACGCGCTGCGGAAGCTTCGTATTCACGCTTGGGATCGTCGGCTACTGGTACGGTGGGTACCGCGGCGGCATCGGGTTTGCCTGGACCATAACCATCTGAGCCGCTTTGCGATTCAAACGATTGTTCAGCAGGACGGCATTAGCAATGATCGCGCCGATGGCTACCGGGACAAGGCAAATCAGCCCGAAACCAAGCGTGAAAATGGTGCCCAGTATTATGAATGGCCAGTAGACAACGAAGCTACAGATGAGCAATACGATACCCGTGGTTGTCTCGCCTGCCATCAGCCAGCCCACGCCATAGATCCCAATCAATGAGAGCAGTATTTCGGCGAGCAATGGCCCGCTGTCCTTGTTCGTCACTGGTGATGCATTGTTTACAAAGACGTTCATGGGACCTGGTTGATATACCACATTAGGTTGCGGCGCGTAGCCATAGTTCTGCTGTGGAGGCATGTAGCCTGGCTGTGGCCCGTAACCTTGTCCATAGGATGGCTGCTGCTGTGGTGGGCCGGAGTAACCTCCGGGTGCATACTGTCCATAACTCGTCGCAGGCGGAGGCGTTGGCCCCTGCCCAGTCGATGTAATCGTCCCACATGTCGGGCAAATAACAGCATAGTCGGGTAACCCTGTTCCACACCGCTCACAATTCATAATATATTTCCCCTCTGCAATACCAATCATTAGCCATCTTATTAATGCCATAAAACCGCTGAGGTATCATAACATAGACGATTGCCCAGCGCAATCAAACATTAAGCACGCACCGGGTGCATTGCATTTTATTGCCTCGAGCGCCGCCCCAGGGCTGGGGCAAGCCCAGCCCCTACTCGGTACGATGCCGCCTCCGTCCCTGGTAGGGGCGGTCCCTTGCGGTCGCCCTCCGGTGGACTGTGTGGCCCGCTCGTTCTCCTATTGGAG
>WNGL01016297.1_pt1 | contig 15841 bp, 16 predicted proteins | sample 5400591 | NCBI WGS metagenome assembly WNGL01 (sample SAMN13153377, study PRJNA577476) | soil metagenome | isolation source: 80 cm soil or saprolite under Garry oak tree replicate 1 | place: USA:California | collected 2016-06-15
ATCAGCCCGGCCATGGACTTGCCCTCGTAGACCGGGTCGGTGATCATGCCTTCGGTGCGGGCGGCGAGCCGCATCGCGTCGAGGGTGGCGTCGTCGGGGATGCCGTAGGTGCCCGCATGGTAGTTCTCGTTCAGCTCGATCTCCCCGTCGTCCAGCTCGCGCCCGACGCCGATGAGCCGGGCGGTGTGCCGTGCGATCCGGGTGACCTGGCCGCGGGTTTCAGCCGGCTTGGCTGAGGCATCGATGCCGATGACACGGCGCGGCCGGCCGCCGGAGGCGGCCAGCGCGGCGAAGCCGGCGACCATGCCGGCCTGAGTGCTGCCGGTCACCGAACAGACCACGATGGTGTCGAAGAACACGCCGAGTTCGCGTTCCTGTTCGGCGACCTCGAACGCCCAGCCAGCGAACCCCAGGCCGCCGAGGGGATGGTCGGAGGCGCCGGCCGGGATGGCATACGGCCGGCCGCCCGATTCCTCGATCTCCCGCAGCGCCTGCTCCCAGCTCTTCTTGAAGCCGATGCCGAACTCGGCGGGTACCAGCCGCACGTCCGCCCCGGCTAGCCGGCTGAGCAGGATGTTGCCGGTCTTGTCGTACACCGGATCGGGCCAGTTCACCCAGCTTTCCTGGATGAGCACGCAGTTCAGGCCGGCCCGGGCCGCGACCGCCGCGACCTGGCGGGTGTGGTTGGATTGCACGCCGCCGATCGACACCAGCGTGTCGCAGCCCTTGGCCAGGGCATCGGCGACCAGGTACTCCAGCTTGCGGGTCTTGTTACCGCCATAGGCGATCCCCGAGTTGCAGTCCTCGCGCTTGGCCCACACCTGCGAGCCGCCCAGATGGGCGGACAGCCGTTCCAACGGATGCACCGGCGACGGGCCGAACAGCAGCGGATACCGCTCAAACGAGCCGATCGACATCGCATCCTCCCGAAATAAGCACGCGGCCGGCCCTGCGCGGTGACGCAGCCCACTCCCCAGCATCGCCGACCGCGCACGCCGCGATCAACCACCGCCTGTACGTCGGGCGAGTTCTACCCGTCGCCGTGCCAGCCCGCCGCTGCCCTGGGCAGAATCACTGGCCACGGTAGAGTCCCGAACGTACGGTCAGTCACGTGACAGATACCAGATCTGGACGTGCCCAGCGCGTGCGGGCAGGCAAGGTACGGCTCGCGTACCGGACCTGGGGACCCGCGCAGGCACCGCCAGTGGTCCTGCTCCACGCGCTCGGCGAACAATCGTCGGACTGGGCACCGGTCGCAGCGGCACTCGCGTCGTCGTGGCGCGTGTACGCGCCCGACCTGCGCGGGCACGGGGCCAGTGACTGGCCCGGCTCGTACACGATCGAGCAGCTCACCACGGACCTGGCAGATTTCCTTGACGCGCTGGACCTGGATCACGTGACGCTCGGCGGGCACTCAATAGGCGGCCCGCCCGCCTACCTGTACGCAGCACGGTACCCCGGCCGCGTAACCCGCATGGTCCTGGAAGATCCCGCGCCGCCATGGCCGCGCGCACCACGGGTCCTCGCCCGTCCCGAAGGCCCGCTGCCATTCGACTGGGACGTGACGGCACTGAGCAACGAGTTCACCGATCCGCAGGTCAGTTGCTGGCGCGACGAGCTGCGGTGGATTCAGGCGCCGGCACTCCTCATCGCCGGCGGCCCGGCCAGCCATGTCGACCAGGGCCAGCTCACGGACATGGCCACGCTGATCCCGGCCTGCGAACTGTTCACGGTCCCGGCCGGGCACCTAGTGCACGACGCCCGGCCAGCCGAGTTCACTGCCGCCGTCACCGCCTTCCTCCGCAGACCCTGAGCTAGCCCAGCGTGGTGGCGGCGGATCGCTCAGGTGGCGATCGGCGGTTCGCGGATGCCGAGTTCGGCCGGGCTCGGCGCCCGTCCCGGCCAGCTGCCTTCCTTGCCGTCGAGCTCGGCGGAGTCCACCCAGGCGGCCCTGTCGAAGTCACCGTTCCAGGCCCGCGCTAGCGCCCGGGGCAGCCCCCACCAGCCGAGCCTGGTCAGCCACCGCTGCTCGCTGACGGCACCGATCGCCTCCCACAACAGCAGCGCTGCCTCGAACCCGCGGCACAATGATTCGTCGTCAACCACGCCACCAGCGAACGGATCGTAGGCCGCGGCCTCGTCGCCGGGTTCCTTCGTGCTCATGATCTCCGGGCATTGCCTGGCGTACCTGACGAGATCCCCGGCCGTGGCGATGGTATTGACGCCGGAACGGACCAGGCCGATCACGGCGCCGGCCCAGTCCGCCGGGCGGAGCAGCGTCACCGGCTCGAGCAACGGCGAGTCAGCATCGATATGGCGCCGCATCGTCGCCATGGCACCGGCGGCGTCCAGCCAGAGGTCCGTGTCGTCGGCCGGTGACCGCTTGCGCGGCCGCTGGCCCCACGCCGCGCGGGCCAGTTGCCTGTAGGGCCGCTTGCGCGCCGCGGACCTGAAACGTGCGGCCTCCGCGGTGAGTTCCTCGACGGGTACCGGCGCGGCCTGTGCCTCCGGAAGGGCTTCCCAGAGCAGCGTGACGGCGTACCTCTCCGCGGCATCCCAGGCCAGGCCGAGGTCATCGGGCCCAGGGGCGCCGCCCCAGGCGTAATAGAGACCTTCCTCGCCACCCATCATCGCTGAGCCTAATCGTGGCCGGCCGGCGACGCCATCACTTCAGTCTGCCCACGCAGCAGTCATGGACCACGACCTGGCCCGCTGCCGACCCGCAGGCACTCAGGCTTGAAAATGGCTCGCCTGGCGTGCCGGGATGCGGAAGCCTTGCCGCATGGACCTGTCCGAGGCCGCGGCTGCCTGGCGCCGTGATGGCTTCGTGGTGATGCCCGGCTAGCTCGCGGGCCCCGACCTCGCGGCTGCCCAGCGGGATCTGCCCGTCGTCTATCCCACCGCTGAGGAATACCACGCGGCTCCCGCCCAGGGACGCAACCGCGCCTATACCGGCGACGAGTACGGCGGGATCATCGCCTTCCCGTTCCCCACGGTCGCGCTGAGCCGCCTCGTAGTGCACGACAAGCTGATCGCCCTCGCCGAGGCCGTCTTCGCGACCAGCGACATCCGCGTCTACGCCGCGGAGCTGTGGGCCAAGTACTCCGGTGCCGCCAGCTACGAGCAGGAGCACCACCGCGACTACCTCAACCACACGCCCCTCGTCCCCTCCACCGGCGACCTGCGCTGGCGCGGCCTTGAGATGTTCATCTGGCTCAGCGACGTGCCCGAGGACCATGGCCCCACGCACCTGGTCCCGCTCCCGGTGACGGCCGGGGTCCCCGCACTGCCGCACGGCTACCTCCGCCCGCAGCGGCCCGAGTTCTACGAGCACGAGCGCTCCGGTGCCGGACCGGCCGGGACCGTCGTGGCCTACAGCACCGACACCTTCCACCGCGGCGCCGAGATCACCGCACCGCGCTCGGCCCGGTTCAGCGCACACGTCAGCTACAAGCATGCCGACAACCACTGGACCGGCCGCCATTCGTGGGGAGACCGCTCCTTTCACCACGACTGGAACCCGTTCGCCGAGCAGGCCACCGTCCGCCAGCTCCAGCTCTTCGGCTTCCCGCCGCCCGGCCACTCCTACTGGACCCCGGTGACCCTCCGCGAGCTTGCCGTCCGCTACCCCCGCCTCGACACCCGCCCATGGCAACCGGAACGCCATATGACGTCAGACACGTGAATGGCGGCGACAACACACATATATATGGTTGTACTCAACCGGCCTGGCTCATCTTAATGGCAGAAACACCCGAATGGCTCGGGTCAACTGGCAGGTCTCTGAGGTCTGCATGAACGAGGTGTGGCATGCCCGCAGTGGCATTGTCGCGCGTGATCCCCGTCATGGCGTGATCGCGATCGCGAAAGGGGTCTTTCCTGTTCTGATGGCGTGTCCTGCCTTGCTGGTCGCGGTGGTGATCGGTGTCACCATGCCTGCGTTCCAGTTCGTCACGTAGTAGCAGTCTGGAGGCCGGTCGCCAACACGCGATTCGCGCAGGCCAGGTCCCTAACCGTGAACCCATGCCGTCCCGAGCCGCCGCTGTGGGTGTTCTGGCAGCCGAGTTAGGTGGTCGTCGCGCTGCGACGGAACCGGACACTCGCGCCGCCGAGGTGTTCGCGGGTGGTGCCTGCGTCGTGCGAAGGCGGCCGGATGAACGATGCTGCCCGGCGCGCGGAAGCCCGTCCCTGTCGGGATCGGCCCGGTTCGGTGGCAGGCTGTCGTCGCAGGCAGCCGGCGCGCCGCTGCCTGATAACATGTCCGGAACCCTGTCCCAGCGAGGTGGCCCCTGCCCAGTCCATTTGCCGCCGCTACAGCGGTCCAGCCCGTGGCGGCCGGCCAGTGGGCAGCCTCCATCCATCCGGGCTGGGACATCGGAGGCAATGCCAACGGCGGCTACCTGCTCGCCATGGCCGCCCGCGCCCTGGCCAGCGCCACCGGATGCCCGGACCCGGTGACAGTCACCGCGCACTACCTGTCCCCCGGCCAGCCGGGCAGCGTCCGCATCACGGCACAGGTCCTCAAGCAGGGAAAGCGCTTCACTACCGGCACCGCGACGATGTTCTCCGGTGCCCGCCCGCTGCTCGCGGTGCTGGGTACGTTCGGTGATCTGTCACAGGCCGATGGACCCGAGCTCATCGAGGGCGCACCCCCCGAGCTGCCCCCGCCCGAGCAGTGCGTCCCCGTGCATCCGGCCGCCACCTTCCCGCCCCCGTTCATGGGCCGGGTCGATCTGCGACTGCACCCCGACGACGCTGCCTTCGCCACCGGGCACCAATCCGGCCAGCCGCTGATGCGGGGCTGGTTCCGGCTCCCCGACGCCGAGCCCGTCGACAGCCTCGCCCTGCTGTGCGCGGTCGACGCCTTCCCGCCCACCGCCTTCAACGCCCGGCTGCCGGTCGCCTGGACGCCGACAGTGGAGCTCACCGCTCATATCCGGGCCAACCCGGCGCCCGGCTGGCTCCGCTGCCGCTTTTCGACCCGGTTCGTCACCGCCGGTTTCCTCGAGGAGGACGGTGAAGTCTGGGATAGCAACGGGCGCCTGGTTGGCCAGTCGCGTCAGCTCGCCCTCGTCCCCCGATCCTGAGATCCGCCCGTCCGCCCCGGCGCTGCTTCCAGGCCGCGCGGGATCTGGGTTTGTTGGGGGAGTACGGCGCGGAGATCGTTCCGCAGGAAAGGGTTCGCCGGCATCGCCCGCGCACGCCGCTACCACGGCCGCGACGACCAGCGCATCCTGACCCTCTATGGATACGCCTGGCGAGCATTACCCTCCGCCGTCGCCGCCGCGCTCAGCAACTTCTTTTCCCGCTGAAGCTTGAACGCCGAAGTTCGAACGCCGATAAATAGGCATCAAGAACACCCGGTCACATAGCACAAACGCGCCGGGGCCGTGCCTGCGGAGGGACGGCGCGGACTGGGGGTGGTTTCCGCGCAGATCGCCGGAGCCGCGCGTCTGGCTGTCATGCTGGGCGCGCGGGTGGCGGCGCACAGCCCCTGCCCGGTTCCAGGCTGGCCGTGGCGGGCCGGGTCGTCAGCTACTCAGGTCGTCGATGAGCGCGGTGATGTCCCGGACCGTCGAGCGCAGCACCGGGATCCGGGTAGCGGCGACCAGCCGCGCGGCTACCGGGGCGGTCACGTCGATCAGGTGGTAAGTCCGGGCGCAGCCTGGCGACTTGTCATGCACCCAGTACAGGATGACCCCCATCGAGTACAGCCAGAGCAGCTCAGGCAGCCGCTCGCGCACGTCGCTGGTCATCCGCGCCGACGACCCGTCCACCACCTCGCGGTAGAGCGCAATCGACGCGTCCCTGGCCGGGCTGGACTGCTTGCTGAACGGGCTCAGCGGGCTATCCGGCTCGGCTGCGTGCTTGTAGAACGTGGCAGCGAACGCATGGTAGGGGGCATGGACGTCGATCAGCGCGCGCACCGTGCCGCAGAGCCGGGCGCCCAGCTCGGTCTGGCTGGCGAGCACGGCGCGGCTGGCGGCCAGGTGCTCAGCTTGCCCGATGGCGTAGAACTCCTGGATCAGCTCCTCCTTGGAGCCGAAGTAGTAGTAGGCGCTGCCCGTGGAGACCGTCTGCTGCGCGCGCGGCGTCAGGTCGGCTGCTGCCACATCGGTCAATGTACGGCACGCCCCGGCCCTGGCCGCCACAGCGCAGGCGATGCCACGCGCGCGCCCGCGCCGGGCGGGTAATCCGCGGGCCCGGCGGGACCGCGCGCGGCCGGCCTGCCGGCGCCGGGACTGCCGGTACCGGAATCAGCCGGGTCGGGATCACCGGAGCCTGCTGTCCCTTGGCTGGATCCGCCGGGACCAGTCTGAGCCGGCCAGGACCGGGCGCGGCGGAGCCGGCCGAAGACCATTGTGCTGAGGACATGCAGCACGCCGAGCACCAGCAGCAGTTCGCCGATCTTGACCGATACCAGCTGCAGCGCCTGGGCCGGACTGTCGACATGCGACCAGACCTGCATGGTCAGCGCGATGAAGCCCAAGCTCAGCAAGTAGAACGCCACGACCAGCAGGCGGCTGACGGCCTCGGCCGCGCCGTCCTGGCCGCCGGGCATCGCCCCCAGGAACGCGCGGCCACTGCGGGACAGGGCCCGGCCGACCATGCCGACCAGGACGAGGCTGATGGTGACGTACAGGAGATTGGTCATGATGACGGCCACAGTAGCTCCTCCTCAACGAGGACTTGAACATGTTCAAGTCTGTCCCGGCGGGCATCCCTGCGTCCAGGCTCGCGGCCTATGATTCTGAACACGTTCAACTTCGGAGGGCGTCGGCCGGGGCCGATCACTCACACGGCTCGGCTGGTTCTTGTGATGCCTGGCTTCGTGTCGGCGAGCTTCGTCGTCGGACGCCGACCTCTCTAGGCAACGTTTGCCCCCGTTAGCCCGTGCGGCTAGGCATCAGAGACGGTGGCGCGGCGGAGGGCAGGACATTGTTTCGGGACTCTGGCTCTGAGGCGGCATTGGCAGTGGCCCTGGCAGCCGGCGCCGATGCGCCGCACGCGGCCATTTCCGATGCGGTCTTGCGGGCCGGGCCCGGTAGTCTCGTGGGTGCGATGTTGACCTGACCCTCGATACCGTGCTCGTGGACCTCCGGGCGGCCTTGTCAGCTATGCAGACAGGACCGTGATGGGAGGATCCATGGAGAACCTTGTCCGCTTTGCGGGCCTTGATGATGTTGACGCGGTTGGGCGGTTGCTCTACGACTTCAACCGGGAGTTCGATGAGCCGACGCCTGCGCCAACTGCATTGGCAGACCGGATGCGGCAGCTCCTCAAGAGCGGCGACACGCTGGTCCTGCTGGCCGGGGACGGGCCAGCCGGGCTGGCCGTGCTCCGCTTCCGGGCCGCCATCTGGAGCACCGGCCTTGAGTGTTACCTGGCGGAACTCTATGTCACTCCGGCCAGGCGGGGGCAGGGCCTGGGGCGAGCGCTCATGGAGGCGGCTCTCCGCGAGGCTCGCAAGCGGGGCGCGGACACCATGGACATCGGCGTCGACGAACCGGACCTTGCGGCCCGTTATCTTTACGAGAGCCTCGGCTTCACCAACCGGGCAGGAGGAGCGGACGGTCCCGTGATGTTTGTCTACGAACGGGAGCTGTGAAGCCGCTGCCAAGGGAATCGAATACCAGCACGGGGCACTCGGTTCGAAGTATGTGCCGGAAGTGGGCAAACGTTAGCTGAGGCGGCACTGGTTACCATCAGCACGACCGCGGCCGGCGCGCCCGCACCCTATTCCCCCCGCGTAGGTGCCCTCGTCATTCGCGTTCCATCACGCGAAGCCCCCGTTGCGGCGTCCACGACTCGATGACCAGCAACGTCGCCTCCGGGTTCAGCCGGGTGGCGACGACCTCGGAAATGTCGGCAACAAACAGATCCCCGGCAGGCCCCTCGCCGATCGGCCCGGCGAGAACCGCCCGCCCGGCGACCTTCGCCTCGCCCGGCCACCCGGCCTCCTTACCCTCCTCCGGGTGAAACGCCGGACCATGCAGGGCGAACCTCGGATCCCGCCTCAGATCAGCACCCTTGCGCGCCCCCGGCATCGACCCGAACCTGAGCTCACCGTCAGCGAACTCGCACTCGATGCCCGAGATCCGTGGCGAGCCGTCGGCCCGCAACGTCGCGATCGTCTTGTGCCTGCCCGCCTCGAACAGTTGCCGCACCCGCGCCGCGAACTCGGGCTCCGCCCGCTCCACGTCCTTCCACGCTGCCACGGCCACAGTATGCACCCGGGCCCCCTCCCGCACACAGGTGGCCTGTCATCATTTTCGGACACCGCTATTGAAGGGCTCACCGCCCAGGGGGTGCGGTACATCTTCGGCATTCCGAGCCCTATCCCGACTGGGAGAACCTCCGCACACTCCGGCACTCCGCCCGATCAGCTATCGCGTGGAAGGCCACCAGTTAGGACGGGAACTGGGTGAATGCCGCGGCGAACAGGGTGTACCGGTTGCCGTAGGCAGGGTACTTCGCGAGCATTACGTCGATCACCTCAAGCGGCGTGCTGGACTTGGCCACCGCCTGGTCGAAGTCCTCAATGTAGCGGCGCGACTGGTCGAGCACGCGGGTCGCATTGTCGTCGGGCGCGTCGGGATCCTTGTGCCCGGTGATAATCGTGGACGGCTTGAGGGCGGCCACCGCGTCCAGGGACGCCAGCCACGCCTCCCGTGAGTCCGGCGTCGAGTTCCATAGCCACATGTGGATGTTGTTGTAGACGATGTCGCCGGAGCAGATGGCCTGCATGTCCGGCACGTGCACGATCGTGGCGAGCGCGCCGTCGGCGCCGCCGATCGTGCGGAACAGGACGGGATGGCCTTCCAGGTCGGACTCCTGCGAACTGGTCAAGGCAGGCACCGCGGGGGACTGCGAGAACTGCCCGGCGAACCAGGAGTTCCAGATCGCCATGACTTCGGGGGTGGTCTGGCCACGGGCCTCGTCGACGACCTGCTGATCGCAGGCCATCAGCTGGGCGCCGGGGAAGGCGTCCAGCACTGGCCCGGCCCCGAAGAAGTGGTCGCCGTGACCGTGGGTTACGAAGATCGCGTGGGGTCGCTTGCCGGTATTGTGCACCCACGCCGCCAGCCGCTCTCCCTCGCTCGTGGTAAGCAGCGCGTCGACGAGGACGGCGTCGCGGTCGCCGGAGATCAGCGTCGAGGTGCTGGCTGGCCAGGTGGCAGGGGTACTGTCATCCCATCCCGGGCCGCCAGGTACCGGCTTGTACCCGCTATTGAAAACATCAATCGACAACGAACTGGCCATGCTGACTCCTTCACTCGATGAAGCATTTCCCCTGACGCGAGATCGCTGACCCGGTACCGGGCGGTTAGCAGCGCTGTTTCCTGCCGGGAGCGGCCCCGATTCGGTATGCGGCACGACGTCCTGGTCGTGAGGCAGCCTGTGTGCGCGCACAGTGCGCTCATCGGGCCAGCGTCTCGATCAAGGTGGCCGCGTCGTAGCTTCCCCGGTTACCACCTGGGCAAGGTCTTCACCAAGCTCGGCATCAGCTCCCGCAGCCAGCTCGACCGCGCCCTGCCGGACGACCCGGCCACCGTCCAGCCGCACTAACTCACCCTTTCCGGGTCGGTGGCCTTTGAGAGAGTGAGGCTGCCGGGGCTCATTTCGCATCCGCCAGTAGCCAGTCTTACCAGCCGGTCGGCCCGGGAGACGCCGCTAGCGCCTGGCCCGGGTCGCTGGGACGCGGGTAGGGTCGGTACAGATCGGCCGGACGCCGAACGACCATGAGGACGGTGGGGCCGCCGTGAGCTTCAACCAGCTTTTCGCTGACGAACCCCAGCCCGAGATAGCCCGCTCCGCGGTAGTGCTGGGTGACGTACACGTAGGCGCGGGCGCGATCCTGGCGCAGGGCTTGGTGGTGCGGGCGCACGGCGCAGCGGTGAGCATCGGCAACCACTCGGCCATCCTGGAGAACGGGGTGGTGATCGGCACGCCCGGGCATCCGGTCCGGGTGGGTCAGCGCACCGTTTTCGGTCACCGCGCCACGATCGTCGGCGCTACCATCGGCGACTTGTGCGAGATCGGCAACGGCGCGATCCTCATGCCGGGCTCCCGTCTGGGCGACGGCTGCATCCTGGGCGAGGGCACGCTGGTCCCGCCGGACACCGTGATCCCGGCCGACTCGGTCCTGGTCGGGCGTCCGCCACACGTCATCCGGTCGGCCACGGACAGCGACCGTGAGCGGCTGGCGGTGCTGCGCCAGCATCAGACCAACCTCACCGACGACCCGGGCACGATCGTGCACGGACCGATGCGAGCGGGAGAAAGCATGGGAACCCTCTACGCTTATCGCGATAAGACCCCGTCGATCGGCGTCGGCACGGTCTTGTTCGACTCGGCGGAGATCACCGGCGACGTGGTCATCGGCGAAAACTCGCTCATCGGCGCCGGCGTGAAGATCATAGGCGACTCCCACGGCCCGGTCCGGGTCGGCTCCCGGGTGCAGATCCTGGAGAACACGGTGCTGCATCTGCTGCCCGACAACGAGCTGATCATCGACGACGACGCGGTGATCGGCCCGGGCGCGATGATCCACGGCTGCCACATCGGCCGCGGCAGTGTCGTCGAGCCGGCCGCGATCGTGTGCGACGGCAGCGTGGTCGGGGCCGGGTCCGTGGTCCGCGCCGGCGCCTGCGTCAAGCAGCGCGACCGTTTCGGTGACCGGTCCATCCTGGACGGCTTCCCAGCCAAACTCGTCGGCACCCTGACCGGCCCGCCGCCGATGCCGGGCTGGGCCCTGCCCCCCGACGCTGTCGCAACTCTGCGCAGGGTGCAACGGTGATCGCAACCGTTACGTGAACAAAGGTGAGCAATGTCTGAGCAGGTGAGCGATTCCGCCGATGTTATCGACAACACGGATGCGTCCCGGTTCGAGCTGCGCGCGGACGGGTGGCTCGCGGAGCTTGTTTACCGTATCCGCGGGGGCCCGCTGGTGCTGATCCACACCGAGGTTCCGTTGGAGCTGGAAGGCCGCGGCATCGGCGGAAGGCTGGTGACCGCGGCTATCGACCGGGCGGCGCGCGAGGGGCTGACCCTGGTGCCGTTGTGCCCGTTCGCACGCGGCTGGCTGGAGCGGCATCCCGAGGCGGCCAGTAGGGCGGTCATCGACTGGGACAGTTGAGCGGCACGCCGCTGGCGCCGAAGGAGGAGGCCTCCGTTCTCGGCATGAGGCGCACGAACACGACGGCGCTGCCGCGGCAGTGGCGACCGCGACCGGTCCGCCAGTTGCTAGTCCCGGCCGCCGGTCGACGGGCGTGTGGCATCGGTGCCGGGCAGATGGCGAGACATTCCCCCGTCCAAGGACGCGCGACAGGGCTGACGGGCCGGCGCAGCGAACGCGACGTGCTGGACCGGCTGATTGATGCTGTCCGCGCAGGTGAGGGCCGGGCGCTGGTCGTGACCGGTGAGCCAGGTGTGGGCAAGTCGGCGCTGCTGGAATATGTGGTGAAGGCGGCGGCGGACATGCGGGTGGCCCGGGCGGCGGGGGTGGAATCGGAGATGGAACTGGCGTTCGCCGGCCTGCATCTGCTGTGCGCGCCGCTGCTGGACCGGCTGGAGGGCCTGCCGGGTCCGCAGCGCGACGCGCTGGGAGTCGCGTTCGGGCTGCGGGAGGGCGGTGCGCCGGACCGGTTTATGGTCGCGCTGGCGGTGCTGACCTTGCTGTCCGAGTTGGCGGAGGAACGGGCACTGCTGTGCGTGGTCGATGACGCGCAGTGGCTGGACCGGGCGTCGGCGCAGGTGCTGGCGTTCGCGGCGCGGCGGCTGCTGGCCGAGCCGGTGGGGCTGGTCTTCGCCGCGCGCGAGCCGGGCGAGCAGTTCCAGGGAGTGACGGACCTGGAGGTGCCGGGCCTGCCGGACCAGGAGGCCCGCGCGCTGCTGCGGTCGGTGGTCGGGTTCGGGCTCGACGAGCGAGCCCGGGACCGGATCCTGGCCGAGGCGAACGGCAACCCGCTGGCGCTGCTGGAGTTGCCGCGCGGGCTTGGCCCGGCGCAGCTAGGGGGCGGGCTCGGGCTCGTCGGGGTACAGGCGGTCCCGGCCCGGATCGAGCAGGCCTTCCGGCGGCGGCTGGAGGCGCTCCCCGCCGACACGCGGTCGCTGATTCTGGTCGCGGCGGCCGAGCCGGCCGGCGACCCGTTGCTGGTCTGGCGGGCGGCCGGGCGGCTCGGGATCCCGGCTTCCGCCGCGGAGGCCGCTCAGGCCGACGGGTTGCTGCAGACCGGGACGCACCTGCGGTTCCGGCATCCGCTGGTGCGGTCGGCGGTCTACTCGGCGGCGCCGTTGCCGGAGCGGCGGGCGGTGCACCGGGCGCTGGCCGAGGTGACCGATCGCGACCGTGATCCGGATCGGCGGGCATGGCATCTGGCGGCGGCAGCGCCGGGACCCGATGAGGCGGTGGCCGCGGAGCTTGAGCGGTCAGCGGGCCGGGCGCGCCGGATTCCGGGGAGCAGAAGCCGAGGCCGTCCCGCTGATCGAGACCGTGAGCACGGCTGCCCGAGCTGCGGGCCAGGGTGTAGCCATCCAATTTTCGCAGTGGACATCGGCCATCCTGTACAACGGGCTCGGCCGCTACGAGACGGCGCTGGCCGAGGCGCGAGCTGCCGCGCAGGCGCCTGAGCTGCAGGTTTCCATGTGGGCGCTTGCTGAGCTGATCGAGGCGGCCAGCAGGACCGGGCAGAGGAGGCTGGCCGCCGACGCGCTCGGGCGGCTGGCCGAGGCGACCAGCATCGGCCAGACCGACTGGGGGCAGGGGATCTACGCGCGTTCCCGGGCGCTGCTCGGCGATGGCGAGGACGCCGAAGGCTCGTACCGCGAAGCGATTGACCGGCTGAGCCGTACCGGTTTTCGTCCCGAACTCGCCCGCGCCCACCTGCTCTACGGTGAGTGGCTGCGCCGCGAGGGCCGACGGGCCGACGCGCGGGCGCAGCTGCGCACCGCGCACGACATGTTCGACTCGATCGGCATGCAGGCGTTCGCCGAACGGGCCCGCGGCGAGCTGCTGGCCACCGGCGTAACCGTCCGCAGGCGCACCGCCGACACGAGCGATCAGCTCACCCCCCAAGAGGCCCAGATCGCGCGGCTGGCCCGGTCGGGCATGTCGAACCCGGAGATCGCCGCCCAGCTGTTCCTCAGCCCGCGCACCGTCGAGTACCACCTGGCCAAGGTGTTCACCAAGCTCGATATCACCTCCCGCCGCCAACTCCGGCGGGCGCTGCCCGACAGCGGCCGCGACGGGCCGATGGCATAACCGGGCGCTCCGGTCCACGCGGTAAGCCGCATACACGGCAGGGCCGCACCGGTCACACGTCTCGTTCATGCCGCCGCCCGTCCCGGACTGCAGCATGGCCGCCGGGCACGCTGGCCTGGGGCCAGACAGCCAGCTGGCGCGCCCAGCACATGCGCGTCGCGGCAGCGTCGGGGTGGTCGCCGAACTCCTGGGCCATCCGGGCGACGCAGCCGCGCACGCCGAGCCGCCGGATGGCGCGGTTGGTGGCCTGGGCCACCGTTTCGGCGGTCGGCGCGTCCGATGGCTGCAGCCCGGAGGCGAACAGCGCAAGGCACCGAGCGTCGTTGGCGTTCAGCCTGGTCGCGGCGAGCTGTGTAGTCGTGGGCATCTCACACCGTCCCGTTTGGTGCTTCCTTTCGTTCACAATCCGCCACTCCGGAGTCGGTCGCATCCGTGTATGGCCCTAGCAAGCGCCCTGGCGCCGACTAGGGACGTACACGGATGTGAGGGGCCCGCCCGGAGCGCGACCGTGGATGCCAGTACCAACCTTCGCGCGACGCGGGACGAGCCGGTCGGCCGCCCCGGAAGGAGGAACCCCATGTCCAGCACTGTCAGCGCCCATCCGCCGGGTGGGCTGCATCGGGAACCGGAGCTGTCCTCCCGACAGCTTGCGCCTGGAGCACCGGTCAAGTAGCCGCCTGCGCTGACCGGTGATCCGTTTCGCCCCTTTTGCCAAACTATGTCCGGTTCCTTAGTGGGTGGATTGGGGCTACTGGGTGGCCCGGGGGGTCTATGGTGCACACAATTCACCCCGAAGCCCCGATCCACCCCGGTAAACGGAGGAATGCTCCCGCTGCCCTCCGCTTATCCGGAGCTCCGCGAACCGCGCGACTGCCTGGCGGAAGCGGGTGCCGATCTGCTCGAACACCGCCGGGGAGGCGATCGGCATGCCACGGTGATCATGCAAGAACGTCACCACCTGACCGCCTACCTGCAGCAACGGCACGTACCCGCAAGCCTGAACCTGCAAGCACCGGCACGCAGCCGGAACCGTCAACCTCGGCGGTCAGAGGCGGAGCCTCACTGGGTGATCGCCATGCAATACAGCAGGCAACACGTGGTCAACGTGCTGCATCGCCTGGGGTACACGGAGCTAGCTGATGAGGCGTCGCGGGACCTGCCCGATCCGGTTGATATCAATCGGCCCAGGCATGGGGCATCAAGCACGGCCTTTCCCACGATGAACTGATTAGCCATATGGGCGGCAGCCCTTGACAGTCAGGATGTTCGCTGGGCGCGCGTCGGGCGTGCCGCCCACGGCATATTCGGCCGGTTCGGGGCCGCGGCGTTCGCCGAACGGGCCCGCCGGGAGCTCCAGGCGACAGGCGAGACGGTGCGCAAGCGCACCATGGACATGCGCGACGCCCTAACCGTGCGGGAGGCGCAGGTCGCCCGCTCGCTGCCGAGGCCGTACGAACCCTGAGATCGGCGCCCGGCTGCTCATCAGGCCGCGGACCGCGGAGTACCACCTGGGCAAGGTGTTTCTCCGAGCTCGGCATCAGCTCCCGCGGGCAACTCGGACGCATGGGACGGCCAGATGCTGTTCTTGGCGCAGAACGGCTTCCATGCGGTCGCGCACGACCGGCGCGGTCATCGCTGGAGGCGTTCACCTTCCACGACAAGGGGTTCGTCGTCTCGGTCGGGACCCGCCGCGGGGTCGCCGACATCGCCGGCATCACCAGCGGCGGGCGCCTGGCCCACCTGCTCAAAGACGCCATCGAGTGGGAGTACCGCCAATCCGTCCGCCATCTGCGCGGCTGGGACCCGGTAGCCCGGTAACCGCGACCCATGTGAGATGTCTACCTCAGCAACACCGCGTAATGATCTTGATCCGCTCCCAGGAAGACGGCATGATTCACTCCGTGCGCCTGCCGCGGACGACGTCGAGGTCCTCATGACACGGGCGCGAGTGCCCCCGGTGCTCGTCACCGGAGCGACCGGCCGGGTTGGGCGCGTCGTCGTCGACCTGCTAATAGACGCGGGCGTGCCGGTCCGCGCCCTCACGCATCGCTCCGAGGCGGCGGCGACGCTGCCAGCGAACGTCGAAGTCGTCACCGGCGACCTCACCGTGCCCGAATCGCTCGACGCAGGACTGCAAGGTGTCAGTGCCGTCTTCCTCGTCTGGACCGCCCCGCCGACGACTGTTCCGGCAGTTGTCGAGCGTCTCGCAACCTCCGCGCGGCGTGTCGTCTTTCTCTCATCACCGCACCAAACCCCGCACCCTTTCTTCCAGCAACCGAATCCAATGGCGGTGCTCCACGCCGATATTGAGCGGCTCATCGCGGCCGCCGGGCTCGAGTCGACGATCATCCGGCCGGGGATGTTCGCGTCGAACGCGTTGTTCTGGTGGGCGACCGCGATTCGCGCCGACGGTGTCGTCCGGTGGCCTTACGGCGCTGCCGAGACGGCACCCGTCGATGACCGCGACGTGGCAGCCGTCGCGGCGCGGACCCTGTATCAGGACGGACATGCTGGAGGCGACTACGTCCTCACGGGCCCCGAGTCACTGAGTCAGGCAGAGCAGGTGAGCATCATCGG
>WNGL01028996.1_pt1 | contig 15839 bp, 21 predicted proteins | sample 5400591 | NCBI WGS metagenome assembly WNGL01 (sample SAMN13153377, study PRJNA577476) | soil metagenome | isolation source: 80 cm soil or saprolite under Garry oak tree replicate 1 | place: USA:California | collected 2016-06-15
CCCGACGAAGCTCCCGGTCTCGCCGACGCGGGCGTCGCTCAGGCTGAACCACACGGAGAGGACGAAGGGATAGCCGACCAGGAACAGCAAGAGGAAGAAGGCCGGAGCGATGAAGGCGTAGGCAACCGATGTGTCCCGCCCCAGGACATCGGACAGCCCGCGAGTGCGCGCCTCGCCGCGCGCGGCCAGCTTCGCCACATCCCCATTGGCCGTCTTGAGCTGCATGACGCGCTCCCATCGAGGTGTCCGCCCGGGCTTCGACACCAACAAGCGCCACACCGTAGCTTCCGTCCGAGACGCCTGTCAAGCGCCGCGTGTCCGAACGTCCCAAAACTGACGTCAGATTGCTCGCGGATCGACGCCTTCCTGACGGGCCAGAGGATTTCACGACGCTGCTGCGGCCACTTAGACGGGGCGCGAATCTGGTGCGTCTTTTGCTAAGCGGGCGATCGATGGGGCTCGTGCGCCGTGCCACCGAGCCGACACGAGGGTGACGATGCGTTATCTGATCGTCGTCGCCCGGAACCAGCCGGCTGTCTACGAGCATCTGCGCCATCGCCATGGACGCGACTCGAGGGTTCAGGTGGTGGTCGACCGGCGCGGTGCTGACGATGTGGAAATGACGGCCAACCCGCCACCCGTCGAGCGTCGGCGACGGCGATCGTGGCTCACGACCGGGGCGTCTCACGAGCTCGTCGAGCTGCCGGCGGATGACACGACCGAGTCCCGGAGTCCGAAACAGAAACCCGGTGTTCCCCACGAGGAGGCCACACGGCAGATGAGCGAGACCCAAATGTGCGAGATCGAGACCGTCGAAGATCCGCAGCAGGTCACCCGGTGGCTGACCGAAAGCCAGCAGATGCTCGACCGCGTTATTCCGGCGCTCATCGAGGAGCGGGATCGCCTGCGCCAGAGTCTCGAGGCGAGGGACCGTGAGTGCGAGCAGCTCCGCGGCGAGCTCGACGAGACGCGCCGTAACCTCGGCAAGCTCCAGAGCGAGCTCGAGAGGCTGCGCGGCGAGCGGGCGGCGATGGTCAAGGCGTTCGACGACGTCGTGGCCGTGCTTGCCCAGCTTCACGGGCCGATGTATGAGATCGCCCGCCGGCTCGATGTTCGCCCCACACCCTGGGCAGGGGTCGACGCCCCGGGTCCGAACGGTGGACCATGAAAAGGTGATACGCCAGCTCTACTGATCTGGATTGAACATGTCCGCGACACCTTTCCACGCGCCATCGGCCTGCTTCTTCCAAACCACGACATACTTCCCTCGGCCCGTGGCAGGCTTGCCCTTCGGATCGTTCAGCGTCAGCTCATACGTCCCTACCTCGTAGGCCACATCCCCGGACTTGGATGCTTCAACCTTGGTTGCGCTCCAACTGATGGCATACCCTGGAGTGGCCATCAAGCCAGCCCAAAACTTGCGAATTGGGTCCTTGCCTGTAGCGATGGGGGCATGAGGCGGAAGCAGCGAGGCATTTTCGGCATAGAACGAGAGAGTTTTCTCAATGTCTTTTGCGCCGGCCGCCTTTGACTTCGATCTCGTCGAGTCCGCGCCCGGGACGAAGGCGCTCTTCGGGACGGACCGATTCGGCCGGGACGTGCTCAGTCGGGTCATCTATGGCGCGCGGATCTCCCTCTACGTCGCCGTCGTCTCGATCGGTATCGCGATGGTCGTCGGCGGCGTGCTCGGGCTGACCGGGGGCTACCTCGGCGGTACCTGGGACAACGTCATCAACCGCGTGATGGACGTGTTCTTCAGCGTCCCCGGCCTGCTCCTCGCGGTGGGCATCGCCGCGATGCGCGGCCCCGGCGTGAACAGCGCGGTCGTCGCGATCTCCATCGTCTACACGCCGCTCTTCGCGCGCGTCATGCGGGGGCCGGTGCTGGCGGAGCGCGAGAAGGACTACGTGCAGGCGGTGCGGGCCCTCGGCGCGACGCGCCTGGCCGTGGCGCTCAAGCACGTCCTGCCCAACGTGATCTCGCCCTTCGTGGTCCAGGGGACGATCGCGTTCTCGCAGGCGATCCTGATCGAGGCGTCGCTGAGCTACCTCGGCCTCTCGGCCCAGCCGCCGACGCCCTCGTGGGGGAACATGCTGAACGAAGGGCGAACCTATCTCGAGACCGCCCCGTGGATCTCCGTGTTCCCGGGCATCGCGATCATGCTGAGCGTGCTCGCGTTCAACCTGATCGGCGACGGTCTGCGCGACATCCTCGACCCCAACGTCCAGTGAGGCGTAGGACAGCGAACGAGCCACAGGACTGTGAACGAGCCCCAGGAGGTACCCCGATGACGACTCACGTGACACGTCGAGATCTTCTCAAGACCAGTGGCGCCGCCCTCGCCGCGCTCTCGGTCGGCAGGACGGCCGCGCACGCGCAGGCGCCAAAGCCGGGCGGCACCTTCGTCTCGGCGCAGACGACCGAGGCGACGGGCCTCGATCCGCAGCTCGTCCCGGCGTTCTCGCGGAGCCGGCGCTCGCCGATGATGTACAACCAGCTCGTCCGCTTCGACGCCGAGATGAACCCCGTGCCGGAGCTGGCCGAGTCCTGGCAGATCAGCCCGGACGGGCTCACGTGGACCTTCAAGCTCCGGCAGGGCGTGACCTTCCACGACGGCCAGGAGCTGACCTCCGCGGACGTCAAGTTCACGTTCGATCGGCTCTTCGAGAAATCGCCGGGGAGGTCGGACTTCATTGCCGTCGATCGGGTCGAGCCGGCGGGGCGCTACGCCGTGAAGTTCGTGACGAAGGAGCCCTTCGCCGGGCTCCTCGCGGCGCTCGGCGGATTCTGGGGCTTCATCATCAGCGAGGCGGGCATCAAGAGGCACGGCGACTTGAACAAGGCCGCGCTCGGCACGGGCCCGTTCGTCCTGCAGGACTGGAAGGTCGAGCAGCAGATGGTGCTCAAGCGCAACCCGCAGTACTTCAAGAAGGGGCTGCCGTACCTGGACGAGGTCATCCTCCGGATCATCCCGGACGAGGCGAACATCGTCGCGGCGCTCCGCACGGGCCAGATCCACCACGCGTTCCTCGAGGACAACAAGAACTTCAACCTCCTGAAGGACGAGAAGACCCTGACCGGCTACCGGAGCTCGCGTCTGGGCTACGACTTCCTCAACATCAACGCGAGCCGCGGGCCTCTGAAGGACGTCCGCGTGCGGCAGGCGATCAGCTGGGCCGTGGACCGGAGCCAGGTGCTGCGCGTCGCCGCCGCCGGGTTCGGCCGGCTCACGGCGCCCGCGACCGCGCCCATGAAGCAGTGGCAGCTTCCCGAGGAGCAGTGGATGCGCTACTACAGACCCGACCTCGACCGCGCGAAGAAGCTCATGACCGACGCGGGCCAGGCCGGCGGCTTCACCGTGAAGCTCGGGGTGATCCCGACGTTCCCCACGATGGTCCTGGGCGCGCCCATCGTCGCTGCCCAGCTCAAGAAGATCGGCATCACCGCGGAGATCGAGAACGTCGAGTATGCCGTGTGGATCAAGCGCTGGCTCGCGAAGGACTTCGACATGACGATGAACACCACGCCGGGCTACGCCGACCCGGACACCGCGTTCTTCCGCGCGCTCCATTCGACGAAGGGCCAGAACTGGAACAGCTGGAGCGTGCCCGAGCTCGACGGCCTGCTGGAGGAGGGGCGGCGGACGCTCGACCAGAAGAAGCGCAAGGAGATCTACGACCGCGTCCAGATCCTGATCCTCGAGAACGTCCCACATCTCTGGCTCTTCTCCGCGGACACGATCGACTTCACGCAGGCCTCCGTGAAAGGTTTCAGGCAGCATCCGACGACCCTTCTCTACGGCTTCGAGGGCGCCTCGCTCGACCGGGCCTGAGCGTGGGGGCTTGAGCGTGAGGCGCTGACTGTGGGACGTTATCTCGTCGTGCGCGCGTACTCGATGGCCCTGACGCTCCTGGGGCTGACCGTCCTGGTTTTCCTCATGCTGCGGCTGATCCCGGGGACGGTCGTCGAGCAGATGATCGGCGCCGACGCGATTTCGCGCTCGCCCTCGGCATCGCCGCCGGCATCGTCTCCGCCGTCCGGCGCGACCGCGCCGTGGACAACGTCGTGCGCGTCGGGGCGCTCCTCGGCCTCTCCGTCCCGGTCTTCTGGCAGGGGACGATGCTGATCCTCTTCTTCTCGATCTACCTCCGCTGGATGCCGCCCGTCGTCTGGGTGGACTTCTTCGCCGACCCGCGGCGGAATCTGACGATCATGCTGCTGCCCGCCCTCTGCCTCGGCACCGCGAGTGCTGCCAACATCGCGCGCACCACGCGCGCCTGCATGCTCGACGTCCTGCGCTCGGAGTACATCCGGACGGCCGCGGCCAAGGGCCTCGCCGACCGAGCCGTCGTCCTCAAGCACGCGCTGAAGAACGCGCTCATCCCCATCGTGACCGTCGCCGGTCTCCAGATGGGCATTCTCCTCGGCGGCACCGTCGTCGTCGAAGAGGTCTTCACGCTCCCCGGTGTCGGGCGCCTCGTCCTCTGGTCGATCTATCAGCGCGACTACCCGCTCACCCAGTCCACCATCCTCTTCGTCGCCATCCTGTTCATGGCGATCAATCTCGCGGTCGACGTGCTGTACGGGTATCTCGACCCGCGCATCCGATATGGCGAGTGAGCTAGGCTGGAGCGCATCGCCGCTCGTGGCAGAGTCCGTCTTTGGGCCCTAGCGCGCGGCTGATGCTGAGCGTCTGATAGCGGTTTACGCTTGTGTCGCGGCGGGCCAGGCGCCGAGCTGCTGCATTAGGGAGAAAAGATTTGCCACACCCCAATGCTCGGTGATCTTGCCGTTGCGCACTCGCATGACGTCGACGGTTTCAAATTGGATTTTTCGACCGGTCGGCGCCACACCCAGGAATGTTCCCTGGTGCGTTCCATGATACGTCTTGTAAGTCGTCACAAGCTCTCCATCGGCGGCCTGCCAATGGATATCTGCGTGGAAATCGGGGAATGCAGCACGAAGCCTGCGGTATAGGCTTCGTGCGCCGTCTCGATCGGGAGTGCTGTTTGGCTGGGGTGTATGGTCAACGAAGTCGACGGCGAAGAGCTCCTCGAAGACGTCGAAGTTCCCACGGCTCTGCACTTCTTCGGTATTCCGGCGGACGACAGCTTTCGCGGCATCGGTTGACATACTAGCTCCTTTCGCGATGCGAGCTCCGCCGTAAGGTAAGGTGCGCCGGCCCTCCCAGCAACGGCTCAGCCGATCGAATGTACACGATACGTGAACGCATGCAAAATATGAACATAACTGCTCCCCCGGATGCAATGTAAGGGTACTGTAGATGTTGATAAATGCCTCGCCCGTGAACCCAGAAACGCGTATCCCGCACCCGTCACGCGGCGACGTGGCGATCATTCTCAGCGGCGGTGGCGCCAGGGCCGCCTATCAGGTGGGCGTGCTCCGGGGCCTCAGCCGACACTTCCCGCGAGCCCGGCCCCTGATCCTCGCGGGCGAATCGGCGGGCGCGATCAATGCGGCCTACCTGGCGGCGCATTCGGGCACCCTCCCGGAGGCGGTCGAGGACCTCGCCCGCCTATGGAGCCAGCTCACGGCGGACGAGATCTTCCGGGTCGGCGCGCTCTCGCTCGCGCGCAACGTCCTGCGCTGGGGAACGCGGTTGATGTCGGGCGGCGCGGCCATCGCGCCCGAGGCGCGGGGCCTTCTCGATACCGCGCCGCTACGCGCGTTGCTCGAGCGAAGCTTCGCGCCGGCGGACGGCGAGCTGGTCGGCATCGCCAAGAACCTTGATCGGGGCCTGCTCAAAGCCATCGCCCTCACCACGATCAACTACTCGACGGGCCAGACGGTCACCTGGGTGCAGGGCGGCCGGATCCGGGACTGGGAGCGACCGCTCCGGCGAAGTGTCGGGACCCGGCTCACGATCGATCACGTGCTGGCCTCCGCGGCGCTGCCGTTCCTCTTCCCGGCGGTGCGGCTGGGAGACGACTGGTACGGCGACGGCGGCGTGCGCCTCCACGCGCCCCTCTCGCCCGCCATTCACCTCGGCGCGGAACGGATCCTCGCGATCTCGACCCGGTACCGGCCCACCCACGAGGAGGCTGATCAGCCGGCCGTGCACGGCTATCCGCCGCCCGCCCAGGTGGCCGGGATCCTTTTGGACGCGATCTTCCTCGACCTCATCGACTATGATGCGCTGGTGCTCGAGCGCCTGAACCGGTTGCTCGGGAAGCTGGCCCGGCAGGAATGGGGTGAGCTGCGACCCGTGGATCTCCTCGTGCTCCGGCCGTCGCAGGACCTGGCCAGGCTGGCCGCGGGCTGCGAGGCGTGTCTCCCTCGGGGGTTGCGGTTCTTCGTCCGCGGCCTGGGCGCCCACGAGACATCGAGGCCTGCGTTGCTGAGCCTCGTGATGTTCATGCCGGAGTACCTGCAGCCCTTGATGCGCATTGGGGAGTCGGACGTCGAGGCCCGGCTTGACGAGGTCGCCGCGTTCTTGACCGACTGAGACCACCAGAGGAGGGGAATCATGGCCACTCTCGCGCTGATCATCGCAGTGGTTGCACTCGTGATCGCTATCGCCGCGTACAGGCGCACAGGCGGCGTCGGCGAGCTGCAGAACCAGATCCAGACGCTGAGCTCGACGACGGACTCCGTACGCGACCGTACGGCCGATGCCCTGAACCGGCTCGAGCAGCTCGTCCGCGGCGGCAAGGACCGACCGAAGCCTGACGATCGGTCCGAGCCGTCGACCCACGGCGAGAGGCGATGAAGCTCTGGCGTGATGTCCTGGTGTTCCTCGTCGGGCTCGCGCTCGGCGTGACCCTCGTCCTGGTCGGGCCGCGGGTCGCCGGCCCGTTCCTTCCCGAGGCGCTCCGGGGCAAGGCCGAGGTCGTGGAGGGCGAGGTGGCGAAGAAGCTCCGCGAGCAGGACAGGCTTCTCGTCACCCTCGTCACCGGGCGTGGCGCGATCCTGATTACCTTCAAGCAGAAGGTCGCCGAGGTCGATCTTCTCGTCGCGGAGGGTGACAAGCTCACCCTCCACGTGCGCCGATTCGAGCCCTTCGTGGAGGATCCTGCGATCCAGAGCGTCAAGAAAAAAGACGTATCGTGACATGGCGAAGGAGGTCCGGGGCATGAGCCAATCGTCGCGTCCAGTGGCCCAGGTCGTCACGCCGGAGCCGGTCGTCGAAGGCGCCGGCGTTCATCTCCGACGGAGCATCGGCACTCGAAAGCTCGACCACCTCGACCCCTTCTTGCTCCTCGACCACTTCGAGTCGGTCAATCCGGCGGACTACGAGGCGGGGTTCCCGTATCACCCGCATCGTGGAATCGAGACGGTGACGCTCGTTCGCAAAGGCGAAGTGCGGCACGGCGACTCACTGGGGCACCGTGGGACGATCGGGGCCGGCGACATCCAGTGGATGACCTCGGGAAGCGGCATCCTCCACGAGGAAATGCCTCAGAGACGTCCCGAAGGGATTGCCGGGTTACAGCTGTGGCTGAATCTGCCGGCGCGCGAAAAGATGAGCCCCCCGAAGTACCGCGATCTGGAGGCGTCTCGTCTCACGGAGACGGCGGCGGAGGGAGGGGCGAGGATTCGGGTCATCGCCGGCGACGCGGGCGACGGGCGGCTCGCAGGACCGGTCGAAGGCCTGGCCGTCGCGCCGAAGTTCATCGACGTGACGCTGCCACCCGGCACCACGTTCCGGGAGACGGTGCCACGGGGCCACACCGCGTTCGCGTACGTCGACCAGGGTGAAGTTCGCTTCGGGCCGCAGCAGACCTCCACGCATGCGCCCGCCCTCGTCATTTTCGGTGACGGCGACCTCGTGGAGGCATCCGCCGGCGCTGGCGGCGGGCGCTTCCTCCTCGCGGCGGCTCGACCACTTCACGAACCGATCGCGCGCTACGGGCCGTTCGTGATGAACACGCGCGCAGAGATCGAGCAGACGCTGGCGGACCTTCGGACCGGCAACTTCATCCGCAAGGAGCCGCGCGACGAGTGACGCATGGACGGTGATCTGTGACGCTCAGCGGCGCCTCAGGCGCGGATCGAATCGGAACGCCTCGGGGTTGCCTGTCCGGATGCGTTTGAAGTGCGAGTGCAGGGGATTGAGCAAGTAGTTCAGCTCCTGGGGGATGACGGCCGAGGGCACGGCGAGCACCGGACTTTTTAACTCGTGCGCCCAGCGAGCTCCCAGGTCGGCGAGCGCCTCCGGTGGGGGGTAGCTTCTCCAGTTCGCTGGAAGCTCGGACGCCGGCACCCGGGAGATGGTCAGCATCTCGGGAATGTCGGCCGCGATCGCGACCAGGTCGCCCGGCGGCTCCGGCCGCTCGAGATTGACGAAGAGCTCGAGGGCAGCCAGCGCGAGGCTCGCCGAGGTGTAGACGACCGGGATCCCGGGCTGGTTCCAGCGGCCCCCGTGACGGCGCGCCCCGTCGCCGTCGAAGGCCGCGTGCCGCGCACGCGTTATCCGCCAGACGCGGATCAGCTGTAGACGCCGTGCTCGATGCGACCGAGGATCCGCTCGACCTGCTGCGCCCCGAGGTCGGTGTCGAGCAGATCGAGGGGGCGAACCGACCCGAGCGCCCGGACCGTTCCGCGCAGCCAGGCGCCGGCCCTTTCCTGGCTGCCGAACACGTCTTCCGCCCGGGCCGCGACGCGGGCGAGGCGCAGGAGCCGGTCGGACTCATCCGCGCTCAGCCGGTGCGCCTTCTTCCGCCGAGCCAGCGTGCGGGGTGGCAGGTGCAGGACGCGGACGAGCGTCTCCCGGGGGATCTCGAAGCGGGTCGCGAGGGCCTCGAGGGTCGCGTACGGGAACCCCGTTCGGGCCTTGTCGATGATCGCCTCAAACGTCGTCTGACGCTCCCTGAACACGCCCTTGCCGCCCAGCGTCTGGACGAGCCGCCCGGTCGAGATCATTCAGTGCCTCCTGTGCAACATGGCATTGATACTACCGCCATGTGGCACCGACGTCAACCGGCCCGGCCGCTCAGAAGGCGCCCTTGTCGAGCGCGTAGAAGTTCGCGTAGATGGACTCGCAGTCGGCCTGGAGCCGTCCCCGGCTGCCATAGCGCGAGCCGAAGCGGGTGAGCGCCTGGGTCGAGAGGTCCGCGCTCGGCTTACCTTCCACGATCAGCTCGCTGATCCACTGTCCGATCAGGAGCGAGCCGGCGATCCCGAGGGCGTTGCACCCGGTGGCCGCGAACAGCCCGCGGATGGAAGGCACTTGTCCGACCAGGAAGTTCCCGTCGGGCGTGAAGGTCGGAAGGCCCGCGCATCCCCGGATGATGGGTGCCGCCTGGAGGGCGGGAAAGGCGCGCGTGAGTCCAGCGCCAAGCTCCTCCAGGACTCGCTGGTCCCGTTCGGTCTCCTCGATCGTGAAAGTGGCGGGGAGGTCGGCCATGGCGAACCTCTTGGGCGCGCTCTCGAAGCCTCCGATGAGCACGCCGCCGACTTCCGGACGCAGATAGACGGACGCGTCCGGCACCCGGACCACTGGCATCTCGCGCGGGATCCCGTCCATGGGCGCGGTGACCCAGAGCTGGTGCCGGATCGGGATCGTGTCGAACCGAAGCCCCAGCGCTGCGCCGATCAGCTCGCTCCACGGTCCCACGGCCATCACGACCGTCTCGCACGCGATCGATCCGTCCGCGGTCCCGACGCCGGTGACCCGGCCGCGATCGATCGTGATCGCAGTGGCGGGCGTCTGGGTCCGCATCCTGACGCCGAGACGACGGGCCGCGCGCGCCAAGCCTGAGCCACCTGGGCCTCGAGCTCGCGCACGCGCGCGTCCGTCAGCGCGAGCTTCAGGCTCCCGACCTGTCGGAACCCCGGATCCTCCCCGTGCTCGGCCTGCCATCGGCTGAGCCTGTCCACGACGGCCATGATGGAGCGCGCCATGAGCTCGGAGGCGCGGAGCTGGCCGACCAGGCCGGCGGCCTGCGACGTGTTGCCCGAGGCGAGCTCGCCGCGCTCGAGCACCAGCACGTCGGAGACGCCAGCGCGGGCCAGATGGTAGGCGATGGAGCATCCCCAGATTCCGCCTCCGATGATGACGACCCGGGCTGTGTCAGTCATCCTGCCGGCTCAGCACCGCACGATGAGATCGATCTCGACGAGCGACCCTAGGGCCAGGTTGGTCACGCCCACCGTCGTCCGCGCGGGGAAGCGCCCCGCCTTGAAGTAGCTGGCGTACACCGCATTCACGGCCGGATAGTCAGCGGCGAAGTTCACGAGGTAGATTCGGACCATCACCACGCGCTCGAAGCTCGTCCCGGCGCCGCGGAGGACGGTCTGGAGGTTCTGCATGATCTGACGCGTTTGCTCGGCCGCGCCCCCCGGCACCAGGGCTCCCGTCTTCGGGTCAACGCCGAGCTGTCCGGTGACAAAGAGAAAGTCGCCCGCGCGCACGGCGTGGCTGTAGGCTGCGGTCGGCGGTGGGGGTGGGGCGTCGGGATTCGTCAGGAACTCGATGTCCATGGGGGCCTCCGTTATCGGTAGCGCTCAAGGAACTGCCGGGCCCGCTCGCTGGCAGGTTTCTCGAAAAATACCTCGGCCGGCGCGATCTCCACGATCCGGCCATTGTCGAGGAATACGACGCGGCTCGCCGCCTCGCGCGCGAACTTCATCTCGTGAGTCACCACGATCATCGTCCGCCCCTCGCGCGCGAGATCCTTCATCACGGCTAGCACCTCGCCGACCAGCTCCGGATCGAGCGCGCTCGTGGCCTCGTCGAACAGGAGCACCTCGGGGCGCATCGCCAGCGCCCTGGCGATGGCCACCCGCTGCATCTGCCCGCCCGAGAGGAAGGCGGGGTAGACGTCGCGCTTGTCGGCGAGTCCCACCTTCTCGAGTAGCCGCTCGCCTTCCGCGACCGCCTCGCCGCGCGGGCGGCCGAGGACGTGAATCGGGCTCTCGATGACATTGCCGAGGGCCGTCATGTGGGGCCAGAGGTTGAAGTGCTGGAACACCATCCCGACCCGCGTGCGCAGCATCGCCAGCTCGGGATCGGACATGAGGACATTGCCGCCGTCCGACCGGCGATAACCGACCCGCACGCCGTGCAGGAAGACGCTTCCCCGATCGGGCCGTTCCAGCCAGTTGATGCATCGCAGGAGTGTCGACTTCCCCGAGCCGCTCGGTCCCACGATGCACACCGTCTCGCCCCGCATGACTGCGAGATCGATGGAGACCAGGACCTCGTGTCCGCCGAACTGCTTGACGAGGCCGCGCAGCTCGACCGCCGGTACCGGATCAGTGGCCATGACCGCGCCGCACCATGGCGGCCAGCCGCTCACCGCGCTGCACGAGATACTCGACGGCGCCACACAGGCCCCAGTACAGCAGGGTGGCGACGAGAAATGACTCGAACGGCACGAAATAGAAGGACTGGACGGAGTTCGCCGCGTAGGTCAGCTCGGGGAGCGTGATGATGGACAGGAACGCGGAGTCCTTGATGAGCTGGATCAACTGGTTTCCGACCACGGGTCCCACGGCGATCAGGACTTGCGGAAGGATGATCCGGCGAAACAGTCTGATGCCCGTGTATCCAAAGGCCCGGCCCGCTTCGGTCTGGCCCGGCGGCAGATGCACCCACGCGGCCCGCAGGATTTCCGCCATGTAGGCAGTGTTGTAGATCACCAAGGTGATCAGGGCGGCCGTCCACTTGTCGAGGCTGAGGCCGAGCGAGGGGAGCGCGTAGTACACGAGGTAGGTGAGGAGCAGGAAGGGAATGCAGCGGCCGCTGTCGACAGCCGTCCGCGCCACCGCGCGGACGTAGCGGCGCCGGGACATGAGCGGTACCACGAACAGCACCCCCAGCAGCAGCGACAGCAGCATCGAGACGGCGCAGAGCCACACGGTGTTGCCGAGCCCCAGCGCAAACTGGAGCCACTCCTTCCAGATGACGTCCAGCCGGAGCGTCATAGGGTCCCGTATCGTCGCCGCAGCGAGCGCTCGAGCGTCCGCGCGCCGGCGACGAGCAGCGCCAGGGCCAGCCCGTACACCACGGCCGCTGCCACGAACGGCGGCAGCGGCTCGTAGGTCGTGGCCGCGATCTGACGCGCCTTTCGGGTCAAGTCGACGACGCCGATGATCGCGACGGCCGGGCTCGCCTTGATGAGGAGCGTCATCTCGTTCACGAGCGCGGGGAGGCTCGCGCGCCAGATCTGGGGGAACACGATGCGCCGAAAGGCGACGCTCCCGGTCATGCCCATGGCCAGCGCCGCCTCGAGCTGTCCCCGCGGGAAATCCATGATCGCCGCCCGCCAGATCTCGGCGTTGAACGCGGCCGTATTGAGCGTGAGCGCAATCACCGCCGCCGGCAGCGGGTCGAGCGACACCCCGAGGGCGGGGAGACCGAAGAAGATCAGCATGGTGAAGGTGACCACCGGAGCTGCCCGCACGAAACTGGAGTAGACCGCGGACAGCCAACGCAGACCCCGCGCCCGGCGGGTCCGGGCGAGAGCGAGGAGCAGGCCGAGTGGCACGCCGGCGGCAATCGCGAGGCAGGACACCGTCACGGTCATCCCGGCGCCCCGGAGCAGGTCCAGCATGGTGGACCACTTCAGCATCGCGGCACCTGCCCTGGCACCGCCGCGACGCTACTTGATCGGTCGATCACCCGGGAGGAGCGGCTGGTTCGGCAGATCGTCGAACGTGATCCTCAGCCACTTCGACTGGAGCTGCTTGTAGGTGCCGTTGCTCTTTTGCTGGGCCAGGAAGGCGTTCAGGAAGTCGACGAGGCTCTTGTTGTTCTTCTGCACGGCCCAGGCGGCGTACGACTTGCGACCGACCCGCTGGCCGAACTCGAAGACGTCGGGCTTCTCACTGACCAGTGTCGAGAGCGAGACGATGTTGTGGATCACAGCGTCGAGCCGCCGATTCACGAGATCCTGGTACGCCTCCGAGAACGCGCCATACTGGACGACGTTGCCGAGCTTGCCGCCGGTCTTCTTGAGCTCGACCTCGAGCTCAGGCAGCACCTGGAAGGACGCGCCGCCCTGTTGCACGCCGAGGGTCTTACCTGACAGATCCTTGAGGCTCTTGATCGACGCGTCGCCCTTGCGCTTCACGTAGGCCATCGTTGATTCGGAGATGGGCACGGTGAAGTCGAGCGACTTTACCCGCTCGTCCGTGATGACGGCGGCGGACAGCGCGACGTCATACTTGCCCGACGCGACGCCGGGCAGGATGCCTTGCCACGGGAGGATCTCCTGACGGACCTCGAAGCCGGCCGATTTCCTGAGGATGGACAGGAGCTCGTGGTCATAACCCATGGGCTTGCCATCGACCACGAACTCGAACGGCGGGTAGTCGTCCTCAGTGGCCACGATCATGTATCCGCGCTTCTTGATGTCCTCGAGCGAGGCCGCGCTCGCGCTGCTCGGCCATGCTGGCAGCATCAACAGAGCAACGGCAAATGAAGCCAGGGACATCCGCGGGCCGAGCGCTAACGAACGACGGGTGCTCAAGGGCGCGGTCATCGTACGCCTCCCTCTCAATCTCTCGGGGTAGATCAGTGCACTCTGAATACTGTTGACGACGGCGCAGTCGAGCAAGGGGAATGCCACGACCCTGACTTGCCGACAAACGCTGGCCCGGCAGGATGTTACACTGAACGCGAACGCTCGGGAAGATGCCTTCACTTCGAGCATGCTCGTGCCCCCTGCGTACGGATTGAGCGCGGAGCCTTCAGGTGGACGGGGCTTTCTTGACAAGCGCGTCCGGGATTCGTTAACGTCTCGTCGCATCAGCGAATCCCAAACGCAGGGCAGCGGGAGCGCGGTTCGAGCATTCCCCGGGAGGAACGGACACATGGAGCCAGCCGTCGGGGCCCGAGCACGGCAGGAGTTTGTGGGCCTCCGGTTTACGCCGGGGTCGCTGGACAAGAAGACCGACTCGCTGTTGGCATACGCGTGCGCGCTGATGGCTGGGTGACTACCTTGAAGCAAGAATCGCTTCGCAGTTGCGAAGCAATCGGGGGCAAGTGAGGACGAGCTACGTGAGGCAACGTTCATCGCCATGCGTCAAGCCGCAGCGCGGCTGCGAACGCTGGCGGAGGAGGCCACGGGGCTCGAGCTCGGCAAGTAGCCGCGCCGAGGCGCAAGCGACCCGGTCGGAGATGTAACAATGCCGTTTGCGAGCGCAAACGGGGCGTCGCTGTATTACGAAGCGACCGGCGCCGGGTTCCCGCTCGTGTTCGTCCATGAGTTCGGCGGGGACTACCGAAGCTGGGAGCCGCAAGTTCGGTACTTCTCGCGCCGGTACCTTTGCGTTACGTACAACGCCCGAGGTTATCCCCCCTCCGACGTTCCCAAGGAGCCGTCAGCGTACTCGCAGGCGATCGCGACCGACGATCTCGTCAGCGTTCTGCGACATCTGCGAATCCCGAGCGCTCACATCGTCGGTCTCTCGATGGGCGGCTTCGCGACGCTCTATCTCGGCCTCCGCCATGCGATGCTGGCGCGCTCGCTCGTCGTCGCCGGGTGCGGGTATGGCTCCATGCCGGCGCAGCGAGCGAAATGGCAGGACGATTCAGAAGCGCTCGCGCGATTGTTCGAGACCGAGGGCGCCGAAGTCGCAGCGAAGCAGTATGCGGCTGGGCCCTACCGGCGCCCATTCCGAGCGAAGGATCCGCGCGGGTGGGACGAGTTCGTGCGCATGATGTCCGAGCACTCGGCAGTAGGCTGCGCGTTGACCCAACGCGGCGTCCAAAAGGCGCGTCCCTCCGTCATGGATTGGGAAGCCGACCTTCGAAAAATGACGATTCCCACGCTGATCATCGTTGGCGATTCGGACGACCCTTGTATCGAGCCGAATGTGTTCCTGAAGCGAACCATCCCATCATCGCAACTCTGCGTGTTCCCCAACTCCGGCCACCAGGTGAACCTCGAAGAGCCGGACCTGTTCAACCGGATCGTGGACGGCTTCCTCGCGACGGTTGAAGCGAGGGCCAGTCACTCGTAGCGTACCGCCAAGCAGGTTGGCCGAGTTCTTCGAGCCACCTTTTGGCCACCGCCCTGATTTGCCGGGCGGTTTCTACCCGCAGATCGGCCTTTCACACGGGTGCTCGTCCGGTGTCTTAACGGTCGCAGGAAGGAGGCAAGGACATGAGCGAAGACATCCGGGCCGAGCCGCCGCTGGAGATCCAGGAGCTCGAGGGGGACGCCGTGTTCGCCATCGGCGCCGACGGGGCTCTGCCCGATGGCAGCGTCCTGCCCGCCCTGCTCGCGGACGCGTTCGCCGTGTTCAAGGAGGAGCAGCGGAAATTGGCGGGTGATGACAGCTGCTCCTGCCGCGCCTGTAGCGACATCCCGAGGCTCGATCTCAAGCTGGTCGTCCACCACGGGCGCTTCGTCCGACAGACCGTCGGGGGGCGGGCGCGCGTCGCCGGACCGGACGTCGTCCTTGTCCATCGCCTGCTCAAGAACCCGGTCAACGGGAGCGCCTACTTGCTCCTCACGGCGTCGGCGCTGGAGCGGGTCGGCGTGGATCCCGTCGCAAGCCGGATGCAGCAGCACTTCGTGAGCTATCCCCACCTCGGGGAGGTGCCGTGCTTCGTGGCCGACCTGGAGCCGCTCGCGCGGCCGGATCTCGCGGCCGCTCCCGTCCTGGCGGCGTGAGGTCGCGGGTCGGACGCGGGTACCCGGAACGAGGTTGCGATTGCAGGTCGCCGCTACCCTTGCGGGACTTCTCGTCGATCACGTTCTCCCGGAGAACCGCTGTCGCATACATTCAAGGCCGGCGGAGTCGGGCGTCAGCCTGACCGACAGGATCCGGCGGCCGCCTCTCGTGCCAGCGCGTGGCCTCTTGATAGGCGTGGCCGGCACGCAACAACGTCGCCTCGTCGAACGGCCGGCCCACGAGCTGCAAGC
>WNGL01006820.1_pt1 | contig 15833 bp, 11 predicted proteins | sample 5400591 | NCBI WGS metagenome assembly WNGL01 (sample SAMN13153377, study PRJNA577476) | soil metagenome | isolation source: 80 cm soil or saprolite under Garry oak tree replicate 1 | place: USA:California | collected 2016-06-15
AAAGGACGATTCGTCTGACGCAAGATACAACACCCCGTAGGCGATATCCTCAGTTGTCCCAAAACGACCCAAAGGGACACGCTGGCGATATGCTTCCTCCCGACCTCCGGCGGCCTCTTTCAGCATATCAGTCTCAATCGGGCCAGGATGGACAGAGTTGCACCGGACGTTGTCTCGGGCATGCTGCACTGCTGTGGCTTTGGTGAAGAGCCGTACGGCACCTTTAGTCGCCGTGTAGGCTGGCGAGCCATTGGGATTGCCCACGAGTCCTGCGACTGAGGAGATATTGATGATTGACCCGCTGCCAGCACGCCGCATCGCTGGGAGCGCATGCTTGGTTCCTAAAAAGACGCCTTTGATGTTGACGGCCATGATCTGGTCCAGGTCGTCCTCGGTGGTCTCCTCAATACGCTTGCGAATATAGATGCCAGCGTTATTTACCAGGACATTTAACTTGCCATAGAGGCGTACCGCGGTGTCTACTGCGGCGCGCCAACTGTTCTCATTGGTCACGTCTAGGTGCACATAGGTGGCCTCACCCCCGGTGGCCCGGATCTCGGCCTCGACCTGTTTCCCTACCTCATCCAGGATGTCGCCAAAAACGACTTTGGCACCTTCGCAAACAAAGAGCCTGGCCTCGGTAGCCCCTTGTCCCCGTGCTCCACCGCTGATCAGCGCGACTTTCCCATCGAGCCTGCCCATTGCTGCCTCCTCTCGATTCCCAAAGCACTTTGACCGCTAGTGTGCGTAGATGTATGTTTGCGCGCAATATACATCAGAAAGGAAGGCACTTCTATGGCCAAACTCATCAGAAAAAATATCTTGCTCGACCCCTGGCTCTGCGATTCAAGCATCATTGGGCCTGCAAACGCCTCGACGCTTCCCCACGTCTGCGCAGCTCGCAGCGACTCCGCTTCCTGCAGCTCAGGAGTATGCAGGGGTTTGCGTAAGAGGAGTCGGCCTCCCGGTTTAAGGAGCGGTGCAGCGAGGTGCATGAGATAGGCCACACTCCCTACACCACGTGAGACCACGACATCGAAATACTCCTGAGGGCGCAGACAATGTGCCAGGTCTTCAGCAGTACTGCAGCAGGGCTGACAGTTTTCAAGAGGCAATGACGCAACAACACGACGCAGGAAAGTAATCTTCTTTTCGGAGCGGTCCAGGAGTGTGACGTGCACGTCAGGGCGACAGGTCGCCAGCGGTATCCCAGGCACACCAGCACCGGTGCCGAGGTCGAGCATGCGCATGCCAGGCAGGAAAAAATCACCCTGTAAAAAATCCAGCGACTCAACGATGAGCACATCGAGCATACGCTCAGCGTCCCGCAACCCCGTGAGGTTGAGATGCGGACGCCAGCGCAGCAGGAGGGCTAGATAGTGCATTAGACCATCGAGTTGCGTGGTGGAAAGCGCAATACCCCGCTGCTCACCCGCTTGGCAGAGGCGTTTCTGAGAGTTCAGCTCCATGATGGGCACGCTGCACACGGTGCTTTTGAAAGTAGACCATGAGAATAGCGACCGCCGCCGGTGTGACTCCAGAGATGCGCGCTGCTTGCCCCAGCGTGGCCGGCTGGATGTGCGTCAGTTTCTCACGGATTTCATGCGACAGGCCAGGGATGTCCCAGTAGTTAAAAGACTCCGGCAGTGGCATGGCTTCGAACTGTTCCAGGCGTGCCACCTGTTCGAGCTGGCGCCGAATGTAGCCCTCGTACTTCAGGTGGATCTCGACCTGCTCAATGACTGCGGGTGGTAAGGAGGGCTCCTCGCCCATGAGGCGCACCACTTCAGCGTAGGCCAACTGCGGTCGCTTCAACAGCTCTGAGGCGAGAGCCGGCTGCGTCAGGGTATCTGTACCACGCTGCTGCAACAGAGCGTTGGCCGACTCACTGGGTGTCACGCGGCTGGCGGCCAGGCGGCCGATTTCCGCCTCGATCTGCTGGCGTTTCTCACAGAAGCGCCGATACCCCTCCTCCGACACCAGACCCACAGTGTACCCCTTGTCGCGCAGCCGCAGATCCGCGTTGTCCTGGCGCAGGATGAGACGATACTCCGAGCGTGAGGTGAACATCCGGTAGGGCTCAGTTGTACCGAGCGTCACCAGGTCGTCAATCAGCACCCCAATGTACCCTTCAGAGCGCTTGATGACCAGAGGCGGGCGCCCCTGTACCTGCAGCGCTGCGTTGATGCCGGCCATCAGCCCCTGGGCCGCGGCTTCTTCATAGCCCGTCGTACCGCTGATCTGCCCGGCGTGAAACAACCCACTGGCGCGCTTGGTCTCTAAAGTCGGCTTGAGTTCGGTGGGCGGCACAAAGTCGTACTCCACCGCATAGCCCGGACGCATAATCTCCGCTTCCTCCAGGCCGCGGATAGAACGTACCAGGGCCACCTGCACGTCCTCCGGCAGGCTGGTGGAAATCCCATTGGGGTAGATTTCAACGGTATCTCTCCCCTCTGGCTCGAGAAAGATCTGATGCCGCTCCTTATCGGGGAAACGCTTTATTTTGTCCTCAATGGAGGGGCAATAGCGTGGGCCAATGCCCTTGATGACGCCGCTGTAGAGGGGTGAGCGGTCGAGGTTTTGGGCGATGACAGCGTGCGTCTCAGCATTGGTATAGGTGAGATAACACGGCAGTTGCGACTGGGGAATCACCTCAGTGTCAAAAGAAAACGGCGGCGGTGGTTCATCGCCCGGCTGCTCTTCCAGGATAGCAAAATTGATGGTGCGAGCGTCCAGGCGCGGACACGTGCCAGTCTTTAAGCGCCCTAGCGGAAAGCCGAGACGTGCATAGTCTTCGGCAAGACCATTTGCCGGAAACTCTCCCGCGCGACCGGCCGGGAACTGTTTGATGCCAATGTGGATCACACCGCGCAAAAACGTCCCGGTGCTCACAATCACGGCCGGCGCCTGATACATCTCGCCCATCTGCGTCACTACACCGCAGACACGGCCATCTTCCACCAGCAGGCGTTCGATCAGAGCCTGCTTGATGTCCAGGCCCGCTTGCCGTTCCAGCACCGCCTTCATTTCCAGACGATAACGCAGCTTGTCAGCCTGGGCGCGATAGCCACGCACTGCCGGGCCTTTACTGCGGTTCAGGACACGGAACTGGATACCCGTCCGATCAATACAGTGCGCCATTTCGCCACCAAGGGCATCGATCTCACGCACGAGATGTCCCTTGGCAATGCCACCAATTGCAGGGTTACAGGGCATCAGGGCGATACTATCCAGGTTTGCCGTAAACACGGCGGTGTGGCATCCCATACGTGCCGCAGCCAGGGCAGCCTCGCACCCAGCATGGCCGGCGCCCACCACAATGACATCGTAAGACCGCGTGCTTGCTACGCGTGTCATAACTGTCTCCTGAGACCCATCTGGTCCACACGACACTGTCTGTTACTTGCCGACACAGAAACTACTAAAGATACGGTCCAGGACCTCTCCCGTACAACTCTCGCCAAGCACCTCGGCAATCTGCTGCAAGGCTTCGGTCACGTCAAAAGCGACAAATTCCAGTGCTACACCCTGGCACAGCCCCTGTTCTGCGGCTTGCACATTGCGCAAAGCTATAGCGAGGCTGTGACGATGGCGCTCCCGCGTCAACAGTACTTCATCGTGCCCCAGCGGTGCGCGCCCTAAGGCCTGTTGCACCAGCGCCTGTTCAAGAACGCCGAACCCTTCTCCCCGCAAGGCCGAGACATCGAGGCATGGCGCGTCGCTGGCCCCCAGGGCTGCAGGTGGCCAACAGACAGGTAAATCACACTTGTTACGTATCAGCACGCACGGCTTGCCGACGGCTTCAGCCAACACGAGGTGATCGTCGGCCGTCAGTGCCGTACTACCATCAAAGACCAACAGCAGGAGTTCGGCGCGCTCGATGGCCTCGCGGGCCCGCCGCACACCCTCCTGTTCGATAGTGTCAACGGTCGTCCGAATTCCGGCAGTATCAATGATACGCAGCAGCACGCCTTCAATGTCCAGAGCATCTTCTATCGTATCGCGCGTTGTACCCGGATGCGGCGATACAATGGCCCGGTCACGGCCCAGCAGGGCATTTAACACGCTCGATTTGCCAACATTCGGGCGGCCAACAATGGCCGTTGCCAGGCCCTCGCGGACAACCCGCCCACGCCTGAACGTCTCCAACAAACGCGTAAGCCGTGTACCAATGGCCGCTAAACGGTCGACGAGTTCAGCAATGGGGACCAGTTCCAGGTCTTCCTCTGGAAAATCAATGCCAGCCTCAAGATAGACACTCACCTGCACCAGTTGTTCGCGGAGTGCACGCAGACGGTGGGAGAGCGCCCCCTCGAGCTGCTGCAAGGCGGCACGGTGGCTGGCGAGCGTCCGGGCATTGATCACGTCGATGACCGCCTCTGCCTGGGTGAGATCGAGACGACCGTTCAGGAAGGCGCGTTTGGTAAACTCCCCAGGTTCAGCAACGCGCGCGCCCTGCGCCAGGACCGTCTCCAGCACACGCTGCGTGGTCATGACCCCGCCGTGACAGCTAATCTCCGCCACGTCCTCGCGAGTGTAGGAGTGCGGTTGCCGCATGAGACAGAGGAGCACCTCGTCCACCCGCTCGCCGGCGTCACTCACCACAAAACCATGGTATACCCGACGTGACTTCAGAGAAGTGCGTGGCGCACCACTCGAGCGTACAAACACGCGCTGCGCAATCGGCAGGGCGGCCGGCCCACTGATCCGCACCACACCGATACCGCCAATCCCCAGGGGGGTAGCGATAGCAGCAATGGTGTCTACCTGGTCCATGGCCTACCCCTTGCTGGTCGCTACTGTCTTGGCCGTGCCCGGGGCATAGGTCCGGTTAATGAACAGTTGCTGCGCGATACTCAACACGTTGTTGACCAGCCAGTAAATCACCAGACCCGCCGGAGCCTTGAGAAAGAACATGAGAAACATCAGCGGCATGAACTGCATGATCTTCGCTTGCGCTGGGTCTCCAGTGGTCGGCGTCATCTTCTGCTGGATAAACATGGTAATGCCCATCAGCACCGGCGTCACATACGAGGGGTCGTAGACCGACAGGTCACAGATACCCCGGCCGATCCACCACAGCTCGGTATTCCAGCAGACGAACGGTGCATGGCGCAGCTCAATGGCATACAACAGGGCATTGTAGAAGGCAAAAAACACCGGGATTTGCAGCACCATCGGCAGGCAGCCGCCCATCGGATTGACCTTGTGCTCACGGTAGAGCTGCATCGTAGCACGATTGAGGGCCTGACGGTCGTCCTTGTAGACCACCTGCAGCTCTTTGAGCTTGGGCTGCAGCTTTTGCATGGCCTGCATCGACTTGTAGCTCGTCTGCGTCAAGGGCCAGAAGGCAATTTTGATGAGGAGGGTGGCAAGCATGATCGTCACCCCGTAATTGTGCACCAGGCCGTTGAGCAGACGCAGGAATTGCAGCATGGGGCGCGCCAGCGGGGAGAAGAACCCCAAGTCGATGAGCTTGTCGAGCGATGGTTCAGCCGCCTCGAGTAAGGGTTGTGACTTGGGACCAACGTACACGCGCACCGTCTGCTTGGCCTGATCCTGCGTCAATGGCGTGCGCAAACCGACCTCAAGCGTGTCTCCCTCCAAGCGCCGTGCCATGATAGCATCACCAGCGGGTTCCTGGGGCATGAGGACTGCGGCAAAATACGTGTCGGCCAGGGCAGTCCAGGCCACTTGCCCCTGCTCTACCTGGGTCTCCCCGGGCTTTTTTGGGGCCTCATGGAAGACTTTCCCACTCACATAGCTGCGCGGGTGCTCGGCTGTCTGCCCCTGTCTGCCGACATCATCCATATGACGCAGTAATCCAGGTCCCCACAGCAGGAGCATGGAACTCCCCGCTGGAGGTTGCAGTCCCTCGACCCATGTGCTGACTTCGAAGGTGTAGTTCGTATGGTGGAAACGATAGAGACGATGCACAGTGCGACCATTGCCGAGATCACCACGAAAAACCACCGTGCCCTCAGGCTGACTCGCCGAGAGGGTCACTGCGGTCTGCGATGGCGTAAAGACGACCTGCCCAAGCGCTATGACGCGCTGTTCCATAGAGAGTTCGGCATGCAAAGGGAGCGTGGTCGAGCCTGGAACTGGCGCGATTTCGACAGGAGGGGCTCCTTTGGCCAACGTCGTGTGGTAGGCCTGGAGCTGCACGGCTCGCACGCTCGCGCCCTGGCTGGTGAGCGTAAAGCGTGCGACACCTGTATCAACGGTCACGAACACTTCTTGGGCAGCAGGAGCCCCTGGCGGAGGTTCTGGAGGCGGCGCAGTGGAACTCATTGAACCTGGGCTGACTGGGGCTGCCGGCTGGGGAGCTTCAACAGCAGGCGGTGGCGCACTCGGACTCGGAGCGGGCTCAGATACCTCAGAGGGCGGTGGAGGCGGCGCTGGCGCAAAGAAAATGGACCACAGCACGACAACCACTAACGACAGAACAATAGCCAGAACGGCTCGCTTCTCCATATTAGCTTCGTCCTATTAGGGAGCCGTCACCGACAGGGGTAGGCAGATCTACACCACCGCGTGACAGAGGATGACAACGGAGCAGACGCCAGAGCGCCTTCCCGAGACCGCGCCTTGGACCATAGAACACTATAGCCTGCAGGGCGTATTCCGAGCACGTCGGATAGAAGCGGCAACTCGGCGGAAAAAGGGGCGATACGAAACGTTGATAGCCTCGCAGTAGCATCAGCAATGCCCACGTGCAGATCATGGCTCCACTCCCTCTCCTTGCTCAAGGCGCTGGCAACGCCGCAGCAGCAGCAGAAACTGCTGCGTATAGAGGGCCAATGGCGCGCCAGCCGCCTCGCGACGCGCCACACAGACCAGGTCACATGAGGAGAGGAGGAACGCCTTGTGTCGCCGGAACATTTCCCGCAGAGAGCGTTTGATACGGTTGCGCACCACCGCGTTGCCAATGCGTTTGGAGACCGCCATACCCAGACGCGAGTAAGGTTCAGAGGTCGGTAACACATAGAGGATAAAGAGAGAGCCGACGAGTTTCTCGCCCTGCTCGAAGACACGCTGATACGCACGCGGACACCGCAAGCGCTCCACGGGACGCAGGCGCTGGTCGCCCATGCGCCGTCTCTCCTCTAGTCATTCCGGCTGGGTCCTACAGTCAGCCGTTGACGACCTTTGAGACGCCGCCGCTTCAAGACCTGACGGCCGTCACGGGTGGCCATGCGCGCCCGGAAGCCATGCTTCCGCAAGCGCTTCACTCTTTTCGGTTGGTAGGTCCGCTTCATACCATCCACTCCAGTGCGGTCCAGGCGGACGCACAAACATCTCTGTATATCTGTATACAAGTATGACATATACATTAGTTCGGAGTTGGTGAGAGTAACACCTCACCTAGTCGCTGTCAAGGGAAGCTCCCGCTCAGGGCGGCTAACCTATTGCCGAAAGCCCACAATTTTGCTACAATTAGGCACTTTAAAGGGGCGGTAGGGCGGGTGCGGAGAGTTCCGCTCAGCGGCGCCTCAGATCTTCTCGGCCCGCAGTTCGATGTATTCTACATCCTCACGTTGCGCAACCATGGTTCCCCTGCACAATGGACTACACGTTTACCAATTTTGTGGTGGGATCGTCAAATCAGTTTGCACACGCTGCGGCGCTGGCCGTGGCCAATCTGCCCGCTGCGGCGTATAATCCTCTCCTTCTCTATGGCGGCACAGGCTTAGGCAAGACACACCTCCTGCACGCAGTTGCCCATCGTATTCGCCAGCATCACCCAACATGGCGCGTTGTCTACCTGCCGGCGGAGTCTTTTATGCGCGAACTGTTGCAGGCCCTGCACCATGAACATATGGACGCCTTCCAGGAGCGCTATCGCCAGGCAGATGTCTTGCTCGTCGACGACCTCCAGTTTATGGCTGGGAGAGAGCGGACACAAGAGGTGTTTTTGCAGACGTTCAACGCCTTATATGAGGCGAAGAAACAGATCGTGTTGTCGAGCGACAAGCCACCGCAGGAACTTGCCCCGCTCGCAGCGCGGTTACGTTCACGTCTCACTGCTGGTCTCATAGCTGACCTGCAGCCGCCTGATCTCGAGACGCGACTGGCCATTCTCGATAGAAAAGCGCTCGCCCACGGCATTGTCCTGCCCCCGAGTGTAGCGATGCTCATCGCCTCGCGCGTGCGGACGAACGTCAGCGATTTAGAGCAGTGTTTAGCCCGCGTCGTGACCTATGCTTCGCTGCACACCCAGAGCATTGATGAGGGCCTGGCTGAGACGGTCCTGCAGCAAACCTTTGCCGAGCGCGAGCAAGCGGTCACCGCCCCGCGTATTCAGCAGACCGTGGCGGCGCACTTTGGCCTGAAGCTGAGCGAACTCCGGTCCAAGCGGCGGCAGCGAGCTTTCGTGTTTCCCAGACAGGTGGCGATGTATCTCTGCCGGGAACTGACAGATGCCTCACTGCCAGAAATTGGTCGGCACTTTGGCGGCCGGGATCATACCACGGTGCTCCATGCGTGCGCCAAGATTGGCCGCATGGAGGAGACGGACGAGAGCGTCGCACGCCTGCTCTGGCAGCTCAGGCGCACGCTCGCACCCTAGCTGTGGAAAAGTGGAATAAGGTTATACACAGAGGGTGGGAAACCAAAAACTGTGGAAAAAAAGTTTTCCACAGTGCAAAAACTTTCCACAGGGGAAAAGGGGTAGAAATGGAGTATTAACCCCCTTTCCCACATATGCACTGGCGTTACTTATATTGCTATTTCAGTCATTTTTTAACAGGAGTCAGGAATTATGGAGTTGACCACCAGTCAAGATATCCTGGTCCGAGGGTTACAGAAAATCCAGGGTATCGTGGAAAGAAAGAACACCTTACCCATTCTCTCCCATTTCCTCCTTACGGCCAGGGATGATGAAACCATCATTCATGCAACCGACCTGGAACTGGGCTATAAAGGCTACCTGGACACAACAGTGAACAAACCTGGAACAGCCACGTTACCGGCCCGTAAAACCTACGATATCCTGCGCGAGTTACCAGCCGGAGGCCAGGTGACATTGACTGTCGAGACGCAGGGGTGGGCATATATCAGGGCAGGGTCTGCCGAGTTTAAAGTTCCCTGTCTCCCGGCGGAAGAGTATCCAGCCCTGCCGCCTGTCGAAGAGGCAGAGTTTTCCTCGCTGGATAGCGAAGTCCTTGAAGAAATGATTCGCCAGACTATCTTTGCGACCTCCCATGACGAGACGCGCTATACCCTGAGTGGCGTGCTCGTGGTCTGTGATAGCAAAGAGATGACCATGGTGGCCACAGACGGCCATCGCCTGGCGCATACCCGACGTCCGGTGTCGTTCGGGAGAGAACTGCGGGTCATTGTGCCCCGGAAGGCGCTTGAGGAAGTCAGCCGTTTTGCGGCTGATAGTGAGGAAAAGGCGATGGACGTGGCGCCGTTGCAAAATCATCTGGTGTTCCGGAAGGGCCGCGCCACGCTGGTGACACGTCTCATCGAAGGGCAGTTTCCCGATTACGAGGGCGTAGTGCCGAAAACCTTCCAGCGTCGGGCCACCGTGGAGCATGAGCGTCTCACACGCGCGCTGCGGCGTGTCTCTCTGCTGTCGAACGAAAAAACCAAACCGGTACGCGTCGAGTTCACTCCTGATAACCTGATATTGCGGTCGAACACGCCGGAGATGGGTGAGGCTACCGAGCAAATTCCTGCAGAATACCAGGGGGAGACGATGGTGATGGGTTTCAACGCCCGCTATTTGCTCGATGCCTTGGCCGTGACGACCGATGAGCACGTGGCCTTGGATCTCAATGATCCGTTGAGCCCAGGGATTATACGGCCACTCGGTGATGAACAGTATTTTTTTGTGATTATGCCCATGCGGGTCTAGAGCCGTGCACACGCGTGGTGGTGAGGGAACTGATGCGCATTGACCGTTTGACCCTGCGATCCTTCCGAAACTATCGGGATACTACGGTGACGTTCCCCGCGGCGGGAGCTTACATCACCGGTGCGAATGGGAGCGGCAAAACCAATCTTTTGGAGGCGATCTATTTTCTGGCCAACCAGACCTCCTTCCGCACCACGAATCGTGAGGAGTTGCCAGGCTGGGGAACCTCGCAATGTGTCGTGGATGCATTAGTGACAGCCCCGGAGTTGCAACGGCAGAGTGAACTGGCTATTGGCCTCTCGTCCCGTGGACGCCGCCTCATGGTCAATGGGAAGGAGACCAAAGACATCCAAAAGTTCGCGACCTATTTTGCTGCGGTGGCGTTCCATCCAGGCACACTGAACGTGATCAAAGGCGGACCGGCCGGCAGACGACTGCTGATCGACCGTGGTATTGCCAGTCTGCAGCCGGCCTTCGTGCAAGTCAGCCAGGATTGCCAGCGCCTCTTGAAGCAGCGCAACGCCCTGCTGCGTGGTGCAACGGACAGCAACGCCACTCTTGGGGTGTGGACGGAGCGTTTTATCGAGGTCGCGCTACACATCACACGGGCACGCCAGGAGCACATTACTGTCCTGAATAATACCCTGGCAGAATTGGTCGAGAGCCTGGGGGCTGACGTCGGCTCCCTCACCTTAGCCTATCGCCCGGCGGTGTTGGCACACTATACGCCGCAAGAATGCGCTGCGCTCCTCATGGCTGCAGCGCCTGAGCCACTGCTCCGTGAGCGTTTTAGCGCTGAGGCGCGCCGTCTGCAACGCGCTGAAGCGGCGTTGGGGCAAACGCTCTTTGGGCCGCAACGCGATGATGTGGCTATTTCTTACCGAGGTCGAGAATCCCGCAGCTATGCGTCCCAGGGTGAGCAGCGTTTGAGCGCATTTCTCCTGGTGGCTGCCCTGGCCCTGGCGATCCAGCGCTGCCATGGGCACCGGCCTGTGGTGCTGCTCGATGATGTGGTGTCGGAACTCGACGAGCGCAACCGCAAGATGATTTTTGATTTTCTTCAGGCGCACACGTTTCAAGTCTTCATCACGGATGTGGAAGAGCGCCTCCTGTATCGCCATCTTGATGCTTTTACGTCTTTTCAAGTCAGCCAGGTTAACGGGCAGGCGGAACTACGCAGGACTTCAGCTCCGCAGCGCGCCCTGTGTGACGTCTGCTAACGCCGTAACGAGAGAGAGACTCTATGAACACCTATGACTCCAGTAGTATCCGCGTGCTTGAAGGCCTCGAAGCCGTACGTAAGCGCCCGGCCATGTATATCGGTGGCACGGGTGTGCAGGGACTGCACCACCTCGTCTATGAAGTCGTGGATAATAGCGTAGACGAAGCCATGGCGGGAGTCTGCACGAACATCCGGGTGACGATCCACCCTGACAATAGTGTGACGGTTGAGGACAATGGGCGCGGCATACCTGTCGATATCCACCCGACTGAAGGTGTCTCAGCGGCTGAGGTCGTGCTCACGAAGCTCCACGCTGGGGCGAAATTCAGCAAAGACAGCTACAAGGTCTCTGGTGGATTACATGGGGTCGGGGTCTCGGTCGTGAATGCGTTGTCAGAGTGGCTTGAGGTCGAGATCTATCGCGATGGCCATGCGTATAAGCAACGTTACCGGCGTGGCGCCCCTGAGATGCCGTTGCAGCAAGTCGGGGACACGGAGCGTGTCGGGACCACTGTGACGTTTAAACCCGATGCCGAGATCTTTACGGAGACGACGGAATATAGTTTTGACACGCTGTCAGCACGGCTGCGCGAACTCAGTTTCTTAAACCGTGGCTTGCGTATCGTTATTGAGGATGAACGTGACGGCCGGGCCCACACCTTCTACTACGAGGGTGGTATCGAGTCGTTTGTCGCCTATTTGAATCAAAACAAGACCGTACTCCACCCGCAGCCGATCTACACTAGTGGCGAGCGTGAAGGCATACGTCTCGAGGTCGCCCTGCAATACAACGACGGTTATAACGAGGTACTGCTGTCGTTCGTCAACACCATCAATACCGTTGAGGGCGGCACGCACCTGATCGGCTTGAAGAGCGCCTTGACCCGTACGATCAATGCCTATGCCGATGCCAACGGCCTGTTCAAGAATATCAAAGAATATCCCTCTGGCGATGATGTCCGCGAAGGGTTAACCGGGGTCATTAGTGTCCAGGTCCCGGAGCCCCAGTTTGAGGGGCAGACGAAAGCCAAACTCGGCAACAGCGAGGTCAAAGGGATTGTCGAAGCGATTGTCAACGAGCAATTGGCCATCTTCCTTGAGGAAAATCCCAATGTGGCGCACAAAGTCGTGGACAAAGCCCTCACGGCGGCCCGCGCGCGTGAGGCCGCCCGTAAGGCGCGAGATTTGACCCGGCGCAAGGGCCTGCTCGAAAGCTCCGCCCTGCCTGGCAAACTCGCCGATTGCTCTGAGCGTGATCCAGCCCTCTCAGAAATTTACCTGGTGGAGGGCGACTCTGCAGGAGGATCGGCCAAGCAGGGGCGTGACCGTAATTTTCAAGCGATTCTCCCTCTACGGGGGAAAATTCTCAATGTCGAGAAGGCACGCCTAGAAAAGATGCTCAGCAGTCAGGAGATCCAGGTACTCATCACAGCTCTCGGGGCTGGTATTGGTCGTGACGATTTTGACATTGAGAAGATCCGCTATCACCGCATCATCATCATGACTGACGCGGATGTGGATGGGTCGCATATCCGTACCCTGCTTCTGACCTTTTTCTTCCGTCACATGCGGCCAGTGATCGAGCGCGGCTATCTGCATATTGCGCAGCCGCCCCTCTACAAGGTCAAGCGTGGGCAGTCGGAGATGTACCTGAAGAACCAATCGGCTTTTGACGAGCACGTCCTGCACCTCGCCACGGAGAAGCTGCACCTGGTACGTCTGGGAGTCGGTGATGGCATGCACGGTGGACCGCTCATCGCGTTAACCCGGCGCGTACAGATGTTCGAGCAGCTCCTGACTCGACTGGCTCGACGGCATCAAGATGTCCGTGTCCTGCGCCAGGTGGCGCTCTGTGACTGGCTGGCAGCACCATTACTGCGCGACCAGGAAGAGACGGCGCACCTGCAGCGGACGCTGCAGGAGACGCTGCAGCGCTATGGAGATATTCTCCAAGAGGCACGTCTCGAGTGGGATGAGGACCACCACTGTTACCGCATTGTTGTCGTGACACGAGGGAACACGACCACCTTCACCACGGTCGTGGACTATGCCCTGCTGGTTTCGCAAGAGATGCGCGACCTCCGGACACTCGCTCGGCAATTTGAAGAGTTAGGCACACCGCCATACATCTTGCGTAACGGTGAGGTCGAACATCTCGCCAGTGATTTTCCAGAGTTGCTGCAGGCGGTGAACGCGGCTGGTACTAAAGACCTGAACATTCAGCGTTACAAGGGTCTCGGCGAGATGAACCCGTCGCAACTCTGGGAAACCACCATGGATCCGACGCAGCGCACGCTGCTGCAGGTGACCATCGAGGATGCCGTCGAAGCAGACTACATCTTCACGACTCTCATGGGGGATCAGGTAGACCCACGCAAGGCTTTTATTGAGCAGCACGCCAAGGAAGTGGCGCATTTGGATATCTAATAAGGTTCAACCATGTACGCTAAGCTCTTCTCTTGTATTTTTGACACCTAAGGTCAGAGGGGACGATGGCTATCCAACAAGAACACCCTGTTCCTATTGATATCAGCGATGAACTGCGTACGTCCTTCATGGACTACGCTATGTCAGTTATTATCAGCCGCGCTCTGCCCGATGTCCGGGACGGCTTGAAACCCGTGCATCGCCGTATTCTGACGACCCTGCGGGACCTTAACCTTACGGCCACACGGGCGTACCGCAAATGCGCCAAGATCGCTGGCGACGTCAGTGGCAACTACCATCCCCACGGTGAGGGAGTGGTGTATCCTTCCCTGGTACGTATGGCGCAGGATTTTTCGCTGCGCTATCCGCTTGTCGACGGGCAAGGAAACTTTGGATCAATTGATGGCGATCCACCTGCCGCGATGCGTTACACCGAGGCGCGCATGACCCGCATCGGTGAAGAGATGCTGCGCGACATCACCAAGAACACCGTCGATTATGCCCCGAACTACGACGGCACGCGTGATGAACCCATTGTGTTGCCTTCAGCGATCCCGAACCTGCTGGTCAACGGTTCGTCGGGGATCGCGGTTGGTATGGCTACGAATATCCCGCCGCATAACCTGGCGGAGGTGGTGGATGCACTGGTAGTGCAGCTCGAAAGGCCCGAATGCACGCTGCAGGAACTGTTACAATGCCTCCCTGGACCAGACGCACCGGACGCGGGTTTTTGCAACTTCGGGCGCGGTGCAGCGTCGAGGAGGCAAAACGCCAGGACCGTGAGAGCATCATCATTACGGAAATCCCCTACCAGCTGAACAAAACCAAGCTCCTGGAGCGTATTGCGGAGATGGTGCGGGCGAAGAAGATTGAGGGCGTGGCTGACCTGCGGGATGAGTCAGACCGCGAGGGCATGCGTATTGTGCTTGATTTGAAGCGCGATGCCATGCCGCAGGTGGTGATGAACCAGTTGTATGCCAATACGCAGTTGCAGTCGACGTTCGGGGTCATCATGCTGGCCCTGGTGGATAACGAGCCGCGTGTTCTACCCCTTAAAGACCTGCTCATCTACTTTCTCGAACACCGCCGCGAGGTGGTCATACGCCGCACGCATTACGACCTCGAACGGGCGCAGGAACGGGAACACATCCTCGCTGGCCTCATGGTGGCTCTCGATCATCTTGACGCGGTGATTCAGCTCATTCGTGGTGCGGCTTCACCTGCAGAGGCACGCCAGGAACTCATGACGCGTCTGGCGCTCTCTGAGACCCAGGCGCAGGCGATCTTGGACTTGCGCCTGCAGCGTTTGACTGGACTAGAGCGTGACAAGATTCTGCAGGAGCACACCGAGCTATTGGAAACCATCCAGGAATACCAGGCCATTCTGGGCAGTGAGGTACGCATCCAGGCGATCATCAAGGACGAACTGCTGGCTTTGAAAGAACAGTATGGCGATGCGCGGCGCACCGAGATTGTCGAGGCCGAAGAAGAGATCGATGTTGAGGATCTGATTGCCGAAGAAGACATGGTGGTGACGAAAAGCCATGGCGGGTATATCAAGCGCCAGCCTATTAGCCTGTACCAGAGCCAGCGTCGTGGGGGCAAAGGTAAACTGGCGATGCAGACCAACGAAGAGGACTTTGTCGAACAGCTCTTCGTGGCCTCAACGCACGACTACCTCCTCTTCTTCACCAATATTGGCAAGGTACACTGGCTGAAAGTCTACGAGATCCCGCAGGCCGGCCGTGCCGCCAAAGGGCGGGCAGCGGTCAACTTGTTACAACTGCAGCCTGGAGAAAAGATCTCCACCGTCGTACCGATTCGACGTTTTGAAGTGGATCGCTATCTGATCATGGCGACGAAGAACGGCATCGTCAAAAAGACCGAGCTCACGGCATACGGCAACCCGCGCCAGGGAGGCATTATTGCCCTGACGCTCGACGACGGCGACGAACTCATTCGCGTCGGGGTCACGCACGGGGACCAGGACATCTTCCTTGGCACACGTCAGGGCTACGCCCTGCGCTTCAACGAGGCGGACGCGCGTTCTATTGGACGGACGGCACGTGGCGTGATTGGTATCCGTCTTGAAGAGGGTGATGAAGTCATTGGCATGGAAGTGTTAAATCCTGGCTCGTGCATCCTCACGGTATCTGAGAGCGGCTACGGCAAGCGCACCAGTACGACGGAGTATCGCGTCCAGGGTCGGGGCGGTAAGGGCTTGATTAATTTAAATATCACGTCGAAGACTGGCCTCGTCGTCAGTATTCTGCAGGTCTTTGACGACGACGATATCATGGTGATGAGCGATCAGGGGAA
>WNGL01010657.1_pt1 | contig 15833 bp, 14 predicted proteins | sample 5400591 | NCBI WGS metagenome assembly WNGL01 (sample SAMN13153377, study PRJNA577476) | soil metagenome | isolation source: 80 cm soil or saprolite under Garry oak tree replicate 1 | place: USA:California | collected 2016-06-15
AGGCATAGCACGCGATCGCGAAGGTGACGCCCTCGACCGTGTAGATGTCGAAGAGATGCTCGTCGGGCTCGAGATCGAAAAGCGCGCGGTACCATTGGTTGAGCACGCCGCTATTCGGCGCGGCGAGGATCTCCCAGGCGATCGCGCCGAGAAAGGGCGGCGTGACGAACGATGCGGTAACGAACGCGCGGATCGTCGCGCGCAGCGGCATATTGGTGCGCGAGACCAGCCAGGCGAGCGGCGTCGCCACCGCACAGGCGGCAATTGCCACGCTGAACGCGATGGCGAGAGCGGTGAAAAACGGCGAGACGAAACTCGGATCGCTCGCCAGCTTGATGAAGTTGCTCGCCGTCAGCGCCCCGCTATTGTCGGTGATGCTGTACCAGGCGAGCCAGAGCAGCGGCAGCAGGACAAGGATGCAAAGGAAGAGGCCAAGCGCCGCGAGCAGCGGCATCGAGGGGTCGAAGCGCCACCGGGCCGGGCGCTCCGGCTGTTCGAGGACGATGGTCATCGCGTCGGGTCGTCGGCGACGCTAGGCGGCATTGTCAGATACCGAAATATTCAGCGTATTTTCGCTTGATCGTCTCGGTTTCCTTCTGTTGCGTCTCGGGATCGGATTTCATCAGCTTGATCTCGGCGATCGGCTTGCGACCGTCCTTCAGGCGAACATCGGGATGGAAGGAGCGCATGCCGCCGATCTCGCTCATGAATTGCTGCGCCTCGCGCGAGAAGAGGAAGCTGACCAGCAGGCGGGCGGCGTTGGGGTGGGGCGCCCGGTCGGCGATGGCGGCGCTGCCGGGAAGGAACGGCGTCCCCTCGCTGGGATAGACGATCTCGACGGGACTGCCGTTCTCCTTCATCAGGACCAGGAGATATTCGAGCCCGTCGGCCATGATCGCGCGCTCGCCGAGCGCGAGCTTCTTTGGCGGCTCGGTCGCCGACTGGACCTGCAGGACGCGCTGCTTGCCGAGCCTCTCGAAATAGTCCCAACCGAGATCGCGGCTGGTCTGGAAGGTCGAGGTGACGATCCCGCCACTATAACCGGGATGCGCCTTGACGATCTTGCCGGTCCATTTCTTGTCGAGGAGATCGGCGAAGCTGGTCGGCGCGTCGGCCGCCTTCACCAGCCTGGTATTGTAGGCGATCGGCGAGAGGGTGTAGCGCACGCTGGCGAAACACCCATCGGGATCGCGCTGATCGCTCGGCCATTTCTCGGCGACCTCGAGCGGCACGAAGGGCATAAGCCAGCCGAGACGCTTCCACACGATGAACTGCGCGGTGTCCGACGATTCGAGGATGTCGGCGGCGAAGATTTTGCTGTCGCGCTCCTGGGCGATGCGCTGGAAGATCCGCTCGGCGCCGTTGCGCTCGACCTGCACCGCGATACCGGGATAGGTCGCCTCGAATGTCTTGACGATCTTCGCCGCGACTTCGAGATCGATCGAAGTATAGAAGACGACCTTGCCTTCGGCCTTGGCGGCAGCGATGAGCTCGGCGGTCACCGCGGTGCCGGCCGGCGCTGCCGCCGCGCCGGGCAGCGCCGCGAGCAACGCGGCGGCGAGGACAGCCGAGAGGCCGCAACTCCGGAACCGAGCGCGTTCGAGCCTTGTCATCGCCCCTCCTCCCGAAATCCCGATTCTTGTCGCGACGTGCATGGTGGCGAGGGCGGCACGGCTTGTCGAGAAATTCCACCCCGGCGATCTGGCGCATGTGGGGCCGCGCGACTAAGCTCTCAGGCATCGTCGCCGACCCATGAGCGCCGAACATTGCCGGGAGGACGCAGAGCATGCGCATGAGATTGGCCCACGGGCTCACGCTGGTCGCCGCGCTGGTCATTGGCGGCGCAGCGCTGGCACAGGCGCCGGCGCCCGCCAAGCTGACGCCGGAGCTCATCGACGCCGCCAAGAAAGAGGGCAAGATCGTCTGGTACACCTCGGTCGAGCTCGAGCTCGCCGAGCGCGTCGCCAAGGCCTTCGAGGCGAAATATCCGGGCATTCCAGTGCAGGTCGAGCGCTCCGGCGCCGAGCGGAACTTCCAGCGGCTCAGCCAGGAATACGCCAGCAACATTCATGTTGCCGATTTCATCAACAGCTCCGACGCGGCGCATTTCATCGTCTGGAAGCGCCAGGGCTGGCTTGCCCCGTTCGTGCCGGAGGAAGTCGCGCAATACTACCCGCCCGAGCAGCGGGATTCCGACGGCACCTTCGCCACTTGGCGGATGACCCTCAGCATCATGGGCTACAACACCAGGCTGGTGAAAGCCGATCAGGCGCCCAAGAGCTTTGCCGATCTGCTCGAGCCGAAATGGTCGGGCAAGATGGTCAAGGCGCATCCCGGCTATAGCGGCACGATCCTGACCGCGACCTTCGAGATGGCGCGCGATCTCGGCTGGGACTACTTCCAGAAGCTCGCCAAGCAACGCGTCATGCAGGTGCAATCGGCGACCGATCCGCCGCGCAAGCTTGCCGCCGGCGAGCGGGCCATCATGATCGACGGTTCGGAATACGTGCTGCTGCTCGCCAAGGAGCACGGCAGCCCGGTCGAGCCGATCTATCCCAGCGAGGGATCGCCCACCATCGTCGGGCCGTCGGCGGTGCTGAAGGACGCGCCGCACCCCAATGCCGCCCGCCTCTTCGCCATCTATTCCTTCAGTGCCGAGTGCCAGCAGCTGATTGTCGATGTCGGCGCGCTGCGCTCGGCGCACTCGCAGATCAAGGAGCCGCCGGGTCGCCCCCTCCTCAAGGACATCAAGGTGATGAAGGACGACCCAAAATCCGTCGAAGCGCAAGTCGACGAGATCAAGCAAAAATATCTCGAATATTTCGGCACCTGAGATGAGCGGCGCGAACGTCGAGCAACAGATGCCTTCCGTCGCCGAGACGCTTGCCGCGGCGGTCGCCGGATTGCAGCCGGAGCGCCTCCCGGCCGCGCTGCGCGGGATGGCGGAGAACCTGGTCCTCGATATCTTCGGCCTCTGCCTCGCCGCGCGGCGCACCGACTATGTGCGCGCGGCGCTCGACGCCAGCGATGGCGACGGCAATTGCACGGTATTCGGCCACGCCAGAACATGCGACAGCAGCGGCGCCGCGCTGGTCAACGGCGTCGCCGCGCATGGCGAGGATTTCGATGACACGTTCGAGGGCGGCCCCGTGCATGCCGGCGCGGTGATCGTTCCCGCGGTGCTTGCCGCCGCCGAGCGTTTCGCCCTCGACGGCAAGACCGCCCTGCTTGGCATCGCCGTCGGCGTCGAGACGATTTGCCGCTTGAGCCTGGTCGCGCCGCGCCTCGTCCACAAGGCCGGGTTTCATCCGACCAGCGTCTTCGGAGCACCGGCCGCCGCAGCCGCGGTCGGCGCGGCGCTGCGGCTCGACGCCAGGCAGCTCGCCAACGCGCTCGGCATCGCCGGCAGCATGGCGAGCGGCATCATCGAGTATCTCGCCGACGGCTCGTGGACCAAGCGGCTGCATCCCGGATGGGCGGCGCAAGCGGGACTGCGTGCCGCATTGCTTGCGCGTCAGGGATTCAAGGGACCGCGCAGCGTTCTCGAAGGCACGCACGGCCTCTTCAACGGCTTTGCGCGTAGGAGCGACGGGAACTACGCGAAGCTGACCGGAGAGTTCAGCCGCGAATGGGTCGCCGAGACGCTCGCCTTCAAGCCTTTCGCGTGCGGCACCATGACCCATCCCTATATCGATTGCGCCATCCGCCTCGCCACGCGCGGCATCGAGGCCGAGGCGATCGAGTCGATCGTCTGCGAGGTCGCCGAGGGCACCGTTCATCGCCTGTGGGAGCCGCTCGCCCTCAAGCAGGCACCGCCCAACCCCTATGCCGGTAAGTTCAGCGGCCCGTTCTGCGTCGCCGTCGGCTTCGTCACCGGCGATGCTGGCCTTGCCGCCTTCACCGAGGCGACGGTGGCCGACCCACGCATTCGCGCACTCGCCGCCAAGGTGCGCTTCGTCGTCGATCCCGCCAACCCTTACCCGGACAATTATACCGGCCATTTGCGCGCCACCTTGCGCGACGGCAGCGTTGTCGAGGAGCGCCAGCCGCATCTGCGCGGCGGCGCTCACGAGAAGCTGTCTTTCACCGCCATCGAGGCGAAGTTCCGCGCCAACGCGGCGTTCGGCGGGCTAACCGCGGCGCGGACGGATGCCGTCCGCGCTCTCGCCGCAACACTGTTCGACGGTCCGATCGCGCTCGCCGACTTGCGCGTTTAGCCCATATAGAGACCGCCATTGACATGGATGGTCTGGCCGGTGACGTAGCGTCCGGTCGGCAGCCAGAGCGGACGGACCATCGCGGCGACGTCGTCCGGCTCACCGAGGCGGCCGACGAGCGGCCGGTGCTCGCCGGGCGGCGGCTCGGCACCGGCGGTCTTGCTGCGCTGCCCGCCGATCCGCCCGGGGACGACGCAATTGACGGTGATCCCGCGATCGGCGAACTCCGTCGCGAGAGCCCTTGTGAAACCGCCGAGCCCGGCTTTGGCGGCGACGACATGCGCGCGCTCGTGCGCACCGGTATAGGCGGTGGCGCCGCCGATATTGACGATCTGGCCGCCCTCGCCGCTGCGCAGCATCAGCGGCAGGCACGCCTTGCTGACGATGAAGGCGCCATCGAGAATGACGCCGGTGATCTCGCGCCATTGCGCCAGGCTCATCGCGAGAAACGGCACCTGGGCGCGGATCGCCGCGTTGTTGACGAGGATGTCGAGCCGGCCGAACCGCTCGACGATCCGTTCGACCATGAGAGCGACGGCGTGCTCGTCGGTGACATCGGCAAGGCAGACCATGCTGGCACCGCCGAGCCCGGCGATCTCGGCGGCGAGGGCGCGCGCCTCGTCCGCCGAGGAGCGGGCGTGGATGATGACCGCGGCGCCGTCATCGACGAGGCGGAGCACGATGGCGCGGCCGATCCGCCGGACCGCACCGGTGACCAGCGCGACCTTGCCCGCCAAGGGCTTCATCCGATTGTCCGACATGTCGTTCGGCTCCACCTCTAGTACATCGCCATCCCGCCGTTGATGTCGAGGGTCGCGCCGGTCATGTACGATGCGTCGTCCGATGCGACGAATACGGCCGCCGCAGCGATGTCCGCCGGCAGGCCGGCGCGCTGCATCGGGATCAGTGTCTTGATCCATTCCGCCCGCAGATCGGGCGCGGTATGGCGGTCGTGGAATGCGGTCTCGATGATCCCCGGCGCGATGGTATTGACGGTGATGCCGCTCGGCGCGAGCTCCTTGGCCAGCCCCTTGGTGAGAGCCATCAATCCCGCTTTTGCCGCATGGTAGGGGATCGATCCGGCGCCGCCGCCGGTCCGCGCACCGACCGAGGAGATGTTGATGATCCGCCCCCGGCCCTCGGCGGTCATCGGCGCGATCGCCTGCTGGCAGCAGAAGAACGCGCTCGAAAGGTTGAGGTCGATCGCGTCGCGCTGCCGGCAATCTCGCGCGCGCCGGCCTCGTTGCGAAAATAGTTGATGGTGACCGACGCGCCTTCGCTGGCGAGCGCTTCGGCAATCGCGGCGCCAATGCCGCTGCTGGCGCCGGTAACGAGCGCGACCCTGCCCGCCAGCTTCATGAGCGAGTGCCCGCTTCGAGCCATTGCGTGACCGCGTCGGCAAGCTCCTGATGGCGCTGGTTGAAATAATGATCGGCGCCGTCGAGCAGAACCGTGTCGACGCGCGCGGCGCCGGCGGCGGCGACCAGCTCCTGCGCACGCTCGCGCGCCTCGATCAGCGGATCGGCGGCGCCCTGGACGATCAGCGTATCGCCGCGCATTGCGGCAGCATGGCGCAGGACCATGTCCCAGATCTCCGGCCGATATGCCTTCACCGCCCCGAACGTCGTGAGAATGCTGCGCAACGGCCGGTCGTCGCGGGACAGACCGGCATAACAGACGATCTTGTTGCAGGCGAAGCCATGGGCCAGAAGGATCACCTCGTCAGCGCCCGCATTCCCGAGAAAATCCAGTCCGGCGGCGAGGTCGTGATGGGCCAGCGCGAAATCCTTCGGCTCGGATAAATCGTGATCGCGCATGTTGAGCGCGAGGCAGGCATAGCCCGCGCCGGCGAGCAGCGGCGGCAGCCAGCGCGACGGACCGCGGTAGAAGTTCCAGGTCAGCCCGTGCACCACCAAGATGCCGGCGCCGCCCCGCGGGGAGCCCATTGCGGGCCCGTAGAGCGCGCCGTCGAGCTCGACGCCGTCCCCTGTCTCGACGGTGATGAGCTCGACCGGCATCTCAGCTCTTCTCGATATTCCAGAAGACGAGGGTATTCGATTTAAGCACGCCCGAGACGTTCTTGCGCCACAGGAAAGGCTGCTTGAGCTGACCAAGCGGCACGTAGGGCACGACCTCCCAGAGGCGACGATGCATCGCCTCGACCAGCGCCTTCTGTTTCGCGGGGTCGCTCTCGGCGATGTATTGCTGGCGCAGCGCCTCCTCGGTTTCATCGCACGGCCAGCCGACGAAATTCTTGCCGTCGCAGGTCATGATCGTCGACGGGCTGGCCAGCGGGCTCGAGAGCTGGGCGCCGTTGGCGCTGGTATGGAAGAGATTCCAGCCGCCTTGATCGGGCGGGTCCTTCTTGGCGCGGCGGGCCGAGACGCTACCCCAATCGGACATCTGCAGATCGACGTTGATGCCGATCTTCTTGAGGCGGTCGGCGGTCACCAGCGTGAGGTTGTTGTAGGCTGGCACGTCGGCGCCGCCGATCAGCACCACCTTCTCGCCCTTGTAGCCGGACTCGACCATCAGCTGGCGGGCCTTCTCGAGGTTCGGATGATGGAAATCCTCCGAGCCCGCCTCGGTACCGTTCGGGCTGCCGCACACCCAATAGGCATAGCACTCCCGCCAGTATTTCTGATCGCCGTACGCGGCGCTCATGTACTCGCGCTGGTCGGCCATATAGGCCAGTGCCAGGCGCGCCTTGACGTTGTTGAACGGCGGCTGGATGCTGTTCGGCCGCAGCACGACATAGGTTTCGATCGGCCAGACCTCGCCGACGACGATGTTGGGATCGTTGGCGACCGTCGGCACGACGTCGAGGCTGGGCGAGTCGACGAAATCGACCTCGCCGTTGCGCAAGGCAGCGACCGCGACCGACGCGTCGGGGATGATGACGAACTCGACGCGATCGACCTTGGCGAGCTTGCCGCCGGCAAAGCCGCTCGGCGCCTCGCTGCGCGGGATATAATAGGGATTCTTCTCGTAGACGATGCGGGCACCCGGCTGGTATTCCGCCTTGACGAAGCGGAACGGTCCCGAGCCGACGATCTCGCTGATCGGCGTGAACGGGTCGGTCATCGCCTCCTTCTCGCGCATGATGCCACCGGCAACGCCATTGCTGCCGCCGAGCAGGAACTCAACGAAGCGGAAGGGCTCCTTGAGGCGCAAGGTGAAGCTGCGATCGTCGACCGGCTCGAGCGCGGCGACGCGCAGCGCCAGCGACTGGATCTGGCTGTCGCGCTGGAAGAGCCGCTTGAGCGTCGCGACCACGTCGCGGGTCGTCAACGGCGTGCCGTCGCTGAATTTGAGCCCGGGGCGCAGCGTGAAGGTGTAGAGCAGCTTGTCGTCGGACACCGTCCAGCTCTCAACCAGCTGCGGCTTCGGCACCATGTCGGCGTCCCAGCTGAAGAGAATGTCGTAGACCAGGGCCGCGTGCATTGAGGTCAGATTGACCTGCGACTGGTGCGGATCGAACACCTTGACCTCGCCCTGCGGCACGACCCGCAGCACCTTCGGCTGCTGGGCGATCGCCGCCCCGCTCGCCAGAACGGCGGCGAATGTCAGGATTGCGCACAAAGACCACGCCTGTCGCGACATTCCCATGACCCCCTCCTTGGCCCCGCCTATACCTCGACGCCGGTGCGATGGGCTAAGGCTACAGCATTGATCGAGGATGGGGAAAGCCGCGGAGCAGGACGCACCGACGCATTTGCCGGTTGAACGATGCGCCCGGCTTTGAAATCATCCAGCCGGGCATGGCGAGAGGCGGCCGCATGCCGCAGGGAAAGCAGGTGACGCATGCAGGAAGAGGCCGACATCGTCATCGACGGCCTGCAATACAGCAACTGGTCCGAGACGATCTTTCGCCAGATGCGGCGCGGTGGCGTTACCGCGGTTCATGCCACCATCGCCTATCACGAGAATTTCCGCGAGACGGTCGCCAATATCGAACGCTGGAACCGCTGGTTCGAGCGATTCCCGGAGCTCATCTTCCACGGCAGCAGCGCGGCTGACATCCGCCGTGCGCGCCGGGAGAACCGCACCGCGATCTTCCTCGGCGTGCAGAACCCGTCGACGATCGAGGACGATATCGGTCTCGTCGAGATCTGCCATAGGCTGGGCATCAGGTTCATGCAGCTCTCCTACAATAACCAAAGCCTGCTCGCGACCGGCTGCTACGAGACGACGGATCCCGGCATCACGCGTATGGGACGCCAAGTCATCAAGGAGATGAACCGTGTCGGGCTGGTTATCGACATGTCGCATTCGGCCGAGCGCTCGACGCTCGAGGCGATCGAGATCTCCGGGCGTCCGATCGCCATCACCCATGCCAATCCGAAATCCTGGCACCCGGCGCTGCGCAATAAATCGGACGACGTGCTGCGCGCGCTGGCCGGCTCGGGCGGCATGCTCGGCTTCAGCCTCTATCCGCATCACCTCAAGGACGGCTCGGCCTGCACGCTGGACGGTTTCTGCGCGATGATCGCGCGCACCGCCGAGTTCATCGGCGTCGAGCATCTTGGCATCGGCTCCGACCTTTGTCAGGACCAGCCCGACAGCGTCGTCGAATGGATGCGCACCGGGCGCTGGACCAAGGAGATCGATTTCGGCGAAGGCTCGGCCAGGAATGCCGGTTTTCCGCCCCAACCCGCCTGGTTCCGCGACAATACCGGGTTCGCCAATCTGCGGAGCGGCTTGCGGGCGGCAGGGTTCTCCGCGGACGAGACCGCCAAGATCCTCGGCAGCAATTGGCTTCGCTTCTTCGAGAGCTCATTCGCGCCGCTGGGCGAAGTCGTCGCGGCGACCGCATGAGCAATAGAGCGGCAATATCGACCGCTGCAGCGCCAGCAACGACCCTGCAACCGAATTGCGTCGCGCTGCGTCCGCCCGATCAGGTCATGGGTCTCGCGCGGCTCGGCGCCTTCCACCAGACGCGTCTCAGCTTCATGCGTGCGCTCCTGCGCGCGCTGAAGCGCGACGGATGGCGGTTCGACCGTCCGATCTGGCGTGTCGACGAGCGCGGCGAGGGCGTGGCGGTCTATGCGGCGCGCGGACCGCAGCATATCTACAGCCTGGTTTGTTTCGCCCATGATCTCGATCCCGCCAGACGCACCGATCGCGTGATAGCCGAAGCGTGGGACGCCACCTTCGTCCTCGTCGATGGTGAGGTTTCGGAGGACGATATCGCGCGTCTGGCCGCCAACGTGCCGAAGCAGGAAGCGGGCCGCTGCACGAGGCGGGAACTCGTGCTCTCGCGTGCCAACCGAAGCGTCCGGCTCTTCGAGCACGTGGCCGATTGCCTCGCCGCCGGCCGTCAGCCGGAGAGCGCCGATCTCGCCGCAATCGGCTATCTGATGCGCACGACGGCCGTCTACGGCAGCGGCAAGTTCGGCCTCGCCGACCGCGAGGCGATCGCCGATCGTCCGGAGTTCGCCGGCCCGTTTCGCGCCGAGATGCTGTCGGTCTGGCTCACCCGCGCCTTCACCATCGACATCGTTGAGCACATGGCACGGGTGCGCGCTCCGGGCACGGCGGTGCGGCTCGCACCCGATCGACGGCGCAGCCTCGGGCTCGGCAATGCGACTGGGCTCGGCATGGCGCCATTCCTCGTCAATCACCCTCTGCTCCTGCACAACTGGATCCTCGCGCGCGAGACGGCGCTGGCCCGCGTGCGAGCGCTGGTGACGATCGGAGCGGAACACCAAGGACGCTTCCGCGCGATCGTCGCGCGAGCCCGCGCAGCGATCGAAGCCTGGCAGGTCGAAGACGTCATCCAGGCGGCACGGATCGTCGAGCTCCGTCGCGATGTCGCGCGCATTGTCGAGACCGTCGATCGCGGCGGGCTCGATCGCCCCCATCCCTGGGATCAACTCGTCCGTTGGAGCGAGAGCGCGCTGAGTCTCGAAGGGCAGGAGCTGCTCGTCAGCCTGGCGATCGAGCCGCATGGCGATCTGGTCGATGATCTCGCGGACCGGATGGCGGCGGACGAAGCTTCCGTCTTCCGTATCGACGGCGCAATGAGCGTCCGGATGATGAACCACGCGATCGCCAGCCATTATGCCTGGGCACTCGGCATCGACTATGCTGAACGACCGGCGAGCGCGCGATTCTGGTATGTCTCCGAGGAGAAGCTCGAGCCGCGCCTCGGCGAGCGCTACGAGGAGGAGGGCGCCGCGCTCGAGCAGCCGCTTGCCGTCGGCCGCGACATCGCCCGGCTGCACGCCGCGCTCGCGGCGAGACACGGCGACGAGACGATGGCTGACTTTCTCCTGGCTCATCCAGTGTTGCGCCACGTCGTGCGCCGCGTACAGATCGGCATGCATCATCCCTATGCCGAGATCAGGGACAATCTTGTCGGCGCCGCGATGCGGCCGATCGACCTCCTGCGCTGCAAGCTGTCGTTCTTCGGGGCGACCCGTTTCGATCCCAAATCCGATCGCTGGATCCGCATCACGCTCTTTCAGAACGCACCCTATCCCGACGAGCTCGCCACCGCTGAGGCGGATGACTGGGCCTATCCGCCGCTCGCCGGCTGAGGCGCGCATGCTGTGCTCGCTGAACGAAATCGAGGCCCAGCTGCGTAAGGCGGCGCGCGGTGCGGGTCTGCCTTGGGGTCTCGCCGAAGAGGCCGGCAAGGCCGCGCGCTGGCTGGCGATGCACGGGATTCAGTGCCTGCCGGTCTTTGCCGCCTGGTTCGAGGAAAACGACGGTCGGGCCTACGACGAGATCGCGATCATGCAAATCGAGGGATGCTGGCGCGCCCGCGGCGGCACGCTATGCCCGCTCATCGCCGGCGCGGCGATGGTCGATCGGGCGGGCGAGATCGCCGGCGGCAGACCGGTGGAGCTGGCAAGGGTGGCCTGGCCGATCTTGTTCGTGCCGTTCGCCGCGACGGTGGCGACGGCAACCGGCGCAAGTATTGCGCTCGAATGGCCAGGCGCGCGGTTCACCTTTGCGGATGGGTGCGTTCGCCTCGACGCCGCGCTGGACGCGACCGTCGAAGTTTCGGCACGCCATGCCAGCTGCGGCCGCCTCGCCGGTGCCGCGCACGGAACGTTGGTAAAACCCGAGATTGCCGGCTGCGCCGTAGACGAGAGCGTCTGGTCGCGGCTCGATGGCTTCGTGCAGCGCACCTACGTGCCGGCCAGCGACGAGTCGCGTCGAAAGGGTGCCGGCGCCGGGCTGCTCGACACCGATTGACGCCGCGCGAGAACACCGAGGAGGAGCATGGTGACCGCAACTGTCCTGCAAACTGCCGAGATCGAGGATCTCGCGCGTCGCGCCTTGATCGCGGCGGGGGCGCGCGAGAGCAATGCGCGATCGCTCGCCTCCGCCATCGCCGCCGCCGAGCGGGACGGCGTCGCCTCGCATGGACTTGCCTATCTTCCGACCTATTGCGAGCATATCGGCTGCGGCAAGGTCGACGGCGGCGCGACGCCCGAGCTGCAACACGTCAAACCCGGCCTGCTCGCCGTCGACGCCAAAACAGGCTTCGCGCATCCGGCGATCGATCTCGGCCTCGTCGCCTTGATTCCGCTCGCCCGCGAGCAGGGCATCGCCGCGCTCGCCATCGGCAACTCCTATAATTGCGGCGTGCTCGGCCATCACACCGAGCGGCTGGCGCAAGCGGGGCTCATCGGTCTCGGCTTCACCCATGCGCCGGCATCGATCGCGCCAATCGGAGGCCTGCGTCCGATCGTCGGCACCAATCCCTTCGCCATCGCGGTGCCGGACGGCGCCGGCGGCACGGCGATCGCGATCGACCAGAGCGCCAGCGTCGTCGCGAAGAGCGAGATCATGCGCCGCAATCGCGAGGGCAAGCCGATTCCCGAGGGGTGGGCGCTCGGCCCCGATGGCCGAACGACGACGGATCCCGCAATTGCCCTCAAAGGTACGATGGCGCCGAGCGGCGGCTATAAGGGGGTCGGCATCGCGCTCCTCGTTGAGATCCTGACGGCCGCGGCAAGCGGCGCCACCCTCTCGATCGATGCCAGTCCGTTTTCCGGAACGGCCGGCGGCCCGCCGAAAACCGGACAATTCTTCATCGCAATCGACACCGACGCGAGCTCCGGCGGGACTTTCGCGTCGCGGATCGCACGGCTCGTCGAGGCGATTGCCGGCCAACCGGACGTGCTTCTTCCGGGCGGCGGACGCGCAGCGGCGCGGGCCCGCGCCGATCGCCACTGCGTCGCGGTCGATGCCGGCACGCTCGCCAAGGCACGGGCGCTGGCTGGCGAACCGGGCTGAGCGCTACGCGCTCACCCAGCCTTGGCGCAGATCAGGTAGATGTAGACATAGTCCATGCCGTGCCCCGCCGGGGCACCCGCCACGAGATCCTCATAGCGCTGATAGAATGTGTCGATGATCCGGCTACGCTCCTCGGGCGGACGGGTCGGCGAGAGGCCGCTGACAAAGGTCGGCTCGCTCCACGAGCGCAGCGTCGGGATATAGGCGCGGGCGAAATCCCCAGCATTGCCGTGACGCTCGAAATCGCTGGCATAGGGACAGCGCACGACCCGGCTCTCGACATGCTCGAGCCGCAGACCGGCGCGGTAGACCGGGTTCGAGCTGTCGGACAGCGGCGCAACGAACTGCTCGACCGTGCGATAGGATTGCGGAAAGTTGGTATTGGCGAACTCTTCGGCAGTAATGATGTTCTCGTCGCCAAGCCCCGACCAAAGCCGGCTGAAGGTGTCGAACATGCTGACGCCGCCGGTGTGACCGAGATAGCGGCCCACCTCGTCGATGCCGAAGTTGAAGAGGCAAAGGCGCCCGCCCTGCACCAGCTCGCGCGTCCGCGCGAGCAACATCCGCTCCCAGTCGAGGCGGCCCTGCTCGACGTAGGCCTGACGCTCGCGGCCCGTCGCACCGACCATGTGGACATGGTTCGTGATGTTGCAGGGATTCCTCGAGATGTAATGCGACGCCGTGGCCGAGAATCCGAGATGCAGGCTGCCGGCGGGGAAGATCGCCTGATGGAACGACGTACCCGAGGCGAAGACGTAGAGGTCGTCGATCTCCGGATAGTAGCTGGCGATGTCCGTCTGGCCGTGGACCATCCGGAAGACCTGGCTGAAATCGTTGCGCGGCAGGTCGGTATAGACCATCTCGATGGGCCGCGAGGGCACGCGGCCGCGCACCGCCTTGAGAACCTTTCGCCACATGTCGACCGAAGTGCCGCCGTCGGCCGCGCCCATGTCAGCGGCACGGAACGGCGCGCCATCATCGGCGAGATTCATGCGCGCGACCGCATCGAGCACGAGCTGGGTCGCACCGTTTATGGCGTGCTTTGCGCCGGTCGTCGCCTTCGAGTAGTAGCCGGCGCCCTTCATCGCCATGAAGCGCCCGGTCTCTCCTGTCATCGTCACTCTCTACTGTCCCCTCGCAAGTCCCTCGGTCAGATGAGCACTACAGCATCGTTATTTCCACTTAGCGAGATAGAAATGGGCGAGCTCGTCCGGCGTCACGGGATAGTCGAGCGCCTTGTTGAAGGCGTAGTTCCGGCCATAAAGGAAGATCGGCACGAAATAGGCCTGATCGGCGATCTTGCGCAGCGCCTTGGCATAGAGCTCCTTGCGTGTCGCGACATCGGTTGTCGAGTCGGCCGCCTTGAGCCATCCAATGATTTCGGCGTCGCGGGCGTAGTCGTCAGCCGAGCCTTCGAAATAATTGCCCACCGAAGCCGAGGTATCGAGGATGCCCTGCGAGCCCCAGGTCAGCTGCGCCATCTGCGCCTTGCCCTCCTGCTGAACGATTGGGCGAAGCGCCGTCCATTGCATGAACCGCAGCTCGGCGGTGATGCCGATTTTTCTCAGGAAGCCGACCACCGCTTCGCTATAGGGCCGGTCGCGATAGGCGTAGAGCGGCATCGAGAAGCCGTCGGGATAGCCGGCCTCGGCGAGCAGCTGCTTCGCTTTCGCCGGATCATAGGGATAGACCGCGACGTCGGTCGTGCAGCCGAACTGAGCCGGCGCACACATCGAGTCGAGAACCGCTGCTCCCTCGCCGACGAGATCGCGGGTAATGCTGGCGCGATCGATCGCGTGGTAGACGGCGCGGCGCACGCGAACGTCCTGCATCGGATTCTTGCCCGAACGTCCCGCCGCATCGAGCGAGAGGAATGACATGCGCGTCGTCGGCGCAGCCTTGACCGCGATATTCGGCAGCTTGCCGAGCTTTGCGGCGTTGTCGGGCGAGGCATCCCAGATCCAGTCGAGACCACCGGTGATCAGCTCGGCAACCTGCGTCGCCGCGTTCGGGATGGTTCGGTAGACGATCTTGCCGATGCTCGGCTGGCCCTTGGGGCTGGCGGCGAAGTAGTCCGGGTTCTTGACCATCTCGGCGGACTGGCCAGGGGTGAACTTGGTAATCTTGTAAGGGCCGGTGCAGATCGGCACGAGGCCGCCGCGACTGTTGCGCGGTTTCCCGTCGGCGGCGGGCGTGGCGCTCTCGTAGTGGCCGCGCGGATAGATCGGCGTCACGCCAGAGAGATACTCGAGCGCCGCCGGCGTCGGGTGCTTGGCGTGAATGCGCACCTTGTCCGGCCCCACCACCTCGACCTCCTTGATCCAGTCGGCGACGAGGGTGGTGACGACGGCATTCTCCGGTTTGCTGGCATAATTCAGCGTATAGGCGACATCCTCGGCGCCGAAATCCCGGCCGTCGTGGAACTTGATGCCCTTGCGCAGGGTCATTTCGAGCGTCAGGTCGTCGACCCAACGATAGGCCTCGGCGAGCAACGGCTTGTAGGCGCCGGAGATCGGGTCATGGTGCATCAGCGTGTCGCAGACGAGATGGGCGACGATGACGACCTCGCGCAGATTCTGATAATAGAGATCGGCGGTGTCGATCTCGTTGCCGGTCGACCAGGCGAGCGTGTCGTCGGCCTTGCCGGCCGTCACCGGAACCGGCGCAGCGACAAGCAAGGCGGCACTGCACATCATCGTCAGCAACATTCGTATCGACACGGGATCTCTCTCGCTGCAAACGGCGCCGGCTGGGCCGCACGACCCGAGGATAGCTCAAACGGCGCAGCGATGTCGCCCAGACGGCATGCGATCGTGCATTCCGGCTTGCCGCAGGATAGGGGCTAGGCCCCGTCGCCCATGGGAACCCCGATTACCGCAATGGTATCCCCCGTTTGAACAAGTCCAGGGAAATGGCGGCCGGCGACGATGCCATCGCGGCCCGCATGATAGTCGGCGACGGCGCACCCGGTGCGCTCGATGTCGTAGACGCGCGCGACCCGCTCACCACGGCGGACGGTGTCGCCCAGCGCGACGCAGAATTCGATCAGACCGCCCTGCGAGCACGTCACGTAGCACGCGCCGTCCGGCATATCGAGACGAATGGAGGGCCGCCGCTCGACCGCGCCCTCGACGATTCCAGCATGAATCAGAAGATTGCGGATGCCGCGCTTTGCAACTGCGATCGTGTCCGGCCGCGCCGTGCCGCCGCCTCCCAGCTCGGTCGAGACGAAGGTCTTGCCCATGGCTTCGGCCGCCGTGTCGTACATGCCGACGGCGTCGAGCTCGAGCAGCATGACCGAATACGGTGCGTTGAACGCCGCCATCGCCGCAATGCAGCGCGCCTGCTGCTGCGCATCGGGGA
>WNGL01016495.1_pt1 | contig 15833 bp, 7 predicted proteins | sample 5400591 | NCBI WGS metagenome assembly WNGL01 (sample SAMN13153377, study PRJNA577476) | soil metagenome | isolation source: 80 cm soil or saprolite under Garry oak tree replicate 1 | place: USA:California | collected 2016-06-15
CAGGCCGCGATACCGGGCGCGTCGTCCTTGCCAGCGACCGACATGGGCCAGCGTATGCTCAACCGCTACTCGCTCGCGCAGTTTGCTGCGCCCTTGCGGAGTTTGTTGGTCGTGGCGTAATTCGACGAGTAGGGCTTCATCAGGATGGATGCTGACACTGCGTCCTTTGGCACTGCTGGTGCATTGGGCTTTCAAAGGACACTGCGCACAGGTCTCTTTGGGAAAGTGGACGATACCACCGGGCATAAAGGGCATTTCCTGTTCAGCCGGACAGCGGATGATCTGGCGTTCCCAATCCAGGGCAAAGGCTTGCTTGTGAAAGTGGGTGCCTTGGCGAACCGGCCAGGCTTTGCAATATACCTGCAGGTCGTTGCTGCGTTCTCGCACTAAATGGCTACTCAAATAGGCCCGATCGATGTGCAACTCTTTCAAAGCCACGTCTTGCCGCTCCAGATCGGCGCTGATCTCTTCGGTGACACTGGCTTCAGGAGCATTGGCCGGGGTCAGGCCTACGGCTCGGATGAGACCGCTGTCCAGGTCGTGCAGCACATGGCGTTTGTATCCGTCCACGCGTACACTGCGACTCTTGCGCCCGTGACGCATTTGTCCATCTTCCACGCTGATGCGTCGGTCTTTGGCCACCCCTTTACGCAGACTGGCTTTGCCTTGCTCATCGACCTGCACATCTTGCTCTTTGACCTGCTGCGCCACCTGCACACAGGGCTTGGCTGCGGCTTTTTCCTCTTCATCGGTCAGTGTCTCCACCCAGGTTTGCACTGTCTGCAAGACCTGCAAGACGAGTTCGAGGGCTTCGTCTTTCTGCAGCTGTTGATCCCAATCCCGATCCAAAGCCGCCTTCAGGCTGGTGCCACACACCAGTTCGGCTCCTGCCTCTTGTGCTACCTCGGCCAGCTCCCGCCCCTGCTGGTCAGCCACCACACGCATGACCTTTTTCAGTGCGTGTCCCAAGAGATTGTAGGTGTCTTCCACTCGTCCCGCTCCCCACAACGGGCTACTATCCAGAGCAGCGCGTAAGGCCCGCGAGCCAAACGCCTGGCTTTGGCTGGCCATCTCAATCGTTCGTTCGATGAGCCGTCGATCCAGCTGAGCCTCGATGAGTCGTTGACGGAAGGCCACCAGCGTGCCTTTGCTGAAGGGCGCTTGCTCGGTGTCCAGACAATCCAGTACTAACTGCCAGCGCCGATCCATCAGCGTCGCCTCAATGACTTCATCATCAGAGACCCCTGTATAGGCCTCCAGAATGAGGGCCAGCGCCAGCATGGCGGGAGCCACTGGAGGCTGTCCGCGCTCCACTTTCCGATACAGACTCGCCAATTCTTGCTGAAATGCTTCGTCGAACAGTTCATGTCGATGCTTGCGCAAAAAGATAAATAATTTGGCTTTGCGAATCTTTTTCACAATCTGCTCTTCTTGCTCTGAAAGTTCGACTGGGGGTTGCCAAGGTGATGGTTGCATTTGCTTCCTCCTGACTGCTCTATTTTTGTTGAGTTAACCATCCCTACCTTTTTCTGTCAACCTCTTCCTTTCCGTTTCTTGACCGACGCTCTAGAGCTTGTAAAAAGTTGTAAGATTTATTTAATTTATTCCAGAGGTAACTTTACTGCTGGATCTCCGAGAATGACATAGTTACGAGCATCATTGTTGGCTGTCCATATACCTGCCAGATTTTCGTCATCCGCGATCCGACCAAATCTGATTTGTTGTAGTATACTACTCAAACTGGTGGATAATGCAGCATAACGCCGATTTAAAGGCTCAGTGGCCCATCCAACGCGTTCACCTCTCATCAGTCGGCTCATTGTATCCCTGAAGGCTCCGGTTTGCTTACCTGCCTGCTCCCATCTAAAAGAGTATCCATATACCTGGTCCACGTGACCAATCACAGCTAACGCACTCCCATTTGGATGGCTTAACAAGCGCTGAGGCAGATATGCAACTATATCTTTTGGGATAACTTCCTTATTAGTAGGAGGAATGATGTGAGAGGAATCACTGAATCTTGGTGTGCCAGCACCGTAACAGCTAAAGTGGAAGATTATTGTGCCTAGCAATCTAGCTGTGTCACTTACATCATCAGCAGACAAGTAGAAGTGCTCGGGAATGCCTTTCCTCTCCAAGCTCCAGACTACTGGCCCTGGCCAGTCATGACATAGTAGCGCCCCTTGGTGGCGTAACTGCTTCGGGTCCCCCAGTTCAAACCCCACTCCATGACTGGCCGTAAAGAGGAGAGACGGAGCTTCTTTGTAACCTAGCAGATGAATCAGTTGGCTCTTGGTTGCTTCCTCTTTTGCTATTACCTTCATATCCCAGTCTCCATATTTTTGGCTCAACTCATTTGCTAGTGGGACAATGAGGGATCTATGACTACTTTGTGTGCTCTGGTCATCGTCGTTTGCTACACCAAAGAGTGTAATCCTGCGGCGTAGAAAGGGTTTGTCATCCTCGGTGCTAGCCACACTCTGTCCATACAGAGCATACCTCGGAAGTGTTTCAGTAAAGCTTTCTCCATTAAGTGGCTCAAAGTAAAGGCGACCAACGGCGTAGTTCACATCAAGTTGGTACTGAAAAGAAAAAGGGATCATCTCAGGACTACCAACTAGTAGTAGATAGTAGGGAACAACAGCTGGGTTTCCCTCCTCCCCTGGTCCCATCCCATGACGTGGCAGCCACTCGAGAATGGTATCATCAGGTTGATAACCATCAGATCCTTCGTACTCATAGTAGCGCTCACCGGCTTGTCGCTTACGAAGATTCAGCAAGGGGTGGAGCGCGGTTTTGAGAGCTTTCAGAGTGGCTGAATCAAGCTGTGCAGGGAAGATAACTCCCCAGCCCGCTTGTGCCAGGCTGAGTGGGTCCACATCGTCCTGTACCCCTAAACGTCCTGCCTCATCGCGTTCTTTCTTCAGACTCAAAACGGAGAGCGGGTTCTTTGTAGCCAGGTTCTCTTTTTGTATGTATGCCGAAAGCTCCCTGAGCGTCATTGGCGGTATCAGGTAGTTGCCTGTGCTGCCATTGATCCCATTAAAAACAACCAGTGTCTCAGGCATTTTTCCCCTTTGAGCCATCATGAACAACTCATCGCTTCTTTTACATCTGATAGTGTGCCATTAGGGGCTCTCTGTTTGTCGAATCGGGGAGAGCCAGAAGGTGTATGCTACTCTAGCATTTTGCTCCAGGTATTTATAGGGTATGCGACAGTAGCCGGGAATAGTATTTCCACTAGCCCAGTCAGTTCCCCAGCTATTGCGTGCCAAGAAGTAGCCTCCGCCCGGGACTTGAGGATCATCTTCGTAGCCCACCAGACACATGGCATGACCTCCTACTGACTCATCAACATATGGTAAAGGTAATCGAATGTCACCGGTGAAGCTAGTAGGGACAGTCCACCAATAGTTGAACACGGGTACAACAAACACAACTGGCTGTCTTCCGGCTAACACTTGCTTGAGAACACTCACTGAACGTGCGGGCAAGCTGGTCGATCCAATGATGCAATATTTGGCTGCATCCATTTGCGCATTTTCTGGCGGTGGTCCCTGGCCCTCATTCCCCTCTAATGGTTCGGGGTTATATAGCCATACCTCCTCTCTGCATACCCCCTCTTCCTTCAGACAGCCAATACCGGTAGATAGGTAGGTTCCCGGAAAACCGACCAGGCCATCTCGTTGCTTACAGCTCCAATATAGGAATTGCTCTGATAGGTCGATCTGCGTACTCGCTTCACCTAGCAGAAACTCGCGAACTGCAACACAGGCATGTGCCACACATGTACCCCGCCTTCCCTGGTCACGAATGGAGGGCATACGTTGATGCAAATCTACCTGTGCAGGAAGTGGCGCAGCAAAAGCAAGTTGTTCGTCTTCCGGCCCTTGTTCTTGTGGCTCATCCAGGGCCCCCAGTCCATGCTGCTCGATCCTTCCAGGCGCGAAGGAGAAAGATGGTGGGAGCACAGCTTCGGCCAGGTCGATCAACCTTATTATTTCTGCTTCTGTCACACCCAGATAACTAGCTAATCCCTGCGGCCCTTGCTTCTGTGTTGCCGCTGCCACGAATTCTTCCGCTGTTGTAATCCATAGGTCAGCCAGTCGCCTGGAGACCGCCTCAGGAAAGCCTTTTATGCTACTGAGTAAGATTCCTTCTTTCTCTGCCATATGGGTGCCCCTTTATCTGTTATATTTATGTGCCGCTATCTACCTATTTCACCAAATTGCCTTAAAATGGCAATTTGGTGAAATAGTAATCCGCTCTAAACCTGGCCACTATGTATCTTCTCTTACGAGGCAGGCGTGGACCATAGGAGCCCATCACTTAGTTGAGTGAATAAGACGGGGATCCACCAGTCTGACCGATCCACTACAGTGCTGCGTGCCGCTGTCATTGCCCGGTCAATCCGCCCATCGCGCAGCAACTCTCGGAAAAATACATCCATAAACTTGGTCAGTGTCGTCATAAAGACGTCGCCGTGCATACCTACTACTGCGGGAATGCCTGCCTGTACCAGTGAAGGCCCCAGCGCAGTAAGCGTCTCCCCCTCATCAATTGTATGAGGGGGATCACTGCCAGCGCTTTGGCATGAAGCCAATACAACGAGCTGGGGCAGTTGCGACAGCCCCTTTAACCTATCTACTAGGACTTGGGCTGGTATAACATCAGCACTTCCATTGCTGGCTTCCAGCCATAAACGTGGTATTTTCTTCCCTGAAGATGTAGATATTGCCCCGTGACAAACGAGATAAAGAATATTAAAACCATCACGGAGCTCTTCTATAAGATTCTCGAGTGTTGCCCGACCTGGAGATTCAGGGGTACTAAATAGTGCTTTCATGCATATCGTACCCAGGCTTTTGCCTATTGTATCTAGTACGTGTTCTACTTTCACTTCTGCCAAGCGCTGACCGCCTACAGTAAAAGTGGTGATATCAGTAGGGTTGGCGATAACAACCAGTGCCCGTAGGTCATCTTTGGAGGCCAACTGTACTAGTCGATAATTGTGGCTGCCGAGGAAGCGTGAGAAGAGGATGCGCTCGTTGGTCAGAAGTCGGGAGTTATCCATTGGGTGGAGTAGTGTTTCCCACCTCAGGTCATGCAGCTTTGATGCGTCAGGGTAGATAAACAAACGCAGACGTAGGTCGTTGTTAAGGATTTGTGTAATTGTACAGGCGTCTCTAAATACACCTAATACCCCTTGATCTTTAAATAAACTTTTGGTTAAGAGGTTACCGTAGGCTGCGGAATCAGATGTAGCTGCGAGTAGAGCTTTAAAGTTGAATCGTGCTGTTCCTTGGATCGGCATAGGGGTGGTACGATTATATGGTCGAGTAAAGCGCAACGCTACTTTGTAGCGGTTTGCATTTTGGGCAAAGAGACTAATTTCCAGGTCAGCATAGCCTGGTACTTCTCTATTTTCTGCTTCGATAGCCTCAAAAGCATCCTCAAGAAGCTTTTTGTAGAGCTGGTTTCGTATAGTGCATTTGAAATTATCGTCAGTTTTGATCAGGCCCAAGAGTTTCAATTGTAGATGAGCGGGGATGAGAGTTGAGAACTTTGGTTTGTCGCCTCGAAGAAGGCGTTCAATCCACTTTTTAAGATCCGGTTCCCTCAGTGCTCTTAGGGGCGCTGAGAAATGAGGTAACGGCGTAGAACACAGGCGTATGGCAATGCTATCTACATCTTCTACAGTGGGTAGTTGAGGCAACTCTGCCAAGTGATAACAGAGCAATTGTGTTAAATAAGGATGACCAGCCGTCCAGTAGTAAATCCTGTCAGTACTAAGCAAGGTTCCTTCATCTGATAACTGTAAGTGAGTAACTAGTTCTTTTACACGCTCTTTAGAAAAATCAGGCAAACCAATGCCTTGGAGGTCAAGATTTGAGTCAGTAGAAGAGGAAATAAGGCTATTTACATCGTATGTACCAACAAGAATGAATGCCAAGCTGTATAGGCTGTGATCAACCTGCCGCTTGTCTAGTATGTTACGTAGTGCGCGAAAGCAACCATTGATCCACAAGCTCTGAAGATGAGTTTGTTTCATTCTATCCAGGACGATAATTAGTCGTTTCTTTTCCCTAGCTACATATTCTGCGAGATAAAAAAGAAAATGACGCCACCCATCTGAATCTACCGGGGGTGAAGGCCACTCTGCTTCCGAATGAAAGAGATATGCGGTATTAGCTTGCATAGTTGCCTGTACCTGGTGATACTCCTTAGGCCATATTTGTGCATAACTTGGGCGTCCAGTAATTTCGTTAAGTAAATCTCTATATAATGCTCTGTACCAAGTTTCTTCAGTAACACTGCCAGTAGTAGAAAGCATGCTCATGTCTATGCTGGAGAAGATGCAGCCTGCATCAAGTAACTGTTGCTGGCTCCTTAACCACAAAATTAAGCTTGTTTTACCACTTTGCCTAGGCTCATTAATCGTGAACCAATCCATACGCTCAAGTAATTGGAGCGCCTGATCTTCTACATCATGTCCTCGCCTCAAATATACTATTGAATCGTGCGACAGCGGACCATCAAAGCGAAACGGATTATTTAAAACATTACTCACAAACCCAACTCCTCAGCAGAATTGAAGCCGCTAAGATAAATGTCACCGTATTCATGGAATTGCTCTGCAAGAACTTCTAGTGCGTCTTCGGTCGTAACAGTTTTAGCTATCACTTCAGGGAAAGCGCTAACTGCGAAGGTATAACCTTTCTGCGTTCTTTTTAGTATATTTCGTAGTTCTTCCAAGCGTACGAGTGCTTGTTGTACCTGAGTAGCTTTGATTTCCAGTCCCCACTGCATCGTAAGCTTTTGGCGAATTTCGCGTAAATTATAGTAATGTCTACTATCTTCGGCCATGACGAGCGATATTGCCATTTCTAGAAATGTGGCCTTAGACCAGAAGGCTTGCAGAAAATCGTTAAGTTGGAAAGAGGGACTCTGAATCACAGTCTCCACATCTGCTGGGGTAATCTGACGTATCTGACGTTTATTCACTATCGTAAGCAGATTTTCGCATAGTCTTTGAACAACATTAGGATGTCCCGAGGTAAATGTATAGATACGTTCTATTACCATGTTTTCCTGAACGAACTCTATCTCAAGTTGTTGCTTCAAGGTGCGCGTTATCAGTTCAAACACTGGTGCCTTATCTAGTAGACCAACGGGGATTTTTTTTGCAAAGTTGAAGAATGGGCTGTAGGCATTTTTCACGGCACTCTCCAGACTTTCTTCGCCAGCAAATATGAACTGGCAATTGCCTTTTTCTGCCAGGGCGCGCATCTCTCCAAAAAGCGGCCATCCCGCCTCTTGCTCTTTTGGCACGAGGCGATCTGCTTCATCAATGAGGAAGACGAGAGGTTTGTCCTGCTTGTCCGCTAACTGCTTTACTATATAAGAAAAAGAAGGTCCTTGCTCATATATTGAATTGGGTAACCAAAGTTGAGAAACTGTCATTAAGAAATCATCTCTTGTTGGTTGATCCTTTGCTGTTTCCTGGCAACTAACGAGAAAAGGTTGAAATTGCTCTTTCAGCCAAACATGAAATAATTGGAGCAAAATGGAAGTTTTCCCTACTAACCTGCGAAGGTACGCTTTGTCGGGCCTTTAATTGTAAAAGGCGAAATTGAAGGGAGGTTTATATGCCTGAGGATCAGGCTGCGAAGATCTTTTTTCGGATTATGTGCAGTGACAAGTTGTAAGATCGTATCTCGGGTGGGTACTGCAACATCAAAGGCAAAGGTATTCTTCAACATTGTTGAGGTCATATCCTGAATTTGCTGCAATTTGTAGTCGTTGCCGAAGAGTACGAGTAGAGCTAACTTACAGTTGAATCCTATGTTAGTATGGATAAGCTCTATCATCTGGTCCAGATCTTGCTTATCAATAGATTTTTGTTGTTTAAAAACGATAGCAAGCAGCATGGGGGTTGGAAGGACAAGATCGTTAAGCAGACTTTCAATATTGACCGCTGCCAGGACCCAATCTCCGATAGAGAAAGGAGGGGCAATCAGTGGAAGTTCGCAAGCCCTTACCAATTCATCGAGATAACTCTGAACTAGTGACGAAAATGATCCTGTTTCGAGATTGTCCCACAGATGAATAAACTGATCTATACCCGATTCTCCTATAATGGGGGTAATATGACTTTGCCCCAGAAGTGTTAAGCTCTTCTGTGCCTGATTGCGTACCTCTATATTGCTGTCCTGCAGTGCATTGATCAATGTGTTGGCGGCCTCAACAGAAGCCCTCCCAAGTTGCCCAAGGCTCTTCACTGCCAAGCGGCGAATTGAAGGTTCCACAGATTCTCTCAAGCGGAGCGTTTGGAGAAACGTTTCTATGACATCATCCGAAATGTAACCCAACTGCCGCAAGCTTTCCGCAGCTTGATAACGTACTTTAGGGCTAGAGTCATTTAGTTTTTTTCGTAGCGCGTCTACAACTTCATCGGAACTCTCTTCCAATACTCCCAACCCTGCTATTGCTCGAAAGCGTACTTCTGCATCAGAGTCATTTAGAGCCTTAATAAATCGCACAGAAAGAATCCTAGCGCTTCTAGTACCCCTCAAATAAGTGAGCCTTTTCTCTAATTCTTTTCTATATGAAGCTGTCCTCCCCTCAATAATGTGTTCATAAAGGAACTCTTCGGCGAATCGCTGAATAAGATGGCGTTCTAGCGTCGGTCGAACAGGGATCTGCTCACCCAGGCAGCGTAGGGCAAATAGGTAGTCTCGTCCCAGAATCTCTTCATTGGGGCTTGGTGTAAATCCCCACGCCTGTGCCTCCTCTCCTTGAGCCAAGATAGCAGTTTCGAGCAAAGCAGAAGCATCCTCCGGAGAGGTGAGGCCAACAAAGCCAAGTCCCAACAGAATCGGCTCTTCCCAGCGTGGCTTGTGTCGATGCTCGTAAATTCGTCGAGCACGCTTGCGGCTATCACTAACCAGGTAGCGGCCTACATAATATTCCTGGAAGCTGAGACGGAGGAAGCCATATAGACCTGGTGCTAGTTCGACCAGCAATCCCGCACGGTCACGCACACGCGCCTCTCGCAAAAATGCGCTGACTTCCTGAGCAAATGCTGGTTCATCCTCTTCCGATATGGTTTCCTTGATCCGGAGCCACTCTTCACGCAGTGGCTGGTATATTTCTTCCTCAGTGACTTGTCCGTTAGATTTGTGGGTATGTATCCAGAAAGCCAGGTAGCTGAGCAAGGAATCAAAGTATTCATCCTCCATCATAGTTAAATGCAAGTGCCATCCCTGGATTAGTGCCCTGGCCGCTTGGTCGTACAACTCAACGCGTCTGCGAGGTAGCTGGTCTTTCCCACGATGAATCGAAGCGATAATACGCAGCATCAAAGGATTGCTTGCCAAGTGTTGCACTACTGGAGAGGTGTGGATAGCATGCAGAATACCTTCGACTTCCCGACGCGCCCGGGCTTGGCGCAAGGAGGCAGAGAGTTCTGGGGTCTGAGCGGCTTCAACAGCCAGGCACCAACTCTCGAGAAACTGGCGAATCTGCGACTCATCCATATCACAGAGGCGATAATGGACAAAAGGTGCTCCCAGTGGATGAAAGCTATAGCCAGTACGACGGCTAGTGATGAGGAAGCGATGAGGACGGTGGGCATAACTGTTGACAAAGTGATCAATTTGTTCTACCACACGGCTGTGCATCTCGGTATCCAGGACTTCATCCAGCCCATCGAGCAGAATCAAGCAGGTTTCTTGCGTCAAGGCTGTGGTCAGCAGATCTTCCAGCCCAGCAAAGGGGCAATGATGCATAATACAAGCCTGTGCCAGAAAGTCGTTGAGCGTCTGATTTTGAGGCAGCCCGTGCTCAGCATAGTCAGAGATGGGCAGCAAGATGGGAAAGAGCGGAGTACCTGGTAGAGTCTGGGGGTCTGTGGAACGGGACAGTAGAGACTGAGCATGCTGATGGGCCAGGTAGTGCAACAGGGTGGTTTTACCGCTGCCGGGATCGCCCAGCAACACGAGATGATCGAAGCGGTTGACCGCTTCTGACACCTTTAGAACTTCCTCCTGTTCCATTAAGTTGTCACTCTTGAAGGTAATCTCATTCTTAACTAGATCGAGTTCAGAAGCAGGCTCAGTATCGAGTAATACATAGACGTTGGCAAGCTTAATCTGAAGACTCAAGCGTTCTTCATGTGTTGTTCCCTGAGCATCTATATACATCGTAAAATTGATTAACCAGTCCAGATAATCTCGGCGCGTACCAGGTGTAGATAGATTAGCACGCAATTTCCCTCGAATAGCAGCTATCTCATCAATCGCCTTTCTCAATGTTTGGTCATTATGCAGCATATCCATCACATCTGTTGATGCCAATGATTGAATAAAATAATCAAGAAAATCGGCTGCTATTGGCTCTATTTCCCGAGTGGAAGAGATATACCATTCAGGATGGACAAGATTTGCTTTTTGAAGCCACAGTACTGCTAACTCACTGATAATGGGATAGCTATTTTGAAGCAAAAGTTGTGCAAGGATGGGAATACCTTCTTTATCAAAGAAATCCGAATCAAGTAGTAGAGCTGTCCATTGCGGATGACGCTCTTCAAATTTCTCAAAAGACTTAGATAACGCGTGCCGTAAGGACTGCTTGATGATATCAATATCATAGCCAGAGGTTTTAGCAATCTTTTCTTGGTTGTAATTATGGCTCAGAATGAAGCGAAACATCTTATCTGCGATGTTCTGGAGCATGAACTCTGTAACGGGCATATATTACTCCTACTTCTGTTATCTAGCGACAGTTAGTCACTATAAAGAAGTTTCGTGCCTACAAGTAACAAACACAACGTTGCGCTTGCTCATTGAGGCATATTTCATTATTCCAGTTTATCAAACGTATTATCCTGTAGCTGCCATCTCGGACTGCAGTAGCCATAATGCCTCAAAGGCATAATCTCGAATAGAGCGACCTGTTTTGGGATCTATCTCCATATCTCGGTTTTCATCCTCGATAAACTCTTTTAAACTACTGGCGATATATTCTGCTCTTGATGGGAAACGTCTCGCTAAGTGAGCTAGGCCCACAGCACAAGCACTACGCACATAGCCTTCTGTGTGGCAAAAGCCACGCCATAAGGCCTCCGTAACACGTTCCTCATCCAAGCCTTTTTCCCCTAAGAGAATTGCCGCGTCTCGGCGCAATGGAGCTTCTGCATTTTGCAAGACTTCAATGAGTACCTCTGTTACTTGATCTGAAATCCGTTCTAATCGCACAAGGCCTTCTGCAGCATGGTAGCGTGTGCCTAGATTATCGTCTTGTAAAAATTCTTGCAACACAGTTTTCACCGCATCGGGGATATTGCTATTGTGTAAGCGCGGAAGAGCTCGTGCCACAGCAAATCGTAGAGCAGGAACATCACCTTCAAGTGCTTTCAAGAAAGCTTGGTGTATTTGCTTCAATGTCTGCCCTTTTAATGTCTGTCCCAGTTGTCCTAGGCTTTGTACTGCTGCAAGTCGTAACTCCGGATCAGAGTGATGATCGCCAAGAAATTGCAGTAAATCTGACACTATCTGCTCCGATGTCTGTCCCAACTGCTTCAAGCTTTGCCCGGCCGCTCGTCGTAACTGAGGAGATTCATGCCCAAGTAGCCCAAGTAGGGCTTTTACTACATCTTTTGGTACCTGTCCCAGCTTTCCTAGGCTTTCTATCTGTGTGGCATAAACCCAGGTAAACTCATTACGCCGCCGTTTGAGAAGTTGATATATGACCTTTTCAGATCGTGGTTTTATCATCCCCAGACTCTCTGCCGCTGCATTACGTACTAGAGGATAGCTGCTGTTCAGTGCTTTAAGCAAAGCATGCACCACCTCATCTGTTGCAAGACCAAGCTGCCCAAGACTTTGAGCAGCTGCTCGTCGTAACTCTGGACGTTGCCTGTAACGGAAGTGGTCAAAAACTATAAGTAGAGCATTAGCTGACCTGGCTCTATCAGATGCCTGACCTAACTGACCCAGGCTTTGTATTGCTGCAAGACGCATATCACTCTTAACAGCACGGCTACCTTTTGTGAGCAATACGTTCGATAACGCCGTATCAATAAGGGCATTTACCACCTCGTCAGAAACGTATCCTAAGCGCCCCAGGCTACGTGCAGCTGCATAGCTTAATTCTATGTTTGTGCTCCGTAGCGCTTTCATCAAAGCCTTCACCACCTTATCTAACTTATCTTTGGATGGGTTCATCTGACCCAGGCTCTCTGCACTTCTATATTGTACTCCTGGATCCTTGTCGGAAAGGGCTGCAAGCAATATATCAATCAGTTCAGATGAAGGTAGCTTCACCTGTCCTAGACTCTCTACTGCAGTTCTGCGCACCAAATCCTCCGCTACACGATGATCCATTGCCTCTACGAGTATTCTTAGCGCTTTCTCACCACCTAAGTGTGCAAGGCATAAAGCTGCCTGCCTGCATACCTCAAGCTCGCCGCTATATAGAGCGCGAGATAGTTCACTTATTACTCGATCAGAGACGAATCCTAGTCGTTCTATGGCCTGGATGGCATTTAGACGCTCTTTGGTGGAGCCATTGCTCAGGACTTGCGTTAGTTTAGAAATGCTATCCTGTCCTACCCTGGAGGTTTTAAGCCCTTCAAGTCTTTGCCACAAGAGTTGGTGATACAGCTGAAATTTTGCAAAACCTTTCTGGTAAATTAGCTCATTAATAAACCGCTCAATAAGCTGACGCTCTAGCGATGGTCGAACAGGGATCTGCTCGCCCAGGCAGCGTAAGGCAAACAAGTAGTCACGTCCCAGGATCTCTTCGTTGGGGCTCGGGGTAAACCCCCAAGCCTCTGCTTCCTCTCCCTGAGCCAGAATAGCAGTTTCGAGCAAAGCAGATGCATCATTCAGTGAGGTGAGGCCAACAAAACCAAGCCCCAACAGAATAGGCTCTTCCCAGCGTGGCTTATGTCGAAGTTCATAGATTCGTCGAGCACGCTTGCGGCTGTCACTGACCAGATAGCGGCCCGCATAGTATTCCTGGAAACTGAGGTGGAGGAAGCTATACCGGCTTGGTGCTCGCTCGACCAGCAATCCCGCACGGTCACGCACACGCCGTAAAAATGCACTGACTTCCTGAGCAAATGCTGGCTCATCCTCTTCCGATATGGTTTCCTTGATCCGTAGCCATTCTTCACGCAGTACCTGGTGTATTTCCTCCTCGGTGACTTGCCCTTCAAGTCTATGCATATGTATCCAGAAAGCTAGGTAGCTGAGCAGAGGATCAAAATAAACGTCCTCCATCATGGTCAGCTGAGTCTCTCCTAAACTCGGCTGTGCCCGCCAAGTCTGGGTTAATGTTGTAGTCGCCTGTTCATATAACTTGACGCGCTTGCGCGGTAGTTTATCGACTTCTCGGTGGATCAAAGCGATGATGCGCAGCATCAATGGATTTCTTGCCAAGTGTTGCACGCCTGGCGAGGTCTGGACAGCGCGCAGAATGCCCTCGACTTCATGACGAGCCTTGGTTCGACGTGCGGAGGCAGAGAGTTCGGGAGCTTGAGTGGCTTCAACAGCTAAGCACCAACTCTCAAGAAACTGGCGAATTTGCGACTCGTTCATATCACAGAGGCGGTAATGGACAAAAGGTGCTCCCAGCGGATAGGTGCTATAGCCAGTGGGTCGGCTAGTGATGAGGAAGCGATGAGGACGGTGGGCATAACTATTGACAAAGAAGTCGATTTGCTCTACCACACGGCTGTGCATCTCGGTATCAAGAACCTCATCCAGGCCATCAAGCAGAATCAGACATGTTTCTTGCGTCAAAGCCGCAGCTAGCAGATCGTCTAGTCCAGCGGCTGGACAATGATGCTTGATGCAATCCTGTGCCAGAAAGTTGTTGAGCGTCTGGTTCTGGGGAAGTCCATGCTCGGCATAGTCAGCAATGCGCAGCAGGATGGGAAAAACAAGCATATCTGGTACAGTCTGAGGCTCTGTAGAACGGGATAGTAAGGCCTGGGCATACTGATGGGCCAGGTAGTGCAACAGGGTGGTTTTACCGCTGCCGGGATCGCCCAACAACACGAGATGATCGAAGCGATTAACCGCTTCTGCCACCTCTATTATCTCCTCTGACTCTCCTAAGATGTTCTCTAATAGAGAGAGATTGACTTTTTGGGTTAAGCCTTCGCCTTCAATGAGGTGTATTTCCTCCTGTAGACGCTCCTGACGATCCTGGCTAGCAATGTCAAGTTGACTGTTGTGCTGTACATTAAGCGGAATATAGACATTAGAGAGTTTGAGATCAACCTGACCGCCTACCTCTGCTGTTCCCTTAACATCTATATAGAGAGTACGATCAATCAGCCATTCAAGATATTTGTTTTTGGTTGTAGCTGATTCGTTATCTTGGGAAACTGACAACATATAATCACTCCAGACTTTACTATCATCTCTACTATAGAGAGATACATATGAATGCGCAAAATCCATGCGCTTTTTTTACAGATTTCTTAGATGCTCCCAAGCAAGCGCTCCAGCGCCGAGAATTGGTATTTCTTCGGATCGTTTAATGTTTTTATCAATAATGACCTCATGGGATGCTGGAAGAGCGCACTCTCTAAGATATCTGTTGGAGCGTTCGACTATTAAATCTCCTATTAGATTAGTGACAAAGCCACCGAGAATAATTTTTTCGGGATTGAACGTGTTGGCAATATTAACAATGCCTAGCCCAAGTGCCTCGGCCGCTCGTTCAACAATTTCTTTTGCGTAACTGTTGTTGTTGCGGTATGCTTGCTCTACCAATCTAACTATATGCGAAGGCCAATCCAGATCAAGCTCATCATCTTCTATAGCAAGCTCAACCCGTTTACGCTCTGCTCGCTGAGCGATGGCTTTACCAGATGAATACGCTTCTAAACAACCAGCGTTATTGCATCCTGTACAAACATCGCCGCCTCCATATATAATCATATGTCCTAGTTCCCCGGCCGAACCCTTAAATCCTCTCAAGACCCTACCTTCGATGATTACACCTGCACCAATGCCCGTGCTAATAGTGAGATAGACCATATTATTGCATTTTGTAGAAAAGTGTAATCCTAAGGCTGCTGCATTTGCATCGTTATCTAAGATTATTGGGGGAGAAATTTTGCCTTTGGCTCTAAATTGTGAACTAAGACGCTCGGCTAGCTTAATATCCCTCCATCCGTCTACGTTTGGTAACTGAACGATCTTATCTGCTGAATAATCTACAAGTCCAGGCACACCGATACCAATACCAGCAATCTCTTCAAACAGCATGCCCTGCTTCTCTAGCACAACATCAATCACTCTATAAATTAGAGAAATAACGACCTCGGGAGAATTCTCCTGACGTTTGATGGACATACGTTCTTCTCTGATAACTTTCCCTCCTTTAATAATTGCCGAACGGATTTGCACAAGTCCCATATCTACGCCAATAACATATGATTCTTGGTGCTCTTGAGAATGATCGAATACTACTGCGTTCATAATTAATTAACTCCATTGTATTTGCACATACTAATCAAAACTCGAAATTAGTATACTGCTTGATGATACATGTGGCACTCAACCTCGTTCAACAGGAAGAGCTTCTGAGGATCGGAGGTTCGTTGACCATACTCCCGAAGGAATTCCATACAAAGATGAATGGCTGTACAAACATCCTAACTCAGACAACACAGGTGCAAGCTAAGCCATGCTCTTCTTGTAGCCTTGCCTGAGCCTTCTACTAAAGGCTTACTTGCGTCTAGCAGTGGTTCTTTGCCCCGCGTCAGTCCCTTACGGGAACAGCTTATAGATACATTGATGCTGCAGATCTTC
>WNGL01005466.1_pt1 | contig 15832 bp, 9 predicted proteins | sample 5400591 | NCBI WGS metagenome assembly WNGL01 (sample SAMN13153377, study PRJNA577476) | soil metagenome | isolation source: 80 cm soil or saprolite under Garry oak tree replicate 1 | place: USA:California | collected 2016-06-15
ATCCGCTCCTGCCTGGCCCCCTATTGTGAGTCCAAGCTCACAGAGGGCCTTTTGCAGCCGTTTCGTGCGTTGCGCATGAGGACAGCAGAGATCTGGAAGTCGTTCAACGAAAATCTTTTGAGCACAGGTGCTCTTTTTACAGCAAAAACGACGGAGATGCATGATGAGATGGATTGGACGCCCCACGGAGGGAAGATCGCGCAGTGTCCGTGTATAGCGACTTTGGATGCGCGCAGATGCAGTCCCACATGAGGGGCAGGAAGCTGTTGGGGATGTCGTCTGGAGAGTCAGTGTGATCTCCTCAGCTACTTCTATCCCTTCCACCTGGACATTGGGAAGGTCTGGAAAAATGATCATAGGATGTCTTTTGGTCCTCGAAAAAGTTGGCAAGAGTGAAAAAATGTTCAATCTTTTACTATACCACATAGCTGATCAGCAAGGTTGCGTAAGATTCAAGTTATGGTCTTTCCGACAAAAGTTTGTCGGTCCGAACCCATATCTGTCCTTGCTGTGGCTATGTGGCAGACCGTGATGCCAATGCCGCAAAGAATATTCTCAAGCTTGCCAGGCCAGGGCATGGCCTTCAGGAGCCAACGTACACCGATGGGTGCCGCGTTTCCTGAGAAGCCCCTGCGTTTACGCATGGGGAGTTGTCACCAGCTTCTGCAAGACCACATCGCCGGCAGGAAAGTAATCGGAACTATCACGTCCATTGTAGTGGCGACCCTTGCGTCGCCCGCTGTGTGCCCCGCCCTGGCAGCCAATCTGTGCACCTCACATCACCAGAATCTTTATCTGATCAACGACTGCAGGAAAGTGATCAGTTCCAAAGGGAAGATGGATATGTACTGCCTCTACACCCGGTTGAGCATTTAAATAAGCCAGCGCCGCGTTCAATGATGCTCCTCTGATAGATTGCTTCCACTGGTCCAATTCCCATGCTTCCCCTGCTGAAATACATGGGGGACACCCACAGCGGGAGAACCTTGCAGCACGTAGCTATTGCCCAGCGTCTGCGCTGCCTGCCCGCTTAGCAATTGAACGGCCATATTCCTGGCAACCGTGCGATTATAGACGATAACGTTAGTTGAGACAGTCACCTGGACAGTTACCTTGCTCGCCTGCATCCCTACAGGATAATTCGGCGTAACGACCGTGCTATAAACGGGCAGTTGCGCCATTACTTCTCCCGGTGCCAACTTTTTCAACAGCAGTTTCAAAAGCTGTTGCTGTAGCGTTGCCCTCAAAGGGCCGCTGACGCCATCTATATCAGACTGCCTGACAGCGTCTACCTCGTGCCCATCGACGCCCCCTGAAAAACGCATAGGATTGCTCACATTGAGGCCATTACAGCATCTACTGTCGAGCGCATTAGCCGGTATATTACCTGTCGACCCCGTATTGACTGCAATTGCAGAAGCGGTAACCATGCCGTCCTGCCCATTCTGTTGCGCTGGCACTTCAACCGACCGGGTTGTCTCTACAGTAACGTCTGACGATGTAGTTAACGTCAAGCCCGCGGGCGCGGTGATGGGCTTTTCGCTGCTATTATCGAAAAGCACGTATCCCCTTGCCCGCGCACCTGGAATATATGCTGATCCCGTTGTCTGAACGCTGCGACTATCTGTAACCGTTCCCGGCATAGAGCGGGCAGGCATTTCGCGCGTTGCGACATCAGGCTTGCTAAATTGCGGTGAGGCCATCAGTATATAGGTGTCATTGAGATTTTTTACTTGTGGAGCAACGGTAATTGTAGCAGTGGGATCAGCGCCAATGAAGGGAACTCCTACAGGAAACAAACTTATCCCCATCAACCGTGGCACTATCACCAATGTGAGTAGCATCACCAGCACAATGATAACCGCCATCACGGAAAAGATAAATCGCCTGCGCTTCCCATGCGCTCCCCGCATAGGCTCAGTTGTTCGCGGCCTGTTTTGTCGTACATCATCTGTAATACGCTGTCTATCACGCATACGCTGTCCATCACGCATACGCTGTCTATCACGCAAATGTAGGGGCCGATTTATCGCGCTCACCGCCGATTTATCGGCCCCAGAGACCAGTTTGTGACGCCGTTGCTCAACCAGTAGCATTGGTGTAGGTGGCTCATCGTATACTGATGGCGTGGAAATAGGCCGGTCAGCAAGAGGCATTACTTCATCAACTACTACATCATCCTCCAGTGGTACTGTCTGCACTGTCTGCACTGTCTGCGCCTGGATTGCAGCAAGAAAAGCCTGGCGCAGCTCTGCCACGCTAGCGTAGCGATCCTCGATACGCTTTGCCATTGCAGTTCGTACCACCTCACTTAGCTCGATAGGTATAGAGGCATCCTTGTCGGACGGAAATGGCACCGGAGCAGTCAGGTGCATTTGGATGACCTGTTCCTCGACAAGATCATCATACGGCAGTTCACCCGTCAACATCTGATAGAGCAATACGCCAAGCGCATAAATATCGCTAGATGTGGTAACAATGCCCATTGTCTGCTCTGGAGCCATGTAATGCGGCGTTCCTGGCACCTGGTCCAGTGGTATAGGCTTTCCCGCCTGCTCTAATTCAGCCTGTTTCGACGTACGTACCAGCCCAAAATCCGCCAGGTAGACATGCTGGGTACTATGTGCTACACCGCTGCGGCGCTGCTCAAGCAAAACATTGGAAGACTTAATGTCACGATGTATAAGCCCTTCATCGTGCGCATACTCTACCGCGTCAAGCAACTGTTGGTAGATCCCGGCCAGTTCGTTGAGGTCGGGCAGACCGCCCGGAAATTGGCGCAAATAGCTTGTCAGCGTCCCCCCCTCGATAAAGGGCATCACCAGGTACAGGATTCCTTGCTCATCACCATACTCGATAAGGTGAAGGATGTGGGGATGATGTAGACGTGCGACCGTCCGCGCCTCGCGCACAAAACGTCGGCGCATTTCTTTATCGGCGGCGTAGTTTCCAAGAATCACTTTGATAGCTACGCGCCGGTCAAACGCTGTGCGCTGCTTCCCTTCGTAGACAGCTCCCATTCCACCGGAACGAATGCGGCGAATGACATCATAATTTCCAAGCTGTCTACCTTCCAGAGAGAGCATCGAGCGCTTTTATCCTTTACTAGCAAACTTACTTTCCAGGTGTGACATTGGGTGAAGGCTTCACAACCGGTGACGTAAGCGTATTCGTGGGAGTAGCCGTACCAACCCCCGCATTCGTCGTTGGTGTACCCTGTAATCCCTGCAATCCGGGCACATTCTGCACTACAATTGTGATCTGGCGCGCATTCGTCGGCAAGGTATTCCCACTTGATACGGTAATACTGTCAACCTTAGCCACGTCTCTCTGCTCCAGCAGCGCCGTACTCGCCTGGTTCTGCGTTCTACCAGTAATCAGACTCGCCAGTTGTGCCTTCCGCGCGTCATCAATTTGGGCAACCCAAACTCCCTGCGTCTTGACAAACACGACCGCCCCATTATTATTGGCAATCTTCTGCGTTACCGTCGTCACTACTTTACCGGCCAGAGCATACCCCCCACCGGTATCATGCTCAGACTCAGCCTTGAGTAAATTCGTCGCGATGTTTTCCGCGCCAACCAGGTCATAGACCACTCCCGTACACGTCGCGGTCACGTGCACAGTCACACTCGTGGCTGCATCACCAGCTTTATGATTGGATGTCACATTGGCAGTGCATTTCGGTGTCCCTACAAATTGTTCATTTGCATGCGGCATGCCGTTGATCGCAGATGTTGCGCTCTGCAACAACGGTTGCTTGAATGGTGCCGCTGCATTGTCAATGTCACTCTGTTTCACAACAGTATATTTCTGTGGATCCTGCCCCCCGCTAAATGCGACCGTGTTGCTAACTAACACAGAATTGTTCGCACAACACACCACATTATTAAAGTCAAAGGCCCGGATGTTCCCTCTTGACCCCGCTGTGATCGCATGAGCTGATACCGTCACACGACCAAAGCCACCATTTGGGTTCGCGGCGGGAATATATGCCAGAACATCATTGGCTACCTGTACCCCCTGAGCATCGGTAAACACCGTGTTGGCTGTAACTCCATAAGGAGCAAATGAGCCATTGACAAATGTCAGCGTCCCCGTTGCATGAGTTGCCGGCGTGTTCACAAATCCAGTTGCACTCACTGTCTTTGTTTGCGACTGCGTGATGAACGTCAATTGACGCGCCCCCACCTCGCGCTTCGCACTGTCCGGCGTCCCTGAGGTCAGTGCGGTAATGGCATACGTGTTTTGTAAAAGCACACTCTTTGGCGTGATCGTCACCGTTGCCGTTGGCGAAATGCCTGGTAATACGTGACTGAAGCTGCTGGTAAAAGATTGCCATGTGGAGGGCGCTGCCACGGCTATTCCGCCACAAAGCAGTATCGAAAACACCAGCAATACTAAAAGAGCAAGCGCCAGCTGTTTCCGGCGGTTACGCTGTGGTGGCTGTCCAGCAGGGCCGCCGCTCCCAGAGCCTGCGGATGTCCCCGCCGGAGGAACATTCCCCGCAGTTCCCGACGCAGCAGCCAAAACTCCCGCTCCTGCAGCCGCTGCTGTCTTCCCGGATCGTTGTCTCCGTCCCACAACTGGAGCAACAGCAACGTCATCTTGTTCGTCGTCAGGTACGTCCGCCTGTACCTCTGGCAATTTCTTTGTATTCCTCGCTCGTGCAGCCACAGGAAAAGTAATAATCCCAGGCGAATCAGCATCATCCAAATCACTCCCATGGTTTACAGAAGGTTGATTATTACTGTCAGCAGCGTGCATTGCGGCGCCTGCCGCCAAACCGGCCGCTCCCAAAACAGGACCTGATCCCCATGCAGTGCTTCCATTTGGGGAAAGCTGCTCGTCTTCAACTTGTCTCTGTCCGCTGTCGTCCAATGGAGCCTGTCCATTGCTATGAGAGGCATTGGCTGGAATTGGCGCCTCAGCGTCACTGGCCAGGCCAGCAGCGCCTGCCGACCCAACGACCCCAGCCGTTGCCGCCACCTGTTTTGCATGGCGCCCGCCAAACAGCCATATTCCTCCCCTCGTCGCCTTTGCAGCTTCGCTTTCCTCTCGCAGCGACTTAGCATAGTTCTCCAACGAGGTAAAGTAGGTAAAACGGCGCTGTCGTGCAAAATCGGCAGGGCCTGAGTCCTGTGGAGCTATGATCACTAGTTGTGCCTGCAGTTTGTGGCGCATATTTTTTAGGCCGTCAAAATCAACTGGCCTCTGAAAAGCTTTATTTTGATTTGGAAGTACAATAGCTATTTGCTTCCGACCAAGTTTTTCCTGCGTCAAAATGGCAGCCAACACGCTCTCTCTGTCGTCGGTAGGCCCCACATATATCATTCCTATGGTTGCATTACGCGGGTCATTTGCATCCAGCAGGTCTGAACCATTTCCCTGTTTCATCTTCCTGTCCCTCTTCATCCCCGATTTTAAGCAGCTTCTCGCCTTCGTTTGCCTATTCTGCTTTGTAATTCTACCCTATACGACAGAAATTATAAAGTGACATAGAGACTTTGTTTCTTTAAAGAAAGAACGGGAATTACCAGTGTTTTCAACATTCGCCCGTTGCTTTCTTACCTCAAGGATGAGTACCCGGTACCGTCATAGGCGACAGCGGCTCACGCGTTCCTGGAACACTTTGCACCACAATTTTGACCTGGCCAGGATCCGACGGCAGCTTCGTCTCGTAGTTACTTGAAAGCTGTATATTCAGTTTTGCCACCCCCACCTGCTTGAGCAAAATATCTTTAGCCCCCTGCTTACTTTTGCCAAGGATCAAACGTACCAGTACCTGCTGCTCGACAGAGCTAAAATGGTAAACCCAAACACCCTGCGCTCTCACCAGCAAAGTCGTTGTTCCTTGATTTGCATTGTTAACTGCAGCCTGCGTTGCCACAGCCACTACATTGCCAACTAACGAATAATGAGCGCCAAGACTAGCTTCAGCGTCTTGGCTCAGCCGAACTGCCACAATGGACTGCACTGCACCTTGGTCATAACCCCTCCCTGTACATTCTACAACCACAGTAACAGTCACTTCTGTTGCCTTACTTCCAACAGGAACATCGGATGTCACATTTGAAGAACATTGCGCTGGACTGATAAAACGTTCATTGGGCGCGAGTTGGTCTTGCAGCGCCGTCTGGGCACTTTGCGAAAGGGAGGTCTCCAGCGACTTTGCAGCACCATCAATATCACTCTGCTGAACAATGATAAAGTTTTGTGAGTTTTGTCCACCGCTAAATTGACCTCTGTTTTTGACAGTTACACCGGGAGCACAACAACTTTGCGCGATATCGCTTGCGGCAATATCTCCGTTTGTCCCAGCATTGACAGCATGGGCAGGTACATCTACTTGACCCGGTGTTGAACCGTTCGCTGGAGGAATGGTGACTGCTGCATCGAACGTTACCCGCACTCCGTGAGCATCGGTAAAGACCTTTCCCGCAGGGACAGTCACCGCCGTGCTCGTCACATTAGAAAATGTCAGGTTTCCCGTGGCTCGTACGCCAGGATTCTGCCCCTCACCAGTTGCCTTCACCTTGGTTGATTGTGCCTGGGAAGTAGCAGTGACCTGGCGCACCTCAACCTGCTGTTGAGAAGCATTGGCGTTACCTGTGACCGCATCAATCGCAAAGACATTTTCTATGACTTTGCTATCTGGTGTTATCGTTACAATACTTGTGCCTGAAACTCCCGGTAGAAACCCCGCCAGGGGACCTAATTTCCCTTGCACATCTGCAATAATGCCCGCGAGTACCAGTTTCAGAAAGCTATTCAGTGTTTTCTGATCAAGCACATCAGACTTGATCACCTTGATAGCAGCCTCGCGTCCTTCCAGTTCGTCCCATGCGAGACAAACGTCTGCCATTGCCCCGCTACCTAAAAGACCCTTCAAGCGATATCTATGGCCTAGCCTGTCTATAGCATTTCCATAACGCCACAATTGCATTATGTTCCCCTTATCTATAGCGAACAAATATTCCCCCCTTCTCGATTATCTCATACAAAAAAGCCAGAGACAAAAAAGTTCTCTGACGATAGCCCAAGTGGTTTGGAATTGGTAATGGTTTAAAGGTAGTCGTGCCAATAGGCGCGAGCCTTATACGCAACGGCGCTCAGTCTCCAGGGAAAACAACATCCCCAAGAGTCTCCCCTACCATACAACGAAATGGCCCACCAGGCCCGTGCATAGTAGGGGCGACCCTTGTGGTCGCCCTGCAACCCTTCAACGAATTGGCCCACCAGTAGGGGCGACCCTTGGGTCGCCCTGCTTGTGGTCGCCCTACTTGCGGTCGCCCCGCTAGGCTATTTAACGCGGGCCAGCTTTCAACACTTCATCGTTGGGCAGCGTAAACTGCTGGAAGTTCTTCTTAAAGCGCGCGGCCAGGTCCGCCGCCTGCAGATCATACGCTTCCTTTTCTTTCCACGTATTGCGCGGGATGAGTAATTCACTTGGAACATCTGGACAGGAAGTCGGGGACCGCAATCCAAAGATTGGATCTTCCACCTTCTCAACACTCTTGAGCGATCCACTGATAGCCGCTCTCACCATCGCCCGGGTATAGTTGATATTAATGCGCTCACCTATACCATATGGGCCGCCTGTCCACCCGGTGTTGATCAGGTAGCAGCGCACTTTATACTTCTCAATTCGCTCACGTAACAGGTTAGCGTACTCGCCCGGTTGCAATGGCAAGAAGGCTGCGCCAAAGCAAGAGCTAAAGGTTGCCTGTGGTGTCGTCACACCCGCTTCGGTACCTGCTAACTTACTGGTGTATCCCGATAGGAAGTAATACATCGCCTGCTCTACGGTCAGCTCTGACAGCGGTGGCAAGACACCGAACGAATCTGCTGAGAGAAAAACGACCGCCCTGGGATGACCACCTCGCCCTGACTCGATCACATTATCGATAAAATCAACGGGATAGGCAGCGCGGGTATTTTCAGTCAGCGAATCATCGCTGTAATCCGGCTCACGGGTTCCCTTTCTCAGCACAACATTCTCATAGACAGAGCCGAAGCGAATAGCGTTCCAGATTTGCGGCTCATACTTTTGCGACAGGTTTATGCACTTCGCGTAACAGCCGCCTTCAAAGTTAAAAACGCCATTGTCTCCCCAACCATGCTCATCATCGCCGATCAAACGACGGCTAGGATCTGCCGACAAACTCGTCTTGCCTGTACCCGAAAGTCCAAAGAACAATGCAACATCCCCATTTGGCCCGACATTTGCGGAACAATGCATGGGCAGCACACCTTCTGCCGGTAAAATAAAGTTGAGAATGGTAAATACAGATTTCTTCATTTCACCTGCATACTGTGTACCACAGATCAACACGAGCCGCTCTTCAAAGTCAATGATAATAGCAGCCGCTGACCGCGTACCATGCACACGAGGATCGGTATGAAAATTCGGCACACAGAGTATCGTAAATCCCGCGCGAGGATTGCTCAAATCTCTCTCGTTTGAACGCAGAAAGAGCTGACGGGCAAACAGGTTGTGCCAGGCAAATTCTGTGATGACCTGGATTGGCATCCGATAATCCGGGTCAGCTCCGGCTGCTGCATCCAGCACGAAGACATCGCGCCCTTGCAAATATGCTGAAAGGCTACTGCGCACTGCGTCGAATTGCTCTCGCTTCATTGGGTGATTGATCTCACCCCACCAGATCTTCGCAGCAATTTCCTCGTTCGAAACGATAAACTTATCTTTTGGAGTACGCCCCGTGTACGGTCCGGTCGTGGCGGCAAATGCCCCATTTGAAGCCAATTTTCCCTCTCTACGAGCCAGGGCGTGCTCTACTAACTCCGGGGGCGATAGATTCCAGTGAATGTTCCCTAAGTTTACTAGCCCATATTCTTCCAGGGCTTTCCGGCTCATCATCATCGTCATCAGTATCTCTCTCCTTTAAGACTCCTCTTTGAGCCTCTTTATGAGCAGTATTATAAACAGCAACAACGGTTTCTATGTTTAAAGTATACCCCAATGCCCCTTCTTCTTCCAAATGTTAGTCTCACAAAACTGTTATCTTTGTTAGTCTCACAAAAATGAAGCCACATGCGCAACCCATATCACCAGGAAGCAGAACCGAAAAAGGCCCCCAGACTGTCTGTCCAATCTGGGGGCCTTTTTCGGTTCTGCTTTCCCTTGTTTTATTCCTGCAGCAGCGCTTCAAACTGCTTGCGATTGAGCTGCTCAAGTTCCATGAGCGTGTTAGCCAGCTTTTTCAGTTGATCGTCATGTTCGCTCAACAATGTGCGCGCCATGGCATACCCCTCTTTCAGGATACGCTGTACCTCCAGGTCGATCATGGAGGCCATCGTCGCACTATTGTTGGTGTTACGCATTGCAGACATACCCATAGCAAACGCATTCTGACGCGGAAGCACATCATCCATATCACCCGCATCACCCGCATCACCCGCATCACCGCCATTCAGCATCAACCGGCCATCAGCATCGACCAATAGCGAACGACCCTGCGCTGGCAGATCATCAATACCGCTTCGGCGCATATTGAGACTCATACCGCCTGGTTCGTAGTCGGCGAACACAACGCCGACTTGCTCACTCATGCCCCACCGCGTCACCATACGCCGGGCCAGGTCTGTCACAACCTGCAGATCGTTCTCGGCGCCAGTAGTAACACGCTCTGCGCCAAAGGTGAGTTCTTCGGCAACACGCCCTCCAAGGCCAACAGCTATTCGCGCCATTAATGTCTCGCGACTGTAGTTATAACGGTCTTCCTCCGCGGTGAACTGGGTCACCCCCAGGCTTTGCCCGCGCGGCAGAATAGTAACGCGGTTGACGCTATCGGCCTCCGGCAAATGATAGGCAACGAGAGCATGTCCGGCTTCATGATAGGCGGTGATATGACGATCTTTCTCGCTCAATACGATCCGTCGCAACGCTCCAAGTTGCACGCGCACAAGTGCATCCTCAAAACAGTCGTGGGTGATATGCTCCAGGTCTTGACGCGCGGCACAGAGGGCCGCTTCGTTGACAAGGTTGGCCAGGTCCGCCCCCGTCATACCAATGGTCAAACGCGACAGGCGCTCCAGCGATACATCCTCGTGTAAGGGTGTCAAACGTGTATGCACTTTGAGGATAGCTTCACGACCAACGCGATCAGGGTGTGACACCGTTACGTGTCGGTCGAAGCGCCCAGGACGTAAGAGCGCTTTATCCAGGATATCAACGCGGTTCGTTGCTGCAAGTACAACCACCGCCTTGCGCCCGTCAAAACCATCAAGTTCCACCAGTAACTGATTGAGCGTTTGGTCTCGCTCATCGTTGCCTGCAATACGCATCGAACGCTTGCGACCTACTGCATCAATCTCATCGATAAAAATCACACATGGAGCAGACTGGCGCGCCTGGTTGAAAAGATCGCGTACGCGACTTGCACCCACCCCTACAAACATCTCGACAAACTCCGAAGCGCTGATACTAAAAAACGGTACTCCAGCCTCACCGGCCACCGCTTTTGCCAGCAGCGTTTTACCAGTTCCAGGCGGGCCCACCAGTAAGGCCCCACGAGGTATACGCGCACCCAGTCGATTAAAACGTTCAGGGCTGCGCAAAAACTGCACGATCTCTTCTAGTTCTGAACGTACTTCATCGATACCGGCAACATCTGCAAATGTCACAGGCGGCTCCAGGCTGGCACGAACCTTGCCAGTAGATCCATTCAGTGTCTTCCCGGAAGAAGTATTTTTTTCGGATCCTACGCGAGTTTGAGGAGTTTCTTTTACACCTTCAAAGCGGCGAGCATGGCTCTTCCCTAGCTGATTCACACGATCATCTAGAGGACGCATAGATCGCCTGGTGTTTCTGGGCGCCAGAACGAGGAGTAGCACAATCCCAAAGAAAATCAGCGGTATGATTCGCCAAAACAGACTCATCCAGATGGGCGATTGCGGCACAGGAAGAGTATTAACTATCACATTTTTGCTCAATAGCAATGACATTAAGCCTGCATCGCCACTGGCTGGCAATTGGGTGTAAACAGTGCGGGCCGGGTCGACAGGTGGATTTACGGTCATACTTGGCCAGGTTGAATAGCCTGCACCAACATATCGACTCCAGGCTGCAAAGTCGGCCGCTTTATTGGAAGCGGTAGTTGTCGTTACTGGTGTCGCTATCGACTCATTATCCTGCGTTAGAGGAGCTGCTAACAAAACATTGATAGCATTACCTTGCAAAGTCGCTGCCTGTACATTCCCCGCTTTCACCTGGTCCAGAAATGCACTATAGCTAATCGCAGTGACCCCGCTGGGGGCCGTATTACTTGGAGGAGCCTGTAATTGGCTGACTACGCCAAAAAGCAGGCCAACAAACAGAATGAGCAGGACACTGGTCAAGAGTATTTGTTTTTGCGTTTTGAGAAAATTTGCGACTTTTCGTCCATAATTTTGCACATCCGTATACCGTCGCCAGCGTGATTTCAATTGGCGACCACCGTTGCCGTCCATGTGTTGTACACCTCGCCTGTAAAACCCGCACAGATCAGGATATCCTGGCAAGTCTTAAGTATTCAGCAGGAGTGATAACCTTCCGAGAGATAATCTCTCGGAAAGCCGGATCCCCCACATCTCTTTCTATCCTACAGAATTGAGTTCATTCTCCCATGGTCTCTTGAACTCCGAGCGGAGCGGGTTCATCCCCATTGATTTCCCTTCACATCATTCTAACCAGGAGAATCCTTTTTCGTAATGCCTGCGATAAATGCAGGAAAAAGGCCATAAAACGATAATTAGCTAAGAATACAGGCGATTATTTCAGCGACGCCAGAAGACAGTGTACAACTATTTACGGCTCAGAATAAAATGTCGCCGTAATTTCAGTACTTTCTTCTTATTATAACGGCTATATCAATATGTATCTATGTGATACATCACACTTCAGAATATATATTGAACGAATAAAAGACGTCCCAGGTTACGGCCTATGGGTCAGTTTTCTGTCAATCAGCAAGCAATCCTCTGACTAGAGAACGCTACCCAATCCATTTTGTAGGATATCTATATCTGTGAATACGTTGTGAGTTACGCCAAAAGATGCATCCCTGAACCACCCTACCATGTACATGATACAATCACTGTGACTACTCCCCCGGCTAAAGCACGGGGGCTTCTAGGGCCAAGCCCAGGCTGTGTAGCCCCACAGCACAAATGTTTCTGGCAGCATTCAGATCACGATCTAGCTCAAGGAGGCAACAGGGACAATGATAGGTACGCTCACTCAAGGGCATGAATTGCCGGTGGTGGCACCTGCTGCAATCTTGCGAGGTGTAGGCCGGATTGACTTTGATGAACTGTCTGCCAGCTTCTTCCGCTTTGCAGGACAGTTGCGCAAAGAAGGCCGCCCACGAGGCATCTGCAATGCTTTTGGCCAGACAATGATTATGCAGCATTCGCTTGACCTGCAAATCTTCCACGCAGATCACCCCAAAACGGTCAACAATCTGCCGACTCTCTTGATGGGTGAAATTGTCCCGTTTGAAGGCAATCCGCTCATGGACTCTCGCAATCACCTTCCGATGCTTGCGGCGTTCAGCTGTGCCTTGGGCCAGTTTGGCGAGTTTCCTCTGTCCCTTTGCCAATGCCTTTTGTTCCTTGCGGAAAAACCTGGGGTTCTCAATTGCTTCGGCATTGGAAAGGGTGGCAAAGGTTTTGAGCCCAACATCAATCCCCACCGGGGTAGAGGTTTCTGGCAGTCTTTCAGGCTCACACTCCACCGAGAAGGAGACATACCATTTGCCTGTCGAGGAACGCTGTACCGTACAGGTTTTCACCTTCCCCCTGATCGGGCGATGATAGACCATGTGGAGACTGCCAATTTTCGAGAGACAGACCCGTTCATCATGAGTGATGCTAAAGCCACTTTGGGGGAAGGTGAACGAGTCATAGCGGCCAGAGCCCTTGAAACGGGGAAAGCCGGGTTCCTTAGCCTGTTCTCGCACTCTGCGAAAGAAGGCCTTGAAGGCCAGATCGACACGCACGGCCACATTTTGCAACACCTGGGAATGCACATCCTTCAAAGCGGGATGCGCTGCTTTCAGGATCGAGAAGGTTGCTTGTTGCTCATACAGCGTCAACGACTTCCCCTCTTGCTCATACGCATGCTTGCGGCTGGCAAGCAAGTGATTATAGAGCCAGCGACACTCTTCCAGGGTTTCGTTGAGCCTGACAACTTGCTTTTTTGTGGGGAAAATCCGATACTGAAACATTTTAAGCATAGTCAGATTCTTGCACAGAGTAGTACAGATGTCAATAAGCAAGGGATACCCATCCCAAGCTCCATAAAAGGTAGGGCTCTTCATCCCCGCCATGAATGGACGAGGCTTTCTAGCCCGTTCACTGTAAAGTATACTGCCCTGTTAGTTTAGATATCTCCACATTTTTCCTCCAAAAGAAGGGAGGACATTTGTAGTAAAGGACTGAAAGGTCAATGAAAGCTATTCGTATCAACGAAACTGGTGGCCCAGAAGTCATGCACCTGGAAGAGATCGAATCACCCACGCCAAAAGAAGGCCAGATACTCATCAAAGTGGCAGCCGCAGGCATCAACTTCGCAGACCTCGCCCAACGCCAGGGAGCATATTTAACGCGCACACAAACACCCATGACCCTGGGATTTGAGTTCGCCGGCACCGTCGCAGCTCTTGGTCCAGGTGTAACCACTCCAGCAGTAGGCACTCGCGTCGTCGCCTTTGGTGAAGGAGCTTATGCGGAATATGCCCTTGCCCAGGCAGCAACCACCGTCCCCATTCCTCCCAATCTCGATTTTACCCATGCCGCAGCCTTACCCGTACAGGGTATCACAGCCTACCAGTTATTGCGCGAGTCAGCACAAATTCAACCAGGAGAAACCGTGCTAGTTCATGCCTCAGCAGGGGGAGTTGGTACACTCGCGGTACAACTTGCCCACTTGATGGGAGCTGGCACCGTCATTGGCACAGCCAGTAATGCCAGCAAACTTGAACTCGCACGCCGCCTGGGAGCCGATGTCGCTATCAATTATACGGAAGAGAACTGGGCTGAACAGGTGAATCACGCCACCGGAGGTCATGGAGCCGACATTATCCTGGAAATGGTCGGCGGCCAGATCGCTGAGCAAAGCCTGCAATGTCTGGCCCCATTTGGGCGCATGGTCATTTATGGGGCCACCAGTGGCCAGATAGCACAGTTCACCGGTATTCAATTGATGTACAAAAATCAGGCAATTATTGGCTACTGGCTGAATTCACAGTTGCGCCGCACAGACCGCATTACCCGAGCTGTCATGGATTTGATGCAGTATTTCATCAGTGGCAAATTGGAGATTGTCGTTGGCCAGACCTTCCCTCTTGCCCAGGCTGCGGAGGCACATAGTGCCATCGCAGAACGCAAAACAATGGGAAAAGTAGTCCTGATGTTAAAGGCTCACCTACCTGGGTGACCGATGTCGTACCAGATACCCATGCTCGCGAAGGCAGAATCATCGCGGAGAGCAATCCGGCCAGAACGATTGAACTGCTGTTAGAAGATCTCGGGGCACATGGACTGTTATATCAAAACTTCCCCGAAGATCCTGCTCCTCGTATAACATTGCACAATGCGGCCCCGTTGCGCCAGGGCAATTCCCTGCGCGGAGCGCTCACGGGAAGAGCAGTCTGGGTTGTCGCCGAACTAGAGCAAAATACTATTCGCCATATTACCCTCGAATTGCTCGGTAAGGGCAACGAGTTGGCCGCGGCAATCCAGGGTGAACTCGCAGCCATACTGATCGGCGGACCACGCGCAGCAAGCGTAGCCCACCACTTACCCGCTCTGGCGGCCTATGGCGCCGAGCGAATCTATATGGCAGCAGACCCTGCTCTCGAATACTATACTACTGAAGGATATACCGCCGTGCTCGTACGGGCCATTCAAACGTACGCTCCATCCATTGTACTCCTTGGCTCAACTGCAGATGGACGCGACCTGGCCCCCCGCGTAGCAGCTCGGCTCAATCTTGGCCTGACCGGCGATTGTATCGATCTCGCAATTGATGAACAGCACCGCCTGGTACAATACAAACCGGCCTTTGGCGGCAGCATCATCTCATTTATCCTCTCAAACACAACACCTGCTATGGCAACACTCCGCCCTGGAATGCTCCATGCCGCTCAACCAGACTTCGCCCGCACAGCGGACATCATACCATTACCAACAGATCATATAGCAGAGCAGATTCGCACGTCTATATTGGAGAGAACGTACAGAGATACTGGAGTGGCCGAGCTTGAATCGGCAAAGATTATTCTAGGCGTCGGCATGGGAATAGGCGCACCAGCAGCATACGCACCGCTGCGTCAACTGGCTCATCTACTGCATGCGGCCATCGGTGCAACACGCAATGTCACCGACCAGGGCTGGCTCCCCAAACAAATACAGATCGGCTTGACAGGGCGCGCCATAGCTCCCCGCCTCTATCTCGCGCTCGGCATCCGCGGCGCCGCAGAGCATATCGCGGGTATCCGTAAGGCCGACTATATCGTCTCTATCAACAAAAACAAGCGCGCACCCATATTCCGTCATTCCAACCTCGCCGTCGTCGGTGACGTCCATGAATTATTGCCCATCCTGATCACGCGCCTGGAAGAAATGGGCTTTGATAACTTCCCATCTCGCAATGACTCCGCTAGCAGATGATAATTCTGTCATAATAGAGAATCATACGCCCCGCATACTTAACTGCACACGCCCGCGCTGCAAATCGACTTTAAGCACGCGCACCTGCACAACCTGCCCAACGGCCACAACAGCGAGCGGATCTCTAACGAAGCGGTCGGCCATCTCCGAGACATGC
>WNGL01004995.1_pt1 | contig 15826 bp, 13 predicted proteins | sample 5400591 | NCBI WGS metagenome assembly WNGL01 (sample SAMN13153377, study PRJNA577476) | soil metagenome | isolation source: 80 cm soil or saprolite under Garry oak tree replicate 1 | place: USA:California | collected 2016-06-15
AGCCGCCACCAAGGGCTGGGGAGGCGTCTCCGACGAGCACGCCGCCGTCGCTGCGGTCGGACCCCGCTCCGATCGACGGAGCCGGCGTGCACGCGGCGTGACAGCGGCACACGCCAGACCCGCTCCTCCTCGGTGGCGCCCTCATTGATTTCGCCGTGCCGGTCGCAGTCCGTTTCCGGTGCCGTGTGCCGCTGGCGCGCCCGGGCGTGCGCCGGCGTCTGCGTTTCGGGGTCCTTTCGACAGTCCGGCGCCGGTCGCGACTCTGGCGGCGGCGCAGGAGGACGGCGCCTTCCCCGGCCCGCCTCGGCGGCGTTCGGTCCGGGCGACGAGATCGTCGAGTTGGAGCCGCACCACCGTGCGCGACCTCGAGAGGCCGGCACTGCTAAGTGACCGGCATTGCGGCTACGCCTTCAGCGCCGCGCCATCCAGGATCTTCTCGCAGAGGTCGGGGAACGCGATCCCGAGCCCGGCGGCGATCTTCGGGGTGAGCGAGGTCGCGGTCATCCCGGGGAGCGTGTTGATCTCGAGGATGAACGGCGTGCCGTCCGGCGCGACGATGAAGTCGACGCGCGTGACGCCCGCGCAGCCGAGCCCGCGGTGGGCCTTCTCCGCCGCCTCCAGCGCGCGCTGCTGGTGCGCCGCGGGGATCCGCGCCGGGTAGTGATAGCGGGTCGTGCCCGCGGTGTACTTCGCCGCGTAGTCGTAGAACTCGTTCGCGGGCTCGATCTCGATCGCGCCGAGCGCCTTCCCCTCGAGGACCGCGACGTTCACCTCGACGCCCTTGAGGTACCGCTCGACGATCACGTCCCCCTTGAAGGTCGCCGCGTCGAGGCACGCCGCGCGGAGGTTCGCCGGGTCCTTCACGAGGTGCACGCCCACGGAGGAGCCCTCGCCGGCGGGCTTCACCACGCACGGGATCCCAAACGGCAGGTCGGCCGGGCCGATCTCGCCGGCCTTCGCCTGCGGGAAGACCCGGTACTCGATGAGGGAGAGGCCGAGCGCGCCGAACATCGCCTTCGCGAAGACCTTGTCCATCCCGAGCGCCGAGGCGAGCACGCCCGACCCGGTGTACGGGATCGCCATCGCCTCGAGCAGCCCCTGCACGCAGCCGTCCTCTCCCCAGCGGCCGTGCAGCGCGTTGAAGGCGACGTCGATCCGCGCCGCGCGGAGCCGCTCGGGCAGGTCGAGCCCGACGTCCACCAGGGTCACGTCGTAGCCCTTCGCGACGAGCGCGTCGGCGCAGGCCTTCCCGGTCTTGAGGGAGACCTCGCGCTCGCTGGAGCGCCCACCGTACAGCACCGCCACCTTCTTCCCCGTCCAGGTCGGCATGCGTCCTCCTCGAGCGAGCCTAGCCCGCCATCACGTCTTGCAGGTCCTCTGCCAGGAACGCGCCCGCGAGGCGGACCTCCGTCTCGAGCGCGATCCCGAACCGCTCCTTCACCCGCGATCTCGCGAGGTTCACGAGCCCGAGCACGTCCCGGGCGGTGGCGCCGCCGGCGTTCACGACGAAGTTCGCGTGGACGTCCGACCACAGCGCGCCGCCGATCCGGTGTCCCTTGAGACCCACCGCCTCTATGAGCCGCCCCGCGAACTCGCCGGGCGGGTTGCGGAACGTGGAGCCGAAGGTGGGGCGGTCGAGCGGCTGCGCGCGGCGCCTCCGATCCCGGTCCTCCTGCATCGTGGCCTCGCTCTCCGCGACGTCGCCCCGCCGGAGCGCGAACTCGACCCGCGTCGCGACCGCGCCCGCGGGCAGGCGACAGGTCCGGTAGGCGAACCCGAGCGCGGCCGAGTCTACGAAGCCGGTGCCGTCGGCCGTCGCGACCTCCACCCGACGGACGACGTCCTTCATCTCGCCGAGCCGCGTCCCCGCGTTCATCGCGAGCGCGCCCCCGAGCGTGCCGGGGATGCCGGCGAGGAACTCCATCCCGACGAGGCCGAGCGCGTGGCCGCGGAGCCAGAGCCGCGAGGTCGGCTGCCCCGCGCCGAGGAGGAGCGTCTCGCCCCGGGCTTCCTCCGGGGCGGCGTCGGCGGGGAGGCGCAGCACGACGCCGCGGACCCCCGCGTCGGCGACGAGGGTGTTCGCGCCGCCGCCGAGGACGTGGAGCGGCACGTCGAGGTCGCGCACCGCCCGGAGCAGCTCGACCAGGTCCGCGACGTCCGCCGGCCGGACGAGCAGGTCCGCCGGCCCGCCCACGCGGAGGGTCGTGCGCGGCGCGAGCGGCGCGTCCCGCACCACCTCGCCCCGCACGCGGCGTACGATCTCCTCACGCCAGTCCACGAACTCCTCCAGTCCACGTGAACGTGAACGTGAACGGGCTCGCGGTCGTGATCGTGCTCGGGATCGTGATCGTGCTCGCGGTCGGAGTTCAGCTCTCCAGCAGCTTCAGCAGCTCGGGCCCGGCCTGGGTCACGTCGCCGGCGCCGAGGGTGAGCACGAGGTCGCCCGGGCGCACCCGGCCGCGGGCCGCGCGCGCGAGCTCCGCCCGCGGCACCACCGCGACGTCGCGGTGCCCGCAGGCGCGGATCGCCTCGGCGAGCGACTGCGAGGTCGCCCCGGGGATCGGGTCCTCGCCCGCGGCGTAGACGTCGGTGAGGAGGAGGACGTCCGCCGCGTCGAACGCGGTCGCGAACTCGGCGAGGAGGTCGCGGGTGCGGGTGTACCGGTGGGGCTGGAAGAGGCAGACCACGCGGCGCCGGAACGCCTCGCGCGCGCCCGCGAGCGTCGCCCTCACCTCGGCGGGGTGGTGGCCGTAGTCGTCCACGACGGTGACGCCGCCCGCCTCGCCGCGCACGGTGAAGCGGCGCTGCACGCCCTGGAAGGTCGCGAGCCCTTCGCGGATCGTCGCGAGCGGGATGTCGAGCTCGTCGCCCAGCGCGACCACCGCGAGCGCGTTCAGGGCGTTGTGCCGCCCGACCATCCGCACCTCGAAGTCCCCGAGCGGCTCGTCCCTCCGGAACGCCCGGAAGCGGACCGCGTGACCGTCGAGCTCGATCCCCTCGGCGCGGTAGTCGGCCTTCAGGCTCTCGCCGTAGGTGACGTACCGGCAGCCGACCTCCAGCAGGAGCGACTGCACGCCCGGGTGGTCGTGGCACAGGATCGCGACGCCGTAGAACGGGACGCGGTTCACGAAGTCGAGGAAGCCCTGCCGGAGCGCCTCGGGCGTCTTCCAGTGGTCGAGGTGCTCCGGGTCCACGTTCGTGACGATCGCGATGGTCGGTGGGATGCGGAGGAACGAGCCGTCCGACTCGTCCGCCTCGACCACCATGTACTCGCCCTTGCCGAGCTTCGCGTTCGACCCGAATCCGTTCACCTTGCCGCCCACGACCGCGGTCGGGTCCAGGCCGGCGTGGGCGAGGAGGTGCGCGGCCATGGAGGTGGTGGTGGTCTTGCCGTGGGTCCCCGCGATGGCGACGCCGTATTTGAGCCGCATGAGCTCCGCGAGCATCTCCGCGCGCGGGATCACCGGGATCTTCCGGTCACGGGCCGCGATCACCTCGGGGTTGTCCCGGCGCACCGCGGAAGAGATCACCACCACGTCCGCCTCGGCGAGGTGGTCCGCGGCGTGTCCGAGGGCGAAGCGCGCGCCCAGCGAGGCGAGCCGGCGCGTCGTGTCCGACTCCCTCAGGTCCGACCCGCTCACCGCGTAGCCGAGGTTCAGCAGCACCTCGGCGATGCCGCTCATGCCGATGCCGCCGATCCCGACGAAGTGGATCTTGGCGGGCCTGGAGCGGAAGAGGCTCATCGGGACGATCTCCTAGGAAGAGGCGCGCGCCTGGCCGGTGGGGGCGCCCCAGCGGCGGCGCACGAGCTCCGTGCAGACGTCCGCGATCTCGCGGGCGGCGGCGGGGCTCCCGAGCCGCCCGGCGGCGCGCGCCATGCGCTCCTGGCGCTCCGGGCTCGCGAGGATCGCGCGGATCTCGCGGGCGAGGAGCTCGCCGGTGAGGTCGCGCTCCTCGATCATCACCGCGGCCCCGGCGTCGACGAGGCTGCGCGCGTTCTGGAACTGGTGGTTGTCCGCGGCGAGCGGGAACGGGACGAGGATGGAGGGCTTGCGGCAGACCGTGAGCTCCGCGAGCGTCGTCGCCCCGGCCCGGCAGACCACGAGGTCGCAGCCGGCGTAGGCCGCGCTCATGTCGGTGATGAACTCGCGGACGTCGGGCTCGAATCCGCAGGCGCGGTAACCCCGCTCGACCTGGTCGCGGTCGCGCGCACCGGTCTGGTGGGTGATGCGGAGCCGGTCGCGCAGGTCCGCGAGGTGCGGGAGCGCCTCGATCACCCGCATGTTGAGCGCGTGCGCGCCCTGCGAGCCGCCGAAGACGAGCAGCCGCGGGTCCCCGTGGCGGACCTCGGGGCGCATGAAGTTCTCCATCAGCGTGCGGCGGATCGGGTTCCCGAGCTGGTAGACCTTGTGCGGCGGGAAGTGGCGCGCCGCCTCCGGGAAGGCGGTGAAGGCGGCCTGCACGATCCGCCCAAGGATCCGGTTCGTGACGCCGGCGGCGGCGTTCTGCTCCTGCACCGCGGTGGGGATCTTGAGGAGCCAGGCGGCGAGCACGACCGGGCCGCTCGCGTACCCGCCGACGCCGACCACCACGTCCGGCCTCCAGCGGCGCAGGATCGCCATCGAGCGGAGCAGCGCGCGCGGGAGGAGGAGGAGGTTCCGGATCGTGTCGAGGAGCCCCTTGCCCTTCAGTCCGCGCACCTCGACGAGCTCGATCGGAAAGCCGGCCGCCGGGACCGCGGTCGCCTCGAGCCCCCGGGCGGTGCCCACGAAGACCGCGTCGTTCCCGGGGTGGCGTGTCACCACCTCCTCCGCGAGCGCGATGCCCGGGAAGACGTGCCCGCCCGTCCCGCCGCCGGCGACGAGGAGCCTCATGGCGTCCCTCCCGCCCGGCGCAGGGCGCCACGCTCGGGCGCGATCCGCGTCGCCGCCGCGGGCCGGCGCAGGAAGCCGCCGCGCTCGCCGCTCACCGAGAGCAGCACGCCCGCGGCGCCGAGCATCGTCATGAGCGAGCTCCCGCCGTAGGAGACGAAGGGGAGGGTGAGCCCCTTCGTCGGGAGGAGGCCGAACACCACCGCGAGGTTCACGATCGCCTGCGCCCCGACGAGGGTGGTGACGCCGAGCGCCGCGTAGCAGCCGAACGCGTCGGCGGCGTAGAGCGCGGCGCGAAGGCCGCGCCACACCACGACGGCGTAGAGCGCGAGGAGGAGGATCATGCCGAGCAGGCCCGCCTCCTCCGCGATCACCGCGGCGATGAAGTCGGTGTGCGCGGCCGGCAGGTAGAAGAGCTTCCCCTTGCCCTGCCCGAGCCCCTGGCCGAGGAAGCCGCCGTTCGCGGTGCCGAGGAGCGACTCCCAGAGCTGGAACCCGGCCCCGGCCCGGTAGCGCTCGGGCTCGAGGAAGGCCAGTACCCGCTGCCACCGGTACGGGGTCGACTTGACGAGCTGCCAGCCGATCGCCGCCGCGATGCCGGCCGCGACGAGGAGGTACCCGACGCGCGCGCCCGCCGCGAAGAGCATGGCGAGCAGGACGAGGAAGAGGATGACGCCGGTGCCGAGGTCCCGCTGGACGAGGCAGAGCGCGGCGAGGACGCCGGTGACGATGAGGTGCGGGAGGACGCCGATGGAGAAGTCGCGGATCCGGTCCTGCTTCCGCGCGAGCGAGTGCGCGAGGTAGAGGACGAGGACGACCTTCGCCGCCTCCGCCGGCTGGAACTGCACCGGGCCGAGCGGGATCCACCGCTGCGCGCCGCCCGCGGTCTTCCCGACGAGCGGCACGAGCGAGAGGGCGAGCACGGTGAGGCCGAGGAGCGGGTAGGTGAACGCGGCGAGGCGCCGGTGGCCGATCCGGAGCGCCGCCACGAGGAGGACGAGACCGGCCGCGCCGGCGACGAGCTGGCGCTTCAGGTAGTAGAACTCGTCGCTCCCGAGGCGGCGCGACTGGCTCGCCGGGATGGCGCTCGCCGAGTACACCATCACCGCGCCGACGGCGGCGAGGGCGAGCACCGCGGCGAGCAGGAGCCCGTCGAACTGCGGGGCGGGCGTGCCACCCGACTCGCGGGCGCGGATCGCGGTCGAGACGCTCATCCGGCGAGCTCCCCGACGTGGCGCCGGAAGGCGTCGCCCCGCTCCTCGTAGCTCCGGAACTGGTCGAAGCTCGCGCAGGCCGGCGAGAGCAGCACGACCTCGCCCGGGGCGGCGAGCCGGGCCGCCCGCCGGACCGCCTCCGCGAGCGTGCCGCAGGGCTCGGTGGGGCAGAGATCCCCGAGCTCGGACGCAACCTGGGGCGCGTCCTCGCCGATGGTGAGGAGCGCCTTCACGCGCCCGGCGAAGAGCGGGCGGAGGGGCGCGTACGGCGCGCCCTTGCCGCGGCCACCCATGATGAGGACGACGCGCGGCGTGGCAGGGGGAAACGCGGCCAGCCCGACCGAGGTCGAGTCCACGTTCGTCGCCTTCGAGTCGTTCACCCACTCGACGCCGCCGCGCTCCGAGACGAGCTCGAGCCGGTGCGGGAGCCCGGGGAAGGCGTCGAGCCCGGCCTGCACCGCGTCGCCCGGGACGCCGAGGAGGCGGGCGCAGAGCGCCGCCGCCATCGCGTTCTCCCGGTTGTGCCGGCCGCGGAGCGCGCGGTTGCGGAGCGCGTAGCGCTCCTCCGGGCCCGCGCCGGGCCGCAGGACGAGCTCCACGCCGGCCGGGCCCGGCTCCCCGCCGGCGTCGCGCGCCGCGGAGGGGGCCGGCGGGCCGAAGCCGAAGGTGTGGACCGCCCCGCGGGAGGACGCCGCCATCGCGAGGGCGATCTCGTCGCGCGCGTTCGCCACCGCCGCGTCGCCCGGCTGCTGGAGCCCGAAGAGTCGCGCCTTCGCCGCCGCGTAGGCGTCGAGGCGCCCGTAGCGGTCGAGGTGGTCGGGCGTGACGTTCAGGATCGCGGCGACGCGCGGGCGGAGCCGGAGGAGCCCCTCGACCTGGTACGACGAGAGCTCCAGCACCGCCGCCTCGACGCGCGCTCCGGAGAGGACGACCTCGCACGCGGGCGTGCCCAGGTTCCCGCCGACGAAGGTGGGCCGATGGCGCGCGCAGAGGGCGCCCGCGAGCGCGGTGGTGGTGCTCTTCCCGTTCGTGCCGGTGATGGCGACGATGGGCAGGCCCTCGAGGAAGCGGGCCGCGAGCTCCACCTCGCCCCACACCGGCACGCCGCGGGCGCGCGCCGCGACGATCTCCGGGATCGCGAGCGGGACGCCGGGCGACGCCACGACGAGGTCGGCCCCCTCGAAGTCGGCGCGGTCGTGCCCGCCGAGCGCGCGGCGAACGCGCACGCCGTCGAGCGCGGCGAGCGGCGCACGGAGGTCCCGCTCGGCCCGGCGGTCGGTGACCGTCACGGCGGCGCCCTCGCGCGCGCAGAGCCTCGCGGCGGCGACCCCGCTCTTCGCGAGCCCGACGACGGTGACCTTCCTGCCCTTGAGCTCCGGCGACGCCACGTCCTCGCTCCTCCCTACCGCAGCTTGATCGACATGAGCGCGACGAGCGCGAGCATGATCGAGATGATCCAGAACCGGACGATGATCTTCGGCTCCGCCCAGCCCTTCAGCTCGAAGTGGTGGTGGATGGGGGCCATCCGGAAGATGCGCTTGCCGGTCGTCCGGAACGACCAGACCTGCAGGATGACGCTCACCGTCTCGGCGAGGAAGACGCCGTGCAGGATCGCGCTCGCCACCTCGTTCTTGGTGAGGACGGCGAGCATCCCGAGCCCGCCCCCGAGCGCGAGCGAGCCGACGTCGCCCATGAACACCGAGGCCGGATAGGTGTTGAACCAGAGGAACGCGACGCCGGCGCCGAAGATCGCCGAGCAGAAGACCCCGAGCTCCTCGGCGCCGGGCAGGTAGGCGATGCGCAGGTATTCGGCGAGGCTGAACCCGCCGATGGTCGCCCCCGCGACGTAGGAGAGCGCGAGGAACGTGAGCGACGACACGAGGGTCGGGCCGATGGCGAGGCCGTCCAGGCCGTCGGTGAGGTTCACGGAGTGCGACGTCCCGAGGACGACGAACACCATGAACGGCAGGTACAGCCAGCCGAGGTTCGGCTCGAAGAACCGGGTCGGGACGAACGGCAGGGTGAGGCGGAGGTCGAGGTAGCTGCCGACGCGGACCCACGGGAAGCCCGGCGCGACGTGGAATTGCCAGTCGGTGAGGACGCCGTAGTAGACGGCGAGCACGATGATCGCCTGCAGCACGAGCTTCTTCTTGCCCGCGAGCCCCTTCGAGTTCCGCTTCGAGATCTTGAGCCAGTCGTCCCAGAACCCGATCCCCCCGAAGCCGAGGGTGACGAGCAGCGCGCTCCAGACGTACCGGTTCGAGAGGTCGGCGAAGAGGACGGTCGAGATGGTGACGGCGAGGAGGATGAGGGCGCCGCCCATCGACGGGGTGCCCGCCTTCTTCTTGTGGCCGTCCGGCGTGTCCTCCCGCACGTTCGACGACCCGTACTGCAGCTTCCGCATCCGCTCGATGAAGATCGGGCCGAGCAGGAGCCCGACGAGCAGCGCCACGAGCCCGGCCGCCACGATCCGGAAGGACGGATAGCGCAGCACGTTGAAGACGCCGACGCGGGCCGAGAGGGGGTAGAGGAGGTGGTAGAGCATCTAGCGGAGGGTCTCCACGAGCCGTTCGAGCTTCATCCCCCGGCTGCCCTTCACGAGGAGCACGTCGCCGGGCCGGAGGTTCCCGGCCGCCCAGGCGACGAGCGCCGGCAGCTCCTCGGTGTGAAACGCGTCCAGTCCCGCGGCGCGGGCGGCCTCGGCCGTGGTCCGGGAGCGCGGGCCGAACGCCGCGAGCGCGCGGACGCCGGTGCGGGCCGCCTCCTCGCCGAGGGCGCGGTGGGACGGCTCCTCCTCCGCGCCGAGCTCGAGCATGTCGCCGAGCACCGCGACCGGCCGGCCGCCCCCGGCGGCGAGCTCCACCACCGTGCGCAGGCCGGCGGACATCGAGGAGGGGTTCGCGTTGTAGCAGTCGTCCACGAGTCGCACGCCCGACGGGAGCTCCTCGACGCGGAGCCGCCGCCCGACCGGGCGCACCTCGGCGAGCCCGCGCACGATCTCGCGATCGGTGCAGCCGAGCACGGTGCCTGCGGCGGCGGCGGCGGCCGCGTTCTGCGCGTTGTGCGCGCCGACGAGGCCGGGGATGTGGACCGGGACCTCGCGGTTGCCGATCCCGAGGACGAAGCGGAGCCCGTCCACGCCCTGCGACGTGACCGCGAGGACGACGACGTCTCCCCGCCGGCCCTGCGAGCCGGAGAAGGTGACCATGCGGCGCCCCGACTTCCGGGCGCGCTCGAGCATCCGCGCGTCGTCCGCGTTCACGACGGCGATGCCGCTGTCGGGCAGCCCGAAGTAGAGCTCCGCCTTCGCGTCCGCCACCCGGTCGACGGTCCCGAGCCCGGCGAGGTGCGCCGCGGCGGCGAGCGTGACGACGCCGACCTGCGGCATGGCGATGGCGGCGAGCCGCCCGATCTCGCCGGGGTTGCTCATCCCCATCTCGATCACGGCGGCGCGGTGGTCCGGCCCGAGGCCGAACAGCGTGAGCGGGACGCCCACCTCGTTGTTGAGGTTCCCCTCGGTCTTGAGCACGGGGCCGCGCGTCCCGAGGATCGCCGCGATCATCTCGCGGGTCGTGGTCTTCCCGTTCGAGCCGGTGACGCCGACCACGGGGATCGGGAAGCGGGCCCGGTGGACGTGCGCGAGCGCGCCGAGGGCCGCGAGCGGATCGGAGACCGCGAGCCGCGGGATCGGGCAGGGGTCGCCGGCGCGCGCCGCCGAGACCACCGCGGCCGCGGCGCCGGCCTTCGCGGCGTCGGCGAGGTAGTCGTGCGCGTCGAACCGCTCGCCCTTGAGCGCCACGAAGAGCGCGCCTGCCACGAGGGTGCGCGAGTCGGTCGAGACCCCCGCGAGCTCCGGGGGAGGCGTCCCGATCCACCGTCCGCCCGTCGCGCGGGCGAGCCCGTCCGGCGTGAAGCGCGGCGCCGTCATGCCAGGCCGAGCGCCTTTCGCGCCTCGTCGCGATCCGAGAAGGGGAGCCGCTCGGCGCCGACGATCTGGTGGTCCTCGTGCCCCTTGCCGGCGAGGAGCACCGCGTCGCCCTCGCGCGCCGCGGCGACCGCGAGCGCGACCGCCGAGCGCCGGTCGGGCTCGATCGCGAAGCCGCGCTCGTCGAGGCAGAGCTCCCGCGCCGACAGGCGCCGCATGCCGGCCCGCTCGAGCCCCGGGACGATCTCGCCGAGGATCGCGGCGGGGTCCTCCGTGCGCGGGTTGTCGCTCGTGACGATGACGAGGTCCGCGCCCCGCGCGGCCGCCTCGCCCATGAGCGGGCGCTTGCCGCGATCCCGGTCGCCGCCGCAGCCGAACACGCACACGATCCGCCGCGGGCCGACGCCCCGGAGGGCCTCCAGCGCGCGGGCGAGCGCGTCGTCGGTGTGGGCGTAGTCCACGAACACGGAGACGCCGCGCGCGTCGAGCCGCTCGAGCCGCCCCGGCGCGCCACGCGACTCGGAGAGCCCGCGCGCCACCGCGGCGGGCGGCACGTCGAGGGCGAGCGCGAGCCCCGCGGCGCAGACGAGGTTCTCGAGGTTGTGCGCGCCGACGAGGGGCGATCGGATCCCGACGGTGCCCCCGGGCGTCCGGATCGTCGCCGCCGTGCCGGAGAGGTTCGAGACGACCTCCTCCGCGGCGAGGTCGTCGCGGGCGCGCCCGCCGAAGCGCCACACGCGGCGCCCCGGGCCGAGCTGGTCCGCGAGGCGCGCTCCCCACGGGTCGCGCACGTTCACGACCGCGGTGCCGTCGGGGACGAGGTGCTCGAGGAAGAGCCGCCGCTTCGCGGAGAAGTACCGCTCCATGTCGCCGTGGTAGTCGAGGTGATCGCGGGTGAGGTTCGTGAAGCCGGCCGCTCGGAAGCGGATCCCGGCGACCCGCTCCTGCGCGAGCGCGTGGGAGGAGGCCTCGAGCACCGCCGCCCGGGCGCCCGCGTCGCGCATCGCGGCGAGCATCGCCTGGACCTCGGTCGACTCCGGCGTGGTGTGCCGCGCCGGGCGCTCGACGCCGGGCCAGCGGTGGACGACCGTCCCGAGGAGCCCGGCCGGTATGCCCGCGGCGCGCAGGCACGCCTCGACGAGCCACGCGACGGTGGTCTTCCCGTTCGTGCCGGTGACCCCGGCGAGGAGGAGCGCGTCGGCGGGGCGGCCGTGGAAGGTCGCGGCCGCGAGCGCCATCGCCCGCCGAGAGGACGGGGCGAGGAGGAGCGCCGCGGGCGCGCTCGGCACCGCCCGCTCGGCGACCACCGCGACCGCACCGCGTCGCACGGCGTCGGCGACGAACGCGTGGCCGTCCTGCGCGGTGCCGGGCAGGGCGAAGAAGAGCGCGCCCGGCACGACGGCGCGCGAGTCGCCGGTGACGAGGGCGATATCGGCGTCGAGATCGGCGTCGCCGCGGGCGCCGGTCCCCTGGATGATGGCCGAGAGCTTCATTCGAGAGAGGCTCCATGCAAACCGACGCCCGCCCGGTTTTCTTCGGCGTCTCGCGCGCTTGCACGCAGCCGTGTCGCGGGGGACACGGCGGCGCACATCCTATCTCAGCCCGCGGGCGCGAGCGTCATCCGAACGCGTGTCCCGCGCGCGACCGCCCGCCCGGCCGGAGGCGTCTGCGACACGACCCGGCCGGATCCCGCGAGCTCCGCGCCGAGGTCCGAGTCTTCCAGCCGCCGGATCGCGGACCGCGCGGGCAACCCGGCGAGCGTCGGGACGGTCACGGAGGTCCCCGCCGGGCCTGCGACCCGCCGGGCGGCCGGCTCCACGGGGGGCGGCTCCTCCTCCTCTTCCGGGTCGCCCGCCGGCTCCGGGACCGCCGCGGGCGGGGCGGCCGCGATGGCGCCCGCCGCGGGAGGCACCCCGAGCGTCTTCATCGCGTACTCCACCACCTCGCGGAACGCGGGCGCCGCGACCTCGCCGCCGAACCGGACGTCGCCCTTCGGCTCGTCCACGAAGATGCCGACCACGACGCGCGGCGCGTCCGCCGGCGCGAAGCCCACGAACGAGCTGAAGCGGCGCTCCGCCGAGTAGCCGCCCGTGACCGGGTCCGCCTTCTGCGCGGTGCCGGTCTTCCCCGCGACGTGCCAGCCCTCGAGCCGCGCGCGCTTGCCGGTGCCCTTCGCGTCCTCGACCACGCCGACGAGCCACCGGGACATGGTGGCGGCCACCTCGCGAGAGACCGACTGGCGGACGACCTCGGGCCGCGGCTCCTCCAGCACCTCGCCCGTCGCGGTGTCGACGACCCGCTTCACGAAGTGCGGGCGGAGCAGCACCCCGCCGTTCGCGATCGCCGCCATCGCGGCGGTGATCTGGACGGGGCTCGCGGTGAGCCCCTGGCCGAAGGCCTGGGTCGCGAGCATCATCTCCGCGCGGGGGAAGGGGACCGAGCCGCGGGCCTCGCCGGGGAGCCCGGTCCCGGGCCGCTCGCCGAAGCCGAAAGCGCCGAGCGCGTCGTGCAGCCCCTGCCTCCCGAGCCGCTGGGCGATCTTCGCCGCGCCTACGTTGGACGACGCCACCACGATGCGGGACGGGCCGGTCCAGCCGAGCCCCTCGTGGTCGTGGATGGTGTGCGAGCCGATGGTGAGCGTCCCGTTCCCGCAGTCGATGGCGTCCAGCGGGCCGATCGCGCGGCGGTCGAGGGCGCCGGCGATGGAGAAGACCTTCATCGTCGAGCCCGGCTCGAACGCGTCCGCGACGACGCGGTTGCGGAGCTCGCTCGCCTTCCGCGGCGCGTTCGGGTTGTGCTGCGGGAAGCTCGCCATCGCGAGGATCTCGCCCGTGCGCGGGTCGAGGGCGACCGCCATGCCGCCGGCGGCGTGCACGCCGAGGCAGGCGCGCGCCAGGGCCCGCTCGGTCGCGAGCTGGAGGTTCTGGTCGATGGTGAGCTCGACGCGGGCGCCCTCGCGCTCGCGAGCGGTGGACGCCTCGCCCGAGAGCACCGTCCGGCCGGCGCCGTCGCGCAGCGAGGGGACGCGTGCGGGCGAGCCGGCGAGGAGGTCGTCGAGCGCGAGCTCCACGCCCTCGAGGCCGTTCCCGTCGTCGCCGACCATGCCGAGGAGCTGGCTCGCGAGCTCGAGCTTCGGGTAGTACCGGCGTGTCTCGGGGACGAGCGCGACGCCCCGGAGCTTCTCGGCCTTCACGATCTTCTCCACCGCGCCCGCCTCCGCGGGCGAGACGCGGCGGGCGAGGAAGACGAAGCGGCTGCCCTTCGCGAGCTTCTTGCGGACCGCCGCCGGGTCGAGCGACAGCGCGCGGGAGATCCGCGCGAGGATCGCGCCGGACCGGTCCTCCTTCCGCAGGATCACCGGATCGGCGTAGACGGAGCGGGCGTCGGCGCTGCCCGCGAGCAGCACGCCGGCGCGGTCGGTGACCGCGCCGCGGCGCGGCTTGAGGAGCAGCTCGCGCCGGTACTGCTCCACCATGTCGTCGCCGAGCTCTTCGCGGCGGACGACCTGCAGGTGGAAGACGCGGGCGGTCACGCCGGCGAGGCCGGTGGCGAGGAAGGCCGCGAGCGCCCAGACGCGGACCGCGATCCAGCGGGTGGAGCGGGGATCCGGTCCGGGCCGCACCCTACCTCCCGGCGGGCGTGCTGCGCCCCGCGCGCAGCGGCCCCCTCGAGGCGAGGGGCCCTCCGGAGTCCCTCTTCACGTCGTGGCGGGATGGCTCCGCCGTGCCGGGACCGTGCTTTTCCCCGACCACGCCCTTCCCGCTGTCGCCCGCCACGGCGATCCGCGGGCCCGCCACCGACACCGTACCCGGCGCCGGCGGAGCCATTCCCAGCTTGGTCCGCGCGACCTTCTCCAGCGCCGCGGGAGACCGGAGGGTCTCGACCTCGATGCGGAGGCGGTCGTGCTCGGACTCGAGATTCACGTGCTCGCGTTGAAGCTCGCCCAGCGCGTACCCGGCGGACACGACCCGGGTGCGCGACCAGACGTGGAAGACGCCGATGGCGCCGACGAGGAGGACGGCCACGGCCGTCCGGAGCAGGCGCCAGGACCAGGCGGTGCCGGCGGGCGCGCTCATCGCAGCTTCTCCACGACGCGGAGCTTGGCGCTGCGCGCACGGGGGTTCGCGGCCACCTCGGCCTCGCCCGCCACGATCGGCTTCCGCGTGACCTGGGTGAAGGTCGTCTTCGCGCCGCAGGCGCAGATCGGGAGGTCCGGCGGGCAGGTGCACGCGTGGGTGAGGGCGCGGAATCGCTCCTTCACCATCCGGTCCTCGAGGGAGTGGAACGAGATCGCCGCGCCACGGCCGCCCGGCGCGAGGATCGAGGGGAGGGCCTCGAGCCAGCTCGCGAGCGCGCCCAGCTCGTCGTTCACCGCGATGCGGAGCGCCTGGAAGGTGCGGGTCGCCGGGTGGATCTTCCGGGGCCACGCCTTCCGCGGGATCGCCCCGGCGACGAGCTTGGCGAGGCCGGCGGTGTCGAGCGGCTCGCCCGCGTCGACGGCGCGCTTCACCGCGCGCGCGATCGGGCGCGCGAACGGCTCCTCGCCGTACTCGCGGAGGATCCGCGCGAGCTCGCGCTCGTCGATGCGGCGGAGGAGATCGGCGAGCGGCTCGCCCTCGCTCGCCATCCGCATGTCGAGGGGGCCGGGGCGCGAGAAGGAGAAGCCGCGCTCCGGCGCGTCGAGCTGCGGGGAGGAGACGCCGAGGTCGACGAGCGCGCCGTCCACCGCCGACAGTCCGAGGGCGTCGAGCACGTTCTTCGCGTCGCGGAAGTCGGCGCGCACCGCCCGGAACGCCTCGCCGAAGCGGGCGAGCCGGGCGCGGGCCGCCGCGAGGGCGCGCGGGTCCTTGTCGATCCCGATCACGCGCGCGCCTCCCTCGAGCAGGAGGAGGGAGTGGCCGCCCGCCCCGAGCGTGCCGTCGAGCAGGAGCTTGCCCGGTGTCGGACGCAGCGCTTCCACGATCTCTGTGCCGAGCACGGGCTCATGGACGAACTCGCTCACGCCTTTCCGGAAACGAACAGGTCGAGCTTCTCTTCCTGCGGGAGCTCCGCGGCCATCTGCTCCGCATAGAGCGCCTTGTCGTACAGGTGGATGATGGGACCCATCCCGACCCAGACCACCTCGCGCTGCAGGGCCGCGAACTCGCGGAGCGCCGGCGGGACGAGGACGCGGCCGTGCGGGTCGAGGTCCACCTCGTGCGCGGTCGAGACGTAGCGCAGGACGTTCCGCTGGAAGCGCGCGTCGAGGGGCGAGGCGGACATGACCTTCTTCGTCAGCTCGCTCCAGACCGACTGCGGCAGGGCCGCGAGCGCGCGCCAGTGCGGGTACTGCATGAGCACGATGCGCGGCTCGCCCGCGGAGGCGAGCGCCTCGCGGAACTTCGCGGGGAGGCTCGTCCGCCCTTTCGCGTCGATCGCGTGGTTGAAGGTACCGAAGAACACCGGTTGGTCGATCTTCCCGCCTGGATCCGCTAAATGCCACTTTTTCCCACCGCAGGGTTCGGATCTACGGAGATCGGCGGGGGATGTCAACCGCGGTGCCGGGCACCGCGAACGCACGACTGACAGGGTGTTCAGCGATCGCGTGCGCAACGCGGTGGATCGACTGCGGGTGGGTCGATATCGCACCCCTGATCGGGCTCGGGAACCGGATCCTGGTCTTGGGCGTGGACGTGGTCGTGGACGTGGTCGTGGACGTGGACGTGGACGTGGACCTCGTCCTGGTCCTCGACCTCGACCTGGACCTCGTCCTAGACCGGAGTGCAGCGAGTCGAATTCGAGGTCCAAGTCCAGGACCAGGTCCAAGTCCAGGTCCA
>WNGL01017963.1_pt1 | contig 15825 bp, 13 predicted proteins | sample 5400591 | NCBI WGS metagenome assembly WNGL01 (sample SAMN13153377, study PRJNA577476) | soil metagenome | isolation source: 80 cm soil or saprolite under Garry oak tree replicate 1 | place: USA:California | collected 2016-06-15
ATGCTTCATCGCCGAATTTGCCCGGTGTCGCGGTCGCGCCTCACCTCCGGCGCGAGAGCGACCTTGTGCGGGCCCGTCTACAACGCTGGATCGAACTGGCCGATTCCGCTCTAGGACGTCTCAAGCGGCGATCAGGGGCTGGCACACATTCGACGAACGGCAAGTCAGCTGCCGGAAACTCTGCCCGCTAAACAGCTCGGAACCAGACGGCTCCCATCATTCTCCACCCCTAGGTTACATGGACGATTCGGGCGTCTCCAATCCTGGCTTGCTCCTCGCTGTTAATCGTGTCAGACTTCCGACCATCCTACTTGCGCCACTGTGAGTATGCGGATCAGACTCGTCCTTTTGTTCTCTCTCTTTCTCTGTACAGCCACCTCCATCTCCCAGCCTCCGCAAACCAAAGTGGAAGCTGAAAGGCCCCCGGCTTCTGGGGACCCAGCCGAAGCCGACGCGGCGTACCGCAGCGGAAAGTTTGAAGCAGCGGCGGAGAAATACCGCCACCTTCTGCAGGCTGATCCCAAGAACTCCGCCGCCTCTTCTGGCCTTGTTAGAACACTGCTTAAGCAGAAAAACATCGCCGAAGCGCGGGTCACAATTGATCGGGCAATTCAAGCTGCGGACTCTCCCGAACTACACGTCGCGCTAGGGGAGGTTATGTATCGCGAGGGCTCGCTTTCAGGGGCTGAACACGAATGGGTAAGTGTGATCAATTCAGGCCATCCGACTGGCCGCGCATATCTCGGCGTGGCAAGAGTCAGCAACGCTCTTTCTCTTTATAAGCGGGCTCGAACCATGCTGGAAAAAGCCCATGAACTCGATCCTGGGGACGCGGACATTCGTAAAGCATGGCTCGGAACTCTGAAGGTGCCGGACCGCATTGCCTATCTCGAAGAGTATCTCGCCCACGATACCGCCGACGATGAGGAAGTTCGCTCCCATATGCAGCACTTCCTCGAATATTTGAGGGCGCGAAGGCTTGAGCCAAAACGCGGCTGCCATCTAGTTAGCAACCAAACCTCGACCAATGCTCCGTTGTTGAATCTGCTTCGCGACTCCAACCACCTTCGAGGTTATGGCCTAGAGGTTGTGTTTGGGCAACAGAAGGCAAAACTGCTTCTCGATACCGGTGCCGGCGGGATTCTGATCAACCGTCGCCTCGCAGAAAAGGCTGGCTTGAAGCAACTCTCGGAGACTACCCTCGGCGGCCTGGGAGACCGAGGCGAGGCAAGAGGATATATCGCACTTGCGCCCACCATTAAAGTAGGTGGCCTTGAATTTCAGGATTGTCCGGTCGAGGTCATTGAGCGCCGGTCGGTGGTGGACGAGGACGGACTGATTGGAGCCGATGTGTTTCAGAAATTCTTGGTCGAACTGGATTTTGCCCACCAAGAGTTGCACCTCTCCGCTTTGCCTAAGCGCCCGGAACAGACTGGAGAGGATTTGACGTTGAGTTCCGAGCAGGGAGAGCCGGATACGCCAGATGCCGAATCCTCGGCCGCAAACGGTCAAGATCAGGATACGCAAGACCATGAAAAAGTCGCCCGCGACAGGGGGCCCTTTGACCGATACGTTGCGCCGGAAATGAAGGACTACACCACCGTCCTGCGTTTCGGGCATTTGCTGCTGGTCCCGACGAAGGTGAACGAGGACAAGACCGCCAAATTCTTTCTCATTGATTCCGGCTCCTTTACCACTCAGCTTTCATTGAATGCCGCCAGGGCAGTAACCAAAGTCCATGAGGACACCACTGTGCGGGTGAGGGGACTTAGCGGTGAAGTCAACAAGGTGTTTGTCGCCGATAATGCCACCCTGGAATTTGCCCACCTGCGTCAGCCTACCGAGGGCGTGATGGTGGTCGATCTTAAGCATCTCAGCGATGATGTCGGCACCGAGGTTTCTGGCATCGTTGGTTTTACTACGCTGCGATTTTTGGATATCAAGTTCGACTATCGCGACGGCCTGGTTTTTATGGAATACAAGGGTCCGAAGTGGATGGTGCGTTGATCACGCCAGGCTTTCAAAAATCGCGCATTGGGCGGTCAAGTACACCTTAACGAAGTGAGGGCTGCTCTCAAAGATTCGTACGAAAACCGGATTCACATAGACCACGTACACTCTGTGCGCGTGTTCGCGAATCGAGCGGTCGAGATTTGTCACCAGCTTCCTCAATGCCCACTCCGGCAAAGGATTGAATAGAAAAATCACTAGTGGCTCGAGGGGAAAAGCGTAGTCGGAGGCGTCTCCGCAGAGTGCTTCGATGCGGCTGCCCCACCCTTCGCCCGCCGCGGGCGGGAAGGGTGGGGGGAAGCTGAACTTGCTAATGTTTTCTTGCGCGGCTCGATTCAGCTCAGGCATAAGCTCGACGCCCACGATTTTCGCGAACGGATATTCCGCCGCCAGCAGAAGCGCGCGGCCTTTGCCCGATCCAATATCTATGAAAGTGAATTGAGCAAAATCGATTGCCAGCTTCCCAACCACGTCGCGAAAGAATTCCGGTTCGATCGGTTGATAAGAAGTGTGCAGGAGTCCTAGCAAGCGAGTGCGCCAGCCTACAGTGGCACTGGTGGTGTCCACGCGATAGTTCCAGTCATAGTCCATGTCACCATAACGCCGCCTGCGATGTTCGGGCAGCGATTCGCGCAGGAAGTCCCTTGTGACCAGCGCCACGCCACGCAGAGCATAGTAGAAGCCGAGAGCCGAGCGCTCCCGCCTCCACCAATCGCGCAGAGATTTCAGGATGCCAAGTTTTTGATGCACGTAGGAAGCGCTGTCTTGAATAGTTCTGACTACATGTAGGGGCAGGTGCCCTCACCTGCCCTCACCTTGAAACATGGCCAGGCCGGTGAGGGCACCTGCCCCTACTTGTTTGGTGCATGTTCCATTTCTATGTCTCGCCCGACGGCGACTGAAACGTTAGTCTGTCAGAAAAATTTTCGGCACCCGCGGAGCCACATATCCCGTGGGTAGCCCCTTCTCGACAAACGGCAGATGATCGGGATCGCGCAGCAACACACGTCCGTTCGCCGACAACAGGTAGGGATTGCCGAGCGGATCAACGGGAATTCCCCGAATATATCCGGCCGTTGCCAAGTCGGCGAAAGTTGCCGGCCAGTGCCCGCTCTTCTGACGATAGGCCTCTACTAGTCGTTCCAACTCAGGAACTTCCTCATCTACCTGTACCGCCCGCAAGTGCGCTGCCGCGTTTGCCCGGATCAGGCGGTCTTGTGTGCTCTGGTAGGTTGCGCTCCACAGCACCCGCGCGGTTTCTACATCGCCGCCATGCTCCGCCATCCGCGCGGCCAGTATCCTCAAGAATGGGTGCGCATTCGGCACGCGCGAGCCGCGCGCGAAGGCGTCAGACGCACCGCGATAATCCTTCAAATCGTAATAGATATAACCGAGGTCGTAGTACAAATGCCAGTCGTTCGGATTATTGCGTATGCCAAATTCAACCAGTTCAATTGCCTTTTCCGGCGTGCCCGCGCCATTCGGAGGCTTCGCCAAAAGGAAGGTAGCCCCAGCTTCGTAGGCGGGAACCAAATGCGGATCAAGCTGGGTTGTGATATTCAGCAGTGGCCATAGCAACTCAAAACGCCCTCCTCCGGCGTGATGCGTGTCCCCGTAGTACTGCACTGCGCGGGTCCAATAAACATCGGCCAACAGGCCGTCGTATCCCAAGCTCAGCCGCTTCAAAAGCTTGGGTGAAGAAACATAAATGACGTCTTCGAGCGTTGCCCTTTGTCGGACTTGATCGACGCGATGCAGTAATAACGCGGTGCAAGACATACTGGCGAACAACACGGTTCCAGCGAACACTGCGACTTGGCGACGACCGCTCATTTAAGGTTTCGGTGCTCGCTCATTTAAGGTTTCTATGCTCGAAGATCAGCACTGCGCCGGCAAGCACTGCTGCCGAGTACACCAGCGCATAAGCGGTGTTGTAGAGAACTAATTGCGAGCTTACCGGCTCGCCATGCGCCACCCGGCTTATTACATTCAGCGCAGAAAAATTAGGGACGAGATACGCCGCTCCCGTAGCCAGCCAGTGAGTGAAGCCGTGGGCCATCTTCGCAAATCCGCGCAGGTCGTCGGCAAAGCTGCCTATAACAAATAATGAGAATGCAAACACCGCTGACAATAGCGGGGAAGAGAACGATGAGAAAAACAACGCCAACGCCGTGATGATTACAAACTGCAGGACAATGAAGTAAAGCGCAACCAACACCGAGGCATCGGAGCTCTGCAAGTGCGGCGATACATAGAGCAGCGCGGCAAATACTCCGATCGCCATAAAAGACGTGTTGACGGCGAGCGTTCCCGACAACCCGAAAAATTTTCCGGCGATAAACTCCCATCGTCTCACTGGCCTCGAGAGAACGGTGTGCAGGGTGCGCTTATCAATCTCTTTTGAAACCAGTCCGATGCCGATAAAAATCGCGATCACAATTCCAAACAGCGAAACCGCCGTCAGCCCGAGATTGATGACAACCAGCCTCTCAATCCCTATCGAGATCTGTCCTACCAGCACCGCCGCGCCTGACATCAGCAAGGCAAACGCAATCAGGTTATAGAGCACACGATCGCGCACCGCCTCATTCATTGTCTGTTCACTTCTTTGATCGTGCTCTCCTCGTAGTTGGTTTTCCTTCGTGCACCTTAGTGTCCTTCGTGTTTATGCCTTTGCCGTACCCGAAGAGACCCCCGACGCGACCTCTGTTTTGCCAGGCGCAAGCTGCGCCACAAAATAATCTTCCAAAGAAGTCCGCACCGGAGTAACTGAAATCAACCTCATCCCATCCCGGCGCAGAGCGTCGAGTACTGCTTCCTGCTTGTCTTCGGGAATCACCACCCGCGTGGTATCTCCCGCTACGTGGCTCTCGGCCCCAAAAGCCTTCACGCCCAACGGGATTTCTGCCCCCTGCCACACGACTTCGACCTTGCTGTGAGCTCCCGACGTGAGCGCCGCCACCGCGCCCACCCCGCGTAACTCTCCCAGATGAATGACGGCCACGCGGTCGCAAAGCGCTTCAGCGTCCGACAGAATGTGAGTGGAGAAAAAGACCGTTTTGCCCTCGCTCTTCATTTCTTCAATCAGACTCCGCACCTCGCGCCGACCCATCGGGTCGAGCCCCGACATCGGCTCATCCAGAAACACCACTTTTGGGTCATGCAGGATTGCCTGGGCGATTCCTGCCCGTTGCAGCATGCCTTTTGAGAACTTTCGCAGTTGAACGTTTGCGGCATTCTGCAGCCCCACCTTTATAAGGACGGCATCTACCCGTGCCGAAAGTCGTTTCGCCTCCACCCCAGAAAGCTGCCCGTAGTATTTGAGAAGCTCGCGCGCGGTCAGGTAGTCATAAAAATAGGGCTGCTCCGGAAGAAATCCGATTTGTGCCTTCATCTTTGGGTCGTCAAGTTCCATCCCCAAAATGCGCGCCGTGCCGCCAGTCGGGAACACCAGCCTCATCAGCATCTTTAAGGTGGTTGTCTTGCCCGCCCCATTGGGCCCCAAAAACCCGAAAATCTCGCCGCTTTCGACTGCGAGATGCAGTGGCCGCAGCGCGCACTTCGGGCGTTTGCGCCAGAAGCCCACGCTGTAAGTTTTTTCCAGACCTAGGATTTCAATGGCCGCCATGGGAGCGAATCATTACGAAATTTCATACCCAACTGCGAGAAGTTGGAACATTGCGTTCAAATGTTAACCGATGACCGAAGTTATGCCGATCCGGTTACCGGCCGGTATCCTTAGCCCCTCAACCCACTAGAATTTCAAGAATGTATCGTCGTTTGTGGCTCAGTTCGCTCGCCTTAGGGCTGCTATCCCTGGCATTGTTCCTGTTTCGCATAGGCACGCCTTCTGAGTACATTTTCGATGAAGCGAATTATATCCCTGCCGCACGCGCTTTCCTCCACCATCAGGCTCAGGATCTAAACCCTGAGCACCCACCCCTAGCAAAAATGCTGATGGCATTAGGCATGAAGATCGCTGGGGAGAGCCCCGCCGGCTGGCGATTTGCAAGCGCCGTTTGCGGCTCTCTGACCCTGGTTGCAATTTTCTTATGGACGTACGTCCTGTTGCAAGATTACGGCCTGGCATTGACCGCCGCTGTGCTGACTCTGCTGAACAATTTCCTTTTCGTAATGTCGCGGGTTGCCATGCTGGACGCATTTTTCCTCGCATTCGCGATGTGGGGAGTGCTGGCCTTCACGGGCCCGCTCATGCTCGACATACCAGTGAACCGCAGGCGGACACTCATTATTCTCTCGGGGGTGATGTTTGGCCTGGGCGCGGCGTGCAAATGGACCGCCGTGGTCACACTCGCCGCCGTGGTGCTGATGGCAGCGTTCCTTTACATTCGGGGAAACCCTCAATTACGCAGAGTCGGTCTGCCCACGCTCATTTTGGCTCTTATGTTTGTTCCGGTCCTCGCTTACTGCGGTGCATATTGGACTCTTTTTCATGAACTCCATCGTGCGTTCTCGGCAAGCGAATTCATCGCCATGAACTCGTTCATATGGCGTTACCACGTGAACTGTCCGGGCAATTCAATCTTCCATGTGCCCTGGTACAAATGGTTCTTCCGCGCTGTGCCAGAGCGGCGTCTTTCCTACTTGATGGGCAACTGGGTTGTACTCTGGTTGGGACTACCAGCACTGGCACTTTGCGCCATTCGCCCCTTCAAGAACTTGGCGAATGCCATTCCTGAAGCCTTGGTCGCTCTCCTGTACGTATTCAACCTGATTCAGTGGCTCGTGATCCCGCAAAAACTCACCTGCTATTACTACTACTATCCGCCAGCGATGTTTCTTGGCGTAGCTCTCGTCATCGTGCTGGCTCGCGCAAGAAGATGGTCTTTCGCAGGCTTGCGCCCTGGTCTCGTTATGGTCGCGGCTGCCGCTGTGTTCTTCCTTTTCTGTTATCAACGAATGGCAGCTCTACAGCCACCATTTGATTGTGCCCTCGGGTGCTGGCCTTAACAAAAGCCGTCCAAGGAAAAAGGGCACCGAATGTCACCATTCGATGCCCCCGCTTCGTACCCTCCCCCAGGTACTCGGCCAAAACGTTTTCTATTGCAATGTCTGATAGGTAAGGCACGTGGAATAGCTCGGTGTCGCAGTCCAGGGAGTGTTATACCGAATTACTCCATCTTCAGTAGCGCAAAACCCCTTTACGCCGGTCGTGTTTAGCTTCTGCGGGTCAGCGGTATTCAGATAATCCACGTAAATCGCGTTGCCGTTGATGGTCTGCTGGGTCTGACCAGCGCTATTAAATGTGTATCCACTCTTTGAGCCTGAGGACAGTACGTTGTCAATCAAGCAGGCAGCGGTTGAAGTTGGAGGAGCCGTCGATGAGCAAGTTCCTCCTAAGCTAACCAGATTGGGTGCGTAGCCAGTCGTCGGAAACGACGTCTCAAACGACGTCTGTGCCGAGTTCAACGTTCGAATCGAGGCCGCAGCCGAGGACTCGTTCGCTGCTGCCTTCGAGCGCAGCAGGTTTGGAATTGCAATCGCGGCAATGATCAAGATGATCGCCACTACAATTAGCAACTCAATCAATGAAAAACCCTTTTGTTTCCGCATTTTGTCCGGCCTCTTCTTTTTCCTCACGGTTCTAGCTTGGGCCTCAACAATCCCAACATCCTGATGTTCGCACTTGAGCCACCACTCCGGATAGATTACTAACGTTTAGAGGTGTGTCGCCTGGAAACCATTTTATTTCTATAGGTTAGGAGTGTCTCAAACCCCCTCGAAGGTCGCGAAAGGTTTGGAGAAGGTTACTAACCGTGCCAGTTTTTGTCGTTTGAGACTGACAGTTTACGTCAGCCGATTATGTCAGACGAAACACGTGGGGGCGGGTGCCCTCACCCGCCCGGCGATGCGGAGCATCGCAATCGAGTCCCCAGATTTGCACCAAGCTGCGAAGAAGTCACGGGATCATGTGATAGCGGGAACCATCCCAGGGCAGGCACCCTGCGATAGCGTGGAAGAGCCGCGCTTCTAGCGCCGCGTCGGCCGTCTTCACGTCGCGCTTCAGCGCCCGCGGTTTTTTGACCCAAAAAGCAAGGAGCACCGGACAAAAGTCCGGTGCTCCTTTTTTCGTACTTTGTGAATTGCAGTGCTTACTGGAGCGCCGCGTAGCCGGCACAAGTCGCATAGTTAGGCGCTGTGGTGCTACCCGGTGTGACGTAACGAACCACGTTGTCTTCCACGGAGCAGAAAGTCTTCACACCCGTGGTGTTCAGCTTAATAGGATTCGCAGTTGTCACGAAGTCCACGTACACGTTCCCCACGCCAGTGATGCTCGTTTGGGTTACGCCGCCTGTGGCAAAGGTGTATCCACTCTTTGAACCGGTAGCCAACACGTTGTCAATCAAGCAAGCAGCGGTCGAGGTCGGAGGAGCAGCCGATGTGCAAGTGCCCCCCAGACTAGCAAGGTTCGCCGCATACCCTACCGCCTGAAACGACGTCGAGTAAGAAACTTGTGCCGTGCTCAATGTACGCACCGAAGCAGCCGCCGAAGACTCATTCGCAGCAACCTTGGCGCGCAGCAGGTTCGGGATTGCGATGGCAGCGATGATCAAAATGATCGCGACCACGATTAACAACTCAATCAACGAAAAACCCTTCTGTTTGCGCATTCTTTTTGTCCCCTTCTGATTTCGAATCTCGGTCTTAGCGACCACTGGCAGTCATAATCGCACGTGGCTGGCCATCGCCGTTAGTTACGAAGGTTTAGTCCTTTCAGGCAACATCAGCAATGTTTTCAAGTAGTTACGTTGCTAAACGCCACGGAAAATCGATCTCTGGTGTGCCCCGGTGTGCCTTCCCGTCAGATTTTGTCATTTTGCGTGACACTTTCTGTCAGCGGGGCTGGGTGCGGCAATTGGTCGCGAAAAACAACGCGATCGCCATCTATTAGCTTACACCAACTCCGGCCAGACCCAGCGATTCTAGTCACCCAGCAGTCGTCGGCCGAGGGCGGCCTTTCGCTAACGGTCCCAAACTATCAAGACGCCGCCAGGTGACACGCCGCATAAGTGTCTGTACTGGGGTGATTCCTAGGCGAAGCGTTCAGTTTGACGCATGCTAATATCGCCTCAGCCGCCGCGTGGGTACACCGATTCCTCCGAACAAAACAGTGACTTTGAAAGCTGAAATTCGCACACTCTCTGAACGCCCTTTGTTTCGCGGTCTTGCGCTGGTTATTTTGTTGACTGCCTCAACTCGTCTTGAGCCACTGGTGTCCAGTGTGCTCGATCCCGACCTCTGGTGGCATATGCGCGATGGAGACTCGATTCTTGCACAGCACGCTTTTCCGAATCATGGGGTCTTTACCCAGTACGTTGATCGTGCCTGGGTAGCTTACAGCTGGGGATTTGAAGTCATCGCTTCGCGTTTTTATCACTGGTTCGGATTGATTGGTCTGGTAGGCCTGCGTTCAACCGTTGAGGTATTGATTACTGCCAGCCTCTTTGTCATCCTCTGGCGAGGGCTTGGCAGCTTCTGGCAGGCGTGGCCGCTGGCCGCTGCTGGTATGTGGGCGATTCACCACTGTCTTGCACTCCAGCCCATGCTGTTTTCGATCCTGATGTTTACGCTCGAACTTGGCTTAATCTTTGAGGCCAGACGGCAGGGTAAGATGCGCCCTCTTCTGTTCTTGCCACCTTTGTTTCTCCTGTGGGCAAATCTGCACATTCAGTTTGCCTACGGGATTTTCGTCCTGGGTCTGCTTGCAGCCGCCTCTCTAGTTCGAGCGATTTTCCCGAGCATCTGGTCAGATTCCCCCGGGCCAAAGCACGACCTGCCGCTTGCGCAGGTACTCGGGGTAACAGCCGTGTCCGGTGTGGCAACCCTCATGACCCCATATACCTGGCATTTGTATGGGGCCATCTTTAGCTATATGCGGAGTTCCGTGCCTTTCGTGATTATCACCGAATTGCAAGCGCTTAATTTTCGCGTCCCGGAACACTTCGCACTCGTGCTGATATTCGCGGCGGGGTTCTTTGCGCTCGGCTGGAGGCGGTCCCGAGATCCTTTTCAATTGGCGCTCTTGGTCCTCTCTACCATCATTGCGTTTCGCATGACCCGCGATTCCTGGTTTGCCTGCATTCCTGCGCTCGCCATCATCGCTGATCGACAAGGCTCAGTGGCGGAGGAAGGATCGGGAAAACGGCTTCCCAGGTTTGCTTTTGCAGCCGGCACAGTTGTGGCGACCCTCCTGATGTTCCTGGTGGTGATGTGGGATTCGAAGGTCAACAACACTACTCTGAATCGGGCCGTGGCTGCTTCCTTTCCAGTGGATGCCTGCGCATTTGTGCGCGCACAAGCGTTGCCTGGTCCCATTTATAACGATATGAACTGGGGAGGTTTTCTAATCTGGGCCCTTCCCGATCAACCCGTCGCCATCGACAACCGAACTGATCTTTATGGAGACGAGGTCTTGAGCCGGTTTTATCTAGTTCAAACGGGTGCGCGGGATTGGAGATCCGATTCTGATCTGAATGCTGCCCAGGTGGTATTGCTTAACCGGCGGATTCAACTGGCGAATCTACTATCTCAAGACGAACGCTTCCACCTGATCTACCAAGATGCAATTGCAGATATCTTCATTCGGATCCCGCCACACTAGGCTGTTTTGAACCACCGCCACTTGATTTCCTTCGTGGTTCAAGCTCTGAAGGCACTAACCACGAAGAGCACTAGAGTTCACGAAGGAAAGCCTTCTTCGCAGAACTGCCAAGAGTTCGATCAGGCTATTTTTCTTAGCACCAGCGCCGAGTTCTTGGATCCAAACGCGATGCAGTTGCATATCGCATGCTCGAGCATCTTCTTTCTGCCTGCCTCGGGAACATAATCGAGATCGCATTCTTTGTCTGCATTCTCCAGGTTAATGGTCGGCGGAATTTGCCCGTGCTCCATAGCCACCAGCGTTGCCGCCATTCCCGCAGCCCCACAGGCACCCTGCGGATGCCCAATCTGCGATTTCAGTGCCGACATCGGAACCTGCCGCGCCCGCTCATCTCCCAACGCCAGCTTCAGGGCCCGCGTCTCGATCCGGTCATTGAGTTGTGTGGACGTCCCATGCAGATTGACGTAATCCACATTCTCCGGCCCGATCCCGGCTTGCTGCATTGCCAGACCGATAGCCCGCGCCGGCTCCTCGCCACATTCCATCAGCCGAACCCGATGAAATGCTTCGCAAGTGGACCCATATCCGGCGACTTCAGCAAGAATTTTCGCTCCTCGCGCCTTCGCATGTTCGTATTCTTCCAGCACAAACATCCAGGCGCCCTCGGCGAGGACGAATCCGTCGCGGTCCGCGGAAAATGGCCGCGAGCCTTTTTCAGGTTCCTGGTTCCAGCGCTCAGTCAAGATTTTCATCAGGATGAATCCACGCACCGTGCCGAGAGAAATGGGCGCGTCGGCACCGCCAGTGAGCACCGCGTCCAGCCGTCCCGACTCGATCTGCCGCATGGCGTAGGCCATCGCGTCCGTAGAAGAGGTGCACCCGGTCGTGATCACGTGACTCGGACCTCTTAATCCAAAGCGAACGCTCAATTCGCTCGAGATACTCCCCATGACTCCGGTGGGAACGCAAAACAGACTCATCTTGCTGAGTTGCCCGTGGAAGTAGAGTCGGTACTGCTCTTCGGTGAATTCCTGCGATCCGCCGCCAGTCCCAATGATCACCGCGAAACGACGTCGTTCCTCAATTGGTAGAGCCGGAGCGTGAAAACCCGCGCTCTCCAAGGCTTCCGTGGCAGCACACAGCGCCAACGGCAAAACCCGGGATACGTGCTTACGCTCTTTCTTCTCAACCCAAGCCAGTTCATCGAAGCCGGAGACTTCGCCGGCAATCTGGACCTCAATCGCTGATGAATCAAAGCGCGTGATACGCCTGACACCGCTGCGGCCGGCAAGAGTGGCTTCCGAGAACGCGGCCGTGCCCGTCCCATTGGGACTCACGACCCCCATCCCAGTGATAACTGTTCGTCGTTTCATAAAAGAATGTTCGTGTAGGGGCGGGTGCCCTCACCCGCCCGCCCCAGACGAGATCGTCTGGGGCTACATGTTTAGCTTGCAGTCTTTTAGACGATAACAGCATCCACGGCGGATAGGGAAAGCCTACACGTCAAAGGTTCGTCACATTATTCAACCACCGCCGCTGGTGTGGTCTGGCCAAAATCTTGTCAAGCCCCTCAGCCTCACGTTTTTCTCACAAATCTATGATTCTGCTCCGATAATTCGAGAAATCTTGTCACAATTGGCATATCTGCTTTGGTAAACTATAGCTAGAGGACCTCGCTGGACCACTTGCGGGTCGCATCAATGCCCATCTTTGATCCAAAGTTGGGTAGCCGCGACGCGTGGTCCAGAGAATCTACTGGCCCTAGCGTGAACTGAATATCACGCTCCGGATCTATATTGTTCAACGCTTTGAGTGTGACCTCGCCGAGGGCTTGCACATCCACGTCCTCGTCAACAACAATGATGCACTTGGTGAACATTGCCTGGCCCAACGACCAGATGGCGCTCATCACCTTGCGCGCCTGGCCGGGGTAGGACTTACGAATGGAGACAATCATCAGATTGTGAAACACGCCTTCGATAGGCAGGTTAATGTCAATCAATTCCGGAATCGTCAGCTTCATCAGGGGAAGAAAGATGCGCTCAACGGCCTTGCCCATGTAAGCGTCTTCTTGCGGGGGCTTACCGACAATCGTCGTGGCGTAGATCGGATTATTCCGATGGGTCACGCATGTGACATGAAAAGCTGGATAGAGATCGGCTAGAGAGTAGAAACCGGTGTGATCGCCGAACGGGCCTTCGCTGCGAAGCTCGTCAAGATGCACGTGGCCCTCGAGCACAATTTCTGAAGACGCCGGTACTTCCAAGTCCACAGTTTCACATTTCACCAGTTCGACCGGTTTCTGCCGCAGGAACCCGGCAACAAGGTACTCCTCGACGTCTGGCGGAGCGGGAACAATGGCCGAGAATGTCACCGCGGGATCCGTGCCGAGTACGACAGCAACTTCCATTTTTCCGGAGGGCCGATCGCCTTCGGGCAGCACGGAGCCGCCGGATGTGCGGGCCATGATATCGACGGCTGGGCGCGCTAAGTTCGCGCGCCCCGTACGGGCGAGGGTGCCCGTACCTACAGAGTCTGTGCCCGATTGAGGCTGTATGGCAGCGGCTCTCAATGCTTCCCGATAATGTTCGGCTCCGACTTTCTGGCGTTGCCAGTGTATCCCGGCCGTCTGGCCGTCATACACCTGCATACGATACATCCCGACATTTCGCTTGCCGGCCTTGGGATCGCGGGTGATGACGCAAGGAAGCGTGATAAACCGTCCCGCATCCTGTGGCCAGCACTGCAGCACTGGAAAGCGATTGAGGTCAATGTGATCTCTTTGAATATTTTCTTTGCAGGGGCCGGTGGAGACGGTCTTCGGAAAGAACTTTCCCATCTCCGCCAGCATGGGCAGCATTTTGACTTTATCGAGAAAACCTTGCGGCGACTTCACGTCCATGAACTGGCGAATGCGGTCCGCAACTTCATCGAGTGATGCGACTTCGAGCGCCATGCGCATGCGGCGCTCCGAACCGAATTGATTGATGAGCACCGGCGTGTCGTGGCCCTTTGGATTTTCGAAGAGAAGCGCAGGCCCGCCACGGTGCCCATCCTTGTCGCGGCTCTTTGAAACCCGGTCCGTAATCTCAGCAATTTCAAGAATCGGATCTACTTCGGTCTTGATTCTTTTCAGTTCGCCGGCACGCTCAAGCGCGACAATCCATTCGCGAAGATCGTTGTAAGCCACAGTTCTCCTGAGCTAAAGACGCTCGATTATAACGGACGGCCCTGCAACCCCGGGCGTCCACCGTCTCGCATCGCGGGCCGGATCACATTTCCTAAGGAAACAACAATGTCATCGAATTCACTTGCAACCGCAGCGAAACTAACGCCGCCGCATGGGCTCGACCAAATCATCCACACATTCGGCGACATCTTTTCTTATCTTCACCTTGATCACACGCTCGATCCACACTGGCAGGCCGAGCAACTGAGAACCGTTCCCCTTCCGTTTGCGCTTGCGTTGTCGTGGGACCGCTCGCGAAAGGTGGAGCACATTACTTGCCACAAGCTCCTACAACCGGCATTCGAAAGAGTGTTTGCAGCACTAGTGAAATCTGGTTTGCAGTCGAAGGTCACCAGCTTTAGCGGGTGCTTTTCGTTCCGGCCGAAGCGCACGGGCACAAAGCTTTCCGCGAATTCGTGGGGGATCGCAATCGACTTGAATCCTGAATCCAATCAGCAAGGTACATCAGGAAATATGGATCCCGAGGTCGTATCCGTTTTTCGCGAGGCGGAATTTACGTGGGGCGGGGACTGGTCCGGAAGAGATCACGATCCCATGCACTTTCAGTTCTGCACGGGTTATTGAGGAGTGCCGGATTCCGGAGATACGAATGTAGTCAAAATTATTCGCAATCTCACCTGTCGGCTTGCGATAATTTGAGGCCTATGCACATTCAAACTCTGGCCTCATGCGACTGCTGACAGAGATAGGGAGGCTTCCCCAAACATCGGCTCTGCTCACCGATGACCTACGTTTGCTCGCGCCTATTTTCGAGCAGAATCGCATCAGCATTCCAATTGAGCATATCGCTGAGCCGGTTTTGCGCTGTCTCGTCGCAACGGAAGACCGCCGTTTCTTTGTTCACGGTGGAATCGATCTCAGGGCAATCTTGCGCGCTGCATACGTCAATTTCCGAGAACGCAAGATCGTCCAAGGGGGTAGCACGATCACCCAGCAGCTGGCAAGAATGGCCGCTCTTAAGCGTTCGGATCGTTCGCTCCGCCGTAAGCTTGCTGAGATCTATGTGGCGCTCCTAATCGAACACTACCTGACCAAGCGACAGATCCTGCACCGCTATCTTAATGCTGCCTATTTTGGCCATGGAGTATTCGGAATCGAGCAAGCAGCCGTAGCATTTTGCGGCAAGCGTGCGATTCAGTTGGACGAGAGCGATGCGGCGTATCTGGTGGCTCTCTTAAAAGCCCCTGCACGGTATTGCCGTTGCTGCAACCCCGCCCGCGCAGAACAGCGCACATCGGTAGTCGCGCGGCTCTCAGGGACCACAGGCGAGTTCAGGCCAACTCCGACCGGTAGACGCCAGCCACGAGAGTCGTATTCAAGTCGCGCTCCGCTGACCGCATCGTATGCCATCGAACTTGTTCGGAAATGTTTGTTCCAACTTGCGCCGCAGCATTATCCGCTGCATAGGCTCAAGATCCGCACCACCATAGATCCGATCTGCCAAGATGTCCTCGAATCGGTGTGCGCTTCCGTGAAGCGACTGGGCTACGCTGGTCGTCTCGCTTGCATAATTCAGGATGCCCGATCTGGGAGCATTAGAGCGATCGCAGGCGGCACAGGTTTCCGCGAGCAGCGATTTAATGCTGCAGCCGATGGACTCCTTCAACCTGGATCCCTATTGAAGCCGTTCATTCTCTTGGCTGCCATTCGAGCGGGCTTGAAATTTGATGCTGCCTATGTGTCTCGTCCATTAAGTGTCAGGCTGCGTGATGGCCGAGTCTGGACGGTCAGGAACGCCGGAGACTGCTACACGGGCCTGACCACGATCGCGGACGCAACCGTGCACTCCGATAACACCGTGTATGCACAGCTGTTGCAAGAGATCGGCTTGGAGAGAGTAAAAAGAATACTGATGCGAGTTGGTATTCCCGCACAGAATGCAACACTAGCTATTAGCACAGGTGCGCTTCGACCGGGCGTGTCGCCCCTGAAGATGTGCTCC
>WNGL01005114.1_pt1 | contig 15824 bp, 13 predicted proteins | sample 5400591 | NCBI WGS metagenome assembly WNGL01 (sample SAMN13153377, study PRJNA577476) | soil metagenome | isolation source: 80 cm soil or saprolite under Garry oak tree replicate 1 | place: USA:California | collected 2016-06-15
AGGAACCGGAGAAGTTTTCAGATTCGTATGAATCCGGATCTCCTTAGGCGCTTTGATTCCAAATCGAACCCGGTTCCGACTAAAGTCCAAAATTGTAATTTCGATATTGCCGTTGATGAGGAGCTTTTCGAGTCTGCTACGACTAATGATGAACATTCACACTTCCCCCTTTACTAAGTGCGGTTCCCCGCACAGGAAAATACAAAAGTTACAAAAAAAATCCCCGGCCTTCAACTTTGTTCATATTTCTGGCACAATAGGCGGGCTTTTGACATGATGAAGTATCTACTGTTGCCTACTTTTTTGATTCTTTTCTTGTTTCGGCCTTCTCAGGCGCAAGAAGCCCACATACCAAGCACCCCAAATGCTGACTTTCGGCCAGCCGTCGTACTGGCAGCATCCGGAACGAATTACCTCAATCGGCTTGCTCTGCGAGGATTTTCAAGGTCGCAACGTCGTTCGCGGCCCTCTCAAAATTGGGTCCCGAATACCATTTCGAAACAGGTTTCTATGCGGACGGCACCGTCAATAAAAAAACACGAACGCTGAACGGCGATCTGATACTCGCCTCGGCGGGAGATCCGGTGCTGACCACGATCGATGTGGCGCGGCTCGTCCACGAGGTGGTCCGCAGCGGAATCGCGCGTGTTACGGGAAACCTGATCGTTACAGGTCCATTCAGTTATGGGATGTTCTACACAACGGATCGCGCTACGAAGGCTCTGTCGCAAATGCTGCGCCGTGCGGGGGTGCGGGTTGGAGGCCTAACCAACGGCGGGCCTGTTCGAGGCACGAGCATTGCGAGCCATGTTTCAGAGAGCTTGCGCGACATTCTCTTCTACCAAAATGCCCACAGCACCAACTCGATCGCAGACCGCGTTGGACAGGCATTAGGCGGTCCCAGAGCGGTGGAAGAGTTTCTTGTCAAAGATGTCGGAATTCCCCAGAGTGACGTCTACATCAGTCACACTTCCGGGCTCGACTTCAATCGCATTACGCCGCGAGCCACCGTCCAATTGTTTCGTGAACTCGTGTTCTGGCTGAACTTGAGTAACCTGCAACCTCAGGACGTGCTTCCAGTCGCCGGCAGCGATGCCGGCACGCTTCGGAGGCGATTTGTTGGAGAAGAGTTCCGAGGCGCAATCATCGGCAAAACCGGAACCCTTCCTGGTACCGATGGAGGTGTGAGCACGCTGGCGGGTATCGCTTACACACGCAACCGTGGTCCCGTTCTTTTTGCAATCTTCAACACGATGGGATCGGTCGCGACCTACCGCAGACTTCAGGATGACTTTTTGAAAGGCTTTATTCTCGAAAGCGGCGGCATTCCTGAAACCAATGCGTCATTGCACAGGCTGAATAATTAGTCAAAAATCGTAAGGAGAGGCCGCCGACGTGACGCTCCTGGACCGAGCTATTGCTCGTACTCTACCGGCAGTCCCGAGAGGAATTGTTCGAAGAGTCGCCAATAGGTATATCGCAGGAGAAACCGTCGACGACGCGCTGCGGATCGTTGCCGGTCTCAACGAACGCGGATTCCGCACCACACTCGACATCCTCGGCGAACATATCCACAACCTCGATCAGGCACGGCGCGCCGCCGCCGGATACGTCGGAGTGCTCGATGCCATCGATGGCCGGAAGCTCGACGGCAATATTTCCATAAAACTGACGCAGCTCGGATTGAAAGTCGATCTTGCGACGTGCTTTGATCTGACAAAGCGGCTCGTCGAGCATGCATGCGAGTTGAAGAATTTCGTCCGGATCGATATGGAGGATTCTTCCTGCACAACCGATACTTTGCAGATTTATCGTCAACTGCGCACGGACCATTCCAATGTGGGTGTCGTCGTTCAGGCTTACCTGAGGAGAACCGCCAACGATATCTGCACGCTCGAACAATTGCGTCCAAATTACCGGCTCTGCAAAGGCGTCTATGTCGAGCCTCGGGAAATCTCTTATCATGACATGCGCGTGATCAATCGCAATTACGCTTACCTTCTCGAGAAGATGCTGCGGAACGGCTCCTATGTTGGCATTGCCACGCATGATGAGCTGATGGTCTGGGAGGCGTTCCGAATCATCCGCGATCTGAAAATTCCACCCACGGCTTATGAGTTCCAAATGCTGCTTGGTGTCGATGAGCAACTCCGGGATATCATCCGAGCGGCGGGACATCATCTGCGCGTGTATATTCCATTCGGGCGGGACTGGTACGCCTATTCCGTACGCCGGTTGAGAGAAAATCCCCGGCTGGCAGGATACGTCTTCAAAGCGATGTTCAAGTGAGGATAGTTCTACTAGGAACCAGCTCCGCTGTCCCCACGCTGACCCGAGGTCTGTCGGCGACGGCACTCGTCCGGGAAGGAGACGTCTTCCTGTTCGACTGCGGCGAGGGCACCCAATTGCAACTGATGCGATCGAGCGTGAAGCGGAGCCGCATTCACTCGATCTTCATCGGACATCTTCATGGCGATCACCTGTACGGCATCGCGGGGTTGCTAAGCACGCTGCATCTGGATGGCCGCGAGACGCCGCTGAATGTCTTCGGCCCTGAAGGCCTCCGCGTTTTTTTGAATGCCGCGTTTCGAACGTCGGATCTTCAGTTCGAATTCAAGCTCACGCTGCGGGAATTTCCGCGCGGCTTCCGCGGCCGCGTTCTGGACGAGGAAGACTTCTATGTGGAAGCGCTTCCACTAGATCACTCCATCTTTTGCCTCGGCTGGCGATTTCAAGAGAAAGAGAAACCGGGCGTCTTCAACCTCGAAAGAGCGGAAGAATTGGGAATCCCACGCGGGCCGTTGTACGGGCGGCTGCAGCACGGTGAAAGCATCACGCTTTCAGATGGCCGGATCATTACGCCGGATATGGTCCTGGGGGGCCCACGACCCGGTAAATCCGTCGTTTATTGCCTGGATACACAGTTTTCCGAACGCTCGATTCGGCTCGCCGACAAATGCACCACGCTCATCCACGAAACTACGTTTGGTCCGGATGCAATCGATATGGCTCGCGAGCGAAAACACTCCACGATGGAGGACGCCGCCCGCGTGGCAAAAGAAGCGGGCGCGCAAACGTTAATTGCGACCCACTTCAGCACTCGCTACGATGGACGGCAGATTGCACAAATCGGTGATGATGCCCGCGAGGTGTTTGAACCCATCACGATCGCACGAGACCTGCTGGAAGTGGAAATTTAATACCGGGCGAGGGACGAATCGATCTGCTCAGCCCAGGCATCGATCCCACCGCACATGCTCTTCGCATTCACAAAGCCGTGGCCGCGAAGATATGCGGCGGCATCGAGGCTGCGCATGCCGTGATGGCACATCGTAACAATGGGCGTGTCCTTGGACCACGTCTGCATGATCTCTTGCGCCAGCGCCTGATCGACCAAAACGCTGCCGGCCACATTCGCGATTGCGTATTCCTCCGGGCTCCGCACGTCTAGCAATTTGATTCTGCCCTGCTTCAACAGTTCGGCCGTTTCCTTTGGCGTGATCTCGAGCTCTTTTTCCATTTCCTGACTTTTCTGAATATGGTCTATGACCTCATTCACGTCCAGGCCGTGATTGAGGGCGACCGTTGAGAGCGTGTCGGTCGGCTGGAAACCGCAACTGCTGCAACCTCCAACGTGATATTTCTGGAAAAGAGCACGCTGCGCCGATGGAAAAACCGTTGTCACCTGCTCCATCGTCCAGGGGCCCGACAAATGCTTTGGATCTGTACTCACCGGCGCCTTCTGTTCCATTAACGGTTTTAGCGCGCGAGTGTCCAGTTCATTATTGTCGATCCGGACAGGTGCCGGCTCGACAGTCTTCTTCCCGAAAATTCTCGAAAGCAAGGTTGCCATTGTAGACTTCTCCTTCCAGTGTCGCCCTTTGCGCGTTTGTGATCCGAACGCGTACTTGATCACCGTGGATGATATTACTTGAGGCTGCGGCCTTCTCTTGAGGCTGCGCCCTTCTCTTGAGGCTGCGCCCTATCGGGCTTGCGCTTCGCGCGGGCTTGCGCTCCGCGCGGGCTTGCGCTTCGTTTATTGAGGCTGCGCCCTGTCGGGCTTGCGCTTCGCGCCGAACATGTACTTTATAGTTTGTGCGCGTCCTGCCGACTCCAAGTTCCTCGATTAAGACATCCTGAATCGTTCCAACTAAGTCCAATCGCTTCTTAAGTGCGATTCGATCGACCAGTTCCAAACAGCGCTGATGCCGCTCTTCAATGAGCTCTTGCGGCAGACATTCCAGTTCCGCAGCCGGAGTGCCTTCTCGCGCTGAATACTTGAAAACGAATCCCCAGTCGAACTGTAGTTCTTCGACTAATGAAAGCGTTTGCCGGAAATCCTCTTCCGTCTCGCCTGGAAAACCCACGATGATGTCCGTGCTCAACGTCATGTCCGGCACAGCTTGACGCATCTTCCCGGCGAGCGCGATGTAATGCTCGCGCGTGTAATTCCGCATCATGGATTTCAGCATGGTATTTGAACCGGATTGGACCGGCAGATGCAACGACTCGCACACCTGAGGAACAGTCGCCATAGTTTCAATCACGCGATCCGTCATGTAATAAGGATGCGGGCTGATGAAACGGATACGCTCGACGCCGTCGATGCCGGCAACGGCCCGCAGCAGATCGCCGAATCGATGCTGCCCGTGCCGGTAAGAATTCACCGTTTGCCCCAGCAATGTGATCTCGCGTGCGCCTTCGGAAACTCGATCACGAACTTCGGCAAGGATCTGATCGATTGAATGATAGATTTCGCGCCCGCGAACATAGGGGACGATGCAGTAGGTGCAGGAATAATTGCAGCCGCGCATGCTAGTGACAAACGCGGCAACCTTCTCATTGACCGCGGGAACTGCGTAATCGAGGTCCTCGTCCGTCGCTCGGCGGTCGAGCAGCCGCCCGGCTATTTCGTTGAAATTCTCGATGGACTTGGCACCCACGACCAGATCGATAAACGGAAACCTGTCTTCGAGATATTCCTTTGTCCGCTCTGCGGCGCAGCCGCTGACCACGACTTTCCGGCCGGGCCTTTTCGCCTTCCAACGTCCAAGTCGCCCGATTTCGGAAAATGCGCGATCTTCTGCGTGCTGGCGGACCGTACACGTGTTCACTAAATAAATGGATGCGTCTTCCGGATCCTGCGTTTCGACGAGACCCTTGGCTTTCAAATGCCGCCCCATCTCGTTGGAATCCGCGACATTCATCTGGCACCCGTATGTGCGGACGTAAAACTTCATATCTTTAATGTCGGGTCTTCTGTTTCGGCTTCGCCCTATCGGGCTTGCGCTTCGCGCGGCCAGCCGTAGTTGGTACACCCTTCGGGCGTCTTTGATATGGCAATGGCCGGTCCCCCCCACATAAGCTAACGATTATACTTGATCGCATGCACGAGGTTCCGATCGAAGACTTCATCGATCTGCACACTTTCCAGCCGCGGGAAATCCGGATTGTGATCGAAGAGTACTTGTATCAGGCGATTAAGCGAGGCTTTCGTGAGGTCCGGCTCATCCACGGCCGCGGCATCGGCGTGCAGCGCGAAATCGTGCACTCGATGTTGAAGGAGCACGTCGCCGTCATTTCATTCCGCGATGCTGCCGACCGCGGCTCTACTTACGTTCTTCTTAGATCCGGCCCTCCTCCCGCAGCTTCTCCAGATGCGCCATAACGGACCGCTCCGCCAGACCATGCATCGCGGGCTGGACATCCGTGTAGACTTCCTTGACGATTGCGCCCGGCTCCCGATATCCGCGCTGCCAGGCTGCAAGTATTTTCGCCTCCCGCTCCATTCGATGATCGAGATACTGCTGAATTTTTGCCTTCGCGTCGGCCATCACCGGACCGTGAGCTGGGAACAATGCGGTCACCGGCAGCGCCTGCATTCGTTTCAGCGAATCGAAATACGTCGTCATGTGTCCTTCCGGCGGATCAATCACAATGGTTCCCAAACCCGCCATCAGATCGCCGGTAATGAGCGATCCGTTCTTCTCCTCGAATATGCAGACATGCCCCCGCGCGTGTCCAGGTGTGTGCAGTACGCGAAGGTTCCATCCGGGCTTACCTCGAAGCTCGAGCCGTTCGCCGTCGACGAAAGTGCGGTCGACCGTCACCACACCCTCCAGATCCCGCGCCGTGATCGGATGCGCAGCAATCTTTACGCCGCGCTGTTGCTTTAGATGATTGGCGCCACTGACATGATCGCGATGTAAATGCGTGAGCCAGATTTCTCGTATGTTCTGATTCTCGAGAATGCGATCGAGTAATGCCTGTTCTTCTTCATACGGAGAGGCTGGATCGATGACAACAACCTCATCGCCTCCGACGATATAGCAGTTCGTATGTGTGGCGGGCGGCAGCGTGGGCGTGTGCAACGGAACCAGGACGATTCCCGGCCGCATGTCGATGGCCGGGATGGGCTCACCATTTGCCCAGGGCACGGCCATCATTCGGGTTTCAACACCTTCCAGTCCTTCGGCGAGGCATCGCAAGGCATGCAAGACGGGCGGCGCTGATAGAATCTGCCCTTCCATCCATTTCGCGACGGCATCCCCCGGCCGGATCCATTCTCCAAAATCGTGCTCGTCGGTCACGAGACGCGGCTCTTCTCCGGGAGGACACTTTGTCAGAAAGAAACGTGTATCGAAGCGCCGGGGCGAGAATGCAGGCGTCACCCAACGGCCCACTTCAACAAGAGTGGTGGGATCGATCCGAACACCAATCTCTTCGAAAAGCTCACGCGCCGCGCAGACTCTCGCGTCTTCCTCGAGATCAAGCTGCCCGCCCGGGAACGCATAAAAGCCGCCTTGAAAGATCATTTGGGCCGCCCTCCGTACCCAAAACACTTCGATCGCCTCTCCCATCGGGGAGAGGCCGGGCCCATTTATGGAACGGGGGCCGGGTGAGGGTCTTACCAAGATCACCGCCGCTGCAGATCGTGGACTCGCCATGAAACTCAGTATATTCTTTCGGGCAACCCACAGGAGGTTGTCATGTTCAAGCGTTTGATTCTCATCCTTCTTGTCGCGGCACCGCTTCGCGCCGAAGTGGTCCGCATTGAAGTGAATTCACGTGCGGATGTTCTCGCCGGGAAATCGTTCGGTACAGCCGGTCCATATGAGAGACTTTCCGGCAAGATCTACTTTGCAGTTGACCCTCGAAACAGCGCGAACCAAATCGTCACAGACATCGACAAAGCGCCGAAAAACGCCACCGGCAAGGTGGAGTTCGCTTCGGATTTCTTCATCATCAAGCCGAAAGACCTGACTCGCGGCAATGGCTCCGTGCTCTATGAAGTATCGAATCGCGGCAACAAAGGCATGCTGGGGTTCTTCGATTTCGCTTCCGCAAGTACCGATCCCCAGAACGCGCAGGATTTCGGCGACGGATTCCTCCTTGAACAGGGCTTCACGCTCCTCTGGGTTGGATGGCAATTCGACGTTCCGAATCGTGACAATGCCCTTCGCGCCTACTTGCCGGTTGCGCGCGAACCCGATGGGCGTCCGATTCGCGGACTGGTGCGCAGCGATTTCGAACCGGTCGATAAGATCTTCGAAGCGTCTTTAGCTGATCGCGGACACATGGCTTATGCCGTCGCCGACCCGAAGGACCCCGCGAACGTCTTGACCGTACGCGATTCCGGCGATGGCCCTCGCCGGACAATTCCTCGAAATCAGTGGGAATTCACCGGAGACGGACGTGGCGTTCGCATGGGCTCCGGCTTCGAGCCGAAGAAGATTTACGAAGTCGTGTTCAAATCCCAGGATCCTCCGATTGCAGGACTTGGTTTGGCCGGCGTCCGAGACACGATTTCGCAACTGAAATACGGCTCTGCTGCGGAGCTTTCGATTTCGGCTGGTGCCCTTAAACGCGCGATCGCATTTGGCGCGTCTCAAAGCGCGCGGTTCCTTCGAACCTATCTTTATGATGGGTTCAACGAAGACGAATCGCATCGAAAAGTCTTCGACGGAATGATGATCGAGCGCGCGGCCGCAGCGCGCGGGAGCTTCAACATCCGGTTTGCGCAACCGTCTCGAGATGGCGACCCCTGGGCGAATTTTCTGTATCCTGTCAACGTCTTTCCTTTTAGCGATACCGAACAACTGGATCCGGAGACGGGACGCCGCGACGGTCTGTTGACGCACCGGATGAAAGAACAATTCTGGCCAAAGATCATGTATACGAATTCGTCATATGAATATTGGGGCCGGGTTGCTTCTCCCCTGCACACGACAATCGACGGGAAGGAAGATCTTTCGCTGCCGCCGAACGTCCGCGCCTATCTCTTTGCCGGCGCGCAACACGGTCCCTCACCGTTTCCGCCGCCGCGCACGGTTGGTCAACAAATGAGCAATCCTCTGGAGTATCGATGGTCCATGCGAAAGCTGCTGGTCTCAATGAACCAATGGATTGCCGATGGAACCGAACCCCCGCCCAGCGCTCTTCCTCGCATCAGTGACGGCACGCTGATCGCCCGAGACAAGTTGACGTTCCCAAAGATTCCAAACGTCTCTGTACCCGCAGCGCCTCAAACGGCGAAACGCGCTGATTACGGCCCGGATTTTGTGAAGAAAGGGATCGTCACTATCGAGCCGCCCAAGCTCAGCTCTACGTTTCCGGCCTTGATCCCACAAGCCGACCCTGATGGCAACGACATTCCCGGCATCCGCATGCCCGAGCTTCTCGTACCGTTGGCGACGTTCACCGGCTGGAATTTGTACAACGACCGCTCAGGCCCAACGAATGTCATGGCCACCACGACCGGTTCTTTCATCCCATTCGCCCGCACGCGCGTCGAACGCGCACGCACCGGCGATCCGCGGTCTTCCATCGAAGAACGGTACAAGAACAAGGAGGATTACCTCGACCGCATTACGAAATCGGCCAACGATCTTGCATCGAAAGGCTATTTACTCACGCAAGACGTCCCGCGCATCGTCCAACAGGCCGCGACACGCTGGGACTGGATCATGAGTCAATCCGGATTTGCGGGAGTGGCGAACGCCCATTGACCCGCCGTTTCCGCCTTTGCTACGCTCTGTGGGTCACGTCGGCGGAAATTGTCGCCGTCCGTGCCATTGCTCCTCAGTAGCTCAATGGCAGAGCATCCGGCTGTTAACCGGAGGGTTGTAGGTTCGAGTCCTACCTGAGGAGCCTTTTCTATTTCAATCACTTGAAATTTCGAAGGCTCCTGAACCGACAACCGGAGGGTCGGACGCAACCGGAGGGTCGCAGGTAAATGCAGTAGATTGAACCTACGATCGTCTGTTGCAGGATTTGCGATCCTCGTTGTGAGGTTGATGAAACACAAGGCAGAACACCCCGGCGGGCAAAGATAAGGTGGATACCAGAGGTCCAACATGCCAGCGCAAACTTGAGGTAACATGTCGCGACCATGGCCACTGCAGCTGCCAAGACGCGCGAGCGGGCGCGAGGCAAACTCAAGATCGGTGATGACTGGAATGCCATCACCATCATCGCTTTATCGCAAAGCAACCCGTTGAAGGCGATCGCCGAACTGGTTGAAAACAGCATTGATGCGAAGGCGTCTTCCGTCACCATCACGCGCGGGCGCGAGCACGGCCGCCATTTTTTGGCGATACGAGACGATGGTGAAGGTGTTCCGCGCAATGCAGATGGCCGTCCGGATTTCCACTACGTTGCAACTCATATCTGCGATTCCGTCAAGCGCCGACTGAAGGCAGGCGGCGCAGCCGGGCTTCAAGGAGAGTTCGGAATTGGGTTGTTGAGCTTCTGGACTGTCGGTGAAGAGCTCACGATGATATCCACAGGCGCAGACCAGCGCGTGTATCAAATGATCATGCGGAAAGGGGATCCGGGCTACACCGTCAATCCCAGGCGCGCTCTCTTTGGCGAACGTGGAACGGAGGTCCGGATTGCCCCACTGCTGGAGGGCACTCGCTCGTTATCGGGTGAAAAGATCCAATGGTATCTGGCCGCCGAATTACGCGATCGAATCCGGCAAACAGGCGCGAAAATCACGGTCATCGACAGGCTTGCCCGCAAACAATACGCCGTCGAGCCGCGGCAGTACGAAGGCCGGTTGCTGCACGAGCTGCCAGCCGCACGCACGCCGTTCGGCGATATCTATGCTGAACTCTATTTGAATGAGCCGGCGGACAAGAACGCGATCGCTTTGTTTCGCCACGGTACGCGCGTCATCGAAGATATCGCGCTCCTGGACGACTTCGCGCATCCCCCCTGGACGCTGCGTCATCTTCAAGGCCACTTGGATGCGCCTTTCGTTAATCTGACCCCAGGTACTCGTACCGGCATCGTCCAAGATGCTTCCTATGCCGCCCTTTGCGCCGGATTGTCGAACCTGGAGCTCAAGCTCGGCGAGATTATCGAAGAGCAGCGCCGCGCTGAAGAAGAACAAGCCAGCCGTGAACTGCTGCGCACGATACAACGCGCCTTTCGAGAAGCCCTGCTGGCCTTGCCTGCGGAAGAATACGACTGGTTCGATATTCAGGTTCGGTCTGCGCGGCCAATGCCAGGTTTTTCGGAGGGTCAATCCGCTCCAATATCTTCGAATGGAAATGACGATTCACTTCCGGGCGCGTCGGAACCGGAGCGACACGAAGACAAGCAACGGCAGTTCTTCGAATTCGCAGGGCCGTTGTTCAGCGTTGCAATCTCACCCGCATCGAGTGTCCTCCGCGTCGGCACTAGCCGTGAGTTTCATGCGCTGCCGCGCGATCGCTCCAGGCGTCGCGTGGAACAGGGCCTGCGGTTTCATTGGCAAGTTGCGAATGGAACCGGAACGCTAGAGGGCATTCACAATCAAGCGGTGAAGTTTCATGCATCCGAGGAACCGGGCCTGACGCGGTTAAAGGTCACGGCTCGTCAACACGATGTTGTTTGCGAAGCGGAGGCTTTAGTTACGTTGACGCATGAGATCCTTTCTCAGATCGGCGCATCTAACGTAGCGGGACAAGGTCTTCCCGGCTATACATTCGAACGGGCGCCCGGTGAGTCGTGGCGATCGCGCTGTGATATACCGCGAAATTTGATCGTCGTGAACAATGGACATCGTGACTTCGTTTACGCATCGCGATCCAAATCGCTCAAGCTCCGGTACCTCGTGCGTCTTTATGCCAAGGAACTTGTTCTGCGCAACTTTATTGGCCTTCCGGCCGATCAACTGCTGGAACGTATGGTCGAACTTTCGTTAAGGACGGAAGAACACCTTTAACGACGAAATCAGCGAATGGCGCCACTGAACGATAGATTCAAAGAATTGGACTTTCCTAGGCCTCTCCGTGCGCGCCAAAAAAAGTCAGCCGCCGAGGCGATTCTCCTCGAACATTGCTGCTGGCATCAGATGGTTCAGACGCCATACCATCTGAATCGGGCGCTCCTGCTGAAAACTCACGACAGAGGCAGGGCCGAGGAAAGTGAATGGAGCGGGTCTGCCATCAACCCTTTTAACGCTTCGGGCAAAAATGAGAATTGTGTAGTTCCGTTGCTGGTGGTGAATCAGGTTTTGTCCGGGTTCGCTGGCTTGTGCCGTATTTGAAGGAGATTCCCAATGCAGCAGCTCCCGGCTAATGGGATAGTCTGCATACATTGTGCTCGGCGAAAATTCGCGTTCGGTTTTCTGGAAGGTGACAAGCACCGCGTAGGTCTTCCGCTCTGGCGAATGGAGCAGGCCAACACCGGTTTGCCCCGCTGTTTGGAAAGTCGCGATACCTAAAGCAGCCTTGAGGTCGTTGTTGCTGTACTGAGCATGAAGTTCGATATGGGTCGGGAACGGCAAATTCACCGGCGCCCCGCCGACCCGAGATTCTGAGTCCGCCCAATCCAGGACCTCAACAAGGTCCGACAGAAATGCCAAGTTTCGAGAAAGGCCTTTGAAGGAATCCTGAAGTGTTGTGAATCCCAAGTCCGTTCCTGGTTTCCCCCACAGCCGGTAATGAACAGACAAGTTGGATGGTCCCGCCGCTTCCATGGCACCATCCACGTTCGCCTCGCGAAGCCGCGACGCAACGGTGCGAAGCGTCGTCAACTCTCGAGGGCCGTTCACTTGTACCGCGCGCAATAGGCCAAGCTGAAGTCTCCTCTGGTCCGGATCAGCAGGTTCTGCCGCGAGGCGCGCTCTGGCTCGCCATCCTGTCCACGAATCTTTCGCAAGTAAAGCGGTCGGATCATAGTTGTGAAATCGAACGAAATTGGCGAAAGTGAGTTTCTGTCCTGACTCTTGTTCGAAGGTTTGCAGCCTTTCGGGCACCTGCTGCGCAAGGTTTCTTAGATTCTCACGAATGTTCGCAAGCACGTGTTCGCGGGCAACGCGATCCATCTGGATCGAACAGCCCGAGGGGAGATGAGGGAAGCTCATCTGGACTTCGCGTTCAATATTGAAGCGGGTCTTTGGAAGCAAGGCTTTGAACTTTAGATCCAATCGATAGCAGCGATGGACTTGCCCCACCAAGTCCAACACAGTCAAACAATCTTTTTCGGGCGCGTGCCGAAGCCCCCGCCCCAGTTGCTGCAAGAAGACAGTAAGACTCTCTGTCGGTCTGAGAAAGAGCACCGTATTAACCTCGGGCACGTCGAGACCTTCGCTCAGCACATCCCGCGTGAAGAGAAAAGTGATTCGTCCTGCACGCAGTTCACCCAGCAAATGTGAACGCGTCCGATCATCGGTCTCTCCAACGAGCACAGCGGATGGGATACCCCGCTCGTTGAACTCATTCGCCATGAATTCTGCGTGGGACACCGTTACGCAAAAGCCGATACCCCTGATGCGTGACAGATTGGGTTCATATCGCGTTAGGGCGGATATAACACTTTCAACACGCTGCTTCGCAAGGACGTGCGCGCCCGTGTAAACCTTTTCCAGGGCCTGAGCGTCGTATCGACCATTGCTCCAGAACTTGTCGTCAGCGGTCGAAATCGGATCCGCGACTGCAAAATAGTGAAATGGACAGAGGAGCTTCTCCTCCAAGGCTTCAGGCAGCCGAATCTCGGCAGCGAAACGGTTACCGAAATCCGCCGCAACGCTTCGGCCATCCATTCGCTCCGGCGTCGCAGTAAGACCCAGGAGGATGGAGGGCGCGAACTTTTCGAAGATCGTTCGGTAACTCGCAGCTGGGCCATGGTGCACCTCATCGATCACGATGAAATCGTAGAATTCTGCACCTAGGTGCTCCCATAAACGCCGGCCCTGAACCATGTCTACAGAACAAAACAAATGGTCAAGGCGGCCGGCGGTGTAAGGCCCCACTAGCAGTTCTCCAAAATCTGAAATTCTGAGAACAGCCCGGAACGTTCCCACCGCTTGTTCCAAGATCTCTCGACGATGCGCGACGAAGAGGAGTTTCGCATTCCGTCCCTGCGCCTCGAAAAATCGCTTGAAATCAAACGCAGCCACTACCGTTTTTCCCGTTCCTGTGGCGGCGACCACTAGATTCCGACGCTGGCTGTGGACAGTGCGCTCAGCTTCAAGCGCATCGAGGATACGCTCTTGAAACGCATGTGGCCGGATATCGAAAAACACCGGCGCTATCGCTGCTCCAGTGCGGGCATGTCGGATTGCTTCTCGAAGCGCCGCCGGCTCAGCGGCGTTGAACGGCATGAATTCGCGACTGTTCCAATACGTCTCAAACTCTGCTACGAATTTTTCGACAATATGGGGCAAGTCCTGTGCAGTGACTTTCAGGTTCCACTCCAACCCGCTCGTCATTGCTGCCTGAGACATGTTCGCCGATCCGATGTATGCGGTTGAAAAACCGGTCCTGCGGTGAAAGTGATAAGCCTTAGCGTGAAGTCGTGTCCTGTCGGTGTCGTACGAGATTCTAACGGTGACATTCGGAAGTGACGCGAGCCACTCGATGGCTTCTGCGTCCGACGCTCCCATGTACGAAGTGGTAATCACTCGGACGGGCACACCTCGTCCTGAAAGTTCTTCGAGCCCGGGCATCAACAGCCTGAGCCCGGACCACTTGATGAACGACACCAAGATATCGACACCATCGGCCGATGGCATCTCCTGCAGGAGCTCGTGGACGAGCTGAGGATCGCTGGGCGAACCAGTAAACAGACTACTCTCTGAGAGAGGCGTTTCGGGCCGAGGCATGCCCGTATGTAAGTAACGGGAGGGAGTGATCTCCAGAAGAACAGCCTTTTCGGCCGGCACGAGGCGATGCGCTAAGAGATGATTTCCATCGGAGACGTTGGCGAGACGCTCCACGATCGCGTTGCATAGGCTCAGACGAGCTGCTGAGTTCGCCTCGAGATGCAGGGCTTTTTCCAGCACTCTCGCCAGGAACGCGGCATATCGAGCAGGCTCCTCGTCCGCTTCAATCTTCCCAAAGACCGAGCGCAACTCGGGTCGATCCTTGAGAAGGTCTCGAAGATCTTCATCAAGGATGGATTCATAAAGGCCATCTGGCAGATCAGCCATTTAAGCTCCGCAACCCCAGAATCGCAGGAAGCCCAGCTTTACGGACACCGCGCGGAAAGACCATTCAACGTGCTAGCTGTGTCAATTCAGTTGATCATTACCCTGCCTGCAGCTGACTTTTCTCTGACCTATCGGCGCCTAAAAATATCACAAAAGCTGTTGGAGGCCGGTGGATAGGGACCATCACGGTGAAGCTTTCCGGAACCTGACTGCACATCGCTGAAGAGAAGCCCTTCGGATCAATTCTCAGACTCGCGACACGGCCTTCCCCAAACGATGGTTATCCCTTCAGAGGGTGTATGGAACTATTACAAACCGATGCCGCTTCGGTGAAAAATCGTCGGTATCACGTGTTGCAAATTTCAACTTATGACGCTTGGCTACCGCAGCCTGCAGCGCGTCAGGCATCTTCCAGCGATTCTGCCGCCGCAATGTTGCTGCGAGATCTGCTACGGCGCGGTCAATGATCAGGATGGGGAAGCGATCGAGCAAACGACGCGCGAGTTGCCGCTCTTTGCCTTCAAAACCGGTAAGGACTTCAGCAAACGTGATGACGGAGATTGCGAGCTTTCCTTGCATCCGCAATAGATACTCGGTTGCCGCCGGTACTCCATTGAAGTGGTCGATCATGATGACGGAATCGATCAGAACCGTCGAATCTATCTCTGCCATTCTTTCCGCAACCGGCGTTGAAACGTTAGCCCATCGCCAGCCTTCCAGATACCGCTGGTCTGCTTCAGTAGGTCATTCAGGGGGAGAGCCGCTCGTTTTTTTTCGTCGCGGTATTTTCGAACAGCCGTTCGTATGAGTTCTGCCGTTGAGACGTTTTCCTCTCTGGCTTGCTGATCTAACCATCTTTTACTTTCTTCATCGAGACTTATCACCGTCCGGATCATTCTCTCCTCCAGTGATATCAGTTTAGCTTTGGTGATATCACCGCGCAAATCCAAGCTCGCTGCGATCCGAGAATCGTCCGGCCAAGATCGCGCGCCCCGCTTCGATACTTCAAACCTGTTGTTGGGTTGCCGTTTATTTGCCGTTTGAAGGATGCAAGAACCGGCAACACGGAGCAAAACGTTACTCAATTCGGCAACGCTACAGAGCCGGTAAATGCAAATGGATGCTTGAAGCAGCAACAATCCGCAACTCCCAGCAACAACATGGAAGCCCTCTGTTAACCGGAGGGTTGTAGGTTTGAGTCCTACCTGAGGAGCCTTTGTTTTGTGTGGATTACAGATGATTCCTCAAGCGACTCGATTTGCAATGTAGTAGAAATTGTAGTAAGTGGGCTGCAAAAATTCCGGTTTTCCGGCGCTGGATTTTCGTCTAGGTAGGTCATCTCCCGATGCAAGTTTTTCTCACCCTCAGTTGATCGTCTCGGTGCTCTGACTCTGTTCCTTTT
>WNGL01027416.1_pt1 | contig 15824 bp, 19 predicted proteins | sample 5400591 | NCBI WGS metagenome assembly WNGL01 (sample SAMN13153377, study PRJNA577476) | soil metagenome | isolation source: 80 cm soil or saprolite under Garry oak tree replicate 1 | place: USA:California | collected 2016-06-15
GCTTTCTGGGCCAAGGTAAAGCCCGCAGGCGTGCAATAGCCTGGTAAGCATCGACGTCCCTGAGCGATGCGCGCCGGCGATACAAACCGCCGTCTGGGTGTGAGCGCTATTTTTCACTCAAAACGCTTAAACAACGATGAGCCGCCCAGTGCGTCAAGCCGATTAGTAGTACATCTCATGAGGAATACGGCTCTTCTGCCGCGCCTCTGCCGCGCATTGTGAAATCTTCGTCGCACAAATCCCGGCTCCATCTAGGTTTCCAAACAATGCAGCGAACCGACGGCCGCAGCCCTGATGAGATCCGACCGCTCCATTTCGAGTTGAATGTAGCGCCGCACGCCAGCGGCTCGGTGCTCGTTTCAATGGGTAACACACGCGTGATCTGTGCCGTCACGATCGAAGATGCAGTGCCGCGCTGGATGAAAGAGCAGGCAGTGACTGGTGGCTGGCTTACCGCCGAATATTCGATGCTTCCATATTCGACGCAGCCACGCAAACCTCGCGATATTACTAAAGGCCGCATCGACGGACGCAGTGTGGAGATTCAACGTTTGATTGGCCGGTCGCTGCGAGCGGTAATAGATCTCGAAAAGCTTGGACCGCGCACGATCTGGGTCGATTGCGACGTCTTGCAAGCCGATGGTGGGACACGCACCGCCGCAATTACCGGCGCCAGCCTGGCGCTGGCCGTAGCCTGCCGAAAATTTGTCCGGGAAAAAAAGCTCGACGCGCCTCCGATGCAAAAGTTGGTCGCCGGAGTGAGCGCCGGCATTCTGGATGGACAGGCCATAGTGGATCTTAATTACGACGAGGACAAGCTCGTCACTGTTGATTTTAATCTTGTGGCTACCGAAGACAGCGAATTCGTTGAAGTGCAGAGCTCCGGTGAAGAAGCGACGTTTTCCGGATCACAGCTGGATGAAATGCTTGCGCTCGGCCGCGAGGGCATCAGCGCGCTCATCGGCGCCCAGCGCGCTGTTTTGGCGCGAATCATGGTGACCCCGCCGGAAAGTTAATCGCTGATTTCAGTGGCGTTTCGCGGAAACGCCCTACAATTATGCCGCAAATGAAGCGGGCGTTGATCACTGGCATTACTGGCCAGGACGGAAGTTATCTGGCGGATCTGCTGCTCGAGAAGGACTATGAAGTCCACGGGATCATTCGTCGCGCCAGCACCTTTAACACTTCGCGTATCGATCATCTTTACGCTGACCCCCACGTGAACGGCGTCCGAATGTTTCTGCATTATGGAGACCTCAGCGACTCGGTAAATCTGGTAAAGCTTCTTTATGAATTGAAGCCGGATGAGATTTATCATCTTGGCGCACAGAGCCACGTGCGCGTGAGCTTCGATATTCCCGAATATACCTCTGATGTCACCGGGGTGGGTACGATCCGCATTCTGGAAGCGATCCGCGAAGCCGGATTGCGTTCCCGTTTTTTTCAGGCGTCGAGCAGCGAAATGTTTGGGAAGGCACAAGAAGTGCCGCAAACGGAGAAAACGCCGTTCTGGCCGCGCAGCCCGTACGGCGTAGCGAAGGTGTTTTCATATTGGGCTACTATCAATTATCGCGAGAGCTACAGCTTGCACGCGAGCAACGGGATCATGTTTAACCATGAAAGCCCGCGCCGCGGCGAAACTTTCGTCACGCGCAAAATTTCACGGGCGGTTGCTGCGATTAAGCACGGTCTGCAAAAAGAATTGTTCCTCGGCAACCTGGACGCAAAACGTGACTGGGGATATGCGCCCGAATACGTCGAAGGCGCCTGGCGGATTTTGCAACTCGACGAAGGAGACGACTTCGTGCTAGCTACCGGCGAAACCCACACCGTCCGTGAGTTTGTCGAAGCCGCCTTCGGTCACGCCGATCTTGATTGGAAGCAATTCGTAAAGCACGACCCGCGTTATGAGCGGCCAGCCGAGGTGGACATTCTGCTTGGTGACGCTTCAAAGGCCAAAAAAATTCTCGGATGGGAACCAAAAGTCCGATTTAACCGACTTGTGCAAATCATGGTGGACGCGGACATGGATTTGCTCTCGCGGCAAACGCCAAGAGAACATCTCGGCAAACTGCCGTGAGGCAGGGACGGCGCGCTGCGGTCGCCGCGGTGACACATCGCCGCTGCGATGTCCCTACCGGATTGCGAGGGTGCCGCGAGGAACAAAGCCCGGAATAGCCGATGCCAGGGCGCCATCAACGATAGTTACCGCAGCACCGATTCCTACGATGTCGTATAAATTTATGATGTCGCTCGAGCGCATTCGAATGCATCCATAGCTGGCAGGCGTGCCGATCAGCCGTTCCTCCGGCGTGCCGTGGATGTATATATCCCGCGTGAACGCGTTGGCGTTTTGCGGCTCGAGTCCGCGCAACCACAGAATGCGCGTCACTATGGGGTCCCGGCCAGGCGAATTCGGCAGGACAATTTCACCAGTGCGCCGCCGATCTTTGAATACCGCACCCGGTGGCGCATTATCGCCAACTTTTTCCGCGATCTCCAATTGGCCCAATGGCGTGTACCTGCTGCCTCGCCAATCGCCGAGACCGAACTTGGAGGTGGAGACCGGATAAATGGCCATCAGATTGCCGCGGTCGAGGAGGGCTAACTTTTGCTCGCGTGTGCTGATCACAATTTGATGCCGCGTGTCGGGCGCTGCGCAGGAGGAGATAAAAAGCGCGAGAAGCAATGGGGCATGCGCTTCCAGCGCATATCTTATCGGCAGGATGCCGATGCCGCGTGGTTCATTGATTTTCATTTGCGATTAAGCCTGAAAAACTTCTCCGCGGTTTCGGTTGTTGCTTCGGCAATTTCTTCCAACGGAACGTGCCGCGCGGCGGCGACCACTTCCGCTACGATGCGCGTATGGGTCGGTTCGCAGCGCTTTCCGCGAAAAGGGACGGGCGCCAGATAAGGGCAATCGGTTTCCACCATGAATTTCCACAGCGGGATTTGTGCCGCGACTTCTCGCACGGCTGCGCCGTTTTTGAAAGTGACAATTCCCGTGAACGAAACGAGGTGGTCAAGATCGAGAACTTCGTTCGCCTGATCGAGCGAGCCGCCAAAACAATGAAAAACGCCACGCAACTTGCCGGTGTACGGCTGCATGATTTGCAGCGTCTCCTCCCAGGCGTCGCGTTGATGGATTACTGCGTTGAGCCCCAACTCCACGGCGAGATCCAGTTGTTGTTGAAATAGACTCGCTTGTTTCGATTTGTAAGCACCGTCGCGAATCTGCGCTTCGATTTCTTCGTCGGTCTCAGTGCGGAGTGCAGTCATCACCTGGACCTGCTCTTCTTTCGCCACTTCTTCGCTCGGCAGACGATGATAATCGAGCCCCGTCTCGCCTATCGCCACAACGCGCGGGTGCTTCGCCAGTTCGCGCAACGGCGTAAAAACATCTTCCTCCGCCTCTTGCACGTACGTGGGATGAACGCCGACAGTCGCATAAACAGCTGGATATCTTTCCGCAAGATCGATCGCGCGCTGGCTGCTCTCGATTGACGTGCCGATAGTGATGATGCGCGTTACTCCAGCGTCGGCCGCGCGGCGAAGCACGTCGTCCAAATCACCTGCGAACTCGGGATAATCGAGATGCGCGTGGGTTTCGATGAGCATTGATTGATTGTAGGGCGTTTCTTTGAAACGCCAACTTTGGCGGCGTCCGCCGCGGCGGATGCCCTACAGTTTCACCATTCAAGTATCGTGCTCGCCCAAGTCAGCCCGCCCCCGAAAACAACCATTAAAACATAATCGCCGCGCTTAATCCGCCCGCTGCGATTGGCTTCGTCGAGTGCGATGGCTACTGCCGCAGCGGACGTATTGCCATAGCGATCCAGATTCACAAACATCTTGTCGCGGGAAATGCCCAGCCGATCGGCGATGGCCTCAATGATCCGCAAATTTGCCTGGTGCGGAATGACGCAGGCAATGTCTTCGATGGAAAGTCCGGCTTGATCGAGGGCTTTTTTCGCTGCGTTCAGCATGGCGATAACGGCCTGTTTGTACACTTCCTTGCCGGTCATGTGGATCGTCGCCAAATGCATGTCGACATTTTCCGGCGTGATGGGGCACCGCGAACCACCGCCCGGCATGAACAAAATATCTGTGTACCGGCCATCGCTGCCGATATGAGTGCTGATTACGATCGGTCCAATTGGTGATCGATGTCAATTTCTCAGCCCCGATCACAAGGACAGTGTCGTGTGTGTGTGAGGTAATGAATTGCTGTGCGATTTCCAGGCCAAAGAGAAAGCCTGCACATGCTGCCGCTATATCGAGGCAAGCGGCATTGGTCGCTCCGATCTTCTTCTGAACGAAGCAGGCCGTGGCTGGGAAAAGCATATCGGGAGTTGCCGTTGCCACGATAATGAGATCGATTTCCTTCGGCGAAATCTTGGCTTGCTCCATTGCCTTGAGCGCGGCCTTGGTTGCCATATCGCTGGTGTTTTCATCCTTTGCGGCGATGCGGCGCTCCTTGATGCCGGTGCGTGTAGTGATCCAATCGTCGCTGGTATCGACCATGCGCGAGAGGTCCTCATTGGTCAGAACCTTTTCGGGCACATAACTGCCTGTGCCGATGATTGAGACCGTGCGCAGCGTTTTACCGGAGCGCGGGCTCGAGCGGGGCTGTCGTTTCATGGTAACGGCGAATCTCCTCGACGATATGCGGGTTCACTTGCTGTTCAATGGACTCGGCCGCCACTCGTAGCGCATTTTTGATCGCCAACGGCGTGCTCGCCCCGTGCGCTATGATGCAAATTCCGTCCACACCAAGCAGCGGCATGCCGCCGTATTCTTCGTAGTTCGTTTTGTCTTTGATGAGGCGAAATGCCTTCCGCGCCAGATAAGCGCCAACCATGTGGATTTTCGAGCGCGTTAGCTCTTGCCGCAGCCATTTGAAAATCGCCACCGAAATCGATTCGGACGTTTTCAAAATCACATTGCCGACAAAACCATCGCATACGACCACTTCCACCGGGTCTTCAAACAAATGCCGGCCTTCGATATTCCCTCGAAAATTCAGCGAGCTTTCCTTCAACATCTTGAAGGCCTCCTTTGTCAGCTCGTTGCCTTTGACATCTTCTTCGCCTAACGAGATCAAACCGACCCGCGGAGTTTTATAGCGAAGAACGTGGCTCGAATAAACCGAGCCCATGATGCCGTACTGCAAAAGGTGTTCCGGGCGCGCGTCGATATTTGCGCCGGCGTCGATCAAAACGAAAACGTTAAACTGCGTAGGCAATAGCGCCGCGATGCCGGGCCGGTCGATCCCTTCCAGCGTGCGCAACTTAATCATGCATGCTGCGACGGCCGCGCCTGTGTGCCCGGCGCTCACCACTGCATCTGCATCACCGTGCTTCACCACATCAACAGCGCGGCTGATTGATGAATCTTTCTTGCGTCGCACTGCTGTCCAGGCGCGATCGCTCATTTCGACTACCTGCGTGGCATGCACGATGTCGATCCGTGAATCGTTGCACTGATGTTTGCGCAACTCGCTTTCGATCTTGGCGGAGTCTCCGACCAGATAAAGCTTCTTAATCTGCTGGTACTCGCGCAGCGCCATGACGGCGCCGGCAACAAGGTTAGGCGGACCAAAGTCACCGCCCATCGCATCGAGGGCGATCTTCATTAGTCCGAAACTTTGCGAACTTTAGCCGCCGAATGCAAAGTGAAAATTAGGGCGGCGTTAAAATGTTGAAGCGTTTTAGCTATGTCTTTTGCCGCTTTAACGGTTCAACGCTTCAACGAGTTTGCGTGTTACTTGCTTTCGAGCGTCAACACCTGTCGACCGCGGTAATAGCCGCAGGATGGGCAAGCGATATGCGACGGGACGCTGCTTCCACATTGGGGACATTTGTTCAGATGCGCGGCATGCCAACGGTTCGCTGCTTTGCGCATGCGTAACCGCATCTTGGATGTTTTGCGTTTTGGGACTCCCATTGAAGCGAATTAGGAAAGCAGGAAATCAGGAAAAGACAATGTGAATCGTGAATCTCATTCAGACATGACGGTCGATTTAACGATTCTCGATTTTCAATTTGTCCAGCGCGCTCCAGTCCGGTCTCCGCTTCGTATCCTGCTCCGCAGTTTTAACCTGTTTCGCCTTGCAAACCCGACGGCCGTCCCTGTCGCAATGCGGATGCACCGGCAGGTTTAGTAAAACTTCCTCACGAATAGAAGGGGTAAGATCGACACTCTCCGGCCCGTGGAGCTCCATGTGTACGGCGAATGCAGGCACTCGAATCTCGTGCCTGAATTTTTCCAGACATAACACGCACCGCAATTCAACTGGCTGTGACAGCAAGCCATTCGCCCACAATGCGCCTCCCGCAACGCCAAGATCGATATCGTAATGCAGGCGGCCAGCGCAACGAATTCCCTCTGATTCCAGTTCTTTGATTGGGCAATCCTCCTCCCCTTCCAGATGCAGGCCTTGAGCTGGAATTTGTTTCAAATGCACTTTCATGAGCCGATCCCTTTCGCATGTATCAACTACATTTCCTACCTAGCGCTTTCGCCACACACGCTGGAACGAAGCTCGAGACATCCCCGCCGAGGCGCGCGATTTCTTTCACGATGCGGGAGCTGAGATACGTGTATTCCTCCTTGGGCATTAAGAAAATCGTTTCTACCGCGGCATCCAGTTTTCGATTCATCAGCGCCATTTGAAATTCGAACTCGAAATCGGATACGGCCCGCAAACCGCGGATCACCGCTCCCGCGCTCTCTGCTCTGGCAAACTCGACAAGAAGTCCGCTGAATTCAGCGATTCGCACACCGCCGATCGTGCCGGCGGTCTCTCGTAGCAAATCGAGTCGTTCCTTTAACGAGAAAAGCGGTTGCTTCTCGTCATTATGCGCCACAGCCACCACGACTTCGTCGAACAGTTTTCGCGCACGCTCAATCACATCCAAATGACCGTTTGTCACGGGATCGAAGCTGCCTGGGTAAATCGCGCGTCGCATCTGCGAAAATTCGCAGAGGAAATGGAAAATTAAAGGCTTAATGACGAAGCCCGAAGGGACGAATAACGAAGAGGCCCGTCACAACAGTTCGTTATTTTTTCATTTGTCATTCCTTCGAGCTTCGTCATTCGGATTTCGTCATTCTTTCCCTGAGTTGCCTAATGCTCACGAGACACGAAGTTGACGTTCACTTCGATGCGCGATCCATCGTCTTACAAAACCATTGCCGTGGCGACGACGTTTTCGCCGCGTTTCAAGCAGGTTTTTGCCGAAGCGAAGCGAATCCGAGAACGTTTTTCTGCCAATCTTCATCTGATCTATGCGGGCAAGCCAAATGAAGAAACGGCAAAGAAGTTTCACGATGCGCTGATGCAGCTTCAGCTTCCGACCGATTCAACGATTCATTATGAAGAAGGAGACCCGGCTGATGCTATTTTGCGCACGCTCGCTCGTGAGAAGATCGATATGCTGATCGCTGGCGCGCTGGAGAAGGAAGTAGTGTTGCATCCGTTTCTGGGTAACGTGGCGCGTCGCCTTGTGCGAGAAGCGCCCTGCTCAGTAATGCTTTTCACCAAACCAATGGTGAACCCCAAACCGCTGAGTCGGATCGTTTTCATTGCTGATTGTTCCGACCACGGACTACAGGCTTTGAAGAGAACGCTGCTGCTGGCTGCGGCGGAATCGTGTGAACGGCTTTATGTTATCCGCATCATTACCACTTTTGATGAAGCCCGCGCGTCGATTCGCGCAGATGCAAGAAGAGATGAAAAGCGCGGATCGCACGATGATGAAGAAGACGCGCTGGAGAGATTTGTTTTATCGGCGGGCGCGACCGAAGTCCCGATCGAGGCCCGCTGTGTCCGCGGCAATACCGGTTTGGTTGCCTCGGATTTTGTTCAATCAGTAAAAGCGGATTTGCTCGTGGTGCCGCTGCAGAAAAATCCTGACGCGGCCCAGCAATTGCCGACCAATGTCGCTTGGATCACCGATGTGATACCCTGCAATCTCTGGGTGATCCGCTGAATTACGTTGCATGGATTGCGCATGATTTTGTAGAGGCGCTTGTGTCAAGCGCCTTCCCTTTGAAGTCGGCGATTGACACAACCGCCGCTACAACGACGCATGGAGCCTGAATTCCAACCGTACGGTTTGCCGCATCTGATGGTCATTGCTCTCACCATCGTGTTGCCGTTTGCGCTTGCCGCAATTGCACGGCGCACAAGATCGCAGCGACTCGAAAACATAATTATCGGCGTTCTCTCAGCCGTGCTGATGTTGAACTACGTCGTCTATTTAGTTTTTATCCGTAGCCGGGGCGTTGTGGATTGGCGGCAGATGTTGCCGATGCAAATGTGCGACTGGGGCATGGTGGTTGTCATTGTGGCCATGTTGACCGGAAATCAGCGCTGGTTCGAAGTGGCATATTTCTGGGGCATTGGTGGCACGTTGCAAGCCGTGCTCACGCCAAACCTGCACTTCGGCTTTCCAGATTGGCGTTTCATCAGTTTTTTCACTTCGCATTGCGGCATCATCGTCGGCGTGGTTTTCCTGATGTTGACCCGGCGATACCGTCCATATCCCATGTCGATCGTACGCGTGTGGCTGTGGTCGGAGTTTTACTTTGTGGTTACTCTTATTGCGGACGAAGTCACTGGTTCTAACTACGGCTTTTTGCTGCACAAACCGGAGGCGTTTTCCATTTTAAGTTTCCTTTCTGATTCACGACCGCTGTACCTTCTGCAAATGCACGGAGTCGCACTGCTCTTTTTTCTCCTGCTGTATGCGCCATTTGCCGTAGTCGATCTTGCAACAGGGAAATCGCTGAGGAATGCAGGAAAGCAGGAAGGAACTCTTTAAAATTCCTGGGTTCCTGCTTTCGTTAGAGATTCATGGCCAAGTCAAAACCATTGCGGGTCGGGAGAGTCACCATTGGGGGCAAACGTCCAGCCTTCATTCTTGGACCGTGCGTGATTGAGTCGGAGAAGTTTGTCTGGCGCATGGCGAAGAAGATCGCCGAAATCTGCGTGGCCGCAGATGTTGATTTCATTTTCAAAGCCTCGTACGACAAGGCAAATCGCACTTCGGTGCATTCGTTTCGCGGAACCAGCGTACGTGAAGGCTGCGAGATTCTTTCGGCCATCGGGCGTGACTTGAAAATACCAGTCACAACCGACGTTCATTCCCCGAAGGAAGCGCAGATCGCCGGCGAGAAGATCGACATGTTGCAAATCCCGGCGTTTCTCTGCCGGCAAACGGATCTACTACGCGCCGCTGCGGAAACGGGTCGCGCGATCAATGTGAAAAAAGGTCAGTTCCTCGCTCCGTGGGACGTGCGCAACATTGCCGAAAAACTAATCGCCTTTGGCAACTCACAGTTCTGTTTCACGGAGCGTGGCACCACGTTTGGCTACAACAACCTCGTCGCCGACATGCGCTCGCTATATTGGATGCGCGAAGCGGGATATCGCGTGATTTTTGACGCGACGCATTCGGTGCAGCGGCCAGGTGGGGCAGGGGACTCGACGACAGGGGACGGCGTGCTGGCTCCGGCACTGGCCCGCGCCGCGATGGCCACGGGCTGCGACGGAATCTTTATGGAAGTGCACGAAAATCCGGCGCGCGCATTGTCGGATGGGCCGAATCAGGTTCCGCTAAAGGTTTTGCCGAAGCACCTGCGCATGTTAAAGGCTATTCATGCTGCCGTCTCGTAGCGGTCGCGCTAGCTATTGGAGCTGGCTGGTTTGCTTATTATCAGTGCTGCTGTCCGTCCGATCGGCCACGAAGCCAAGGGGCTTGTGCTGCCGGATTTCGATGGCGAAGGCCATCTGCGGGGAAGATTTGAAGCGGGAACGGCGCACCGGATCGATCAGGAACACATCGGGTTTCAACACCTTAAAATTACGACGTACACCCCGGAGAACGAGCCGGATCTGAAAATCGACATGCACACGTCGGTGCTTGATTTAACAACCCGGGTTCTCAGTTCGCAGGAACGCACGACGATCCAGCGCGCGGATTTCAACATCGCTGGCGATTCAATGTATTTCGACACTAATACGAGAACCGGGCGATTGATCGGCAATGTGAAAATGGTGATCACTGACGAGTCGCATCTGACTGCCAAACCAAACAGCAGCGAATGAAAAAACTGGCGGCGTTGATCCTGTTTATCGCCTGCTCGGCGGGGCCGTACATGGAGGGGCAGACTGCGACGGAGTCCCCGGAAGCTTCCCGCGCTGCGCCTGAGAAAAAGCCGAAGAAAACGGCGAGTAAGAAAGAAAATACCTCGGCTGGCACAAAATTATTTGGCCAGGATGGGTCGAACGTACCCACCACAACGGAAATCTACGCGGATGAGGCGTTTTTTGATTCAACCAAGAACATGGGCATCTTTAGCGGCCGGGTGAAGGTAACCGATCCGCGTTTCAATCTTCAATCTGACAAATTGACAGTGTTCATTACGAAAGGACAAAATCAGGGCTTGGAGAAAGCCATCGCCGAAGGAAACGTCGGGCTGGTGCGCGATCGGCCCGATCCAAATGGCGGACCGCCAACGCGCGCGGTTGGCCGAGCAGACAAGGCAACTTATACCGCTGCAACCGGAGACGTTGAATTAAAAGGAACACCGCGTGTGCAGGAAGGATTGAATATGCATGTGGCGACGAGCCCTGATACGGTCATGGTTATTAACCAGAACAGCCAACTGACAACCCACGGCCCAAGCCGCACGGAGATTCGTCAGCAGCCAAACGAGGAAAAGAAAAACCAGGCTAGTCCCCCTCCTCAGACCTCGCCCGCCCAGACGCCTCCTCCTGCGGCTCTCCCCAAACCATGATCAGCCAAACTGCGCCGGTTTCGACTCCCAAGATTCCTTCGCCGGTCACGACGAAAGCGGAAACTGTTCTGAGCACTGAGCAGCTGGTCAAGATTTACGGCGGGCGGGCAGTGGTGAACGGGATCAACATGCATGTTCGCGCAAGCGAGATCGTCGGACTCCTCGGGCCAAACGGCGCCGGCAAGACCACCAGTTTTTACATGATCGTTGGTTTGGTGAGGCCCAACAGCGGTCGCGTGATTTTTTCAAACACCGATGTGACAGACTATCCGATGTACAAACGTGCCCGGCTGGGAATGGGTTATCTGCCGCAGGAGGAATCGATTTTTCGGAAGATGACAGTGGAACAAAACATCCTTGCGATTTTGGAAACACTCCCGTTGAGCAAGGCTGAGCGGCGGAACCGTTGCGATCAACTATTGCACCAGTTTGGCATTGAGCGGATCGCAAAAAATGTCGCGCTCACATTGAGCGGCGGTGAGAAAAGACGTTTAACCATCGCGCGTTCGCTGGTCACGCAACCGAAGCTATTGATGCTCGACGAGCCATTCAGCGGGGTTGATCCCATTGCCGTGTATGATGTGCAACAGATTATCGTAAATCTGCGCAAGTCAGGGCTCGCCATCATGATCACCGACCACAACGTGCGCGAGACTCTCTCAATCGTGGACCGGGCCTATCTGATTTACGACGGCCGGGTGGAGAGCGAAGGCACAAAAGATTTCCTGATTAACGATCCAATCAGCCGCCAGCTATACCTCGGCGAACGCTTCAAAATGTGACGTGCGTAACCGCGCGTCATTCTGAGCGAGGCGAAGGATCTCGATGCAGATTGGTAATTGCGCGGTATTCACGCTAGAAGTTATGTCTGATGGCAGAACGACGCGGGACTCAAACAATCACCTCCACAAGCAATCAGCAGAAAAGCGTCCCGGTTGTCACGGTTGAGAGCTTTTACAATTCTCACGCCGAAAAACTGCAGATGAAATTGGAAGGCCCGCGTGTGGGATTCCATCGGAAAATTCGCGAGCCAACTATCAACCGCCCCGGCCTCGCGCTTTCGGCTTTCTACACGTATTTCGCTGAGAAACGGGTGCAGGTATTGGGCGCGGCGGAACATTCTTATCTCAAGAGCTTGTCTTCGACGCTGCGCATCCGGCGATTTCGAAAGATGTGCGAGCACAAGATTCCGTGCCTGGTGGTATCACGCGGATTTCATCTTGCGCCTGAGCTGGTGGCTGTGACCGCAGCGGCCAAAATCGCGGTGTTCCGCACCCCGATGATCACAATGAAGTTCATCAACGCCGCAACGATCGCTTTGGAGATGGACTTTTCGCCGACGGTAACTGAATTCGGCAGCATGGTGGACGTTTTGGGCATTGGCGTTTTGATTCGCGGAGCCAGCGGCATTGGAAAAAGCGAGTGCGTGCTGGGGTTGATCGAGCGTGGCTACAGCCTGGTGGCTGATGACGTAACGCGGATTACGATGCTGGAGGGACGCGAGCTCATGGCGACGGCCCCAGACCTCACCCGGAATCACATGGAGGTGCGCGGAATCGGGATTATCGACGTGGCGAAGATTTTCGGCATCGGCAGTATTCGAGTCGAAAAGCGCCTCGACCTCGTTGTCACTCTCAAAGACTGGCACGAGGTAGAAGAGGTCGATCGAATCGGACTCGACCGGGAATTTTATGAGATCCTCGGACTCAAAGTCCCACATGTGACTATTCCAGTCAGGCCCGGCCGCGACATGGCGCGGTTGATCGAGGTCGCGGCGATGGACGAGAAATTGAAAGGATTGGGTCAAAGCGCTGCGGTTGATTTTAACGCGAAGCTGCTCCGAGTGATGGAGCAGAAAGGAGCGACGTAATGGCCTTGTTGTCTCGAAGAGCGACGCGCGCAGCAGCAGCACAGAAGGTCGAGAAAGAAATTGCGATTGTGAATCGGCTCGGACTGCATGCCAGGCCGGCCGCCATGTTTGTGCGTATCGCGAGCCGTCATCGCTCGGAAATTTGGGTTTCGAAGGAAGGCGAGGAAGTAAATGGCAAAAGCATCATGGGCCTGATGATGCTGGCGGCCGGGCAGGGCTCAAAGCTGCGTATCCGTTGCGAGGGACCAGACGCGGAAAAAGCAATGGAGGAGCTCGAAGAACTGATTAACGCGCGCTTTAACGAAGATTGATCGTCCATATATTCCATGGGACACAAGCGACTTATGGGACAGATGACGACAGCGTGTGCTCGCAATGTTTGACATCTGCCTTACTCTCCCAAGTGGATGAGCGGCGACAATGCGCTAAAGGAAATTCGGTTTGAAGGAGCTGGCGTCTCACCCGGAATCGTCCGCGGCCAGGTCTATGTCGTCCGTGATGAGCTGGATGAAGTTGTGCATTATCGCATCGCCTCTTCCCAGGTGGCGGATGAAATCAGTCGCTTCGAAACGGCCCTTATCCAAACGCGCATGCAGATTCTGGAGATGCAGCAGCGCATTGCGGAATCGATCGGGGCAAAAGATGCCGCGATTTTCGATGCTCATCTGCTGGTAGTCGAGGACCGCACTTTAATCGACGAAGTGCTCCGCAAGCTGGAGACCGATCTATGCAATGTGGAATGGATTTTTCAGGAGGTCGCCACGCGTTACGCCGAGACCCTGAATAAGATCGATGATCCCTATTTGCGAGAGCGCGCGCTGGATATTCAGGACGTAACAAAACGTGTAATTCGCAACCTCCAGGGAAAGGCTCCGAAGACATTTCTTGCCCTGACTGAGCCGCACATTTTGGTTGCTCATAATCTTACCCCTTCTGACACCGCAAGCATGAACCGGGCGAACGTGCTTGGAATTGCGACGGATCTCGGCAGTCGCACTTCGCATGCGGCGATCTTAGCGCGTTCCCTCAACATCCCGGCCATAGTCGGCTTGCACGATATCACAGCAAAACTGGAGACCGGCCAGCGCGTTCTCCTTGATGGGAACGACGGCTATCTGATCGTCGATCCGACGCCGGAAACACTTGCGCAGTACACAGAGATCGAATCACGAAGAGCCAAAGTCACGGCGAAACTGAAAGAACTGCGCGAGACAACCTCGACTACGCGCGACGGCCGTCACATTGTGCTTTCGGCAAACATCGAACTCCCGGAAGACGTCGATGCTGTCGAAGCCAACGGCGCGGAGGGAATCGGACTTTATCGCACTGAGTTCCTGTATTTGAACCGAACTACTCTGCCGACAGAGGACGAGCAATATGAGACCTATCGAAGAGTTGCAGAGCGCGTCCGGCCCAATCCGTTGATTATCCGAACATTTGATCTCGGCGGCGATAAGTTGGCTCCGGGCACAGTAGATATCACCGACGAGTTGAACCCGTTCCTCGGCTGGCGCGCCATCCGTTTTTGTCTCGAGAATGTCGAAATCTTCAAGACGCAGCTGCGCGCGATTTTGCGTGCCAGCGCCGTCGGAAACATAAAAATCATGTTTCCCATGATCTCCGGGCTGGATGAATTGCGCCGTGCGATCGCAATCCTCGGCGAGTGCAAAGAAGAATTACGCAGCGCGAAAATCGATGCGGCCGAACGACTCGAGGTTGGCGCCATGATAGAGATCCCAAGCGCAGCCATCTGCGCAAGCGTGCTAGCACCGGAGGTTGATTTTTTTAGTATCGGAACAAACGATCTGATTCAGTATGCACTTGCGGTCGATCGCGTGAACGAGAAGATCGCGCATCTTTATGAGCCGACCCATCCGGCAGTGCTGCGTTTGCTCAAGATGATCGTCGATGCGGGCCACGCCAATAATATCTGGGTGGGCGTGTGCGGAGAAATGGCGGGAGATATCGCGCTTGCGCCGCTCTTGCTGGGTCTTGGCATGGACGAGCTCAGCACCGCTGCAATCCTAGTTCCGAGAGTAAAACGCGCCGTGCAAAGTCTGGCCATTCCTGAATGTCGCGAGCTGGTGGAGGAAACGTTCAAGCTCAATACCGCGTCGGCAATTCTGGAGCGTTGCCTCGAACTGGCGGACAAACGCTACGGTGATTTATTGGGTTGAGCTGTAGCGGCGCTCTATGAGCGCCGGGACCTTTACGGATTTCGGCGGTCATAAGCCGCCGCTACAAAATCACTCTTCCGTTTCCGGGTCCGGCCTCAGTCCCTCTTCCTCCATCTTGCGCAAGACGTCGCTCATGTCGTCCACTTCATCCCAAACATCCTGGCTCACATAGATGGGCGCCTTCTGCTGAGTGGCCATGGCAATGCAATCGCTCGGTCGCCCATCGAGCTCGATGATTTTTTTCTGCTGCAATTCGTTTTGGACCCGGATGATGACCCGCGCGTAGTAGGTGGCATTTTTCAGATCATTGATAATGACTCGATCGACTTTTGCCCCGAGAGCGGTCATCAAATGCGCCATCAGATCGTGAGTGAGCGGCCGCTCCTTGGTGATTTGACGCATGAACATGGTGATCGCGCTGCCAACTGTTTGATCGACGTAGATGATGAACACTTTCTCGTTATTGCCAATAAACACCGCGCACCCGCCGCTTGTCGGTAAAACCGCCCGTACCTGCACCTCGATCACCGTTTTGTTCACGAGCGAACGTTATCCGCAGCGAAATGAAAAACAAGCGGTGCGCTGCATGCGTCTCATTCGTCCCATAGGACATCTGAGTCGCATGAAAATTTTCGCTCCGTGGGCTTGAATGTTCGACGCACTGATTGAATATGCGTTCTGCGGCTTGCGGCCGTCTGACAAATCGAAATGAAAACCGAGTGGGACCTTGAGTCCGCTATCGCCACGTACAACGTGGACGGATGGAGCGAGGGTTATTTTACTGTTAATAGCTCCGGCAACGTCGAGGCCAGACCGTTAAAGGATAATGGCGGTTCGATCGATCTTCTGGCGATAGTCAATGAAGCGCGCGCCAGAAACCTCAGTTTTCCGTTGCTGATTCGGTTTCAGGATTTGGTCCGGCACCGCGTCGAATCAATTAATCGCGCGTTTCAAAGCGCGATCTCTGAGTT
>WNGL01004998.1_pt1 | contig 15821 bp, 13 predicted proteins | sample 5400591 | NCBI WGS metagenome assembly WNGL01 (sample SAMN13153377, study PRJNA577476) | soil metagenome | isolation source: 80 cm soil or saprolite under Garry oak tree replicate 1 | place: USA:California | collected 2016-06-15
GCTTGTCGCTCTCGCAAACTCGACGGCACCGCTAACTCACCAGAGGACACTCACCAGAATGGCAAATCAAACTTCTCTAGCGAAGCAAAATTACAGTGGGCTGGATCTCGAGAAAAAATCTCGCCTCCAGCTGCGGGCGAAGTTTTTTTCTTGACATCCCTTTTTATAGAACTCTCTGAGCACTCGGCATAGAATCAGAGGGCTGCTCCTGCACCAGAGTCAGCTTGTCCGCCTTCCTCAAGTCCGGAAACATCCAGGCCCATAGCGCCACCACAACGAGTGTCCCTGCGCCGCCCAGAATGACCGCCGGAACTGTCCCGAACCAATGAGCGGTCAGGCCCGATTCGAATTCTCCCAGTTCGTTGGAAGCCCCGATGAAGATCATGTCCACCGCATTCACTCTGCCGCGGACCGCATCAGGAGTGGCGATCTGAACCAGCGTGCCACGCACGACCACGCTGACCATGTCTGCCCCGCCAACCAGGACCAGAGAAATCAATGAAAATGTCAGGCTCCGGGAAATCCCAAACACAATCGTGAAAGCTCCAAATCCGGCAACGCAAAAGAGCATGATCTTTCCCACTCGGCTTCGCAATGGGCGGTAGGCGAGCAGGACAGCCATGATGGAAGCCCCTACCCCGGGCGCAGCGCGCAGCAATCCCAGACCCCATGGGCCAGTGTGCAGAATCTCTCGCGCATAAACGGGAAGCAGCGCCACAGCGCCGCCCAGAAGCACGGCAAACAGATCCAGCGAAATCGAACCCAGAATTAACTTGTGCGTCCAGATATAGTGCAGGCCCGCGAACACGGTCTTGAGCGTAAAGTCTTCCTTTGGCCGGACGCTGGTTCGACCGCGAACCCGGGCCAAGGCCACAGTAGCCAACGCGCATGCGGCAAGCGCAATGGCATAAACTCCCGTTGGCCCACGAAAAATCGCGTAGAGAAACCCTCCAATTGCAGGCCCCAGAATGGTCGCCGCCTGAAACATAATCGCATTCCATGCCACCGCATTCGGGAAGACTTCCTCGGGGACCAGCAACGGCAGTAACGCCCTACCTGCTGGACTATTGAACGTTCGCACTACCCCAACCAGGACCAGCACCACATAGATCGGCCTGACCGTTTCTAGGCGATGCTGGCTGATCCAGATCAGCGATGCACAGCATAGAGCGAATCCTAAATTGCAGATCAGAAGCAGCTTTTTTCGGCTGAACCGATCGGCGGCATGGCCGGCAATTAGAAAGAGAAATACATTCGGGAGAAATTGCGCCAGGCCGACAAGTCCCAGATCCAACGGACGCCGGGTAATCTCATAAACCTGCCATCCCACCGCGACAGACAACATCTCAAGCGCCGCAACAATGAAGAAGCGCTCCAGCTCATAGAGCGTGAAATCAACGTGACTGAATGCGGCCAGCCCCGCGTGGCCATGACTTTCAGATTCGGACATGCTCTTCTAATGTGCCACAGGAAGCACGAGCTATGCGCGCTAAGGCTAGAATGGTCGAGCGATCTGGCTCTGGCTGAAAGCTGATAGCTGAGAGCTGACAGCTGCTTCATGCGCTTCGAATTCTTCATCGCGTCCCGCTACCTTCGCGCCAAGCGAAAGCAGGCCGTCATTGGCGTGATCACCGGCATTTCGATCGCGGGAGTCGCCGCCGGTGTGGCGTCCCTCATTGTCGCGCTCGCCGTCAACAACGGGTTCCGGCAAGACTTGCAAGACCGGCTGCTGGGCTCGACTTCACATGTCAATCTATTACGCACAATGGGAGATGGCATTCGCGACTGGCGTCCTTTGATGGAGCGCCTTCAGAAGCAGCCTCACGTGATCGCTGCTGCGCCGGATATTTATGAGCAAGTTCTGATTTCGCTTGGTCCGAGGGCGAGAGGTGCTGTGCTGAAGGGAATTGTTCCGAAAGATGAGCGGAAGGTTAGCGATCTGCTTAGCAGTGTGAAGCAGGGATCGGCAGATGCATTGGAGGAGCAATCGAGTGCGAAAACCCTAGTTCCAGCAGAAAACGGATCAACGTCAAAGGCGTCGGACAGGAATGTCCGACCCACACGACCATCCGCACGACTATCGGAAACTGATGAAGCCGATTCTCTCCAAGCTGTGCAGCAGCGGCGCGCTGCCATGCCTCCCATTATTCTTGGAAAAGAAATGGCGGATGAACTGGGCGCTAAAGTTGACTCGGTGGTGCTGGTGACTAGTCCCCAGGGCGAACTGACTCCGTTCGGATTAGTTCCGAAGTACAGCCGATTCCGGGTCGCCGGAATCTTTGACTCTGGATTTTACGACTACGATTCTTCCTGGGCCTTCACTCGCCTTTCCGAGGCGCAACGGTTGTTCGCCCTCGGAGACGTGATCCAGATAATCGAATTCAAAATTGACGACATCTACAAAGCCGCCGAGGTTGGGCAAGCGTTGGAAAAGTCGGCCGGGCCGGGCTTCATGACCACAAACTGGATGGAACAGAACAAACCTCTGTTCCACGCGCTGCGGCTGGAACGGTTGGTCACTTTCATCACCGTAGGTCTGATCGTTTTTGTTGCCGCGCTGAATATTCTCATTTCGCTGACCATGATGGTGATGGAGAAGACTCGCGACATCGCCGTACTCATGTCCATGGGTACCCGAAAGTCGCAGGTCCGAAAGGTGTTTATTGCGCAAGGGGCGCTCATCGGGCTTGTTGGCACGGCGTTCGGGCTAGTTCTCGGGTATGTTCTTTCCTGGGTTGGAGGGCACTATCATCTCTTCACGCTGGCGCCGGAAGTTTATTCCATTGACTACGTTCCATTCGCACCGCGCGTAATCGACGGAATCATGGTTGCCGTGGTTGCGGTGGGCACTTCGTTGGTGGCGACGATCTATCCTTCCTGGTCGGCCGCGCGGATTTTGCCAGCCGAAGCCTTGCGCTATGAATGATCCCAACAACATACCCTTCCTCTCCGTGTTTTAATTGAGAGTGGCGACACAATGGCTGTAGAGACGTAGCTTGCTACGTCTGGCATTTGGAACGAGGAGCATTCCAGTTGCATCTAAGACAACAGGTGCTGCGAATCGAAGGACTGAAGAAGGTCTTCCGGTCTGGCGCCTCAGAATTGGTGCTCTTTGACAATCTATCGTTCGAAATCCTTCAGGGAGAAATGCTGGCGGTCGTTGGCGAATCCGGCGCCGGAAAGAGCACTTTGTTGCACATCCTGGGAACGCTTGATAGGCCTTCTGCAGGTGACGTATACTTCGCCCACTTGCGGTTGAGTTCGCTGTCGGAAAATGACGCCGCTGATTTTCGCAACCAGCAAGTTGGGTTTGTGTGGCAGTTCCATTATTTGCTGCCGGAATTCACCGCACTGGAAAATGTGGCTATGCCCCTCCTGATGCGTGGCACTCCCAGGGCGACAGCGGAAACTGAAGCAACGCAGTGGTTGGGGGAGGTTGGTTTGTTGCAGCGAGGCCATCATCGTGCCGGCGAGCTTTCCGGAGGAGAACAGCAAAGAATAGCCTTGGCGCGGGCCCTGATTACCCGGCCAAAGCTTTTGCTGGCCGATGAGCCCACCGGCGACTTGGACAGCCGCACCGCCGAGTCCGTGTTTGAGTTACTGGCGCGCTTGCATCGTGACTATCAGCTCTCCTCCCTGGTTGCGACACATAATATTGGGTTTGCGCGCCGCTGCAATAGGGTGCTGCGGCTTGAGAATGGACGGATGGAAGAGGTCGCGCCAGAGAGTCTTTCGGCGGATGTAACAAGATGATTAGTTTGGTATCGAATCACAAGGAGGAATTGCGATAATCGAGTGGTTCCTTTAGTAATAGGAATCAGTGGTAAATCAGCGGCAGGCTCACGATAATGGAATAGGTGGGCCAGGATAACTGGAAGTTCCGGAGTGCTGGGCCGCAAGTTTTGACCTTTCGATCTCCGGAGGAACCTGGGGGGAAGGGGCTATGTTCGAACGTTATACGGAAAAAGCACGGCGCGTCATCTTCTTTGCGCGGTACGAAGCCAGTCAGTTCGGTTCTCCCTACATTGAGACCGAGCACCTGCTGTTAGGACTGCTCCGCGAAGACAAAGCCCTTACCAATCGCTTCCTGCGTTCCCACGCCTCGGTCGAGTCCATTCGCAAGCAAATCGAAGGACACACCACGATCCGCGAGAAAGTTTCCACCTCTGTCGATCTGCCTCTGAGCAACGAGTGCAAGCGGGTGCTGGCCTATGCCGCTGAGGAAGCGGAGCGTCTTTCGCACAAACACATTGGGACGGAACACTTGTTGCTCGGATTGCTGCGTGAAGAAAAATGCTTTGCCGCGGAGATTTTGCATGAACGCGGACTCCGGCTTTCGACCATCCGCGAAGAACTGGCGCGTAGCAGCCAGGAAAAAGCGCAGCCGCAGCGCCAGCGCGAATCTTCTCTGCTGAGCGAGTTCTCCCGCGACTTGACCCAGAACGCCATGGACAGCCAGCTTGATCCGCTGGTTGGCCGCGAAAACGAATTGGAGCGCGTCGTACAGATTCTCTGCCGCCGCACCAAGAACAACCCGGTGCTAATCGGTGAGCCTGGCGTAGGCAAAACCGCGATCGTCGAAGGTTTGGCACAACGCATCGCCGATGGCGAAGTTCCTTCGTTCCTCGCAGACAAACGGATTCTGGCGCTGGACCTGTCCCTGATCGTCGCCGGCACCAAATATCGCGGCCAGTTCGAAGAGCGCCTCAAGACCATCATGAAAGAATTGATGGAGTCCCAGAATTGCATCATCTTCATTGATGAGCTGCATACGTTGGTGGGCGCGGGGTCGGCGGAAGGATCGCTTGATGCTGCGAACATTCTGAAGCCAGCGCTCTCTCGCGGCGAGATTCAATGCATCGGCGCGACCACTCCTGGCGAATACCGCAAATCCATCGAAAAGGACCGGTCGCTCGAACGGCGCTTCCAGGCAGTAAAAGTTCCGCCTCCGAACGAGGTTGATGCCACAAAGATTCTGTTCGGGATCAAGGACCGGTACGAAAAGTTTCATGCGGTCACCTACACCGACGAAGCTATCAACTTTGCGGTGTCGCACTCGAACCGCTATATTCCCGACCGCTTTCTGCCGGACAAGGCCATCGATCTGGTGGACGAAGCCGGTGCGCGCGTAAAACTGCGCCAGACTTCTCTGCCGGAAGAAATCACCGAAGTGCAGAAGCGGCTCAAGTTCATCGTCCACAGAATGGAAAACGCGGTCGCAAACCACGAGTTCGAGAAGGCGCGCTTCTATTCCGACGAAGAACGCAAGGAACGCGAGAACCTGCGCGTTCTTCGCGAAAAATATCATCTGGATGAGTCAGCCACCGGTGTCGTCAATCGCGAAGACATCGAAGACGTAGTCTCGCGCTGGACGGGTGTTCCGATCACTTCGATCAAAGAAGAAGAAACGCAAAAACTGCTGCGCATTGAAGAAGAACTGCACCGGCGCGTGATTTCGCAAGACAAGTCCATCAGCGCCTTGGCTCGTGCCATTCGCCGCAGCCGCGCCGGATTGAAGAACCCGAACCGGCCCATCGGCTCATTCCTGTTCCTCGGTCCAACCGGCGTTGGCAAGACTGAAGTTGCGCGCACCCTGGCGCAGTTCATGTTCGGCAGCGAAAAGTCCCTCATCCGCTTCGATATGTCCGAATTCATGGAGAAGCACTCAGTCTCAAAGCTGATCGGCTCGCCTCCGGGATACGTGGGCTACGAAGAGGGCGGCCAACTCACAGAACGGGTGAAGCGAGCTCCCTATTCCGTCGTGCTGCTCGATGAAATTGAAAAAGCGCATCCAGACGTGTTCAACATCCTGTTGCAAGTATTCGAGGACGGCCAGTTGACTGACGGTCTCGGCAACACGGTTGATTTCAAGAACACGATCCTCATCATGACATCGAACATTGGCGCCCGGCATTTGCAGAGGCGCGAGGGGCTGGGCTTCCAGTCAACGAAGGAAGATGCGATCTCCGACAAGATCGAGGAACTGGTAAAGAACGAAGTCAAGCGCACGTTCAATCCCGAGTTCTTGAACCGTCTCGACGAGATCATCATCTTCAACGCGCTGAACGAAATTGATCTGATCCAGATTCTCGAGCTGATGGTCACCCAGTTGAATCAGAACCTGGCACAGAAATCCATTACGGTTACGGTTGCAGACGAGGCCAAAAAGTGGATACTCAACCAAACCCTAACGGACCGCACCTATGGCGCGCGACCGCTGCGCCGGGCCCTGCAAAAGTACATCGAGGACCCGCTGTCGGAGGCGCTGATCCAGGGCACCATCAACGTGCGCCCCGCATTCATCGAGGTCTTCCTCGAAGACAACAAACTGTTCTACCGCCCTGTGGATGCGAAAGAGAACGAGGGCGTGTTGTTGTACGAAAATTCGTAGCTGTCAGCTTTCAGCCATCAGCCGTCAGCGAAAAGCTGGCGGCTTTTTCTTCCTAGGAGAATTCGTTATTAGCAACGCCCACGTAGGCCCGGACGCCCGTCCTGGCAGGCGAGCCTTGGTCGCCAATTGCCGTCTAAAGACGTGCCCTGATACAACCCGGAAAACCGCCGCACATGCAATCAGGCATGGGCGGAAGCGAGCAGCCGCACCTAGGCTTCGGGAGCCGCATCCCATTTCGGCTTCGTCACTCTGCCCCACTTCTTGGGATCCTGCTCGTGCATCTTCTTCATTGCTTCTGCCGTTTCCGGGTGGTTACTCATAACATGCGTCACCATCGTCTGCACCATCTCGTCCCACGACCCGGCCGATAGCTTCTGATCACACGGACCGCCAAGCTCTTTGCATGTCATTGTTTTCATGCATCTTTGAATGCAGCTGGATTGGCAAGGTTGCAATCGCGGTTCGTATCAGGGCACGGCTTCAGGAGCCTGCCCTGAGCGGAGTCGAATGGGCGGGGCAATCGCATTTTGGGTCGTGCAAAAGGGTGGGCCAGCTCGCCCAGTTCCAGGAAAAGGTGGACAACCTCTCGACTTCGAACCCAGCCCCGGTAGGGCGGCATAAATGTTAGCCCAGGACATGAGTCCTGGGTAGCAGGGATACCAAATCAAGCGCGAGACCAAAGGCGGAGCGACAAGTATGGGCTTCCCGTCTAGGCTGCCGCAGCCAGGTCACCAACTACATTTCTGACGTTCTTGTAATGGTCATCGAGGCACAGCCCCGACTGCTGAAGAAAATCCAAAACGCCCCCCAAGTCCTTCTTCATCCCGACGACTATGCTCTTCAATTGAATTTCAGTCCTGGCCTTAGCAATTGGGTCTACCGCCAATGCAAGTTGAGGATAAACGGCAGCCCAAACTGCGTAATGGTTCTCCATAGACTGCTCCAAGACTCTAATGTGGCGAAGATCAGTTTCGGGAAGCTTTTCAAGATCTTGTGCAGTGATTGTCTGGTACACCTGGCCGTGAAGTCGGGAGACGATTGCGTCGCCTTCCTTCTGAATCTTTTGCCGGGATTCAACAGGAATATCCTGCCCAGGACCCTTTGAGACGAAGCGTTCAACCTGGTCCCAAATTTTGTCGATGAGACCGACCGCGGACGTTGCAGCCGTTATGGCCCCGCTGACCAACGCGATATCAACCATGGCATCTCCTTCATAAGGCAGTGCGGACCCACAAACTTCGCCCTTGGGATCGCTAACAGCCCCCGATTAAACCTCCGCCATGGGTGCCAGTCAAGCAGTATTTCCTCGCGTGCAATTCGCTGTAGGCCAACCAAGTACGAAGTCCGAAGCTTGAATCTTCGCTTAGGACCAGAGAAGTGCCCATCAGCCGGGTGCCCCCCTTCTCGCCGTTTTTGCGAGAAGTGGGAATGCCACAAGTTCGCGTCTACATGAGTCCCAACCAGAAACGCTGCCGGGAGGGCACGGCTTCCAGCCGTGCCGCAAGCGCTTCCAAAATGAATGGCGGCTTCAGCCGCTGGGGTTCTCCTCCCCTTCGACTTCGCTCAGGGCTTCGGCAAAGCCGGGCAGGCTCTTTGCGGTTTTCAAAGGGTGGATACCTCGAACTTGGAGCTGGAATCGGACGGGTTTGAAGAAACCCAGATGCGTCTCAGGTTCGTGGTACCCCGCCCTTGTGCCTCCAAAACCGGGAGACACACGACATGATCAAGGCGTAAGCGTGGCGGTTTGCAGTGAGCCGCTAACCAGGAATCCAAGAATTCCGGAGGCGTTGCTCCAAACTGGATGTGCAGTTGCGGGACTGGCCGTTGCGGCGATGCCAATGTAGTCGCCGATGAAGCTTGTATCACCAAGAATGTCCCCGAAGCTTGCATCCATAGAGGTTGGAGTGACACGAGCGTTCGGTGAGACGGTGAACAGTTTCGTGTTGCTGTCATAAGTCAATAAAGCGGCATAGACGTCCAATAAATCGGGATTGGACGGGTCGGCGCGTGTGTCAAGCCAGCTTGTGTGAACCACACCACTCTGATCCACGGCAATTGCGGGGAAAAAGTGGTTGCCGGCGGTGTCGTCGTTGATCACACTCGGAGCGCTGAAAGCAATGGAGCTAGTGCAATTGTTTGTGCAGGCCACAAAATAAGCTTGCGAAGTGCTCGTGCTATCCACTTGCCCGCCATAAACGATGTACACGTTGCCAGTCGGGCCGACCGCCAGACTAGGGAAGCTGTTAACGCGATAGCTCGCCAGGCAGTTCGCACATCCCGCAAAGTTCAGGTCACTAAAGGCCGGGGTAACTGCAAATGGCGTGGAGAAACTGAGTTTGCCGTTGTTCCAAGTGCCCACCGCAAGATATTGCTGCCGCTGGTCGCCCGAACCAAAAAATTCGTATGCGACATATACCTTGCCATCGGGACCTACGGCAACCTGCGAACCCTGCACCGCATTGTTCTGTCCATTGGGATTGATCACTATCGGTGTTGACCAATTTTGCCCGTGGTTTGTCGAGTAGGCGAGGTAGAGTACGTCGCTGCTGCAGGTCAAGTAATAGCCAACAAGCGGCGAGAACTGGTTTTTGCACCCAGTGAAATGGCTCCAGGAAGCATAAACGTTTCCTGCTGAGACGCTGTTGTCCACGGCGATCCAGGGTTTGTCTTCGAGGCTGAAGCTTCTCTTGTTGTTCAGGTTCGCCCGCACGCGATACGTATGACTGAAGTTGCCTCCGATCTGCTGCAGGTTGCTAAAGCTGTCCGTACTGACGTAAAGGCCTTCAGACGTAATTCTGCCTAGCGAGTCAACCGTGATGTATAGGTCGGAAAGATAAACATTTCCAGATTTGTCAAAGGCCAGTACTGGGTCGCTGTTGGCACTCCAGGAGCGTCCGTCGCTTGTAGCCAGCAGACCGGTACCTGAGTTGAAGGGGACAAAGTTATCGTTCCACGTGGAGCCACCATCGATTGACAGCGTCCACTTGGTGAAGTTGAAGCCACTCGCCTGTGAGAAATCGCTGATGGCGCTGACCAGATTGCCGGCGTTATTAGGATCAGCGGCGATTTCCTCTTCCGCTTCGGGCTCGGAAGTCGTAGCCCCGATATTTGGTCCAACACTATACAAGGCGGTGCCAAGATTCAATGCATTCGTAATGCTAGGGGCGATCGGCGCGCTCGTGCCATTCCTGTTCGGGCGCGTAGAAGTCGCATGCCGACTGTGTGACGGCAGAAGTAGCACGTTTCCTCGGGCGACCGGAGTGTCGCGCTGCAGTGCGGCGGTAATAAAGATGTCAGGCTGGAGCGACTGCGGGCTCCTCCCTTGCGCCGCCGCTTGTCCTGAAAGCGAGACGAGCACGAACCACAAACCCACGGCCGATAACAATACATTCTTCGTTGGCGTACTAGTCATGGACAATCTCCTCACGCGACATAATCGAACTCTGGTTGCGCAAATCTCGCTCCTGCAAGCGCTCTCCACAAGAGCAACTCTCTGGCCGGGAGTTAGTACTTGACCTCCGGCTTTGCAACCTACAGCGGCAAAATACAGAAGCATTCCTCTATAGTGCCCACCAGGGCAACGAGCTGTGCAAAGACTTGCGCATAGTACGTCAATACTTGCAATGACAGGTTCCGTTTTCAGGCAAGACATCAAATCCAAGACCGAAGGATTGCGAGCACCGGTCAATTTGTTCGGATACTAGTCCCTACGAGAGAAGAAGAAAAGCGGTCCGATGGACAAGGCGCGAAGCGCCGCCGAGCCCTGTTCGAAGGTAATCTTGTGCCAGAGGGCAGAGCCTGCCCTGGGCTTGTCGAAGAGCAGGCTCTTTGCGGCTTTCAAACTGTGGATACCTCGAACTTGGAGCTGGAATCGGACGGGTTTGAAGAAACCCAGGTGCGGCTCAGGTTCGTGACGCCCCGCCCTTGCGTCTCCAAAACCGGGAAACATAAGACCGGGAAACATAAGAATGGAGCAGCCTCAGCGTGTGCCGATTCCGGAAAAGGGGGCCAGTTCCCTTTAGCTCAATAATCCGTAGATTCGTGCCCTGCGCCTAAAAGCATCTTCAGATCCCTCGAGTATTTGGCAGGCGACCTTCTTGGTGACTGAGTCATCAATAGAGCCTCTCGCGACGATCAGACTCTTGTCGCTGGTACTCTTGAGGGCGATTACCTGTTCAGCATCACCCAAAATTGCGATATTCGGATTATGTGTAACTACAATTATCTGCCGTCGTTCCTTGGCCCACCGCAAAACAGGAACAAGCGAGTGAAAAATGAATTCTCCATCAAGATTATCCTCAGGCTGATCGATTATGAGCGGGCACTTACTGTCCGAGGAAAGCATCAGCGCTAATAAAACAGACTGTTGTTGACCCATTGAAAGCTTAGAGAAGTCTCTTGAAACGAATCGTTCTTTGCCTGCTTCGATCACTTTCTTGGTGACTTTGATTTTAGGGCGGTCCTGAACGATGCATCGCTCCAACCGGAACTTGTGGGGCGCTTCGCTAAGCTTTCTAAGAATGCTCAGCGCCTCCTCTTTTCCGAATACTTTCACCCCGGACGACTCAAGCTCCATAAGTGAAGTTGGATCATTTTTCTCCATTGCCTCGAGGAGCTTTGGAATCGTGACATTCTCTGCGATGAGAGTCGCCCTTGGTACCTGGGCGGTTCTCCACTCCATCGCTTCCTGGATGATCTCCCCTCCCTCGCCAGACAACCCGGCCTCCGCGAACTTCACACTCACGAGGAGGTCTCCCAGGGCGCCCTCTAGTGCCTTTGTGCTCTTCGTTCCATACGCGCTGCGGACCACGGAAATCTTTGCAAACAAAGCACGCCTTTCTGTCAATATCTGAAGGCGCTCTTGTTGAAAAGTGTTAAGACTCTTCTCCCATTCGGCAAGGATTGTGAGTGCTTTCGTGTACTCTGCTTCATCAGTAGCAAGTTTCCGGATATTGGCGAGATCGAGTTTGACTCCTTGAGCGGCGAGTTCCTTCCTTTTCTGTTCTATGGTGTCGACTATGGTTTGTTCCTTAGTCTTCCAAGCATCCACGCACCCCTTTACGGCGGTCGAGAGCTTTGTAACTTCGTCGGAGCTCCACTGCTCCGCTTTCTTAACCTTTCCTTCAAAGTCGGTCAAGAGAATTAGAATTTGCGCGAACTGTTCTTTTCCAACCTCGAGGTCTTCAGCGCGGCAAAGACCTTTCACCTTTGCTACTTCTTGAGATACGGCAGTAGACTTTGCCGAATTGGCGATTTCGCGAAGTTCCTTGTCGATCTGCTCTCGGAGGCTCCGCTCCTCGGCAACTTTGCGTTCGAGCGCTACTACGTCCTTTGCTTTCGCCTTCTCCAGGGCTACGAGCTGCTTTTTGGTCACATCAAGAATCTGCCGAAAATAGGCCGTTTTATTGACCTCTATCTGCGCCTTCTCGATATTCGTCTGATTGTCCAGAAGCTTCTGCCTGACTTGCTCATCTTCCTCAACGAGTTTCTGAATAGGTATGAATTTGTCTAGATAGTCCAGCAAGGATGCCGAGTCTTGCCGCGCTTTCGCACTCGTCTGAGCTGTCTCACCTTGGCCATAGCTCTCGATCGGAAATTGGGTCGGCCCCCAATCCCTATCCTCGATATTGACGGGTACGTCTTCAATCCTGCGTTCGACCAAATGTTGGTGCCCAGCTTCGTCGACCCAAACGATACTGAGGACCTCGGGCCAAATCTCCGAATCGATGAGCTTGTTGCCACTGGTTCCAGGAGCAATCACGCGCACGCATTCAAAAACTGTCGATTTCCCCGCACCTCTACCACCGATTATGCAATTCAAATTGCGGCTGAAATTTATCTTTCGGTCATCCAGGAAGTTTCCATCAATCTTGACTCCCATCACGTACGGCACCGAAACGGGTACATCGTCTTCGAGTCGTATTCGAGCATCCGCATCTTGCAATGCGATGCGCAGGCCGTGAAATGACGGGTTGTCCATTTTTGCTCGCGTCAGTCTTTTAGCGCCTTGCGCGTTTTTCCCCAAAACGGTCAGTGCATGCGAATCAGAGGACATGACCCTGGCCAGGAATTGCTTTTCCCCAAGACCCAAGGTTGTCTGTCGAGCCCTTCCTAGCATGACCCGGTCAGGGTCGTGGTCGTCGGTCGAATACAACATAGGCGCAGCCGCCGATTTCACCTCAAAGCCCAGTAGCGCCCTCTCACAAAAAATGTCCCTTTTGTGGTTTCCCGAACTAGGGAGCATCTGCTCAATGCCCCCATCCCCGTCCACATGCGCAAGTACTGCGAACCCCCGGGGCCGGATCGATATTTCTCAGACATTCGAGCAACGATGTCTGGCACCGGGAATTCGGAGTCCCTCTCTCCGCAAGGTTGAGTCTTCCCCAAAAGTTCTGGAGCGACAGAAAATCTTCGAAGTAGACCAAGAGGTGCCCCTCGGGCGTAGACAACTCAACTCCAGGTATAAGTAGCAGCGGTTTGCCATATACCTCTCGGAGCCCCCCTTCGATATTGCTAATCTCGTTGTGATCCGTGATGGCTATTATGGAAAGTCTCTCCGCGATAGCAGTAGCGACAATTGCTGCTGGTGTCATCGAGTTATCCTTCACGTCATGGGAGCCGCCATATGAGTGGACGTGCAGGTCAGCACGCCAGAAACGAGCTCCTGAAGGCATCTTGGCAATGTCGTCTGATGGATGCGTCATGCAAGCCCTGAAATGGAAAAGGCCACGGCAAAGCCGTGACCCCTCACAGTCAAATAGGTTCTACTCCTAAGACTGGCCTTTTCCAAGCCATTTCTGCCCGGCGTTTTCAAAACCGCTCGGAAACTCTAGGCAAGGACAACGCTCAGCGTATATCTCTCGGGTAGTAAATCTTCCACTCCGTATCGAAGAGTGGATTACGCAGTCCGTGACACAGGTAGAAATCCCAATCGGTACCCAGACGCGCAAAGGGTTCCCGGTCCTCCTGGCTGTACCCACTTCGGAGGAGATAAAAGCCGATCGCTTGATGGTAGGGGTACGTGTAGTCCAGTGTTTTTAGGAAGCGCAGCATCTTCTGCAGCGATATCCCTCGAGCGGCATCGAACGCGGCCATAACCGCTGACGCACCGCCAGCGTAATTCGGACGAACCGTTACATCGATCAGCGTGCGCTCCAAGCAAGTGACGACCGATTCCCCCGTCGGAGCCAATTTTTTCTCTACCCCTAGTCGACCGGTCTGTTTCCCATTGACGATGGTGATCTTGTTCTTAGATAGCCGGTATATCAGTTTCGTATGCCGCGGCTGTCTCCTGAAAACGCGGTCGATGGCTTCCTGCGTCAGGTTGCCGTCATTTGGGGGCTTCTCTCGCTGCTCTTGATTGACATAGAGATCCTTAGCACTCCCGCCGAGGCCGTGTATCCAGAGCGCCGATCCATGGGAACAATAAGACGCCCGTTTTGTGGAGAGTGCCACGAGGACGGGGGAAGGATGCGGGCCCCAAGCATATCGGACAATTTCCGCATATCGAGGCGACGTCAGAGTTATCTGGGTAAGCTTCCTCTTTTGCCTGAGCCAGCTCACGAAAGCGGGGAATGTCATTTCCCGGGGCAGTTTCCAGCCGGACTGGTGCTTTTGGAAGATCGCTGCGAGTTCTGAGGGCCAGTAGATTGTCTGAGCCGACGATTGAAAGAATGACTCAAGCTCTTTCATAGCTCACAAATGGAAAAGATTCACTGCCTATACCGAACTTCCCTCCGCGACGGGTTAGTGTGGATTGGTATATATACCAATCCACACTGAACGAGCCAATACTTATTATGCACAAAAGCCGTTTAGCTACATCCCGAAGTCGAGCCGCAGCTCATGCACTTGTAGCAACTGCCGTTTCTCACCATGATCGAGCCGCAGACGTGGCAGGTGGGCGCGTCTCCCAGGTCGATCATTCCGGCGAGGGCGTCGGCGGCGTGGACATGGCCGGTCGTTGGTCGTTGGTCGTTGGTCGTTGGCAAAGGCGCAGAACCTGCAGGGCTCGCGTCTTCTACTGACGGCTGAGAGCTGACGGCTGACAGCCTGGGCCTGAGATTCTCGAACAGCAATTGCTGCTGGCCGGTTAGGAAGCGGAGCTGGAGCCAGCGGAAGATGTAGTCCATGATCGATTTGGCGAAGCCGATGTCGGTGTTGTTGGTCCAGCCGCTGGGCTCGAAGCGGGTGTGGGCAAACTTTTCGCACAGCAGCTTCAGCGGGACGCCGTGTTGCAGCGCCAGCGAGACGGCGCAGGCAAAGCTGTCCATGAGGCCGGAGACGGTGGAGCCTTCCTTCGCCATGGTGATGAAGATTTCGCCGGGGCTGCCGTCCTGGTAGAGGCCGACGGTGATGTAGCCCTCGTGTCCACCGACGTTGAATTTGTGGGTGATGGACATGCGCTCGTCGTCGAGCCGATGCCGGATGGCGCGCGGCGGGGCATGCAGGTCAACCTCTTCTTGTTGTGCTTGTGGGGTGCGGGCGCCCCCACCCGCAGCCTCTGCGGTTTTCGTTCCGGCGGCGGAGAGCGGCTGCGACTTCTTGCATCCGTCGCGATAGACGGCGACAGCCTTCAGTCCCAGCTTCCAGGCCTGAAGATACGCTTCGCTGATGTCTTCCACAGTCGACGACTCCGGCAGGTTGACGGTCTTCGAAATCGCGCCGGAGATGAACGGCTGCGTGGCCGCCATCATCTTCAGGTGTCCCATGTAAGCGATGCTGCGCGTGCCTTTGGCAGGCTTGAACGAGCAATCAAACACCGCCAAATGATCGTCTTTCACCAGCGGCGCGCCTTCGATTGTGCCGGTCGCGTCAATGTAGCTGACGATCGCATCCGCCTGATCGTGGGAGTATCCCAACCTGAACAACGCCGTCGGGACGGTGTTGTTCACGATCTTGATCATGCCGCCGCCGACCAGCTTCTTGTACTTCACCAGCGCCAGGTCGGGCTCAATGCCGGTGGTATCGCAATCCATAAAAAATCCGATCGTGCCTGTGGGCGCTAGAACCGTGACCTGGGAGTTGCGGTAGCCGTGCTTTTCGCCGGAGGCTAGGGCTTCGTCCCAGCAGGCTTTGGAGCCTTCGTAGAGAGCGGCGGGGATATTGTTTTTGTTGATGTTGTTGACCGACGCGCGGTGCATGCGGATTACGTCGAGGAACGGCTCGCGGTTGATGTAGAAGCCGGGGCAGGCGCCTCCGGGCATGACGGGCGAGACGCCCGTCGCTCCACGAACAGTTCCCAGATTGGTCTCGGCCAGACCCTTCTGCGTAGGCTCGGTGATTGGAACCAGGGGCGGGCAGAGTTCGGCTATGCGGCTTGATTGCAGATACGCTTCGCCGCACATGATTGCGGTTACGCAGGCGGCGTAGTCGCGGCCACCGTCAGAGTCATAGGGGAGGCCGCACGCCATCAGCGGCGCGCCTAGAT
>WNGL01004999.1_pt1 | contig 15818 bp, 3 predicted proteins | sample 5400591 | NCBI WGS metagenome assembly WNGL01 (sample SAMN13153377, study PRJNA577476) | soil metagenome | isolation source: 80 cm soil or saprolite under Garry oak tree replicate 1 | place: USA:California | collected 2016-06-15
TCCCCGATGCCGACGGTTACATCACTGTAACCGGAACGCAGGGAAGCGCCGAAGCCGGAAACACGGTGCTGCTGATTAACGACACGACCGGTGAGATTCAGTCGGTCACACCAGCCACCAACGGCTCGTTCACCGGCAAGGTTAGAGGCCAGCTGGGTGACGAAATCAAAGTGGTTTTGATGGATCATTCCGGCAATCAGACATTGATTTCCTACATCACCTTCAAGAGCTCGGACGGCAGCTACCTGGTCACCTCAAAAGGCGGAAAAGTGGAAGCTGAAGGTGGAAGCATACTTGACATCCCTGAAGGTGCTCTCGTTGGCCCGACCGTCATAAAATTAAGCATTCTGCAAGAGGCAAATTTGCCCAGTCCGCTCCAGTCTCCCGGCAAATTCCTCGGCGCGGTCAACATCGACACTGGCGGTATCCCATTCCAAAAAGCGGTTGACATCTCAATCCCCATACCTGATGGCTTTGACATTAAAACGCCGGTATTCGTTACCAGTCCGAGCACTATAACCAACCCTGACGATACCACGGAGCAGGTCTATGAGATCATCGACAGCACCAAGATTGTTAATGGCCGGATCAGTACCGCCTGCCCGCCGTTCGACGGTGCATTCTCCATGGGATCATACGTCTTTGCCGGGTTCCCCGAGATGCAGGCAGGAATCGTCTCCGGTTATGCATATCAGGAGATGAACGACATGTCGGGATATCAGCCACCTCCCGAAGGAGTAATAGAGACACCTACTAAAGATGCAATCGGCAACTTGGTTTATAAATACGACCGCCCTGTATCCAGGGCAGTAGTGCGTGCACCTTCCTCTTGGAATTATGTCTCCTACACAAACAGCAAAGGATTCTACGCCGGATTTGTCAACCTTTACCAGGATGTGGGAGTGGACTACCAAGTAACCGCTATCAACCCGTTAACCATGCAGCGTGTCACCAAAACAGGCTATCTGGATGCCAACAGCAACGTCGTCAGCAACCTCAACTTCAAACTGGCGGACAAGGACACCATCCCGCCGGACCGCACCGCGCCAGTCATAAACATGAGCCTCAATGTCGTACCCGGACAACCTGCCGAAAACCGCATCGTGGCCGGCACCACCCCGGTGGGCACCAAGCTCAACCTTGCACTCAGCATCATCGAGCAGGCCATGAAAAGCGCCACCCTCACCGTCACCTACTCGGAAACCGGCTCTGGCAGCGGCGCGCCCATGTCTTATGTTCTTACACCTCCAAATAACCCGGTCTTCTATGCCTTCCTCAAAGCGGAGCAGGCCAATCTCTACCGCTTTGACTACATCCCGCAATTCAACCCGGATGCTGCCCTGAACTACTACACGCCAAGCCAGCCCGGTTACTATACCTTCATCGTTGAGGCCCACGATGCGGCAACTCCGGAGAACGTGACGAAGCGCACCCTGCAACTGCATGTCGTAGCCACCGGTACAAACCTGGGCACGCCCATAGACGGCCCGCCCCGCGTGGATGCCGTCTTTCCGGAAGACACCTCTACCGACATCATGGTCACCACCCAGATCGTCGCAACATTCAACGAACCGGTACAAAACGTCGAGAGCAATTTTAAACTCTACGACCTGGACAAACCGGCAACACCGGTACAGGTGCCCGCCAAGGTTATCACCGCAATAGAAGGCGGGCGTATGCAGGCCACCCTGATCCCCAACGGCAACCTCTATTACGGCAGGAAATACAAGGTCGTCCTATCAACAGGCATCAAGGACACGGCGGTCAATGCTTCATCTCCAAACCAGCCGCCCGCAGGTAATGGGCTGTTCAACATGCAAAACGACTTCACATCCACCTTTACCACCAAAGTACCTAACGCCTACGATCTTGCTACAGACAAGCAATTCAGCGGCGGTAGGGATATAGATCTGTACACATTCGTAAACACCAAAAACGAAACCGACACCTACGCCTACGTCATGGCAGGCGACAAAGGGTGGCGCATCGTCGATGTTACCGACCCAACCGAACCGGCCACCATCTTCAAAGCATCAGCAACCTGCGTTCTCAATGCATCTACAGACTGCCGCTATGTCGGTCCGGAGACCAATTTCCGTAGCGTGGCCGTGCATCCCGACAAAAGCAGAGCGCTGATGGCAATGACCGAGAACATCCAATACACCGACGGCAATCAGTACGGCTATATCCGTTTCTACGACCTATCCAGTAATCAGGGCAATCCGCCGGTCATCGGCCGGGAAAAGCTTGCCGAAGCATACAGCGGCATACCGGGCAGGCTCGCCCTGTGGGGCGACTACGCCGTAATATCCACCGCAGGAGCCGGTATCCAGATCGTGAACTCAAAACAGGCCATTAAAAACCAGACCAATAACAAGGCAGCGGACGGCTCAAGCATCGCAGGGGGGCTGGATACCGAGGGACAAGGCTACGGCTCGCCCAACGATCTGGCCATCTTCAACGAGAGAAGCGCCGTATTTACCACTAACCCCGGTTATCTGCTGACCGTGGATTTGAACCTGCCGACCGACCCGACGGTCATAGCGAATAACGAACCGGTACTGCCGGTGGTAATAACAGCCTTTAAGCCCGCAGGCTACAGTTTCACCCGTATCGGAACGGCCAGCGGATTTAGCTACACTGACGCAAACGGCGCCGAACAGACCATCAATCTGGCTGTCACCGGCACAACGCAGGGCAAGGTAAACACAATTGATCTGACCGACCCGACCAACCCGCAGATCATCGGCACGGCCACCAATGCAAGCGGAACCCCGGTTACGGCTTATGTTAAAGACATCACCGTAAGCAAAGACGCCGGGCTGGCCTTTGTGTCCACATATAACGCCATTCAGGTTTATGACATCAAGGACCCGACCAAACCGCGCTTACTCAACGAAATAACCAGCCTGCCTGATTCGACAGGTGCAACCGATGCCAACGGCAACCCGATAATGGTACCGATTGGCGAGACTCCGGCCATTGTGGAAAAGGGTGGCTGGGTGTATCTGGCTAATATGACCAAGGGAATGAGGACGCTGGATCTGGACCCGGTGGAACTGACAATTGAGACAAACTCCCTCAAGATCGACACCAGATTAAGCGGCCAGGCGCTCAACGACGAAGTATATTTAACCTACGACCTTAAACCATTGAGCGGATTCGAACCGGCTAAATCCATGATCTATCTCTTGGAGGATGGCAAAGAGATCTGGAGCAAGAGCGGAATATCAAGCACACGGGGAAAATACGTAGTTCGCTACACAGCAAAAATGCTTGGCCACAAATTCGATGTAACCAAGAAGTACGAAGCTAAAGTCGTTTTTGGCCGGATTGATAATAACAATAACGGTATCAAAAAAATGCCTGACCCTGAAGCAATAGTGCGTGTTCCTCTTGAATGGCAGGCACTGGCAACCGACAACAACCGCGATGGAGTTATAGATCAATCAGAACTTGATTATGCCGCCAAAGGAAACATCGACAGAATTGCAGACCCGACTACTGGAATATTCCCCGAAGCAACAAACAAGTACTACTTCTGGATCAACGACAACGCTGATGTTGATGACACAGATGGCAACAGTATCCCCAAAAGTGGCACAGATTTCGAAAAAGTCCAGGTTCAAGGCACTCGTGACTTGGTTGACTACTTTCCTGTTAAATTGGATATTGGCGACCTGCTGCAAAAACTTCCTTCTTCCCAATACACCTACATACTCAAACAGGCAAACTCTGCTTTGAATTATGTAGATACCGAGATGGGAAGCGGAGAAACAAAGAATTATATTACTGATGTTACTACTGCAAAATCGCTGGAAAGTTCTCGAAAAACTTGGATTCAAGACAACGGAGTAAAGCTGAGCACTGCATTTCTTCAGGCGTTGCAGGAAAATGATGAGAAGGTGATACTTGTGGACGGAAGATCACCAACAAAGAAGCCGCTGGTACTGGAGGTTTGGAAAATAGATAAAAAGGATATTGCCTTCAGAACAGAGCTGCCGCTCAGTATTGATAGCGTGGAGCAGATGTTCAGGCATAAGAATTTAACACAGTCTGGCGTACTAAGTGATGAGCCTGCAAAAGAAAATTCTGGTGATTTCATGCCAGCCGTTGGTAGCAAAAATGGTATGCCTGACAGGATTGATAAACCAACAAATGCACCTGAAGTTGAGGGTCAATCAAACTTCGTATTTGTCCATGGATATAATGTTAATGGCAATGATGCGCGTGGTTGGCACGCTGAAATGTTCAAGCGCCTCTACTGGTCGGGATCTAATGCCAAATTCTGGGGAGTTACGTGGTATGGCTGGAGATCGCAGCTTTGGATACCATTTATGGGCAATGTTGCGCCTAACTACTGGACCAACGTACGGCAAGCAATGAAAACTGGTCAAACAGGATTTAAGAACTTCATCAATCAATTCAATGGCAATGTAGTGGTTGCGGCACACAGCTTGGGCAATATGCTAGTATCCAGCGCCATGAAGGATGGTAATGCCGGAATCAAAACATATTTCATGCTAAACGCTGCTGTGCCAGCGGAAGCTTATGATGGTAGTGACAGTGAGAGGACAACCCTTCCGAATCCGCTGATATCTACAGATTGGAATGGTTACAACTCTAGACTGTATGCTTCTGAGTGGTATTCACTGTTTCCGGAGGACAGTAGAAAGGAATTAACCTGGAAAAATAGGTTTGCCGGAATGCCGTTGACGGCAGTCTATAATTTTTACTCACCGGGTGAAGACGTGTTGTCAAGTGACTGGAGAGATCAGGAAACCTGGAAAGGTAGGCTTGGCTTGTTTGGACTTAACTACGGCGGATGGGGACAAAATCTTGATGCATGGTTTGAATCTGCCGCATATTGTGAGGGTAATGTGTGCGATAAGGTAAAACTGTCACCAGAAAAAGCAAACGCCCTGACTGATCAACAAATACGCGAAAAACCGTTTTTCAGTCAAGGTGGGCCGATTGATGAATTGATTGTAGATTCATCACTGGTGACAAAATATCGGGATCGCGTTCTTGCTGAGGCAATTCCTGCGCTTACGAGTGCGAGCGGGATGAAGAATAATAAAGCATTTGATTCACCCTTTAATTCAGATATGCAGAACACCCTGAAGACGAAAAAAAATGGGGTTACGTATTGGCCGAGAGAAAAAGAGTTTTGGCGTCATAGTGATGTAAAGAACGTAGCATATCCCTATATTTATCAGTTGTTTGATAACATTACTTTCACAGGAGGTTTAAACCAATGATACAAAGTATTCTCAAAATATTAATGACACTATTTATTGTTTCAGGTGCTACGCTATGCGTAATTAAGGACTCTTTTGCCACTTCAAAAGTTTCAATATCAATAAAAGTTATAGACGAAAAAGGAAATACTGTCGAAGGCGCTAGGGTCGGTGTAGGATTTACAGAGCATTTGGTGTGGGATAGTAAGGAGATCCCTGTGGTTGGCTTTACTGATGTAAATGGGTTGTTTACAGCATCTGCAACTGCTGATGGTGATTTGGGTTTTAATGTTACAAAGGATGGATATTATCAAAGTTTTGGAAGTAAAAAGTTTAAAGCAATTAGAAACAGTCGTTGGGAGCCGTGGAACCCAGAAGTTAATGTAGTTTTAAGAAAAATTGAAAATCCAGTACCAATGTATCTGCGGGATACTCATAACACCGGCGGTCTTGTAATACCAGCGCTTGGAGTCGAAATAGGTTTTGACCTTATCGAATATGACTGGATGCCGCCCTACGGCAAAGGAAAAGCCACGGATTTTATTTTCAAGGTAGATAAACGATATACAGATGATAAGGATTTTGATTGTACTTTGACAATAACATTCCCGAACAAATTTGACGGCATTCAAAGCTATCCGTTCGACCGCAGAGAAGGGAGTGTTTTGAAGCTATCACGCTATGCGCCGGAAGGAGGGTATCAACCGAAATATATAGGAACAGTTTTCCGGAAACCTGGCGGCTCCTTAGTTGAGAGCTATAAAGATGATAACAATTACTATTTTCGGGTACGATCAGAAGAAAAAGACGGAAAGCTTGAGCGGGCTATGTATGGAAAAATACATGGTGATTTTGCAATTGGCGCAAGGTCGGCAAAAACTGCAAATATTGTTTTCAAATATTTTTTGAATCCTGATTACGCGAGAAACCTGGAGTTTGGTGAGAATTTATTCGACTTTAAAGGAATGAATGTTGGGATTGAGTAGCTGAGTCACCGCCAAGGTTGCCATTGCCGCCAAAGCCGTCAGCGCCTCTGTTCAGGTTAGCCAGCCGGGCCAGTATGCGTTGCTGCTTGCCGATCCAGCGCCGCTCAATCCGCCGCCTCCGGCAGCGGGTCAGGAACTGGCCGCCGCCTCTCTTTCTGCAACCGACTTCAGCCAGACCAGCGCAACCGGCCGGGTCGTCCCCCAGGCGGCGCTCCCCAGCGTCGGTATACGCGCTGCCGGCGATCTGCTTATCATTGCAAAACCGGATGCCGCGACGGCTCCGGCGCTGTCCTCCGGCCTGGTAGTCAACGCCCGTGTCACCGAAAGATTCGACCTGATCGGCGGCGATAAACTCCAGCCTGCCAGCACGGTGCAGGATATCGTCCTTTACCGCACTCCCTGCGCCACGGCAATAGCCGGAGGTGCGACCGAACCTCCCTTCGACTCCGCTCAGGGAACAAATGTAAGCTCAGTGAGCGGAGCCGAACTGCGCACCACCTTCCCGGTCTCTCCGTCACGCGACTTCACCATCGTCGATCTGCTGCTCGGCAAGATCAGCATCGAGATCATGCAACAAGACACCAGCGGCGGGGTGATGGTCGGCGTTGATGGCGCACGGCTGTTGCAGCCGGACGGCACGTCCCTCAACATCCCGGCCGGCGCTTTGACCACTAATGTGCCGGTCACGGTGGCCACGCTGCCGGAAGCGACAATTTCAACTCTGGTGGGAGCCGATTTCCGCCTGCTGCGTGGGGTGGATATCGCCATCACCGGCCAGACCCTGAAAAACAGCGCAACCTTGTCAATCCCGGCCCCGGCCGGATTTGATCCTGCTTTGCCGGTTGTGGTCGCGAAGAAGTTCGATGTCAAAGGCGGCACCAAACTCAAGCTAGTGGCAATGGGTAAACTCTCCGGATCAATCATATCTTCCGATACAACCATTGCTGCCGGGAGCGAAACGATAGCTGTCCAGGGCATTACAGCATCCGGCCAGTATCTCTTTCTGCAAGCGGTCGCCCCCATAGGCTACGTCACCGGCCAGGTCACGGATGCCGGTGCTGCCCCGTTCGCCGGTATCCAGGTCTCTGCCCAATCCTCCACCCTGGCCGACCTGACCGGCGTTAACGGCCAGTACCTGCTCGCCTTGGCGGCCGGTTCGCAAACCGTAACCGCCCTCGACCCGGCTCGCGGCGATGCCGCATCGGGTGGTGTCGCCATTGCCGCCAACACCAGGAGCACCCTCAACCTGACGGTCCGGATGGTGCCCCCGACAGTAACCGCAATCACGCCAACAAACGGTGCAATCAATGTGCAGCCAACCGTGCCGGTAACCGTAACCTTCAGCAAACCGATGGATAAGGCGACTATCACCAGCACAACCCTGGTTGTCCGTGATGCCGCCAATAATCCGGTTCCCGGCATGCTTACCTTCAACGTGGACAACACGGCGGTAACCTTCTACCCATCGGATGCGTTCAAGCAGGAAACAAGGTACACCGTCACAGTTGTTTCAATGGTCAAGGATATGCAGAATTATCCGCTTGGTCAGGATGTGGTTTCCAACTTCACAGTCCGGAAAACCACGCCGCCGGTCCTGCCTCCGGCCGGGGCGATCTCCGGCACCTTCCCGGATGCCGACGGCTATATCACTGTTACCGGCACTCAGGGGAGCGCCGAAGCAGGAAACACGGTACTGCTGATTAACGATACGACCGGCGAGATCCAGTCGGTCACGCCAGCCACCAACGGCTCGTTTACCGGCAAGGTGCGCGGCCAGTTGGGGGATGAAATCAAAGTGGTTTTGATGGATCATTCCGGCAACCAGACGACCATTTCGTATCTGACTTTCAAAGGGCCGGATGGCAGCTATCTGGTAACGGCCAAAGGGGGCAAGGTTGAAGGGGAAGGCGGCAGCATTCTCGATATCCCGGATGGGGCATTGATAGGCCCGACAGTTCTAAAAATTAAACCTTTGCTTGAAACAGTCCTGTCACATCCAGTACCGGAAGGGGCTAAATTCCTCGGTGCGGTAAACATTGATAGTAGTGGTTTCAATTTCCAGAAAGAGGTTCATCTGTCTATTCCGTTGCCTACGGATATGCCGGTCGGCGCAGTGCCATTCCTGGCTCAGCCGACAACGCTGACCAATGCCGACGGCACAGTGGAACAGGTCTATGAAATCATCGACAGCACAAAGGTTGTCAATGGTCGGCTCACCACTGCCAGCCCTCCGTTTGACGGCGTTATGGGTTTTGGTGATTTCGTTTTTCTCTATGTGACCGGGCCTATAATCGGCGACGTTATTGTTTCAGGCACCGCCTACCGCGATATGGACGGTCTGCCAGGTTATGACCCGGTAACCGACAAGCCGGTGGCCGGGGCGGTCATTCGTTCGCCCCAGTCGGCAAATTTTGTTTCATACAGCAAGGCGGACGGCCACTACGCCACCTTCGGCTTTGCAGCGAATGGAGCATGTCGCAACTTTCCGATTACTGCCATTCACCCGATGACCATGTTCAAATCCACCGCCAATATCACCACCTGTGACACGCCGTACTTCGTCAATAACCTGAATTTCAAGTTGGCGGACAAAGATACGGTGCTGCCGGATAATACAGCTCCGGTCATATCCTTAGGTGCTCAGGTTGCACCCGGTCAGGCTTCGGATGCCAGAATCATTGCCGGAACAGTTCAGGCCGGCACTGAGATCAGCATTCCCGTCTCGATACTCGATCAGCAGATGGGCAGTGCTACAATGACGGTAACCTTTACCGATCCGACTTCGAACGAAACCAATTCGGTCCTGCTTAGTCAATCCGGGCTGCCAACGCTTTTTACACCAGTGACCGGCGCAAAGCCTGCTATCTGGCGTTATTCCTTCGTGACGACGTTTCAATCTCCTATTGCTGCTTCAAACCCGATAAATTTCCGTCCTGGCCGTGTGGGACTCTACAGCTTTGTCGTAGAAGCAACGGATAATGCCGGGAACAAATCACGGCAGTCACTACAACTAAGGGTTGTTAGTGCAGATACGTCACTAGGTGAAAGCAAGGACGGCCCTCCCACCGTCGATTCGCTCACGCCTTCAAATGGAGCCAAAGACGTTATGGTATCCATTCCGATAACCGCTGTATTCAGTGAGCCGGTTACGAATGTCACCAGCGACACCTTCAAGCTGATCGACCTCACCGCCGGCAGAGCGCCGGGTGTAACCGCGGAAATTATCGTCCCGGCAACAATCACAACCGGCATCGTCAACGGCCGTATGCAGGCCGTACTTACTCCCAAAGGCAATCTTTATTATGACCGTGAATATCAAGTCGTCCTGACCAGCGCCATCAAGGATCTGCCGGACAAAAACGACTCCGCTACCACTGCCGACAAATGTTTCCCGTTGGCCGAAGTGCGTACAACGTTCAGCACCAAAAAACCAACTTCGTACGACCTTGCTGACAACCAGTTCAGCGGGCGTGATATTGACCTGTATTACAGCCGCGAAACCATGAAACTCTATTCATATGTCACTGCCGGTGATCAAGGATGGCGTGTCGTGGATGTTACCGACCCGACCAGTACCCAGGTCGTCTGGCCAAGACCGGATTTGGGTATTCCGTCTGCTGATTTCAGGTCCCCGACAGGCTTTAACTACCGTAGCGTCGCCGTTCACCCTGATTCCAGCAAGGCGCTAATGGCAATGACCGATACCGTGAACTTTGCCGATGGTAGTCAATACGGGTATGTTCGCTTCTACTCACTATTAAACCCGGCACTGCCGGTGCTCGTAGGGCGAGAAAAACTGGCAGAAGCATATAGCGGCATTCCCGGACGGATTGCCCTGTACAGCGATTATGCCTTCGTTGCCACGATTAATGCAGGTCTGCAGGTTGTCAATATCTCTCAAGCCAGTGCTAATCTGGCAGAGAGCAAGCCTTCCGACGGTTCTTCTATTGTTGGCGTATTCGATAGCGTAGGTCAGGGACTGGGGCAACCTAATGACGTACTTGTTCTCAACGGGATCAATGCCTTGCTTACCACCACCAGCGGCAGCCTTATCACCCTCGATATTACCGAACCGTCATTTCCGACGTTCGTTACCTCTATCGGTCAGAACGACGGCCGTCGTTTTTCCCGCATTGCCGCTGCCATGCAATACCAGTACATTGATACGGGAAATATGCCTCAGAGCATGGACCTGGTTATTGCCTCCAGCCAGGAAGGGAAGATACGAACCATTGACATGAGTAATCCGGCCAGCCCACAAGTCTTGGCTATCACGCAGGATGAAACAGGGTTGGTGGATGCCGCTATTTCAGCCATGGACCTTGTCATAGACAAGGAAAGCGGCCTGGCATTTGCGACAAGCCTGGGCACCGTGTATGTCATTGATATCAAGGATCCCTTTAAGCCCAAGCTAATTAATCGCTTTACTTCGCTCTACGATCCGACCGGCTCACCGATTACCATCCCGTTAGGGCAAACACCGGCCATTGTGGAACGTGGCGGATGGATTTATGCGGCCAGTCAGCAGAAGGGGGTTAAGGTACTTAATTTTGATCCGCCGACAATCGTGGGTAGCCCCGGCAGGTATTTTGTTCTGCTTGACGAGAGCAACGCAGCACAGCAAGCATATCAGTTCTCGTATCGTATTCAGACCGATCCGGGTACCAACGGTGATTTTGAAAACATGCGTGTAATACTTTATAAGGATAATGTTCCGATCAAGACGTTTTCGGATGTGCTGCCTGATACCCTGGTAACGCTTATTGATGCGGGAAAAAGCTTAGATGTCAGCAGCACCTACCATGCCCGTGTTATAGTCTATGACAGGCAAACCAGAAACGATGTCAGAGGTCCGGTAATACCAATTGTTGTCGGCAAGTTTGAAATTTCAGCCGAAGATGAAAAATACAAGGATTTGAAAGGTGCCTCAACCGACGGCACTGCAATGCTGACATTGAAATTGAGGGTATCACCCAATTACAAAATCTATAAACCGGTTTTTTCGCTTGAAGATCCGGATTTGGGCGCAGACACTAACGCCACAGGCCTGATGCTTTATCAAGGCGGATGGACTGGAGCTTTTGTGGCGCAATTCGACGAGGCAACACAAAGCTTCAAGGCAACGTACCGAGTGCCGAAGACCTATGTGAGATATGGAACAAGCATGGAAGAAGCAGATAAGACGAGCACGGAAAGGGTGGTTAATGTTGATTTGGGCATTACTGACATTAAACCGGGAATTAAGCTTAAGCGTCCGCCTGTGGTGCTGGTGCATGGGTTGTGGGCATATCCGGGATCGTGGAAGACGTTTGAGGCAAATTTGAACAGCAATAGGCAGTATCTGATTGAGAAGGCGGATTATGGGACAACGAATGCGGAGGCAATATCCTATAATTACGAGGAAGTTGCAGAGCGCATAGATTTTACTTCGGATGAAATGACAGCAACTGGATACTATGCTCCCAAAGTCAACGTCATAGGGCATAGCATGGGTGGGCTGCTTACCAAGGAGTATTGCCGAAATAACAATGCTGATTGTAAAAAAAGAATCAATAAATTTATTTCGATTGATACTCCTCATAAAGGGAGTTATTTGGCGAATATTCTTGAGGATATTAATCTAACAAAACCAACACTCCCGGTGTTGCCAGTGGGATGTTTTACAATGCTTTCTGAACTTGAAAAAAATGACAAAAAAGTATGGAAAGACGGGACAAACAAAACAGAAATAATGGGTGCTTTGACTGATCTCAGGATTAATAGTACTGCCATTGCACTTCTTGATCTATATACGCCATCATTCAACTGGACAGCAGTAGCTGGCGTTACAGAAAACGGGGCGAATGGTTATAATAAAAACATAATTAGTTTGTGGAAATGGATGAGAATTTTGTGTTCAAAAGTGCCCGATGTATCATTCCCGACGCAATTTAATTTTCCTGTATTTGATGGTCAAAATGACAGAATAGTAAGTTTAACGAGCCAGTATGGGAACGCACCACAATCTTTGAAGATCAATCTGGTTGACCATAGCTCTGTTTTGGAAAATGACGAAACAGTTAAACAAATTCGCGAAATATTAGAAAAATAATCAAGGAGGATGTGACAGTGAACAGATTTATATTTTTTGTTTTGATGCTGACTTTTAGTTTGGTTGCTCCAAATATGAGTTCTGCCGTAACAATACAACAACCGCAAGCCAATACAATCTTTTCTCCCGGACAAAAAGTGCATGTGGTTGTGAATGTTGCGCCAGATGAGGAATTATTAGAGATGTTAATTAAAACAAACAGAGGCACGTCTGAAATTGTAGGACAACCACCATATGAAACAGATCTACTACTAGATAAGGCGTATCTTGGTGCTGAGGAAATTGCCATATTTTCACGTTTAAGAAATGGCAATATATTAGAAACGAGAATAAATATTTCAGTTCAACTGCCACCGGACGTGAAACTAGAAAAAATAGTAGTTGGTAAATATGAATCAATAGTAAAGGCTCCAGCAGGGAAGCCTTTAAAGACTAGAAGGCTACAAACGTCAGGACTGTTTTCAGACGGTGTTGAACGAGACTTGGATATTGTCAGTGGACTTCAATTTACAAGTGACAATCCAAATGTGGTGACTGTCGATAACAAGGGGACTCTTACTGCTGTGAATCTCGGCAGGGCAAAGATTTCCATTGTTGCTGGTGATAAAAGTGAAACTGTTGATGTTAAAGTTTACGTCATTATTAAAATAGATAGTGTGTTGCTCGTCAAGCCTGTAGACACGGGTATCCAGCTTGACTGGAAGCTTTCACCCCAAGACCCCGAATGGGTGACAAGTTACATGGTATTCAGAACGGAAGACCCTGATGGCATCGTGAAAAAGAAGATAGCCGATGTTCCAAACGGCACTACTACATACATCGATACAACAGCTGAGAAGGGAAAAACCTATTATTACGGTGTTCAGGCAATGTCGGCAACGGCAAATGAGAGATCCAGTATGACAAACATGACACCTGGGATGTTGCCTTGAGTCTGACTTGTGGGGTGCATGGCTTTTGAATCAGTCATGACCCTGGCTGCCGGAGATAACAGCGCACTGATCACGGCCACCGACCTGGCCGGAAACGTAGCTACCAGCACAATCACCATCCAGCGCGATTCTACCCCTCCCAAGGTTGTCATTACATCTCCGCTGAACGGCCTGCTCACCAACAGCCCGCAGATCCAGGTCAGCGGCACGGTTGATGATGCCGAGGCAGTCTTGACGGTGGGTGGGGCTTCAGTTTCTGTTGTCAACAAGGCGTTCAGTGTCGCTTATGTGCTGACTGACGGTGATAACAGCATTCAGATGAAAGCGGTGGACAAGGCGGGTAATGAAGGAGTCGCGACGGTAGCTGTTATTCTCGATGCCACCCCGCCGGTGGTGACGCTGGCGGCTCCAGCCACGGCGACAGCCGGGACCGATGTGCAGATCACCGTTAATGCCACCGACAACCGCATTCTGACGCTGGTTGACCTCAGCGCCGACGGTGCTTCGCTCTGGTCAGCCTCGCCCAATGCAGCAAGTGCCGGCCAGAATGTATCTCTGCGACTCTCTCCGACGCTCACTCCCGGTTCAACTGTCACCGTACGAGCTCGGGCGCTGGACGCCTCCGGCAACAGCGGTAGTGCCACCGCCGTCATCACCGTTGACAAAGCAGCCGACGGTCCCGGTTGGTTACAGGGCAAGGTGTTGGATGATTCGCGCGGTCTGCCTCTGGAAGGTGCTCAAGTCAGCGTGAGCGATGCCAAGGGTGTGCAGCAGAATGCAACCACAACAGCGGATGGTGCCTGGTTCTTCGAACTTGCCTCCGGCGTTGCCAACATCGAAATTGTCAAAAGCGGCTTCACCACCGTGCGCCGCGACATGGCTGTCCGCCCCGGCCAGCGCACCAGCGTGCTGGACAGCCGCTTGACCCGCATCGACGGCACGGTACGGCTGGTCGATGCAACCGGCGGGGTTGTCAAAGGCGGATCATTCACAGTTGATGTCTCCATTCCCGCCAATGCCCTGTCGGCCCAAGCCGACGTGCGCCTGACGCCGGTATCCAACCAGGGGTTGATCGCGCCGCTGCCGCTGGGGTGGTCACCGCTGGCCGCGGCCGACGTGCGACTACTCGATCCGATAACTGCTGCGCCTTTAGATCCGCACCCTCTGACCGCTCCTGCCACATTGACCCTGCCGTTGCCAAAAGGGCTGGGCGATGCAGCCCTTTTGGCACAGTTGGCCCGGTACGACAGCACCAGCCGCAGCTGGCTGGCCGCCGCCGAGGTGGCCATTGCCGCCAAAGCCATCAGCGCCTCTGTTCAAGTTAGCCAGCCGGGCCAATATGCGTTGCTGCTCGCCGATCCAGCGCCGCTCAATCCGCCGCCTCCGGCAGCGGGTCAGGAACTGGCCGCCGCCTCTCTTTCTGCAACCGACTTCAGCCAGACCAGCGCAACCGGCCGGGTCGTCCCCCAGGCGGCGCTCCCCAGCGTCGGTCTGCGGGCTGCCGGCGATCTGTTGCTGGTCGCCGGCGCCAATGCTGCTACCCAGCCGTCGCTTCTCTCCGGTCTGGTAGTCAACGCCCGGGTTACCGAAAAATTCGACCTGATTGGCGGCGATAAACTCCAGCCTGCCAGCACGGTGGAGGATATCGTCCTCTACCGCACCCCCTGCGCCACATCAATAGCCGGAGGTACAACCGAACCGTTCGACTCCTCGGTTGGACTGAGAACCACCTTCCCGGTCTCTCCGTCACGTGACTTCACTATCGTAGATCTGCTGCTCGGCAAGATCAGCATCGAGATCATGCAACAAGACACCAGCGGCGGGGTGATGGTCGGCGTCGATGGCGCACGACTGTTGCAGCCGGACGGCACGTCCCTCAGCATCCCGGCCGGCGCTTTGACCGCTAATGTGCCGGTCACGGTGGCCACTCTGCCGGATGCTACGACAGCAACTATGGTGGGTGCCGATTTCCGCCTGTTGCGTGGAGTGGATATCGCCATCACCGGCCAGACCCTGAAAAGCAGCGCAACCTTGTCAATCCCGGCCCCAGCCGGATTTGATCCTGCTTTGCCGGTTGTGATCGCGAAGAAGTTCGATGTCAAAGGCGGCACCAAACTCAAATTGGTGGCAATGGGTAAACTCTCCGGATCAATCATATCTTCCGATACAACCATTGCTGCCGGGAGCGAAACGATAGCTGTCCAGGGTATTACAGCATCCGGACAGTACCTCTTTCTGCAAGCGGTCGCCCCCATCGGCTACGTCACCGGCCAGGTCACGGATGCCGGTGCTGCCCCCTTCGCCGGTATCCAGGTTTCTGCCCAATCCTCCACCCTGGCCGATCTGACCGGCGTTAACGGCCAGTACCTGCTCGCCTTGGCGGTAGGATCACAAAGCGTAACCGCCCTCGACCCGGCTCGCGGCGATGCCGCATCGGGTGGTGTCGCCATTGCCGCCAACACCAGGAGCACCCTCAACCTGACGGTCCGGATGGTGCCCCCGACAGTAACCGCAATCACGCCACCAAACGATGCAACCAATGTGCAGCCAACCGTGCCGGTAACCGTAA